>MTKZ01101736.1_pt1 | contig 110893 bp, 105 predicted proteins | sample 1042781 | NCBI WGS metagenome assembly MTKZ01 (sample SAMN06212207, study PRJNA360539) | anaerobic digester metagenome | biome: Wastewater treatment plant; material: sludge; isolation source: anaerobic digester fed with sludge from wastewater treatment plant | place: Denmark: WWTP Viborg ... | reverse complement strand
TTCTTCTCTTGGAGTTAAAGTTGAAATTACAATTAGAATGTTTTTAACAGGTATTAATCAGAAATTTGATTGGGAAAATGCTGGTAGAAAAGCATTTAGAAGTGTATTATTTGATACAGAAGCCAAAAGTATCGTTAGAATAGACAAGGTAGTATAAATTGCCTACCAGGCAGGTTCTTTTGAAAGGGGGTGTTTTAAATGGTAAAAGCAGATTTAATAGCTAAAGTTGCTGATAAAGCTGGAATGACTAAAGTAGATTCAGCTAAAGCAATTGATGCATGTGCTGACGTTGTGACAGCAGCTCTTAAAAGAGGTGAAAAAGTTACTTGGACAGGATTTGGTACATTTGAAGTAAGACCGAGAGCTGCAAGAATGGGAAGAAATCCTCAAACAGGAGCTCCTCTTCACATCCCAGCAAGCAAAACTCCCGCCTTCAAGGCTGGAAAAGGTTTGAAAGACGCAGTAAAGTAATTCCTTTCAAAACCTCCTGCCTGAATGGTTTTGTTAGGTATTAATGTAAAACATAGTACGTACTATAAAGATCCTCGGGAACGCCCGGGGATCTTCTTTATCCCATTTGACACTATAGGGTGCATAGAGTATATTCCAGAAAATACAAAAAAGGAGAAAAAGATCATGGAAGAAGTTGGATTGTGGGTATCTATGGCGGTCATGTTCATTTCCATCGGGATCTATCTTGGATCCCATCTAAACCGGAATAACGTTGACCACCGGCGGTTAATAGGCCTTTTCTTTTTTCTAACATTTATAACAAACTATTTATCTAAGTGCTAAAATATCTCACGTATGGCTAATGGAAAAGATTATTATCAAATATTAGGTGTAGGTAGAAATGCTTCACCTGAAGAAATTAAAACAGCATATAAGAAACTAGCTAAGGAACATCATCCTGATATGGTAGATGCATCTAATAAAGAATCTGCTGAAAAGAGATTTAAAGAGATAAATGAAGCTTACCAAGTGTTGGGAGATCCTCAGAAAAGAAAAATGTATGATCAATTTGGTACAGCCGATCCCAATGCTTCGGGATTTGGGGGGCAGAGAGCCGGCCAATGGGGTCCATTCTCATATACCTATACTACAGGGTCCGGTGCAAACCCCTTTGATTTTGGAAATTCTGATTTTGACCCCCTGGATATATTTGAAGATTTCTTTGGTTTTAGAGGTTTCGGAGGTTCAAAAAGACCCAAAAGAGGAAAAAATCTTCATTATGAAATGGTAATAGATTTTAAAGATGCTGTATTTGGATTTGAAAAAGAAGTAAATGCAGAAAGCGGAAAAGTAAAGATCAAAGTACCTTCAGGAGTAAGAGATGGTACAGAACTTAGATTTGGCGGAAAAGGAATGCCCGGAGATACAGGAATGTCTTCCGGGGATTTATATATAACCATAAGAGTGAAATATCCTAAGGAATTCAGATTCGCAGGAGATACCCTCTTTGTTGTAAAGGAGATAAATTTTGTTGAAGCAACGTTAGGAACAGAGATTAAAATTCCTACAGTAGATATGAGTAGAAATGATGCTTTAGGTGAAACTACTCTAAAAATACCTTCAGGAACACAGTATGGGGCTAAATTCATAATTAGAGGGAAAGGAATGCCTAATATAAATAGAAGAGGACAGGGAGATATACTAGTTCAGGTAGTTATAAATACCCCAACACGCTTATCTAAGGAACAAAGGGATTTGCTTGATAAATATCTAAAGATTAAATAGTTGTGTTATAAGTATTTGACCGTATCCTCTTTGCGCGTTAAAATCACCTAGGTATAAAATTAATATTGTATTAACGTTGGAAAGTGGGTATTCATAGTCCCACTTTTTTAATTAAAAAGGACAAAATATGGCAATGTCAGAATTTAGTGCAGCAATAAACCAGGTCGCTTCTGAAAGAGGTATACCTGTGGAGAGTGTTCTTGATTCTGTTAAATCTGCTTTAGCTACAGCTTATAAAAAAGACAGAAAAGAACACGGTGAGGAAGTTGAAATAGAAGATATTGTTGTTGATCTTGATTCAGAGACAGGGGAAGTAAGAATCCTCAAGGGAAAGAAGGATGTAACCCCCTCCGGATTTGGGAGAATAGCAGCTCAAACTGCAAAACAAGTTATATTACAAAAAATCAGGGAAACAGAAAAAGAAGTAATTACATCCGAATTTAAATCAAAAGTAGGGCAGATAGTAACAGGACAAGTGTTTAGAATAGAAAACGGGGTAATCACTTTAGATTTGGGAAAATCCAGAACTCAGGCGTTAATGCCCCAAAGTGAACAAGTATCTACCGAAATTTATAAACAAAATCAAAGAATAAAAGTATTAATCAAGGATATTAGAGAAAGTACAAGAGGACCTGAGATTATAGTTAGCAGAGCAGATCCTGAATTTGTTTCAAAATTATTTGAACAGGAAGTACCTGAAATTGCATCGGGAGTGGTTAAGATAGAAGCTATTGCGAGAGAAGCCGGATCTAGAACAAAGATGGCAGTATCTTCAAGGGACGATAAGGTAGATCCTGTCGGAAGTTGTGTAGGCCAAAAAGGAGTTAGAGTTCAATCAATAATATCGGAATTATTTGGCGAGAAGATAGATATTGTTCCTTACTCAGGATCCACAGAGAAATTTATTGCATCCAGTTTATCCCCTGCAAAAGTTACGGAAGTAGAGTTAATAGAAGATGAAAAAAGAGCATTAGTATCTGTTCCTGAAGATCAGCAGAGTCTTGCCATTGGAAAAGAAGGACAAAATGCAAGATTGGCTAATAAGTTAACTAAATGGAAAATAGACATTAAAGGTATGGCAGGAATGTCTGGAATAGTTGATGAAACAGGTGTTGTTTCCTCAAAAGGAGAACAGAAGAGAGTGGTCGGTGTATGGGATGAGGAGATAAAGAAACAGATACAGGATAAGGAAGATAACGGTGGAAAGGAAGAAGAGAAAAAAGACATTCTGTCTGACGAGGATACACTTAGTGAGGATATTGATAATACTTCTGTTGTTGAATAGTTTTTTGTTATGAGGTGGAATATATTAACAAATAAAAAATGCTTAATACAAAGGATACTAAAAATGAATACATTGCCAGACCACCTATTGTTACTATTATGGGTCATGTGGATCATGGAAAAACAAGTATCCTTGATTCTATAAGAAAAACTAATATAGCGGACAAGGAATATGGCGGTATAACGCAACATATAGGTGCCTACCAAATAGAACGCAATTCCCAAAAAATTACTTTTATAGATACTCCGGGACACGAAGCATTTGCTCAGATGAGAGCTAGAGGAGGAAGAGCTGCTGATATTGTAGTTTTGGTAGTAGCAGCTGATGAAGGAGTTAAACCTCAAACAAAAGAAGCAATATCTCATGCTAAAGCAGCTTCAGTTCCAATCATAGTTGCCATAAATAAAATTGATAAAGCAGGAGCTAATGTCCAGAAAGTTAAACAAGAATTAGCTTCGGAGAACATACTTGTTGAAGATTGGGGAGGGGACATATTGTGCATTGAGATGTCTGCAAAGACAGGAGAGGGATTAGATAAGCTTTTAGATGCGATACTTCTTGTTTCCGAAATGAATCAAATAAAAGGGAATCCTGATACTGATCTCGAAGCAGTAATTATTGAATCAAGATTGGATAGAAAAAGAGGTGTAGTAGTATCCTGTGTAATTAGAAATGGAACATTGAAAGTAGGACAGAAAGTAGTTGCAAGTAATATTGACTGCAAGGTTAGATCATTAACAGATGATAAAGGTAATAATCTATCTGAAGCAGGACCATCATGCCCTGTAGAAATATTGGGTTTTAGAGCTGTACCTCATGTAGGAGATATAATTATTGAGCTGGGGAGTGAGTTAGCCGAATTGGCTATAGAAGAGAACAGGGTTGAGATTATAGGACAGGAGAGCAAGAAAACTGTAGCTATAGTATTAAAGACAGATACAGAAGGCACTCTGGAAGCTGTAAAGGGGAGTCTCGCTAGGTTAGTTACCTCTTCCGTAGAAGCTACATATGCAATTAAGTTTCTACTCTGCGGTACCGGAGATATTACAGAAACAGATATAGCTTTAGCCCAAAGCGCAAAGGGGGTAGTACTTGGATTTGACGTTAAAGTATCTCCCAAAGTAATGGATATAGCTGAAGAAGCTAAGATAATTGTTAAAACGTATAAAACAATATACGAATTAACAGAAGATGCGGAGAAATTACTACAGGGGGTAGCAATACAGGAAGAATCTAAAATCAAGGGCAGAGCACAAGTAATAAAGATATTTAAATTACCCTCAGGAGATATTGTTGCCGGATGCAAAGTTATAGCAGGGGTACTAAAGGTAGGAGTAAAAACAAGTGTTTATGATAAAAACCCGGCTGATTTGACAGAAGAAGATAGACCTTTATTCACAGGTAGTATAAAAAGCCTAAAGAAAGGAAAAGACGAAGTAAATATTGTTGGAAGAGATAATGAGTGTGGGGTGTTGTTTAAACCTCAGTATGAAGATATAGCATCAGGAATGTGGCTTGAAGTTAGGTAGTCTTTATAATCATCCGCTTTGACACTATAGGTTTTATATAGTAAAATGCCCCCGTTAAAAGATAAATAGCTTATATTGAGGTATTTATGAATACATCTAAAGAAAAAACACAAATGGAGCGCTTAATAGAAAAATCAAATAATATTGCAGTTATTCCTGCTGTAGGTGCAGGTATTGACGGTTTATCAGCCGCTATTGGACTTATATTATCCATCAGGGACACATCTTTTATTAATGAAACAAATCAATACGAAGAAGATGAAAGTAATAAAAGAATGGAAAAAAATGTATTTTTAGTATACCCAAAGGAGATATCCCAGGATTATAAAGATTATGTAAACCCTAATTTTATAATAGAAGATCCTTCTTTGAGGGATTTAATTGTCGAAATTAATTACTCAGACAGCCCCGCTTCAAAAGTAAATTACAGTATAGATAATGAAACATTAAAAATTGTATTAACACCTGTCAAAAGAAATTTTAATATAAATAATGTTAAAACAAAGATAATGGATAGAAACTTTGATTTAATAATCACTATTGGAGCGGCAAGAAAAGAAGACTTGGGTTTATCTTACTTTGATATGGAAGATGAATACAAAAAAGCTGTTATATTAAATATTGATAACAATAATGATAATACACACTACGGTTTATTGAATATAGTAAATCCCAAAATAGAATCATTATCGTTGTTAATGATAAATCTGATACTAAGAAACGGATTAACTTTAAACGCCAATACAGGGAAAGCCCTGCTTACAGGTTTAATTGATTTAGATAAAGATAAAGAAAGGACAAATTAACCATTGATTATTAGGGTGTAATTTGTTAATATATCTTATTAATTATGGCTTTAGCAAAGGAAAAAAAGGCACAAATAATAAAAACAAGTCGTTTGCACGATGCAGATACGGGATCCCCTGAAGTTCAGGTTTCTATTCTTACAGAAAGAATAAGTAAATTATCCGATCATTTAAAAAGTCATAAAAAGGATAATCACTCAAGAAGAGGCCTTCTGCAGCTTGTTAATAAAAGAAGAAGATTATTATCCTATCTTAAGAAAAAAGATGAAGATAGATACAGCCAGATAATTGAAAAAATTGATCTGGGTAAGTAATTAATTATTTTAAGGAAAGGGATTTATAGATCGAGATGATTAGGAGTTAAGGTATTGTGCATAAAAGTGCTTAATATCTTGGATCTTAGTCATCCGATAAATATCATCCCACAAAAAAATGAATAAAGTAATAAAAAAGGAAATAGAATTTGCCGGTAAAAAACTTATACTGGAAACCGGAGAATTAGCTGTAAGAGCTAATATGTCAGTTAAAGCCAGCTACGGAGATACCGTTGTACTTGTTACTGCAGTCGCAGGGGAAGCCAATCCGGATACCGATTTTTTTCCTCTGACAGTCAACTATGAGGAGAAATTATATGCAAGTGGAACTATAAAGAACTCCAGGTTTATTAAAAGAGAGGGAAGATCTACCGATGATGCAATAATTGCCCAAAGAGCGATAGATCACGCTATTAGACCTCTTTTTCCCTCTGATTATATGGATGAAGTACAGGTAGTTGCTACAGTACTTTCTCTGGAAAAGGATTCCGATCCCGAGTTTCTGAGTATGATAGCCGTTTCAGCTGCTTTACAAGCATCGGATATTCCCTGGGAGGGTCCTATGTCAACTGCAAGGATAGGAATGTCTGATGGTAAATATATTTTAAATCCAAGTATTGATTTTGTTCATGATACCTCTGATTTGAATATGATCGTTTCTTTTGTGGGTAAGGAGAAGAAGTTTTTAGCTGTTGAATCATCTTCAAAAATACTACCTGAGGAAAAAATAATCGGAGCCATTGATTTTGCCAGGGATAATGTTGATCCCCTGATAAGTATGATTGATGAATTTTCATCTGAAATTAATCCTTTGAAGCAAAAATATACATATACTTCTAAGGCTTTAGGTAAAGATATTATTACAGATGTTAGCGAGATAGCAGAAAAGAAAATATATGAAATATTGAATAAAACATTAGAAAAGAATGAAGCTAAGGAATTAACCGAAAAACTAATAGAAGAAATAACTACAAAACTTGAAGGTAAATATAAAAAAGACGATATGATCAGGACTTTTGATGAAATAGAAAAGAAAGCTATTAGAAAACTAACACTTGAAGAGGGAAAAAGACTAGACGGAAGAGGGGTAAAAGATGTAAGAGCTATATCTGCAAAGGTAGGTGTTCTTCCTAGAACTCATGGAAGCGGTCTTTTTATAAGAGGAACTACTCAGGCGTTAACAGTAGCTACCTTAGGATCCCCATCTTTAGAACTTCTTATTCAGGATATGTATGGGGAGAGAAATAAGAGATTTATTCATTATTATAGTTTCCCCCCGTATTCAACAGGAGAAGTTGGGAAAATAGGTGCTCCCAGAGGAAGGGAGATAGGACATGGAATGATAGCAGAAAAAGCTTTAAGACCAGTAATACCAAGCCAAGAGGAATTTCCTTATATGATTCTATTGAATTCGGAAATATTATCCTCTAATGGATCTTCTTCAATGGCTTCAACTTGCGGATCCACGCTTGCTCTAATGGATGCAGGAGTTCCTATCAAAGAAATGATAGCGGGTGTGGCTATGGGATTAATAGTCAGTGATGACAGTTTCACAAAATATGAAATACTGACCGATCTATCCGGTGAAGAAGATAAGGGAGGATTTCTTGATTTCAAGATGACAGGATCAAGAAATGGAGTTACAGCAATACAATGTGACATGAAAGTAAAAGGAATACCCATGGAAGTGCTTTATAAAGTAATCAAACAATCCCAGGAAGGTAGACTTTTTATACTTGATGAGATGGAAAAAGTAATAAAGGAACCTAAGGACAATGTCTCCCAATATGCTCCCAAGATGATCAGACTTAAAATTGACAAAGATAAGATAGGTATAATTATTGGTTCAGGAGGAAAGACAATAAAGGAAATACAAGACACTACTGATTCAGAAATATTCATTGAGGAAGATGGTACCGTAGTTATATCCTCTGAATCTGAAAGTAATGCCAAGAAGGCATACGATATTGTTTATGGGCTGTCTAGAGATCTGGAGGTTGGAGATATATATGAAGGTACAGTAAAAGACTTATTGAATTTCGGTGCTTTAGTGGAAATACTTCCGGGTAGGGTGGGACTTCTTCATGTAAGTGAGATAGCAAATACCTATGTAAATAATGTAAAGGATTACGTTAAACCCGGAGATAAAGTTAAGGTTAAGATAATTGCACTGGGAGAAGAAGGCAAAATATCTCTATCAAAAAAACAATTGGAATCACCGGAAGTCATAGATAGAAAAACAAAAAGGTAATATTTACTCTTTTGATATACTTATATTACTATGATTAGACACTGCCCTTCGTGTAACTACCTTTTGAGTTTGTATGATAGGTATTTTTGTTCTAAATGCGGTATTATTCTTCCCGATAATTTAATTCAAGTGGACGATTTGGACAAAAAAACTATAACTGTAGAAGAGGAAGAGAAGACTTTCGGTACTAAAAATAACCAAATATTAATTGGTACAAAAATACATAACATACTTTCTGGCTATAAAAGAGTTATAGGAAAGAAACTGCTTTTCATATCTATTGGTTTAATAATATCTTCTTTCTTAGGTTATTTTGTATTTAATTATGTAGTACCCCTAGTGGAGAGGGAAGTAAGTAGGAATATCAGTTTATCAAGTAGAGAAGGTACAAATGAATTAAATACCGGTGTTCCGGAGGGAACAGATAGCCAAGAAATAAAAAAGGATAGTAAATATATAATTAAATCTTCAATATCATCTCCAGTAATGAATTTTAATGAAAATGATTACTCAAAATATCTTCCTTATGAAACAGACCTGATAATAAAAGGATCTGATTTAAGTATATTTAAGGAGCAGTTACTTAGTAAGGTGAAAAACTTTAGTGATAATTTTATATCCGGTATTAGTGATACGAGTTACTCCGGAGAATATACATTCTTTTTAATTCAATCAGGGGGAGTTATTTACCCCGGTTTAGTGTTTAATGCAACTAGGGATAATTTTTCTGTTAATGGATTAGAGAGCACTTGGGTTGAAGAAGAAACTTTGGTGTTAACCACAAACAAAGATATTATAAAGACTATTGAAGACAATAAAAAAGGATTGTCCAAAAGTTTAGCATTAAATCCGATATTTACTTCAGCTATAAACCAAATACCCTACGAAGGTAAAATACAGATATTAGCATTGAGTAAAAACGGAAAGGGGTTCATATATAATTTACTAAATGAGGACATCGGAAGTGATATGTCATACGTATTTAATTCATATTTAGATACAGGTCTTGATTACGCAGTAATAAATTAGGGATAATTAATTATGTCCATAGATAAAGAAGCTATTCAGGAATTAGAAAATTTAAAGAAAAAGATTAGCGAGACCGCGGGTTTACCGGATCAATTAAGAGAGAAACTGTTTCTTATTGTACAGAGACTGGAAAGAATGGCTAATTTGGGACATTATGCTCAGGAATTCGATACAGAAGCTACTTATATAGAGACCGTAACATCAATACCATGGGATAAAAGGACAGAAGATCATCTTGATTTGCAGAAGACAAAGGAATTGATGGATAAAACGCATTACGGAATGTCCTATGTTAAAGAAAGAATACAAGAATACTTGGCTACACTCATATTATTAAAACAAAGAGGGAGGGATGCTATAGCAAACTCACCGATAATATTAATGGCAGGTCTTCAGGGTGTAGGAAAAACAACATTAGCTATATCAATGGCAAAAGCTTTGGGAAGAGAATTTATCAGAATATCTATGGGTGGTATTGGTTCCACACTTGAATTAAGAGGCAGGAATAAGTCAACCCCCAGTGCTGAACCGGGGCAGATAGTTAAAGCATTAATGAAATCCAAAGTGAGAAATCCTCTAATACTTCTTGATGAAATAGATAAAGCAAGTGGCGAGATGGGATTAAGATCGGATATTATGGCAGTATTACTTGAGATATTGGACCCTAATCAAAATAGTGAGTTTAGAGATCATTATGTTGATTATCCCATAGATCTATCTGAAGTATTATTTGTATGTTCTGCAAATACTTTAGGCACCCTATCTACAGCATTAATGGATAGAATGGAAATAATAAAAATGCCATCATATACTGACGGAGAGAAATTAATAATTGCCAGAGATTTTATACTTCCCAAGGCAATAGAGACGGCTGGATTAAACCCCGGAGAGTTAGATATCGATGCTAACATATGGCCCAGTATCATACGTCCTTTTGGCTACGATTCAGGAATTAGGTCATTGGGAAGAACCCTATCTTCAATCTGCAGAAAAGTAGCTAAGGAGATTGTGGAAGGTAAAACACAGAAAGTGGTACTTACACAAGAGAATCTCAAATACTATCTTCCCCAATAAGGAAGTATCTTTAAACAAAAATGTTATGGAAAAAACCACTATCATTAATGAATTAGAAAAAAATATTAAATTGTGTACAAAATGCCGTCTGTGCAAAACAGCAAAAAATCCTGTACCGGGAGAGGGAGATATTAACTCAAAGATTGTATTTATAGGTGAGGCTCCCGGTAAAGTTGAAGATGATACAGGAAGACCTTTTGTAGGCAGGGCGGGTAAATTATTGGAAGAATTACTCAAAGGTATAAATTTGAGAAGGGAGATGGTATGGATAGGAAACATTATTAAGCACCGCCCTCCGGAGAATAGAGATCCCCTCCCTGATGAAATATCTGCATGTGAACCATATCTAACAATGCAGTTAAAAGCAATTAACCCAATATTAATTGTAACTTTAGGCAGATTCTCTCTAAATTATTTCTATCCTGAGGGAAAGATAACCAGATATAGAGGCACTCTTATCAGAGTAGGTAAGTATAATGTATATCCTGTGTACCATCCCGCAGCAGCATTGAGGAATACCCAAATGGCAGAGACACTAAGAAAGGATTTTATGAATATACCGTCTATACTTGAGAAAGCTGAGAATACAAAATATGAAGAAGCTGATATTCCTATACATGATGGACAATTAGGTTTGGGTTTGTAAGAATAAACTATGGATTTATATGAACAAAAAAAGGATACGGGAAACAAATCCCTGAAAATTATTACATTAAGCGGCACGGAGTCAGTGACTAAAAACCTTACCGTTTATGAATACGATGAGGATATTATTCTGGTTGACTGCGGGGTGGGATTTCCCGACATGGATCAATACGGAGTAAATGTAGTAATTCCTGATTTTAATTATGTATTGGAGAACGCTCACAAAGTTAGAGGTTTATTCTTAACTCATGGACATGAGGATCATATAGGAGCAGTACCCTATCTATTGAGGGAGATGGATATACCTATATACGCCAATAAATTGGTACAGGGATTTCTTAATGAGAGATTAAATGATAGAGCTTTTAGAGATTTATCCGGAAAGGCAAGATTCCATCTCTTTACTCCGGGTATAGAGGAAGTAGTATTAGGTAGATTTAAGGTATCTGCGTTTCCCACAAACCACTCTGTCCCTTCTTCCATGGGTTTAGCTATAGAAACACCGGAAGGTTTGGTTCTTCATATGGCTGATTATAAAATGGATTGGACACCTGTTTTAGATCCTCCTATTGATCTAGGATTAATATCTCAGTATGGAAGAAGCGGTGTGCTTTGTCTTCTATCAGATTGTTTAAATGTTACAACTGAGGGATATTCAAAATCCGAAAATACTCTTAATGAAACATTTAATGATATTTTTGATAATTCAACTCAAAGACAGGTATTAATAACAACAATATCATCAAATATATCAAGAATGTATCAAATAATTGATGCCGCAATAAAACATAGAAGAAAGATTGTATTAAGCGGACGTTCAATTGAACAAAGTGTTTCCGTAGCTAGAAACTTAGGCTACCTTCCCTTTGATCAGGATTTATTTATTAAGGAAGAGGAATCCCAAAAATTTAAACAAAAAGATCTGGTTTATATCATAGCCGGATGTTATGGTCAGGAAGGATCTTCTTTAGGAAGGTTAAGCAGGGGGGAGCATGAAAGCATAGTTCTTGAAGATAATGCTTTAGTAGTATTTTCAGCTGATCCTAATCCTCCGGGGGTTGAAATGGATGTTGAAAAAGTGATGTCCTCTCTTATTATAGCTGGGGCGGAAATACTGTACAGCAAAATACAGAACAACCTTCATATTTCGGGGCATGGTACAAGGGGGGATTTAATGACAGTAGCGGCATTAGCTAAACCAAAGTATTTTATTCCCATCGGAGGTACAGTTACAAGAATGAGATCTTATAGAACAATGGTATCTGAATTAGGGGTAGATAAAACAAGAGTGTTTGAATGCATGGAGGGGGATTCTGTAGTATTCAACAACGGGCAGGCATCAAAGGGGAAAAAGATAGAAACAAAGCCGGTGTATATAGATAACAATGGTATTGGTGAAATTAATCCGGTTATCATTAGAGATAGAGATCAACTTTCTTCAGACGGTGTTTTTGTAGTTATCATCCCCGCTTCACCCAAGGGGGATTTTTATCCGAATAAGGTCGAAATTGTTACAAGAGGATTTATTTATGTTAAATCTTCAAAAGAATTAATGGACAAATCAAAACAGCATATAATAAAGATATTTGATAAGGGTATTTCAAAATCTAAAGAATGGCAGGATTTTAAAAGAAGATTGGAATCAAAGATTGAAGATTTTCTATATAAAGAAACAGGAAGCAGCCCGATGGTAATTGTTCATACAATTATAGTTTGATATCATAAGCTTAATGCCTCGGGGAAGAAAAAGAAAATTCAAGCTCCACTTTAATATTCGTACCGATACTATAAGAACGGTTATTGCATTGTTGTTAGTGTTATCGGCGATATTGATGTTTATTGCTATTCTAGCCCCAAACTACCCTGTAAACGAAAAAATATATTCGTGGTTAAGAAGAATACTAGGTTCTGTTGCTATAACATTGCCTTTTATACTCGGATTAACCGGATTTTTGTTCATAGATAAAATGCAACCTAGATTTAAAGAGATAAGAATATTGCTATCTCTTGTTGTATTTACCTTATCTTTAGCGGGTGTATTTCATCTTTTTATCAACGAACAGGATCCGTACAAAATAGCTAGGAATGGCGGAGGGGGAGGAATTATTGGCTACCATCTTTCCTCTTTCTTAAAGGATTCAACCGGTGCTGTAGGGGCCGGAGCGATCTTTATATTTTTAATTCTAATATCAATATTCGTAGGATTAAACATATCTCTGGATCAGATTATTAAGTTTGTTGTAGAGCATAAACCGAATATAGATTGGAGTAAGTTTAAATTGATTAGAAAAAGAGGAGATTCTACCGATAAGGAAGATATTGAAATAACATCGGGTTTTAATGACCACAGCACAGGAGGATCTAGTGAAAGTGAAGTTAGGGAAAAGGATATTATTAATGATAATACCGCGCCTATCTTTGAGATTGTTCCCCCGTTCTCTGAACCTCAGCAAAGTTCAGTAGTAAAACATACAAGAACAGCAGATCCTCTGTACCAAGAACAGCATGAATTACCTAAACTTCCCTCTGATAAGATATGGCAATATCCTTCACCCGACTTACTCTTAGATCCCCCTTCCGAAGTCAAGGATACCTCTGACTCAGAGAGAAGATCAAAGACTATAGTTGATACCCTTCACTCCTTTGGTATTGACGTATCCATAGAAAACATTAGGGTTGGTTCTTCGGTAACTCAGTATTCTTTAAAACCAAAGACTGTAACTAAGATTTCAAAGATATCCTCTTTGCAGGAAGATCTTGCTCTTGCATTAGCTTCTCCCACCGGATCGGTTAGGATTGAGGCACCTATACCCGGGCAGTCTTTGATCGGTATTGAGGTCCCAAATGCTTCAAGATCCACAGTATTTTTTAGATCTCTTCTTACCTCGGATGCTATGAAGGGGATTAAATCAAAGTTAGGTATTGTTCTTGGGAAAGATGTAGCCGGTAAAACATATGTTTACGATATATCAAATATGCCCCATATGCTTATTGCCGGAGCAACCGGATCAGGTAAGTCAATATTTATACATAATATTATGCTTTCCATATTGTACAGATCCACCCCATCCGAAGTTAAATTTATTCTTGTTGATCCAAAAAGAGTTGAATTAAATAGATACGAAGGTATTCCTCATCTTTATACCAATGTAGTTACTGATATGGATAAAGCTCCTTCAGTATTTAAATGGGCTGTTGCAGAAATGGAGAAGAGATATAGATATTTTGAACAAGCAAGGGTAAGTAATATAGATAAGTACAATGAAAAGTCCGGTATACAAGCCATGCCCTATATAGTAATTGTTGTTGATGAATTAGGTGAAATAATGATGAAAGATCCCGCCGGAGTGGAAAAGAGTATTATTAGAATTGCACAACTGGCAAGAGCTACGGGAATACACTTAATATTGGCTGTACAAAGACCTTCTATTAATGTTGTTACGGGGTTAATAAAAGCAAATATCCCCTGCAGAGTCGCATTCAATGTTACCAGTCAAATTGATTCCCGTGTCATTATTGATCAACCCGGTGCTGAGAAGCTTTTAGGAAAAGGTGATATGCTTTTTGTTCCCCCTGAAGCTAATAAACCTATACGTCTACAGGGAGCATTTGTTAGATATGAGGAGGTTGATGCTGTTACCGATTTTCTTAAGAAACAAGGAATCGATCCCGACTATAACCAAGAAATTTTAAATATGACTTCCGATAAAATAGGAAAAGGGGGTTCATCTAACTGGGGAGATGATGTTGATGAATTGTTTGATGAGGCTGTTGAGATAGTCCAATCCATGGGTAAGGCAAGCGCATCACTTCTTCAAAGAAAGATGAAAATAGGTTTTGCACGTGCAGCCAGGATTATTGATGAGATGGAAGGAAAGGGGATAATAGGGCCTTCGGTTTCCGGTAGTAAGGCCAGAGACGTTACCCTTGATGGGTTAAATTCAGGTATAAGTGATACATCATTGGAAGATACGGATGATGAATATTTGGACGATAGGTAATTTGTAGTAGTTAAAAAGAAGGTTAAAATATACACACATTCGTGATAATATCTAGGGCATGTCAAAGAAAAAGTTGTCAAAACAACAGAGAAAAGAAAGACGTTTAAAAGAGATACAGAAGAATATTAATCAGAATGTTCTTATAACAGCGGATAAAACAGAAAGTACTGATATACAAAACTCTCTTCCCATAAAACAGATAAAGATGGATTTAGTTAAGAATTTATTGTTTACAGTATTTGCTGTAGTGTTAATCCTTATATTTAAGAAAACAGGTTATGGTTTCGATGAAATTAAGCACTTTCTGAGATTCTAGATTGCTATTTCCCCTTCAATAAACATATCAAGATCTCCATCTAGTACCGCTTCCGGATTAGTAGACTCAATGTTTGTTCTTAGATCCTTTACTAATTTATAGGGATGCAGAATATAATTTCTAATTTGATTACCCCATCCCGGTGTTTTATAACCTCCTTTTAAATCTTTCTTTTGCTTTTCGATATTTTGCATTTCAATCTCATATAATTTTGATTTTAGTATTTTTAGTGCTTTATCTCTATTCTTACCTTGGAATCTCTCTTCCTGACATTCAACTATAATACCACTTGGTTTGTGTTTGAGGCGTACTGCTGTTGATACTTTATTTACATTCTGCCCCCCGCTTCCTCCCGAGCGGAAGAAATCCCATTCAATATCCGATTCGTTAATTACAATATCTGTTATATCATCTTCAATTACGGGTATTACTTCTATCAGAGCGAAGGATGTTTGCCTAAGATCATCCGCATTAAAGGGTGATTGTCTTACTAATCTGTGTACTCCGGATTCTTTCTTTAGGAAACCGTAAGCATATTTACCTTGTATTTCCAATACCGCAGTTTTTATTCCGGCTTCTTCCCCCGTTATTTTGTGTATTTCATGTGATTCCCAGTTATTTCTTTCTGCATATCTTTTATACATTCTTAGAAGTATACCTGCCCAATCCATTGCCTCAGTTCCTCCCTGTCCTGAATGAATAGATAACAACGCATCATTCTTATCGTTTTTTCCACTAAGATAGGATTTTAATTCAAGTTTTTTTATTTCTCTTTCAAATGCATCATAATCATTTTCTTCTATATATAACTCAAGCATTTCATAATCGTAAATGTCTTTTTCAAGTGCAGATAGTTCTTGGGAAACAGATTTTCCTTTTTCCCAATCATTCCATGTATTCTCATTTTCCAGCTCTTTCTTTAATTCAGATATTCTTTTCCTTTTATCTTCAATAGAAAGATATTTATTTAATTTTTCCAGTCTTTCATTTAATTCGCTGTTCATATAGAAAAAAAGTAGCTTATTTCAATAAGCTAAGGGCAAGTCAGGATAGGGCTTCTATTCCAACCTCCAATTCATCCCCCTGTTTTATTTCGTTCTTAAGTAATTTTGTAGCAATGTATGACTCTACAGTATCTTCAATCACTCTTGATAGTGGTCTTGCCCCCCATTCAGGGCTGTATCCTCTGTTTACAAGGCCCTCTATCAATTCATTTTTAAAGGTTATTTTAACTCCTTTTTCTTCGGCAGCTCTCCTAACATCTTCCAGAAGAAGAAGGCATATTTTATTTACTGTCTCTTTACTTAAAGGATTAAATACTATAATTCCTGAAAACCTGTTTAGGAATTCCGGAGCAAAATTCTTTCTTACGTCAGATAGAGCTGCCCTATCCATTTCTTCAAAGCTGCCTCCTCTACTAAATATATCCTGAATAGACTTTGTACCTACGTTACTGGTCGCGATTATTATTGTATTAGTAAAACTAAAAGACATTCCTGAAGAATCAGTTAGCATACCCTCATCCAGTACTTGAAGGAAGAGAAGAAGAATATTTGGATGGGCCTTTTCTATTTCATCCAGTAGTATCAAACTAAAAGGTTTTGTTCTAACTGCTTCAGTTAACTTACCTTTGTTTTTTCCGTCAGGTGTTCCTATTAATCTATTAATACTATCCAACTGCTGATATTCGCTCATATCTATTCTAATCATTGCCTTTTTATCTCCAAAATAGGTTTGAGCTAGAGCCTTTGCAGTTTGTGTTTTACCTACTCCTGTTGTACCTACAAATAGAAAACTAGCGATAGGTTTATTTTCATTTCTTATACCTGCCCTGGCTCTTCTTAATGCTGAACCAATCTGTTTTACTACATGATCCTGTCCAATACATATTTTTTGCATTTCTTCTTCAATATTTAGTAATTTCTCTGCTTCATCTTGTGTAAAATTTTCTGAAGGTATATTTGTCATTACCGATATTTCTTTTTCAACCACATCTGAGTTAACTAATTTTGATCCGGATTGAACACTTGTAACGGATCTGTTTAATATATCCAGTGCTTTATCCGGTAACACTCTTTCTTGAATTAGTTTTTCAGATAGTTCAACCATTCTTTCTAATGCGGGATAAGTAATAATAATATTATTTTTATTTTGATATTCACGGGCCCTGTCTTTTAAAATTTCCAAAGTATCATCTTTTGATGATTCTTTTATTTCTACTATGGTAAATAAACGGGAAAATGACCCATTAGGTTCAATATATTTACGATAGTTGGGGATTGAAGTCGCACCTATGAATTGTATTTTATCTGATATTAAATGGGGTTCTAAAATACTGTAGATAGCAGAAGTTTGAGAATCGCTGTTTCCTGATTCTGCTACCATATTATGGATCTCATCAATAAAAAGAATAATATCTCCTGAGGATTTTATTTCTTCCAAGATAATATTCGCTTTTGCGGATATATCCCCGACTGATTTAGTTCCAGATACCAATGCACCGATATCAAGTGATACTATACGTCTGTTTTGTATAGATTTATATTCGGTCCCTTTAATTATTTCGTAAGCCATACCTCTCACTATTGATGTTTTACCGCTGCCCGGATCTCCGATAATGAGAATATTTTGTCTTGTACCCATTAATAATTCTGCTATTTTTTTAATTTCTTCATCTCTGCCTACTATGTTTTTTATAGTTCCGTTTTTAACTTTTTTAGTAAAATCTTCAGAATGTTGGTCCAGGAAAGGAGTAATTTTACCCGTCATTCCTTTACCTATACCACCCACGAATAAACGGTCGCATTCTTCCTGCCAGATATACATTTTTGCCCTATGCTCTTTTTCAGATATAACCCATTCGGTTGTCTTTTCCAGTAGTTTTAAACTTATTCCAAATGAAGATAGGAATACTTCGGGTTTAGGTAGTAGCGTTATTATTGAGTATAAGAGATGTTCTGCTTCAACGTATCTGGAATTTTGTTTTTTTGCCAATTCAAACATAATCATTTTAAGATTAGTTATATCCATTCTCGGTGCTGTAAGCAGTTTATCCTTAAAAAAATCTATAGGTAATTCAGCTTTGATTAAAAGATACTTAATTTCTCTTAGCTTGAATAGTTCAATAAGAGCATCTGAGATATTAATATTAGCCTTACCTAATATTTTTTTAACAACAGGTCTGAAAGAATGCAATTCATTACCAGGTAATATCTCATTTATTTTTTTATCGGGGGTATTGTTATTTATATAAGCCCAAGATATGTATAAAAGGATATAGAATGGGAAAACCCAAAATTTAATGGTTAGAAATAATATCACCGGAGAAAGAAGCCATATTACCGGTGAGGCTAACACAAGTAACGATAACATGATTACAACAATAAGACCCAATACTATTTCCACAGTTCTTACACAAAAACCAATAAATCTTCCAACCAGTGTGTAATCTCCAAAGAGGGGTGTGAATATTAATCTTAAATTCAGAGTAAAGGAAATAGAATTATTCACTATAATGAGAATTCTTTTACCTACAGTAAATATTCTTTTTGGTGCTTTTACCAGCCACCATAGAAGGAATGCATTAGGTAATTTTAGTTCTCCAAGCATATTCTAAGGATATCAAATCCCCGCTTCTCGCGGAAGAAGCGGGGAAGTGCTCATACTTCTATTGAATCAAATTCAAAATCAAAAGAACCCGATGCTCCTTGTTTAGTATCACTAATGGATTCCGTTGAAAATCTTACTACATAGCTTTTTATTTCTCCCGGTTCAAATTCTCCTAAGCTATATCCTTCGGTTTTCCACTTGACTATAGTCTTTTTTCCTAAAGATTCTTTAATTTCATCGGAATCAATCTCACCGTCATAATCAACATCTGTCCAGTTAAATATTTCCGCATATATGTATTGTCTTAATTCCTCAGGATCATTTGATGTTTCATAGCCGGCGTGGGATACAAGGGACATTTTATATGTACCGTTATTAAAAATTTTTATCGGATAATCCTTGCTCCAATTCTGCCCAACATTAGTAAAAGCTGGTCCATTTATTTCATCAAATAGATTACTGCTATCTGTACCCAGAGAGGGATTGAGAAGAAGTTTAATATCTGCATTCCCTACACTAAAAGATGACCCCAGTACCGTTCCTTTATCCGTAAAGGCCGCATAAGCGAATTTAACTAAGATACCCAAAGAAATTATTCCCAGGACGATAAGTATTATTCTCTTTATATTTCTTTTAATTACTATCACATTTATCACCTCCTTTTATACAGGGTAAAGAATTTAATAAACCTTCTTGTTTAAAGCTCATGAACGAACTATCGGTTATAATTATGTGATCTATAAGATTTATGCCGATATTATTTCCTGCGCACCTGACTTTATCTGTGGCTTTAATATCCTCAAGAGAAGGTTGGGGGTTGCCTGATGGATGATTGTGAACCAAAATTATATTTACAGCGTTTCTATATAATGCCTTACGGAATATTTCCCTGGGACTGAGGAGAGTTTCATTTATGGTTCCTGTTGTAATAATATCTTTAGAAATCACTAAACCTCTGGAATCAAGACTTAGTATATATGTACTTTCTGTATCTTTAAGATATGTTTCTTTCCTGAACATTTCATAAATATCCTGTGGTTTACTCACTTTGTTTCCCGATGTTTTCTTAGGTTCCAGAAATCTTCTTCCTATTTCAAGAGCAGCTATTATAGTAGATGCTTTGGATAATCCGATAAATTTAATATTTTTTAATTCATTTAGGTCCATTTTACTAAGCTTTTGAAAACTCTCGTATTTGTTTAATATTTCCCTAGACAGGGGAATTACCGAGCGATCTTTTCCTCCAAAACCAAGCAATATTGCCAATAACTCTACATCAGTTAGTGATTCGGGTCCTGTGATCAGCATTTTTTCCCTAGGTTTTTCATAGTATTTTAAATCCCTCAGTTTATCAGACATAATATACAATAATAATTATTGCAATATTTATTACAATATGATAATTTCTAAAAATAATGGAGAAGACATTATGAATAACATTGGAGAAAAGATAAAAGAGTTGAGAGAAAAGAAAAAACTGTCTCAACAGAGATTTGGGAATAAGATAGGGATATCAGCTAAAAGTATATCGGCCTATGAAAACGGACGCTGTCTGCCTCCCTTAAAAGTATTGGATGATATATGTGAAACATACTCAACACCGTATTTATGTTTATCCGATAAAGGGAGAAATATGCTGTCAAGTAAAATCTCTGAGATTAGAAAAGAACTTGAGAATATTGAAAAGATTATAGGGAATGATTTATCTCTTTGAATATTGAGGGGCTTTTCTTGCTTTGTGCATATAGGGCTTTTTTCTTTCAACCATTCTTGGATCTCTTGTTAACATACCTTGTTTTCTTAACATACTGTTATATTCAGTGTTTATTGATGCTAAGGCTTTAGAAATTGCCAGTACAACAGCATCCGCTTGAGAAGGTTTACCGGAACCCGAGACTTTTATAGTTGCGGAGAATTTGGATTTGGGATGGGAAACACCTATGATATGAAATGGTTTTAACCATTTTATTTTCTCTGTTTCGGAATTGAAATATTCTTCAATAGATTTATCATTTATAGTAAACTCACCCTTCTCTTCTGTAAGGAATATTCTTGCTACCGCAGTTTTTCTTCTTCCGGATGCAATATATAGATCTTTCTTATTTTTATTATTCTTATCCATATTAACTATTTCCCTCCTTTGTGTTTTTGGGAGAAGACATAATTATTAAATTCCTTAGCATTAATTTTCTAAGTCTATTCTTAGGAAGCATACCGCTTACCGCTTTTCTGAATACCTTAGAAGGATCTCTGTTAAAAAGGGATTCAAGTGCTTCAGATCTCAATCCTTTAGGATAATCGGTATGATGGTAGTACTTCTTATCTTTTAATTTATTACCCGTAAACCTTATTTTGTCTATATTGGATATTATTACCTGATCTCCCACATTCTCATTATAAGTAAATATTGCTTTATTCTTTCCCATTAGAATTTTAGCTGTTTTAACAGCTAATCTGCCTAAAATTTGTCCTTCGGCATCAATTTTATGCTTATTTCTAACTAATTCTTTCATTTTTGGAGTAGAGCTAGTTATTTTCATCAGTCATTACCTCTTTCTTTGTATCTTTCTTATTCTTTGAATTTGATTTCTTTACTTCTTCTTTCTTAGCTTTCTTGGATAATTCTATTCTTGCCATAAGGGCTTTATCTCCGTCTCTATATCTTGTTTTAGTTATCTTTGTATATCCTCCGTTTACCCCAATGAATCTATGACCTATATCATGACAAAGTTTCTTTAATTCGGATTCTGAAGTGATATGAGTTCTCAAATCTTTTAGAATATTGAATATCCTTATCTTATCCTTACTCTCAGCAGCCTCTTTTGCTTTTGTAATTAATTTTTCGACATAAGGTCTGAAATACTTGGCTTTTACTAATGTTGTTTCAATGTTCTCATGTTTAATTAATTCGGTAGACAAATTTCTCAAAAGAGCTTTTCTGTGATCCATATCTCTATTAAGTCTCTTTTTGTTAATCCTATGCCTCATTATCTTAAGCCTTCCTTTTCAAGTAATTTTTTAATCTCCTCAAGAGATTTTTCTCCCAGATTCTTTATGTCAGCAATATCTTCGTCTGTTTTTTCAGATAATTCATGGAGTGTGTTTATACCTTGTTTTTTTAATGCATTGATTGTTCTGGTTTGCAAAGGTAATTCCTCAATAGATACATCTTCGGACGATATTTTAATCGGGTCTTCCTTTTTTGTATCTTTTTTGTCACTATCCGAAGACCCGGTATTCCATTTTATTAGTGTTTCGTAGTATTCCTTTAGGGTTTGCGCTGCATCCAGAATTGCCTGTTTAGGTGTAATACTTCCGTCAGTTTCTACTGTAAAGATAATTCTATCTAAATCTATTTTCCCGCCGAATCTTGCCGGTTCAATTTCGTAATTAGCATTGATAATGGGAGAGAATAAAGCATCAAGTACAATAACCCCGATTTTTGATGTTTGTCTTTCTTCCATCGGAGAATAACCTGTTCCTGGTTCTATTGTCAATTCAATATTTATTTCACTTTTAGAATCGGATAATGTGGCAATATGAAGATCTTTATTCATTATTTCTATTTCTGAGGTTACTTCAATATCTTTAGCTTTAACTTCCCCAGTTCCTTTTTTCTTTAAGGTAGCAATAACAGGATTATCTGAGAATGTCTTGCATCTAATTTTCTTAAGATTCATAGTTAATTCAACTATATCTTCCTTTATTCCCGGAAGAGTAGTGAATTGATGATTTGCTCCCGTTATTTTTATTTGTGTAACAGCAGCACCCTTTGTTGAGGTTAATATTACTCTTCTTAATGAATTTGCCAGGGAATATCCAAATCCGGTAGGAAGGGGTTCTATTGAATATGTACCCAAATTGTTACTTTCTTTTATAGCAGTTATCTTTAGATTTTCTTTTGTTAATTGCATAATTCCTCCAATAAATTACTTAGCTGGATTACCTGGAATAAAATTCAATAATTGATTGAATGTCCACTTTTTCCTGGTAATCCTGAGAAGTGGGCATTTTTGCCAGTCTAACACATTTTTCTTTGATATTGGCTTCCAGATATTCAGGAAGCACGAAACCTTCTTTTAATGCTATCTTTTCAAAAGAAACGGGCTTGATTATATCACCGATCTTTAATTGTTGTGAGGGTATTTTTATCACCTTTCCGTTAATCATAAAAAGACCTCTTCTAATATACTGTCTTGATTGTGATCTGGACATTGCAAATCCGCTTCTGAATACCAGATTGTCCAATCTCCCTTCTAATTTTTGTATTAGAGAATCTCCGGTAACACCCTTACTTCTTAATGAGTCGTTTACATATTTCTTAAATTGTTTTTCTAATATTCCATAGATCCTTTTAGCTTTCTGTTTTTCTCTCATTTGTTTTCCATATTCTGATAAAGATCTTCTGCTTGTTCCGTGCTGACCGGGAGCTTGAGCCTTACGATTAAGAGCACATTTTTCCGATTCACATCTGGAACCCTTAAGATAGAGTTTAGTTCCTTCTCTTCTGCATAATCTGCATTTTGGTCCAATATTTCTAGCCATAATTACATCCTTCTTTTATTCTTAGGTTTACACCCATTGTGCGGTATTGGTGTCATATCGGAAATTGATACTATGTTCAAGCCGGCTGATTTTAAGGCCTTGATAGAAGATATTCTTCCCATACCAGGACCTTTTAAATAAACAGCAAGTTCTCTTATTCCGGCTTGATATGCTTCAGCCCCTACCTGTTCTGCGGCTTTTGTTGCTGCGTATGGAGTGGCTCTTCTGGATCCTTTAAAACCTGCCCTGCCCGAACTTCCAAAGAAAAGCATACCCCCCTCAGGATCTGTTATTGTAATTATGGTGTTATTCATACCAGCACTTATGTAAGCTCTTCCGCTTGTTGGTATTATCTTGGCTTTTCTTTTTTTTGGTGTATTTAATATTTTTTCTTCAGTCATATTATTTCTTAGCTAATTTTTTCTTCTGTCCTCCTACAGTCTTTCTTTTTCCTTTTCTCGTTCTTGAATTAGTTCTGGTATTTTGTCCTCTGGTAGGAAGTCCTACATGGTGTCTGAGTCCCCTGTATGATTTTACTTCTTTTAACCTTCTTATATTCTGATTTACTAATCTTCTCATTTCACCCTCCACGGGAAGTTCCAATTTTACTATTGTGGAGTTAATTTTGGCAATTTCATCTTCAGTAAGGTTTTTAGCTCTAGTATCAAGGTTTACTTCAGCCTGTGTAAGAATTTTTCTTGAAAGAGAAGGACCTATACCATATATATAGGTAAGTGCTGTTTCTATTCTCTTTTCATTTGGTATATCTACACCTTTTATTCTTGGCATATATTATCCTTGTCTTTGCTTATGTTTAGGGTTTCTAGAACAAATAACCCTTAAAACACCCTTCCTTTTTATTATTTTGCAGTCTCTGCAAATTTTTTTAATAGATGACCTTACTTTCATAATATTTAAAGCCTATACATTATCCTTCCTCTTGTCAGATCGTGGGGGGAGAACTCAATTCTTACTTTATCCCCCGGCAGTACTCTGATGTGCATTTTTCTCATCTTGCCTGATATAACAGCAAGAATTATATCTTTATCTTCCATCTCAATCTTAAACATTCCCCCCATAAGGGCTTCTTTAACAATACCGTCTTTTGTTATTACATCTTTTGTACTCATTAAGTTAAAACCTACAATTGACGCGCTAGATTGTACCAAACGTATACAACAAGGTCAACAAACCCATTACCCAGGTGAAAAAAGCTTTACCAAGGTAATAAAATGCTTCATTGACAACTATGATCTTGAACCATATATTACCATTGCAGGATGTAAACGCAATAAAATGATCCTATATGCTTGATTTTAACTTTATAAAGGAAAATAAAGAAAAGGTAAAAACTGCCATAGAAAGCAGACATATTGCTGTTAAAGTAGATATTGATAATTTCCTTTCTCTTTATGAAAGATACTTATCTGTTCTTAAAAATGTGGAAACACACAGGTCTTTGAGAAATAAACTATCTGAAGATATATCAAGATTAGATAAAGAAGCTAGGGATAAACTTATTAAAGAAGCTTCAGAGGTTAAGAAAGAAATACAGGAAGAAGAAAAACAATTGGACCAATTACTTAATAAACTTAATGAGATTGCACAGCATATTCCAAACATTAATTCCGATAAGATGCCCTTAGGAGATAGTGAGGAACATAATGTTGTATTAAAAGTATATCTTCCTTCCAAAGGATACTTGGATATTGGAAACACTACATACAAGGATGTATCCTATATGCCTGAAAATAAATTTCCTTATAAAGATCATTTAGAAATTGGTAATGCTTTAGATGTAATTGATGTCGAACAGAGTGCCAAAGTATCGGGCAGTCGTTTCTCATATCTAAAGAATGAGCTGGTTCTAGTACAGGATGCAATATCATCATTGCTTAAAAATGAATTGCTTAATAGAGGGTTCAAGCCCATGATTCCCCCCTTGCTTGTGAGAGAAAGATCGTTATTTGGAACCAGTCACTTTCCTGAAGGGAGAGAACAAGTTTATAAAATAGAAAATTATAATATTGAAGAAGGAAATGAATTGTATTTGATAGGGTCATCGGAACCATCAAACTTTTCTTATTTTATGGACAAAATTTTAGATGTTTCAGAACTTCCTGTAAAAATATATGCTCAGACAAGTTGTTTTAGAAGTGAAGTCGGCTCATGGGGAAAGGATGTTAGAGGAATAAAGAGAGTGCATCAATTTGATAAGCTTGAGATAAATGCTGTTACAACAGAAGATCAGGATGAAGACATATTTAAAGAATTTTTAGATATTAACGAATGGTTGTATCAGCAATTGGAAATACCCTATCGTATAGTTAATAAATGCTCGGGAGATTGCGGATATAATGCTTCTTACTACCAGCATGATGTAGAAATATGGAGACCTGCAGAAAGGGGATTTATGGAGGCAGGTACGGATACTATGACTACTAATTACCAGGCAAGGAGATTAAATATTAGATACAGAGATGGATCCAAAATAAAGTATGCACATACTGTGAACGATACCGGAGTAGCATTTGGTAGAACACTACTAGCCATACTGGAGAATCATCAAAATATTGACGGCTCAGTATCTATTCCAAAATCATTGGTGGCGTTAATGGGATTTGATAGAATTTTACCTAAGAATAATAAATTACAACCACATAATGAACATTTTTGATGGGATACAAATACCGAAGATTATTTACGAAGCACAGTCAAAATATAATGGAAATATTCAAGTATATCAGTTGGGTACAACCAGAAAGATAAAAGTAGATAATTTTGACCAGTCTGTTAATCCGGAAAGTGAAAGTTGCAAAAGATTAGTGTGGGGAAGAACTTTAGAAATATTAAAGGAAGAAGTTCCTGAATTAAAGAACATATTTATACTGGGTTTAGGAGGCGGTACCGTAGCCCATCTTATTTCCAGACACTACCCCGGTGTTTCCATAACCAGTGTGGAAATAGATGATGTCATGGTAGATGTAGCTAAGAAATATTTTGACTTGGATAAAATTCCAAACCACAATGTTATTGTTGACGATGCTTTAAGAGTAGTAGTTGAACCTGAAAACTTTGGTATATCTTACGGAAGCTTTGAAGCAGTATTTGTTGATATTTATATAGGAGAAAAATATCCTGATTTAGGCTCTTCGGGTAATTTTATTTCCGCCGTAAAAAAAATGCTTATGCCTGGTGGATTGGTGATATTCAATCGTATGTACCATTCAACACATCAAGACGATGTGAATATATTTATAGATTATGTATCTAATTTCTTTAAGGAAGTTAAGTGTTTAGTAGTGGCCGGTCATACGAACTCAGATAATATTTTAATTTACGGAAGAGTATAGTGTTGATATGAATTGGTTTCAGGCATTGATATTGGGACTAGTACAAGGTGCTACGGAACTTCTTCCCATATCCTCATCAGCTCATTTAATAATAATTCCGAATATATTGGGATGGGGAGAAAATACTTTAGTATTTGATACTACCCTTCATTTGGGTACGGCGTCTGCACTTATCATATACTTTAGAAAATTAATATTCAGAATACTAGTATCCTTAAAAAGTGATTATCTAACTTACGGTAAAAAGATATACAACTATTCATCAGATTCACTACTATGTTTTAAAATAATAGCAGGAACAATACCCGCGGGAATTGCAGGGTTTCTGTTTAACGATTTGTTTGAAGAAAAATTCAGAGATATTAAATATACAGTTTATTTTCTAATATTTGGAACACTTCTAATGTTTATCTCTCAAGCAGTAGATGATAGGAAAAGAAAGAAAGATAAAGACAGCAGCTTAAATATATTAACCGATGAGGATAACATTACATATCGTAGAAGTATTTTTATTGGTATGTTTCAAATACTAGCTCTTTTTCCGGGTTTTTCCAGATCAGGATCTACTATCTCGGCAGGTATGTTAAGTGGTTTAAAAAAATATGAAGCAGCTAAATATTCATTTCTTTTATCAATTCCCATTGTATTGGTTGCTGGTGTTTTTCAAGGATTATCTTCAGGAGACGAATTATTTTTGTTGCCTATATACATACCTATTATCGGCTATGTATCCAGTTTATTATCAGGCCTCCTAGCTATTAAATTTTTACTGAATTTTTTAAACAACCACTCACTCAATCTATTCATATTCTATAGATTGGTATTAGCTGCATCATTATTATTATTTATTCCGATGTTATAATCACATTGTGTTTTCATCTTTTTTTGATTCAAACGAAAAGCAGTTAAAGAAAATATACCCTTTAGTTAAGGAGATAAATTCTTGGGAGGATAAGATTTCTAAATGGAGTGATAATGAAATCAGGGATAGAACAGACAGCTGGAGGAAAGAATTTAAAGACGGAGATAAGGATAAAAGATATCTTGATCAGATACTTCCTGAAGCATACGCCTTAGTCAGAGAAGCAGGAAAAAGAGTATTGAACATGAGGCATTTTGATGTTCAGCTTATTGCAGGTATTGCACTCCACCAAGGAAAGATAGCAGAACAAAAAACGGGAGAAGGAAAAACACTTACTGCCACTCTTCCTTTATATTTAAATTCTTTAATAGGGAAGGGTGTTCATCTTGTAACTCCGAATGATTATCTTTCCCGCCATGGAGCAGGGTGGATGGGTCCTCTCTATGATTATCTGGGGTGCTCGGTTGGGGTAATTATGCAGGAGAAAGCATTTAGATACGACACATCCTATCAAGGTTCAGAGTTTGAAGATGCATATGCTGTTCATTTGAGAGAAGTATCCAGACAGGAAGCCTATCAGTGCGATATAGTTTATGGAACAAACCATGAGTTCGGATTTGATTATCTAAGAGATAATATGGTTAGATCCCTAAAACAGATGGTTCAAACTAATCCTAACGGTGACTGGGGTGTACACAATTACGCTATTGTAGATGAAGTAGATTCCATACTAATTGATGTAGCCAGAACACCTTTAATTATTTCAACAGCCGATTCAAAACCAAGTGAGAGGTATCACGAAGCAAATAGAATAATGAAATCATTGGTTAAAGATACTGACTATGAAGTAGAAGAGAAATTTAGAAATGTAACACTAACAGATTTGGGTATTAGAAGAGTAGAGCATTTACTGGGAATAAATAATTTGTATGAAGAAGATTTTGAAATGGTTCATCTTATAGAACAAGCTCTTACAGCACATGCTCTCTATGAAAAAGATCGTGACTACGTAGTAAAGGAAGGAAGAGTTGTTATTGTCGATCAATTTACAGGCAGGCTTCTTCCCAGCAATAGATTCTCTCATGGTCTTCATCAAGCTATTGAATCAAAGGAAAATGTACCCATTCAGCAAGAGAGTAAAACATTAGCTGAGATATCCTATCAGAACTACTTCAGAATGTATAAAAAATTGGCAGGAATGACCGGTACTGCTTCTACTGAAGCTGAGGAATTTTATAAAATATATAAGCTGGATGTATTAGTTATCCCGACGAATAAAACATGTATCAGAAAAGATTTAAATGATGTTATTTACAAAACTGAGAGAGCTAAGTTTAGAGCAGTAGCCGATGAAATTGAAGATAAGCATAAAAAAGGACAACCTGTATTAGTGGGAACTACATCGGTTGAGAAAAGTGAACTGCTTCATGAATTCCTAAAAAGAAGAGGAGTACCCCATGAGATATTAAATGCAAAAAATCATGAGAAAGAAGCAATGATTATTTCACAGGCCGGAAGAAGAGGATCGGTAACAATATCAACTAATATGGCAGGAAGAGGAGTTGATATAAAGCTGGGAGGCGATCCTGTGGATAAAAATGAAGAAGAAGCGGTTAGAGAAGCCGGAGGTTTACATGTTATTGGAACAGAGAGACATGAATCAAGAAGAATAGATAATCAGCTAAGAGGTAGATCGGGAAGGCAGGGAGATCCGGGATCTTCAAGATTTTTTATATCCCTGCAGGATGATCTGATGAGAATATTTGGAGGGGAGAAGTTCCAGCACACAATGGACAGATTTGGGTATGAAGAAGACGTGCCCCTGGAAGCAGGAATGTTATCCAAAGCAATAGAGAGCGCTCAAAAGAAAGTTGAGGGATTTAACTTTGATCGTAGGAAACAAGTGGTTGAAATGGATGATGTAATTAATATCCATAGGGATGTAGTTTATAAACTGAGAAGAAAAATATTAGAACTTGAAGATGGTAACGAAGAAAATAAAGAGTGGTTCTTAACTAATCTGCAAAGTAATTCTTCTTTCGCCAGTGATATTTGGAACGAGAAGGAAAAAATATTTGGAAAAGATATGTGGTTAAAAATCGTCTGCGAACTTTCTCTTCCTGTTATCGATTTAATGTGGATTGAACACTTGGTTGATATGGATCAAGTTAGAGAGGGTATAGGATTGAGGGGCTACGCACAAAGGGATCCTATGGTTGAGTATAAAAAAGAAGGGCATGAGAGATTTGGTATTTTGATATCAAGAATATATTCAACAATAGGAGAGAGACTGTCTTATGTAACAGGTCAGGTTAAGGAAGAAAAGAAAAAACCTCTTTCGAATAGGAACATTATATATCAACATGGAGAAATAGAGAGCGGTCTTAAAGATGAACGGGAATCTGCTTCTGTACTAGATTCTATGGGTAGGAAAATTAGAGTCCAATCAGTAAGTAATAATCAAACACAGAAAGTTGGTAGAAACGACCCATGTCCTTGTGGAAGCGGTAAAAAGTATAAAAAATGCTGTTATCCTAAGTACGATTAGTATTTTACTGGTTGGAATTTACACCTAAGGGCTTCAACGTTTCGGGGGATACCGGAATGATTCCCTGTCTCTTTAGATTTTCTTCTATTTCATATATCTGATTCAGAAGTTGAATTGCTTCTCCATTTCCCGGACTTACCTCAAGACATCTTTGCAAATAATATTTGGCACCTTCTAAATTACCCAACTGCAGTTCAATATATCCAAGTTTAAACAGTGACTGATATAATCTGGGGTTCATTTCATATGATTTCTGAAGATAATATCTTGCTTTATTCACATCTTTCATTTGCATATACGTATAACCTAAATTATGCACCGCATCTGCATAGTCAGGTTTTAGTTCAAGCGATTTCATAAAATTTTCTATCGCCAGATCGTAGTTGCCTTCACCGGCGTACACATCCCCCAGATTGTTATATACACGATAGCTCAATGGAGCTGCTTTCATTGTAGCCAGCCATAAGTTTTTACTATTAGAAAATTCTTCCGCTCTCAAAAAGGTTCTTCCTGAATATAGTAGAAATATTAAAAGACCAAATATAATGGAAGCCTTTTTTAATTTCATCTTTTCTTCAGTATCAATAAGAATATGAGCTACAAGCATACAGAAAAAAGCTGTACCAAAGTATAAATACCTTTCTGCTACCAGCCAAGCAATTGCAACAGGACTAAAGCTGGGCAGGGTTGTTAGAAAAGTTAGGCAAATTAATGCGGGGTATATCTTATTTTTCTTCAGCATGTAGACGCAAAATGATATTAGAAGTATTGAATAAATTATCATTATTGTATATTCAGTATTTCCTATAACTCTTCCTTCGTGATAGATAGTCAACAGCTTGGGAAATAAATATTGTTTGGATATCATAAACATAGAATAGGGTATCCTATTAAGATAAGGTGTAGCAGTATCCAGATTCAAATAATGCTGTGTTTCTAAGGTAAATGCTCTTTGTTGGTAGCTTTGCAGCACATTGGTGAAGACAAATATAAGTGAAAGCAATATATAAGGAATATAGACGGGAATATATTTTAATATTTTTTTCAAATTGAATATAGGGGTAAGCAGTAATATATCAATAGTAACTATAATAAAGGGAATAGTTAAACTCCAGGCAGTTTTTTGTATTAGTAAATTAATTCCGTATATAACAACGGAGGAAACAAAATACCAGGGTTCTTTACTTCTTCTGTAAAGGATGAAAATAATTATATTTATTATTGCTATGTTTGTTTGCTGTAGATATCCTGAAGCTGATATCCAGTTTATTGCTTCAGCTCCTGTAGGGTTTACAGTAAATAATGCAGTAGTGATTAGTGATATTTTCTTTCCAAAAAGCATGTAGGTAAGAATAAATACCAGATAAGCATTAAATATATGGTTAATAATAGATGCAGTATGAAAAGCTGTGGAATTTAATCCAAAGAATTTAAATATTACTGCATAATATATTTCATGAAAAAATCCTTGCTGGAAAGCTGTTTTTAGAGATCTAATATTGGGATTTTGTACTATACCGGCCAAGTCATCTATATTTAGAAACTCCCCCTTTACCACTTTCCAATATACTAAGAATGAAAAGATGGATATCAGGAGCAGCAATCCTATATTTGATTTTGTTAAGATCCACACATCTTTAATGTTGTTAATACTTACCCCTTCTTTTTTGCAATCATCATTTCCCCCATCCTCTTTTTTTAATATGTTTTTTATAATGGGTTCTATTTTTGTATTTACTATAGAAGTATTTTTTCCATTATTTTCAGTTGGATATACATTTCCTTGGGCGTCTTTATTGTTTGGTATAAATTTCTTTTTCTTCTTCATAGTATAATTCTATACTATTATATATAGATCTTACTTTCTATAATATGAAAAATTTTAAATATTATACCTTAGATATATTTGAAACATTTGCATTATCTTTTATTATCATAATGTTTTTATACAAAGTAGTGGCCTCTATAGAGGTTGTATGGGGATCGAGTATGGAGCCCAATTTTTATTCCAACGAGAGGATATTAGTAGATAGAATAACTCCAATATTTGATGATTATAAAAGAGGAGATGTAATTGTGTTCATACCTCCAAATGACGAAGATAAGCATTATATTAAAAGAATAATTGGATTACCTGGAGAATTGTTAAAAATAAATGACTGCCGGGTATATATTAATAATGAAGGGGATAAGTATGAAATAGAGGAATCTTATCTATTTGAAAATATATGTACATCCGGCGGCACCGAGATAAAAGAAGGAAGAAGTATAAAAATTCCGATGGATCAGTATCTTGCATTGGGGGATAATAGGACTAACTCCGTAGATTCAAGGTATATAGGTTTTATTGATAGGGACAAGATAATTGGCCGAGTGGTGTTTATCTTATGGCCTATAGGTAGGATAGGCTTTGTAAATTAAGGTGTTGACATGTATTTGTTGTTATGGTAAGTTTCCCGTTGTCCTAAAGTTAAATACTTGATATTTTGTTAGAACACAGGTGAAAGTGTGGTTTCTTTTTGTTTAATAAAGTAGTAGAATTTTCGTTACGGAAATTTAGGGAAAATTAATGAGAGAAAGCTTTTCTAAAAGAAAAATAGCATTACCACTTCCGAATCTTGTGAATGTTCAGATTCAATCATATGAATGGCTGAAAAATCAAGGTTTACAAGAGATTTTAGACGAATTAGGTGTTATTGAAGATACATCGGGAAGAGGGTGGGTAGTAACGTTATCTAAACCTACTGTTGATAAAGAAAATATTTCTATTGAAGAAGCCAAAAGAACAGGTAGAACATACGATGCTCCCTGGTATGTTAAAGCAACTATAGAAGATCCCATAAATAAAAAGAAGAAAGAACAGAATATTTACATGGGGGACATCCCATTAATGACACCCAGAGGCACTTTTATTATAAGTGGTGTAGAAAGAACTATAGTAAATCAATTAATTAGGTCCGAAGGTGTTTTATTTGACGGTGAGTACTCTCCCGTTACGGGACAATTTTTAGCCGGTGCTAAAATATTACCCAGAAGCGGAGTTTGGTTAGAGTTTGAAACCTCCAGAACCGGAGTTATATCCCTTAGAATTGATAGAAAAAGAAAGATTACCTCTACCACATTACTTAGAATATTTGGATTAGAAACCAACGAAGAGATCAAGGAAGCTTTTGCAGGTGTTGAGACTAATCCCGAGATAAACTATATAGAAAGTACTTTATCCAAAGATCCCTCTTCTTCTTATGAAGAAGCATGTATAGAAGTATATAGAAAAATGAGACCGGGGGAGCCTCTGGTGTTGGAAAATGCTAAATCTTTGGTTAATGCCATGTTCTTTAATAAGAGAAGATACTCACTTGGAAGTGTGGGTAGATTTAAGTTAAACCAGGTATTGGGTTTAAATTTTCCCAACGATCCGGAACACAGATTAATTCAAATTGAAGATCTGATAAAAATTGTATCAAAGATTATTGAACTAAATAATGGAATCGGAGATTCCAGCGATACGGATTTTCTTGGAAACAGAAGAGTTAAAAGTGTTGGAGAATTGCTTCAATGGCAGATGAGAGTTGGGTTTTTAAGAATGGAAAAGAATATAAAGGAAAGAATGAGTTTGTCACCAAGAGATATATTACCAGAACCATCAGTACTAATTTCACCAAGGGCGATAGCAGCTTCAGTTCATAGTTTCTTTGCCACCGGCCAACTGTCTCAATTACACGATCAACAGAATCCTCTTACAGCATTAGACCATATGAGGAGAGTTTCTGTATTGGGGCCTGGAGGATTAACAAAAGAAAGAGCAAGTTTCTCGGTAAGAGACGTTCATTATTCTTCATTCGGAAGAATTTGTCCTGTAAGAACTCCTGAGGGACCTAGTATTGGGTTGATAAATTACTTAGCAATGTATGCAAAAGTGAATGAATATGGATTTTTAGAAACTCCTTATATTAAATTAGAAAAATGCCCCGATGGTAAGACAAGATTAACAGATGAAGTTGTTTATTTGGCAGCTTATGATGAAGAATTAGTTCACATTACAGACCAGTCGGTAAGAATAGATGATAATGGCTGTATATCTGATTTACAGGTTCCTTTAAGGAAAGGTAGAAACTTCTTTCTTGGAGATGTATCTTTGGCAAATTACATAGAGGTTGTACCCAGGCAAGTAGTTGGTATAGCTGCAGGTTTAATCCCCTTTTTACAGAATAATGATATAGCCAGAGCATTGATGGGGACCCAGCAAATGTCACAAGCTGTTCCTTTGATAAAGCCTGAAAAACCCATTGTGGGTACAGGGATAGAGTCTGATATTGCCCAGAATACAGATGCTGTGATTGTAGCTGAGGATAAGGGAGATATTATATATGCGGATGCTTCAAAAGTTACCGTAAGTTATGGAGAAGGCAAGAAAAACAAAGTGGACTATTATGCCCAGAAATTTATCCAAACAAATTCCGATACATGTTTTAACCAGTATGTAAAGGTTGTTACCGGACAGAAAGTTAAAAAAGGAGATGTTTTGATTGAAGGACCTGCTGTAGATGATGGGGATTTGGCAATAGGCACCAATATGAAAGTGGCTTATATGATATATAAAGGGTTGGAATTTGAAGATGGAATTGTAATATCGGATAGATTAGTTAAGGAAGATATTCTTACTTCTATTCATATTTCCGATTACACAGTATCAGTCCAAGAGACTAAATTGGGATCAGAAGAGATCACAAGAGATATTCCTAACGTATCTGAGGAATCCTTAAGAAACCTTGATGATAGGGGGATAGTTGTTGTTGGATCAAAAGTTAAATCCGGAGATATTCTTGTGGGGAAAGTTGCTCCAAAAGGAGAAGTTGATTTAACAGCCGAAGAAAGATTGTTAAGAGCTATATTTGGGGAAAAAGCAAAAGATGTTAGAGATACCTCATTGTATATGCCTCATGGTGAACATGGTGTTGTAATCGGTATTAAGACTGTGACCAGAGAAGACAACGATATGCTTCCCTCCGGTACTATAGAGGAAATTACTATATATGTAGCCCAGCAAAAAAAGATTGAGATAGGAGATAAGCTTGCAGGAAGACACGGTAATAAGGGAGTTATCTCTGCAATAGTTCCTTTTATTGATATGCCCCATCTAGAAGATGGTACACCTGTGGATATAATATTTTCTTCGGAGGCTGTTTTAAAAAGAATGAATGTCGGACAAATACTGGAAGCGTCTCTGGGTGCAGCAGGAAAAAGACTTAATAAATGTTATGAAGTTCCTTCACTCCAGGAGATACCTGAGGAATTAATAGCAGAAGAGTTGAGAAAAGCAGGGTTACCGGTAACCGGAAAGATGAAATTAATTGATGGTGGAACGGGAGAGCCTTTTGATGATGAGATTGTTGTGGGAGATACATATATTCTTAAACTTATCCATATGAGTGAGGAAAAAATGCACGCAAGATCTACAGGACCTTACTCCTTAATTACCCAGCAGCCCTTAGGAGGTAAAGCTCAATTTGGGGGTCAGAGATTTGGTGAAATGGAAGTATGGGCATTAGAAGCATACGGAGCAGCTCATGTTCTTCAGGAAATGTTAACAATTAAATCAGACGATATGGTAGGAAGAACCCAGGCGTATAGTTCTATTATTCAGGGAAGAACAATACCCCCTTCTACAGTACCTGAGACATTTAAGTTATTGGTCAGAAAACTTAATGGATTAGGTTTAGGTTTAGAAGTTTATTCAACCGAGGATACATCTATCAAAGAGACTGTACCTGTTGAAGAAGAGCCAACTGTAAATCCGGGAGAACAGATTTATGAAAAAGGAGAGTTAGAAGAAGTAAATCAAGTTGAATCCTCAAGTGAGGAAAATGAGGAGCAGGAAGAAACTTAATTATGAAAGATATTAGCAAATTAAAAGACTTTGATGCCATAAAAATATATTTAGCCTCCACATCTGAAATCATGTCTTGGTCTCATGGCGAGGTAACAAAACCTGAGACTATAAATTACAGAACTTTTAAGTCTGAAAGAGATGGTTTGTTTGATGAGAGAATATTCGGGCCTTCTAAAAATTATGAATGTTACTGTGGAAAATACAAGGGTATCAGGTACAAAAATGTCATTTGTGATAAATGCGGAGTAGAGGTAACACATATGAGAGTAAGAAGGGAGAGAATGGGTCATATTAAACTGGCTACACCTGTTGCCCATGTGTGGTTTTTTAAAGGAATTCCATCAAAAATGGCATTGCTTTTGGATATTACTCCTAGAAATGTTGAATCGGTTGTCTATTTTGCTTCATTCATAGTAACTGAGATTGAAGGAAAGAAGAAAGCTGAGGCAATATCAAAAATTGAGGAGGATTTATCTAAAGCAAAAGCACTTCTTCAGAAGGAAGTAGATTCCAAAGTAAAAGATTTTGAAAAAGATCTTGCACCCAGCAATAAACACAAAGATGATATGAAAGCTCAGGAAGATAATTTGAAGATGAAAGAAAAAATACAGCAGATAAAGAACTCATACGATAAAAAATTTGAAGAAGTTGAGAAGAACTTTAAACTTATTCAAAAGAAAATCGAAAGCGTTGAACTTTATTCTGTAATATCAGAGAACGAATACGCCTCCTTATACCAATACTTGGAATTGTTCTGTACATTGGAAATAGGTGCTGAAGCACTGAAGGGTATTTTATCTAGAATGGATCTTAACTCTTTGTCAGAGCAGTTAAGAAATGAATTGGATGCTGCAAAAGGGCAGAAAGCTCAAAAGATTTCAAAAAGGCTTAGAATAATTGAACAGTTCAGGAGGGCTTCAATATCCCCAGATAGAATGATTCTTGAAGTTATTCCCGTAATACCTCCGGATTTAAGACCTATGGTTCAGCTTGAGGGAGGAAGATTTGCTACATCAGATTTAAATGATTTGTATAGAAGATTAATAAATAGAAACAATAGACTTAAGAGACTATTGGATCTTGGAGCTCCTGAAATAATTGTTAGGAATGAAAAAAGAATGCTTCAGGAATCTGTAGATGCATTGTTTGATTCCTCTAAACAAAGACAGAAAACACGAGTAGTTAGAGGAAAGAAAGAGTTAAGATCACTGGCAGATATGATTAAGGGAAAACAAGGAATATTTAGACTCAATTTGCTGGGTAAGAGGGTTGATTATTCAGGAAGAGGGGTAATTATCAACGGACCTGAATTATCGTTAAATGAATGTGGTTTACCCAAAGAAATGGCTTTAGAACTATTTAAACCTATGGTACTAAGAGAAATACTTAGCAGAGGGTATGCTCCAAATGTTAAGAGTGCTAAGTTTTATCTGGAGAATAGATCCTCAGAGGTATGGGATATATTAGAAGAAGTAGTAAAGGGGCATCCTGTACTTTTAAACAGAGCACCAACTTTATGGCGTTTGGGTATACAGGCATTTTATCCAAAACTAGTTGAAGGAAATGCAATAAAGCTTCATCTCTGTGTCTGTTCAGGATACAATGCTGACTTTGACGGAGATCAGATGGCAGTTCATGTACCTTTAACAGAAGAGGCAAAAGACGAATCCAAATCAGTAATGCTTTCTGTTAATAATCTTTTGAATCCCTCAAACGGCTCACCCATGTCCATACCGGTAAAAACAATGCTTTTTGGTGTCTACTATATTACTTCGGTAGATAAAAAACTTCCTGTAATTGATAAGGTTTATTCAAACGAAACTGAATTAATGTATGCAATGAATATATCTCATTTAGTAAAAATGAGACAGTTAGTGAAAGTCAATCTTGACGGAGGAATAATAGAAACTACTCCGGGAAGAATATTATTTAATAAAATTATTCCAGAGAAATACGGATTTATTAATTATGCTTTGGATAAGAAGAAAGTTAATGCTCTTCTTGGAAAAGCTTTCGAAACTGAAAATAATGAAACAGTAGCAAAGCTTATAGATGATATTAAAAATATTGGACTTGAATACGGTACTATGTGGGGGCATTCAATTTCTCTTTCGGATATTAAAGTACCTTCCGATAGAGTTGAAATGATAAATGCCGGAAAGGATACTGTTGCTGAAATTGAAAAGAATTATAAGAAGGGTTTAATAACCAGAGTTGAAGCTTCAAGATTAAAAGAAGATGCCTGGAATAAAATATGGTCTGATCTTGATGAAGCTGTATGGAATAACATGGAAAGTGATAATTCCGTGAGGATATTAGTAGAGAATAATTTAACCAGAGCTTCCAGAGATCAGGTAAAACAAATAGCAGGTATGAAAGGATTAGTAGTTGATCCTACTGGTCATACAGTTGAGATCCCAATATTAGGCAACTACAAGTACGGACTATCTGCGTTGGAATACTTTGTGGGTGCTAGAGGAGCAAGAAAAGGATTAGTGGATAAAGGTCTTAAGACAGCTGACGCAGGTTATCTTACCAGAAGATTAGTAGATGTGTCCCAAGATGTTATTGTTAGGGAACATGATTGCGGAACAGAATCAGGAAGAGAATGGATAGTAGGACAGGGAACTCTTCTCCAGACTTTCTCAGATAGATTAGTAGGCAGAGTACTGGCAGAAGATGCAAGAGTAAACGGAAAGATTGTTGTTTCAAAGAGCAAATTATTAACCAGAGAAGATGTTGAATTGATAGAGAAATCAGGTTTAAAGACAATACTAGTCAGATCCCCAATGCACTGTGAAACAAGAAGAGGAGTTTGTTCCATGTGTTATGGTAAGGATTTAATGACGGGTAAGTTAGTTAATGTTGGTACTGCGGTTGGTGTCGCAGCAGCCCAGTCTATCGGTGAGCCTGGTACACAGCTGACTATGAAAACATTCCATACAGGTGGAATTATGGGTAAAGATATTACACAAGGGTTGCCTAGAGTTGAAGAGTTAGTTGAAGCCAGAGCTCCTAAATTCCTAGCTACTATGTCTGAGATTACAGGCACTGTAAATATTATAAAGTCCGGTGATGAGAGAAAAATAATTGTTGTACCTGCTGATAAAGGGGAAGATTCGGTAGAGTATCTTATAGATCCGGTTGAGGAAATTATAGTCAAAGAAGGGCAGATGGTTGTCAAAGGGGAAAAACTTACCTCAGGTAATTTAGACCTCATGGATTTATATAGAACAGTCGGTGTGGATGAAACCAAAAAATATATTATCGAAGAAATTCAGAAAGTATACGCTTCCCAGGGTGTGGCAATAAATGATAAACACCTTGAAATTATTGTTAAACAGATGTTTAACCACGTAAAGATAGAAAACGCAGGTGATACAGAATTTATGATTGGCGAGTTAGTAACAAGGTCCACATTTGATGAAAAAAATGAGGAAGCAATAGCAAGTGGAGGTACTCCTGCTACAGGTAAATTAACTATGCTTGGTATAACAAGAGCTTCCTTAGCTACGGATAGTTTCCTTTCTGCAGCATCCTTTATTCAGACTAGCAGTGTATTGACCGATGCAGCGGCTTCTGGTAAGGTTGATTATCTTTTGGGCTTGAAAGAAAACGTAATTATCGGACGCTTAATTCCTACGGGCGAAAGGGCTCAAATGAAATAAATATGCCAACAGTAAACCAATTATTAAAAAAAGGAAGAAAAAGAAAATTAAAAAAGACCACAACAAAGGCCTTAAAAGAGTCTTTTAATACAAAAAAGAAAAGAGTGGTTAAATTTGCCTCTCCGTTTAAAAGAGGAGTAGTATTACTTGTTAGAACACAAACCCCAAAGAAACCTAATTCTGCTTTGAGAAAAACAGCCAGAGTAAGACTAACAAATCACAGAGAAGTAACCGCCTACATTCCCGGAGAAGGGCATAATCTTCAAGAACACTCAATCGTTTTATTAAAAGGAGGAAAGATTCAGGATTTACCCGGTGTAAAATATACCATAGTAAGAGGGGAAGCAGATCTTTCAGGGGTTCAGAATAGAAAAACATCAAGATCAATTTATGGTACCAAAAAACCTAAAGGTGAATAAATATGAGAAGCAAGAAACCAAGAAAAAGAAATAGTTCAGTTGATTTAATATATAAGTCAAGAATTGTATCCCGTATGATAAATACGGTAATGCTTGGTGGTGAAAAAAGTATAGCGAGAAATATTGTATATAAAGCAATCAATTCTCTTTCTGAAGAAGGAAAAGATAATCTGAAGATGTTCGAGCAGGCAGTAAAGAATGTAATGCCCCAGCAGGAGGTTAGATCAAAAAGAATAGGCGGGGCTACATATCAAGTACCCATGCCTTTAAGGCACGATAGATCGGAAGCCTTGGCAGTAAGATGGATAGTATCATCCGCTAGATCAAAAAAGGGAAAAGAGATGAGTAAAAAATTATCCGAAGAATTAAAGAATGCCTATCAAGGTATTGGCGATTCCATTAAAAAGAAAGAGGATACACATAGAATGGCTGAAGCTAATAGAGCTTTTGCCCACTTCTCCAGATCGTAAATATTTTTATATATCCTATGGCTGATAATTCCTCAAACAAAACATACCCCTTGGAAAAAATTAGAAATATTGGAATTATTGCTCATATAGATGCCGGGAAGACAACAACTACAGAAAGAATATTATATTATACCGGAAAGACACATAAGATCGGTGAAGTTCACGAGGGGGATGCTCAGATGGATTGGATGGCCCAGGAGAGGGAGAGGGGTATAACCATTACCTCTGCTGCTACTACTTGTTTTTGGAATAACCACAGAATAAACATAATTGATACTCCGGGACATGTTGATTTTACCGCAGAAGTAGAGAGATCTCTTAGGGTATTGGATGGAGGAGTTATATTATTGGATGGGTCTCAGGGGGTGGAACCTCAATCAGAAACTGTTTATAGGCAAGCTCAGAAATATAAAGTTCCGCTTTTATTCTTTGTTAATAAACTGGACAAAATAGGGGGGGATTTTTATATGTCTCTTGATTCAATCAAGGAAAAGCTTACCTCCGATGCTGTTGCAGTACAAATTCCGGTAGGAATAGAAAATGAATTTAATACAGTTATAGATTTGGTAGAAAGAAAAGCTTATAGATTTGAAGGTAAACTTGGTTCAGAAATAATCGAAGTTGAAATACCATCAGATATGAAAAATAAGGTTGAGGAGTACAGAAATAAACTAATAGAGAAAGTAGCAGAGGCGGATGATGCCCTGATTGAGAAATACCTGAGTGGTGAAGAATTATCTATCGACGAAATAATGAAAGGAATAAGAGAACTGACAATAAAAACAAAATTATATCCCGTATTTTGCGGTGCTTCCTTATCTAATATAGGGGTTCAAAAATTATTGGATGGAGTTATAAACTATCTCCCTTCCCCTAAAGATATACCACCTACCATAGCTATTAATATAGATACGGGCGAATCGGAGGAATTGTCGTCAGATATGAATGGTCCTTTCGTAGCTTTATCATTTAAAGTACAGACTGACCCCTATGTAGGAAGATTATCTTATTTTAGAGTTTACTCGGGGAAAGTATCTGCCGGTTCCTACATTCTAAACACTAGAAAAAATAGAAAAGAAAGACTGGGGAGAATACTTCTGATGCATGCAAATCATAGAGAAGAGATAAAAGAAATTGAGGCAGGTGAAATTGCAGCTGCAGTAGGAGTTGAAGCCGGAACGGGTGATACACTTTGTGCGGAAAATGCTCCTTACACTTTGGAAGCTATTAGCTTTGCTGAACCGGTAATTGGTATAGTTTTAGAACCCAAGACAAAGGCTGATAGAGATAAAATGTCGGAAGCCATAAAGAAATTCCTAGAAGAAGACCCTACTTTAAAAATAAAAACTGATGAAGAAACAGGGCAGTCAATACTTTACGGAATGGGAGAACTTCACCTTGAAATTATTGTGGATAGAATGAAAAGAGAGTTTAATGTGGAAGTTAATACAGGTAAACCTCAAGTAGCCTACAGAGAAACAATAAGAAAAGCTGTTGATAAAGAAGGTAAATATATAAGACAGTCTGGTGGAAGAGGGCAGTACGGACATGTTGTGTTCAAAGTTGAACCTTTGGAAAGAGGAAAGGGATTAGAATTTGTAAATAAGATAGTAGGAGGGGCAGTCCCAAGAGAATATATTCCCGCTATTGAAAAAGGTGTAAAAGAAGCCGTTGAAAGTGGAAATTTAGCAGGATATCCCATTGTCGATCTTAGGGTTACTTTATATGATGGTTCTTTCCATGAAGTAGACTCTTCAGAAATGTCATTCAAGATGGCAGCTATATTGGCTATGAGAGAAGCTCAATCTTCAGCAGATAGCTTTCTTTTAGAACCTATTATGCACGTAGAGGTAGTTACTCCCGAACCGTTTATGGGAGATGTTATTGGTAATCTTTCATCTAAAAGAGGAAAAGTTGAAAGTACTGAACAAAGAGGTAATGCTAGAACTATATCAGCAAAAGTTCCTTTATCCGAAATGTTTGGATACGCCACTGAATTAAGGGGATTAACACAGGGAAGGGCTTCTTTTACCATGGAACCAAGCCACTACGAGGAAGTACCCTCGAATATTTCTGCAGAAATATGCAAGGGAAGAGGCAGGGTATAAGGAAATGCTTGATTTTTAGCTGTATATTTGGTTAACTAGCACTTGCTTAATTAGTTTATTGGGCTAAAGAACGATCATTCCGGATGTGAGCGAGTTATCCGAGATGTCCTAAGGTAATTTGGTGTCCTAGGATTATTCGCAAAACGTCGCAGAATGGGCGTCATTAAGCCCGAAAGGTAGTATTTATGGCAGAATTTATAAGAAACAAACCGCACGTAAATATTGGTACCATAGGTCACGTAGACCATGGAAAGACCACATTGACCTCAGCCATTACTAAAGTACTGGCTTCTAAGGGCTACGCAAAGGAGAGAAAATATGAGGAAATAGATAATTCTCCTGAAGAGAAAGCCAGAGGTATAACAATAAACATTACACATGTTGAGTACGAATCTGATAAAAGACATTATGCTCACATTGATGCACCCGGACACGCAGACTACATAAAGAATATGATCACCGGAGCCGCACAGATGGACGGAGCAATTTTAGTTGTTTCCGCTCCCGACGGTCCAATGCCTCAAACAAGAGAGCATATTCTTTTAGCTAAACAGGTTAATGTTCCTGCAATGGTAGTATATCTTAATAAATGCGATATGGTTCAGGATAAAGAATTATTGGATTTGGTTGAATTGGAAGTAAGAGAACTTCTTACCAAGTATGGATTCCCGGGAGACAAGACACCAATAATAAAGGGATCTGCATTAAAAGCTTTAGAAGGAGATGCAGAATCTATTAAAAGTATTGAAGAATTAATGAATGCAGTTGATGAGTTCATACCTACTCCGGTTAGAGAATTAGACAAGCCATTTCTGATGCCTGTTGAGGATGTATTCACTATCTCCGGAAGAGGTACTGTTGTTACAGGAAGAATAGAAAGAGGATTAATTAAGATAAATGAGGAAGTTGAGATAGTAGGAATAAAAGAAACAAGAAAAACCGTTGTTACAGGTGTGGAAATGTTTAATAAATCAATGCAGGAAGGACAAGCCGGAGATAATGTCGGAATACTTCTCAGAGGTATAGAGAGAACTGATGTAGAAAGGGGTCAGGTCATCTCTAAGCCCGGATCAGTTCATCCTCATACTGAATTTGATTCTCAAGTGTACATTCTTTCTAAAGAAGAGGGTGGAAGACATAAACCATTCTTTACAGGATACAGACCTCAGTTTTATGTAAGAACTACAGATGTAACCGGTGAAGTTACTCTTCCTGAAGGAGTAGAGATGGTTATGCCCGGTGATGATGTAAAGATGAAAGTAAAATTGATAACACCAGTTGCTATGGAAGAAGGTATGAGATTCGCTATCAGAGAAGGCGGACATACTGTTGGAGCAGGAGTAATTACTAAAGTAATTGCATAATTAGTAAAATCGGTGAAACCCCCGCTTTAGCGGGGGTTTCTTATGCTTAAATAAAAAATGGCTAAAACACAAAAGGAAAGCAAAATAAGAATAAAATTAAATTCATACGATAGTAGAATCGTAGATATCAGCTGTTCAAAGATAGTTGATACTGCAATTAGAACAGGGGCTAAGATAGTAGGTCCGGTTCCACTTCCAACTAGAATAGAGAAGTTTACAGTAATTAGAGGACCGCATATAGATAAAAGATCGAGGGAGCAGTTTGAGTTAAGAACTCATAAGAGAGTTATTGATGTACTTAATCCTACCCCATCAACAATAGAGAATCTTTCTAAGTTGACACTTCCGGCAGGTGTTGGTATATCAATGAGGATGTAACAGAATAATAGTGTTTAAAACTTTTGTATATAGAGAATATAAGATGATAAATAATAAATATTAAATAAGAATTTAGGGGCTAGTGTTTTTGAAAGCGCCCCCCGGGCGCTGATTTTTTTAATAAAGTATATGAACGAAATAACAGGAAAAAAACTAAATATGACTCAAATATTTATGAATGATGGGAAAGTTGTTCCTGTTACTGTAATAAATTATAATAGCGAACTGGAGTTAGATCCTTCCGCTTTGGAGAATAAAGAAATTATTGTTATAGGTACGTCCAAGGGTAAAGGTTTCACTGGAGGAATGAAGAGATGGGGATTTAAAGGCGGACCTGCAACAAGAGGTCAAAGTACAAAACCCAGAGCTCCGGGATCAATCGGAAGCCAGACACCCGGGAGAGTAAGAAAAGGAAAGAAAATGGCGGGAAGGCACGGGGGATTTAGAATTACTATAAAAGGATTACGTATAGTAAAAATACTACCGCAAGATAAAAGATTAATGGTATCAGGTCCTGTACCCGGAGCTAGAAACTCTGATGTAATTATAAAGATATTATAAATATTAAAAAATATGGAATTAAAATTGTTAAATAAAACTGAAAAGGGAAAAGAAAAAAAGGGTATAAATAAAATACTCCCTGAAAGTATATTTAATAAAAAATTAAAGTCTGATGTATTAAAACAATATATTAGAATATATTTATCTAATCAAAGACAAGGTACATCTAAAACTAAAACAAGAGCTGAAGTATCCGGTGGAGGAAGAAAACCGTGGAGGCAGAAGCATACCGGAAGATCAAGACAAGGTTCAATAAGAAGTCCTATATGGGTGCATGGGGGAGTTGCCCATGGACCTACACCAAAAAGCTGGTTTTTAAATACCACTAAGGATATTAGGGACATTGCCATGAAGACAGCATTATCTATAAAGAATAAGGATAATAAATTAATTGTTGTTGAAAATATTCACATGGATAAACCAAGTACCAAAGATGTTGTAAAGGCACTTTCTGATATAAACGTACAGGGAAATATATTATTAGTTTATTTAAAAAGAAACTGGAATGTACTAAAAAGTGTATCTAATATTCCCGGAGTTTCTATTTCATCCGTAGAGAATTTAAATGCATTTGAGATTGTTAAATCAGATTATCTGATTATTGATAAAGAATCAGTTAGATATTTAGAGAAGAGGATAAAGTAATGAAAATGAGCAGTATTGTTCTAAAACCCATTATTACAGAGAAGGGATTAACTCATGTAAATAATAATGAGTATATATTTAAAGTTAATATGAAAGCTAACAAATATAATGTAGCTAAAGAAATACAAAGAATATATTCAGTAGAAGTTACTGATGTAAGAACATCAGTGATTCCAGGCAAGAAGAAAAGAATTATTGGAACTAGAATGAGAGTTAAGACCCCCAGATGGAAAAAAGCGGTAGTTAGAATTAAGGAAGGACAAAAAATTGACCTATTTCCTAAGGAGTAAGGATGATAAAAACATATAAACCAACAAGTGAAGGATTAAGACAAAGAAAAACTTTAATAAAAGAAGTTGATAATGTTGCTCCTTTGAAATCAAAACTATCTGTATTAAAAGCAAGTCCCGGTAAAAGCAGAGGACGAATATCAAGCAGACACAAGCAAAGAGGCGCTAAAAAAATGTACAGACAGATTGATTTCAGAAGAGATAAATACGATATAGAAGGAAAAGTAGTTACTATAGAATATGACCCTAATAGAGATTGTAATATAGCGTTAATAAATTACGTTGATGGTGATAAAAGATATATTATTTCCCCCGTTGGTTTGGAAAAAGGAATGAAAGTAATATCCGGGGAAGAAGTTGAAATTAATGTGGGAAATACAATGCCCATGTCTAATATACCCTTGGGAACAGAGATTCATAATATTGAGATTAATCCTAAAGCCGGGGGAATATTGGTCAGGGGAGCCGGAAGTTATGCTCAAATATTAGCTAAAGAGGGTGACTATGTAAATGTTAAACTTCCCAGCGGGGAAGTGAAAAAGATAATGGGAAGATGTTATGCTACAATTGGCGTTCCGAGCAATCCTGATAAGAGAAATATAAATCTGGGTAAGGCTGGGAGAAAAAGACATTTAGGATGGAGGCCTCACGTAAGGGGAGTAGCAATGGCCAACCCCGCAGGAGATCACCCTCACGCAGGAAAATACAGAACATCAGGTATCGGGATGTCTTCTCCTAAATCTCCTTGGGGATGGAAAACAAGAGGAGTGAAAACTAGAAGAAGAAAAAGAACTAATTACACAATTATTAAGAGGAGGAAATAATGAGCAGATCGTTAAAAAAAGGAATATATGTTGAAGAAAAATTAATGAAAAAGGTTAAGAAAGTATTACAGGAGGGTTCAAGAACTCCTATAAAAACATGGTCAAGAAGATCTACTGTAGTTCCGGAGATGGTAGGAATAACCTTTGAGGTACACAATGGTAAGAAACATATTCCTGTTTTTATAACTGAATCTATGGTTGGTCATAAACTCGGAGAGTTCTCTCCTACAAGAACATTCAGAGCGCACTCTTCAAAGAAGGGAGCTGAAAGTTCAGATAAATCTACGGAGTAATATTATGAAAAATAAAGCAGATGCTAAAGCAAAATTAATGAGAATAAGAATATCACCTAAAAAATTAGGTCCGGTGGTAGATTTAGTTAAAGGAAAAACTCTAAATGAAGCTAAAGTTGCTCTAAGATTTGATTCAACAAAAGGAGCAAAGATACTCCTAAAAGTATTAAAATCAGCTGAAGCTAATGCAATAAACAACCATAAGATATCTAGAGATAATATTTATATATCGGAGGTGTGGGTAGGGCCCGGACCTACGTACAAATCAGGACAGTTTGCAGGTAAGGGGCATTTCCGCCGAATATTAAAAAGAACAAGTAATATTTACGTTAATTTAGCTGAAAGGAATAGTAAGTAATATGGGTCAAAAAATAAATCCAATAGGATACAGATTGGGGGTTTCTAAGGAGTGGTCATCTAAATGGTATTCTCCTAAAAATTCATATGCTGATTTGGTACTCGAAGATATAAAAATTAGAAAATTCTTAAAGAATAAACTTGACCAAGCAGGATTGAAAGTTATTGAAATTGAACGTACGGAAAATGAAGTAAGTATAACATTGAGAGTATCTAAGCCCGGGCTTGTAATAGGAAGAGGAGGTACCGGAGTTGAGGAGCTGGAAAAAGAATTAAAGAAGATAACTAAAGCTAAGGTTAAAATAACAGCCGAAGAGATTAAGGTACCGGAGATTGAAGCACAGCTTGTTGCTGATTATATATGCAGACAGTTAAAGAGAAGAATACCTTACAGAAGAACAGCTATGTTTGCTGTAAGTTCCGCAATGGATAAAGGAGCAAAAGGAATAAAAATTAAATTTTCAGGAGTTTTAAGCGGAAGTAATACCATAGCAAGAAGTGAGAAATTTACTGCAGGTTCTCTTCCTCTCCAAACATTGAGAGCAGATATAGATTATGCTCAGATAGACTGCCATCTTCTTTACGGAACGGTAGGAGTTAAAGTATGGATTTATAAGGGAGAAAAATTGTACTAAAACAGTTTTAATATCCTATGTTATTACCTAAAAAAGTAAAATTTAGAAAACAACAAAGAGGAAATAACAGAGGATTGGCAGTAAGAGGATCTACAATTTCTTTTGGTGAATTTGCTTTGAAGGCTATGGATAGGGGACTGTTAACTTCAAGGCAGATAGAATCAGCTAGAAAAGCTATAATGCATGAAACAAAAAGAGGGGGAAAACTCTGGATAAGAGTATTTCCTGATAAACCTATTGTTAAGAAACCGGCAGAAACTCGTATGGGAAGTGGAAAAGCGGCTACAGATCATTATGCTGCCGTTATTAAACCGGGTAAGATAATATTTGAATTGGCTGGTTTATCAAAAGGTTTGGCTGTAGTTGCATTTCATAAAGCATCCTCTAAACTGCCTATTAAAACAAAGTTTATTGAAAAGGAATAGAAATGAAGATAGATGAATTAAGACAAAAGAATATAAATGAATTAAAAAAAGACCTGGAGAATAGCAAAAAAGGTTTGGAAAAATTGTTAGGCGAGATAGTTCAAAGAAAAGAGAAAAATATTAGAAAAGTAAGATTATTTAGAGCTAATATAGCCAGAATATCTACAGTAATATCAGAGAAAAGAATAATTTCAGAGGAGGAAGGAAAATGAGCGTAAAAAAATTAAGAGGAAGAATAGTATCGGACAAAATGCAGAAAACAGTTGTTGTTGCTGTAGAAGTACATAAGAAACATCCGATATACTCAAAAATACTAAGGAATACAAAGAGAGTAAAAGCTAGAAATGAAGCAGGGGCAAAGTTAAATGATTCAGTATTAATTCAGGAATGTAGGCCCTATGGTAAAGATGTATCTTGGATAATTACGGAGGTCATTAAGGAGAAATAACTATGTTACCAATTGGAGCATCAATTAATCCGGCAGACAACTCGGGGGCTAAAATGCTAAAGATAGTTGGTATACCCGGAAGCAGGAAGAAACTGGCTAAACTCGGTGATATTGTTACTGTAGTAATTAAAGGAGCTGATTCAGCGGGAACCGTAAAAGACCATTCAGTAGCTAAGGCGTTGATAGTCAGAACTAAGAAAGAAACAAGAAGAAAAGACGGAAGTTATATAAGATTTGATGATAATGCTGCTGTGTTAATAAATGAGGATGAGTTAATGATAGGAACCAGAGTATTTGGTCCCATAGCAAGGGAGATAAGAGATAGAGGTTATTTAAAGATTGTATCTTTAGCAAAAGAGGTTTTTTAATATGAAGATAAAAAAAGGCGATAAAGTAAAAATAATATCGGGAAAAGACAAGGGTAAGATTGCCCCCGTGTTAAAGGTAATACCTTCTGAGAATAAGATTGTAGTTGAGGGTGTGTTCATGGTAAAAAAACATGTTAAACCGGGATCCGTATCTAAAGAAGGGGGGATTATCAGTATTGAGAAACCAATAGACATATCAAATGTTATGTATTTTGATGAGAAAACAAATAAAACTACAAGAATTGGTTACAAAATAGTCAAAGGAAAGAAATATAGAATATCTAAGAAAACCGGAGAAATAGTTGATAAGAAAATATGAATAGATTAAATAAAAAATATATTGAATATGTATCTAAAGAAGCCAAGAAGGATATTGGTGTAGATAATGTTATGGATGTACCCAGAATATTAAAGATAAAAGTTAATTCCGGAATAGGGCCGTTTATGGATAATAGAGAGGCAGTAGAATCTTTTGCAGAGGAATTGTCCAATATTTGCTCCCAGAAACCCTATATGAGAAAAGCCAGAGTCTCGGAAGCAGGTTTTAAAATTAAAAAGGGAGATATTGTGGGGTTTTCTGCAACCCTAAGGGGTGATAGAATGTGGGCGTTTTTGGATAAACTCATAAATGTTGCTCTACCCAGAGTAAGGGATTTTCGAGGATTAGAAGATAATTCTTTTGATGACAACGGTAATTATTCACTGGGTATTAGAGAGCATGTAATATTCCCTGAAGTAAATCCAAATACTACAAAAGGAATAAGGGGTGTTCAATTAACGATAGTATTTAATACAAAAGATAAGGACAAGAATAGAAAAGTATTACAGTATTTAGGTTTTCCTTTCAGAAAGGATGATAAGGAATAAAGATGGCAAAAAGTTCACTAATACAAAAAAATTTGAAGAAACCTAAATTTAAAGTAAGAATGTACAATAGATGTCCATTGTGCGGAAGTCCCAGAGGGTATTTCGGAAGATTTAAAATGTGCAGAAAATGTTTTAGAGAATTAGCTCACAAAGGAGAGCTTCCGGGTGTTAAAAAATCAAGCTGGTAAATATTATGACTACTGATAGATTATCTAATTTAATGAGTTCCTTAAAGAATGCCTCCATGGCAGGTAGAAAAGATGTGGAAATATTTCATTCAAATGAATGTGAGAAAGTAGCTAATATTCTAAAAGAAAAAGGTTTCTTGAAGGAAGTAAAGATATACAAACCTTCTAAGAGCACCACCAAGATGATACATATTGAATTGGAATCTGACCAAGGGGTATTCACATTAACTGAGGCAAAAAGAATATCAAAACCGGGAAGAAGAATATATAAAGGATCTAGGGATATAAAACCATCAGTTGGTAAGTATGGTGTACTTATAGTATCAACTCCTAAAGGAATAATGGACTCATTAACTGCCAGAAAGAAAAATCTAGGAGGAGAGTTATTATGTGAGGTTTATTAAAATATGTCTAGAATAGGTAAAAAATCAATTGAAATACCGTTAGGAGTAACCGTTCAAGTATCGGGATCTGAAGTTATTGTTAAAGGATCTAAAGATGAATTAAAAATGACTTTTAATCCTGAAATTATTGTAGAAGTTAAGGATAATCTTGTTAATGTTAAACCAAAAGACGATATAAAAAGACTTTATCCTTTTTGGGGTTTAACCAGGGCTATGATATCAAATATGATTGTTGGGGTATCCAAAGGCTACGAGAAGAAGTTAGAGATGGTAGGTGTAGGATACAGGGCAAAGCAGAATGGATCGGAAGGTGTAATAATTACAGCCGGTTTTTCCCATCCTGTGGATTTTAAAGCACCTAAAGGTATAGAAATACAAGTTCCTGATCAGAATACAATTATTATTAAGGGAGCTGATAAACACCTAGTTGGACAAACAGCATCCAATATCAGAAAAATCAGACCCCCGGAGCCTTATAAAGGCAAGGGAATAAAATATGCAGGTGAGGTCGTAAGAAGAAAAGCAGGAAAGGCAGGAAAAGCTTTGGGTTCTGCCGGAGGTAAGTAAAGAGGATAAAATTATGTACCATGTAAAAAGATATAAAAATAAAATAACTAGAAGAAAAATAAGAGTTAGGAAGAAGATATATGGAGTTGGTTCTAAACCCAGAATGTCTGTTTTTAGATCAAACAGGTATATTTATGTTCAAATGATAGATGATGCTAAAGGTATTACTATAGCCGAAGCTTCTTCTCTTAGTCTAAGTCCAAAGAATAAGTCACAGAAGAAAGTAGAGCAGGCCTTAGAGGTGGGTAAAAATATAGCGAAGAAAGCAATAGAGAAGGGTATTAAAGAGGCAGTATTCGATAGAAACGGCTATAAATATCATGGAAGAGTTAAAGCTGTAGCTGAAGGTGCAAGAGAAGGAGGACTAAATATATGAGAGAAAATAAAGGAAGAACACCAAAACAAATATCTGAATTCGATGAAAGAGTTCTTCAAATTAGAAGAGTTTCAAAAAAGACCAGAGGAGGAAATACCATAGGTTTTACAGCTTTAGCTGTAGTGGGTGATAAAAATGGAAGAGTTGGATTCGGATATGGAAAGGCGCCCGATGTTTCAGGAGCTATTTCTAAAGCAATAACCTTAGCCAAAAGAGACATTGTAAATATAAAAGTTAATGAAGGTACAATATCCCATAATGTATCAGCTAAGTTTGGATCTGCTAAAGTACTTTTAAAACCCGCTCCAAAGGGAAGTGGGATAATAGCGGGAGGATCCATAAGATCAGTTGTTGAACTTGCAGGTATTAAGGATATATCAGCTAAAATGATTGGAGCAAGCAATAAGATGTGTAATATAAAATGCACAATTGCAGCTCTTAAGAAATTGAAAGGTTAATACTATGAACTTATCGAACTTACCAGGAGGAAATAATATAAAAAAATCAAAGAGAGTAGGAAGAGGTATAGGAAGTGGAAAAGGAGGACATACTGTAGGTAAGGGCACCAAAGGTCAAAAATCCAGAAAAGGAACAAAATTTACCTTAGGTTTTGAAGGAGGCCAGGTACCCCTATATAAAAGACTTCCTCATCTTGGAGGTTTTAAGAATAAAAGAAGCAAAGATGTATATGCTATTAATTTAGATAAATTAAATATATTTAAAGATGGGGATATTGTTACCCCTAAACTACTTAGAGAAAAGGGTATTGTTTCTTATATCCCAAAGGATGGAATTAAGATATTATCAACCGGTAAGATTGAAAAGAAGATTATTCTTAAAGATTTTCTTTACTCGAAAAACGCTAAAGCTAAGATTAGCAAATCGGGTTCAAAGATAAATGATTAAAATATTTAAATATCCAGAACTTAGAAGGAAAATATTGATAACATTATTGGTAATTGTAGTGTCAAGATTACTAGCCCATACTCCCGTCCCCGGTGTTGATACTCAAGCGATTAGATCATATCTTCAGGGCAATGTACTGTTTGGATTATTTGACCTTTTTAGCGGCGGCGGATTTCAGAATTTTTCTATTGTTACGCTAGGTCTTGCTCCTTATATAAATGCCTCAATTATTATGCAGCTGCTTACTGTAATGGTTAAAAAGTTTGAAGAATTATCAAAAGAAGGTGAAACAGGTAGAGAGAAAATAAATATGTATACTAAATATCTTTCTGTTCCAATGACAATAATTCAATCCTATGGAATATATTTTCTCCTGAGCAAGCAAAATATCATGACTAATCTAAATACTGCGGATTTAGTGTTGCTTATATTATCTATGACTGCCGGATCTATGCTTCTTGTATGGCTTGGAGACATGATTACGGAATATGGCATAGGAAACGGTGTTTCTCTTTTAATATTTGTTTCAATAATTGGAAGACTTCCTGCAGCAATTCTTAATATGATAGCTACTACTACAGCAGATAATTTCTTTAGCCTTATAGTATTTTCTCTTCTAGCATTAGTAGTTATAGCTTCTGTTGTAATGGTTAATGAAGGTACAAGAAATGTAACTATTGAATATGGAAGAACAGGTGTTAAATCCCAAAAGGTTACTAATTATCTTCCTATTAAAATTAACCAGGCCGGTGTAATACCAATAATATTTGCTGTATCCATAGTAATGATCCCATCCATGATAGGGGGTCCTATGCAGTCTTCAGGCAACGAATTTTTTCAGAGTCTAGGTCGTATTTTTGTACAGAATTTTAACTCTAATTCCCTTCCCTATAACATACTGTACTTTCTATTGGTCGTAGGATTTACATATTTTTATACCAGTGTTCAATTTAATCCCGAAAAAATATCCGATGATGTAAAAAAAAGGGGAGGATTTATTCCCGGAGTTAGACCTGGTAAAAATACATCTGATTATCTGAAAAAGATAGTAAACAAGATAACATTGGCGGGGGCAATATTTCTAGGTATCATAGCTATCCTTCCATATTTTGTACAATCATTTGTTAACGTGTCTTCTCTAACTATTGGAGGAACAGGACTATTGATAGTTGTATCAGTTGTACTTGAGACCATAAGACAGGTAGAATCATTAACAGTGTCTCAAAGTTATGAAAGGTTTTTAAGATAATGTTTGATAAAATAAAAGATTTAAATAGAATAAGAAAAACACAGGGAGAGATAAAGAAAGAGCTGGAGCAGATTTTTGTTACAACAGAAAAATTTGGAATGAGAATTGTAGTAAGAGGAGATAAAAAGATAGAGAAATTAGAAATTGATGGTGGGGATAATAAACAACTCAGAGAGTTGCTTAACGATACGTTTAAGGAAGTTGATAAGAAAGTAGAGAAACAGACCCGAAATCACTTGAAAGACCTGGGTATCCCCGGGTTATAATATCCCCATGAAAATATTATTACTGGGCCCCCAAGGATCCGGAAAGGGTACGATAGGAAGTATGATTTCTCAAGAAACCGGCATACCACTAGTATCTGTAGGTCAGATATTAAGAAATATACCCAATGAACATCCCTGGCGTAATTCTATACAAGAACAGATGAAAAAAGGTTTGTTAGTTGAACAAAGTATGGTTGCCCAGCTTTTAAAAGATGAACTATCAAAAGATAAATATATGTCCGGTTTTGTACTTGATGGTTGGTATAGAAGTATGAAGGACATCGAAGCTTACGAGATTGATTTTGATATTGCTTTTCTACTGCAAATATCACCTGAAACTACAGTAAAAAGAATATCTTCAAGAAGAACATGTCCTAAATGCGGAAAAATATATAATACAGTTACTCCCAGTGAAAAACCTAAAATTGAAGGCAAGTGTGATAAATGTATTACAGATCTTGTACAAAGAGATGATGATACTGAGGAGGCAATACTTAAAAGACTGCATATATTTCAAACTGAAACAAAAGAAGTATCGGACCTGCTCAGAGATAGAGGTATTTTAAAAGAGATTGATGGGGAAGGACCTCCCAATGAAGTGTATTCACTGATTAAACCTTATCTTTGACTAAACAGATGTGTACACCGCTGATATACTAAGGATATAATTAATATAATGTCTAATATGAAACTAGAGAAAAACCCCACGATAATAAAAAACTGGAGAAATAATCCCAAAGCTATTGATAAATTTAGATTTATGTATCATTTTCTCCCAAAAGAACAGGAAAAGACTAGAGCTGGTCTTTTATCTCATAAAGCTATTATTATTTATTGTTTGCTTATTGTTTTAATTGCAGGAATATTTAGGTTAATTCCCATGGTATTCCCCGGAGTTCTAGGTTATGCGTCAAATATAAATATAGAAGATCTTCTTTCTTATACAAACAATAGGAGAAAACAATCAGGGCTATCCGAGCTTCGTTTAAATAGGAAACTATCCATAGCTGCGGAGAAGAAAGCATCTCATATGTTTGATAAGAATTATTGGGCTCATATTTCACCCGATGGAGTTGAACCGTGGGATTTTATTCTTGATGAAAACTACGATTACATATACGCAGGAGAGAATTTAGCTAAAAACTTTTCTGATTCAGATGATGTGGTAGAGGCATGGATGGAGTCCCCCTCACACAGGGACAATTTGCTAAGCCCCAATTATGATGAAGTTGGGTTTGCAGTAGTCAATGGTGTTCTGGATGGCTACGAAACAACTTTAGTTGTACAGCTCTTTGGAAGGCCTCGTGAGAAGGGTCAAGTTGCTTCTGTGTTCCAAGAACAGGATTTATTAAAAGAACTAAATCAGAGTAAAACAGAGATTGCGGCAGCTGTTCCTCCCAACGGAGGTCCTGATTATTCACTTTCAGAAAAGGAGAATATTTCAAAAGAAGTACCTGATTCAGCACCCTCTCCCTCCTCAGTATCAATGACCAATACATCTAGTGAAAATGAACCTCTGATTGATGTTGCCATGGCAACTAGAGGTATCAGTATTGCTTTTGGGGGATTTATCAGCTCTCTTTTGGCTTTAGATGTATGGTATTCAAAAAGGAAAGGTATTTTAAAGTTTACCGGACATACTTTTGCCCACATAACACTGCTTTTCTTAGTGATATTTTTTGTTTGGTTTGTACTTCGTCCCGGAGTTATACTTTAAATATGAATAAAAAATCAGAGCATATGTTTGAATCTATGTTAGTAATAGGATTCGCTATATTATTTTTAATCCTTTTTTATATATTCCGTTTTGATAAAAACATATTAAAAGCGCTCTCCTTAATAATTACGTTATTTTACGTTTCATGGGGTATAATACATTCCGCAAGAGAAGCAAGATTGGCTCCCTCCGTAGTATTGGAGTATTTGCTTTTTGGTTTGACCGGTTATTCAATTCTTTATCTTGCCCTCTCTTTTTAAAAAATGAAAATAGTTATAGTTATCCCTACTTATAATGAAAAAGAAAATATCGGAAGAATGATAGATGTTTTGGATGAACAGTTTAAAAATATTACTGAACATGAATGTCATCTTCTTGTAGTTGAAGGAAATTCTCCTGACGGAACAGCCGATGTAGTTAAGGATAAGAGTAAAAAATACAGTTTTGTACATTTACTTATGGAGCAGAAAAAAGCAGGATTAGGCGCCGCCTATATCTATGGCTTTAATTATGCCGTGAACGAGATGAAAGCCGATGTTATTGTTGAAATGGATGCAGATTTCCAGCATGATCCAGCAGATTTACCAAGATTAATTAAGGAAATTGATAATGGATCTGATTATGTAATCGGATCCCGATTTACCAAGGGGGGAAGTATACCAAAAGAATGGGCTTTGTATAGAAAATTACTGAGCATAGGAGGAAATATCTTTAGTAAAGTAGTATTGGGAATTTATAATGTTAATGATTTTACATCGGGTTTTAAAGCATCCAGGGTGAAAAATTTCGTGGATAAAATGGACATGTCCAGTGTATTATCAGGTGGTTTTGCCTATAAAATAGACTTTCTATTTAAAATGCATCGTTTAGGAGCAAAAATAAAAGAAGTACCTATTAGATTTGGTATAAGGGATAGAGGGGATTCTAAAATGGAGAAGAATAATTTCTCAGATTCTCTTAGAGTAGTATTATCGCTAAGGTATAACGAAAATAAGAATTTCTTTAAATTTTGTATAGTTGGGGGTATAGGTTTTATTGTTGATACAGGATTATTTAATATTGTAAGAATACTTGGAATAGCGTCAAATATATCTGCAATTATTTCAGGTTCAATAGCTATGATAACTACATTTACTCTGAACAATTACTGGTCTTTTAAAGAAAGAAAAATAGAAGGTACGGAAAAGAAAATATATAGTTTAGCTATATATGTTTTATCTTCATACATACCAATAGTAGTAAGATCATTTCTGGTTAAATTTGCAGTAAATAATTTTGGTGATACTTTTATCATATCCAATACAGCTTTCTTTATTGGTATTATATTAGGATTGATTTGGAATTATACTGTATATAATAAAATAATATGGAAAGGTAACAAATAATGGAATACTCAATAGTCATACCTGCATTTAATGAATCGGATAAGATATCATCTACTATTACTCAAGTACTCAGTTTTATGAGAACATTTAGTGATTCTTTTGAATTGATTATAGTAAATGATGGGAGTGTTGATAATACGGCGCAGATTGTTAGAGACATGGCGTCAGAAAATACCGAACTGATCCTTATAGACAACCCCCATAAAGGTAAAGGTTATACAGTATGGACAGGGATAATGGATGCCAGAGGTGATTATATTTATATGGCTGATGCCGATTTATCTACCCCTATATCCGAGTTAAAAAAATTATCCGTTTGGGTTAAAGATCAAAATTTTGATATTGTAATTGCCTCACGTGAGGGTACAGGATCTCAAAGGATTGGGGAGCCTACGTACAGACATATTATGGGCAGAGTGTTTAATTTTTGGGTTCAATTGATAGCTCTTCCGGGTATACAGGACAGCCAATGCGGTTTTAAATTATTTAAAAGAAAAGCAGCAAAGGATATATTTTCACGTTTACAAATATATGGTTCAGAATCCAAAGAATTGAAGAATGCTTATTTTGGGGCTTGGGATGTTGAGGTTTTGTATTTAGCCAGGAAATTAAGATATACTATCAAACAAGTTCCTGTTACTTGGACACACGTTAAGACTAACAGAATAAGTCCTTTGGCCGATTCTTTTAAGATGGCTGTCGATGTTCTGAAAGTTAGAATAAATGATATAAAGGGAAAGTACGGATCTGCCCAGACATCCTTATACTAGGATTTCATATTTGTTATTAATTTAATTTAAGGAATTAATATTATGAAAATATGTGTTGTAGGAACAGGTTATGTTGGTTTAGTTGGTGCAGCTATATTCTCAGATTGGGGCAATCCTGTTGTTGGTGTAGATAAGGACGAGAATAAGATAGGACGAATCAAAGCAGGAGAGATGCCAATATACGAACCCGGTCTTTCAGAGATTGTGATGAAAAATATAAAAGAAGGAAGACTGTCTTTTACTACATCACTTGCGGAAGGGGTAAAAGAATCTGAGGTTGTATTTATATGCGTAGGTACACCTCAGAGTGAATCGGGAGCAGCAGATTTATCTGCTGTGTGGTCAGTAGCAAAGGAAATAGCTCAGAATATGAATGGTTATAAAGTAATAGTGATTAAAAGCACAGTTCCGGTAGGTACTAATGAAAGAGTAAAAAAGATAATTCAAGAGAACCTGTCAGGTAATTGTGATTTTGATGTTGCATCTAATCCTGAGTTTCTTAGAGAAGGGTGCTCTGTTGAAGATATGAGGAACCCTGATCGTAATGTTATAGGATCTGATTCACCTAAAGCACTTAGTATTTTAAGAAGTCTTTACGAGCATTTAGAAAAACCTATTGTGGAGTGTGATTTAAGATCTGCTGAAATGATTAAGTATGCTTCAAATGCCTTTCTAGCTACAAAAATAACTTTTGTTAATGAAATGGCTCAAGTTTGTGAGAGAGCCGGAGCTGATATTTCAGTGGTATCAAAAGGAATGGGTCTGGATAGAAGGATAGGGCACTATTTTCTAAATGCAGGAATAGGGTATGGGGGCAGTTGTTTTCCAAAAGATGTAGCAGCATTGTATAAAACATCATCAGATCAAGACTATGACTTTAATCTTGTTAGAGGGGTCATGAATGTTAATAAATCACAGAAGGAATACTTTTTACAGAAAGTATTCAGATATTATGGAAAAAACTTATCTAATAAGAGATTTGCTATATTGGGATTGGCATTTAAAAATGACACGGATGATATAAGGGAATCAGTTGCAATAGAGATTGTTAAATATTTGAGAGGGGCCGGGGCTTTATTAAGTGTTTACGATCCTCAAGCAATGTACAATTCAAAGCAGATTCTAGGGGATAATGGAATTAAATATTGTTTGGATAAATATGAAACACTAGAGGGCTCAGATGCATTATTTATACTTACTGAGTGGAAAGAATTTGCTTCTTTGGATCTGGAAAAAGTAAAATTAACATTAAGGGAGCCTGTAATATTTGATGGAAGAAACCTGTTGGATTGGCGTAAAGTTGAAAGCTTAGGATTTACATACTTTGCAGTAGGAAAAAGAACAAATGGAGTTGAGAAGATAGAAAGAAAAGATGTCTATTCAACAGCTATTCTAAAGAATGAAAACAACCACCACTAAAAAGAAAGTCCTCTTTTTTATACCCACATTTCCGGTATTAACTGAGACTTTTATTGAAAAAGAAGTTCTTAAATTAGTCGAAAGAGGTAATATTGATATCGAAGTATTATCAATGGATGGAGATAGGGATAAACTGAATGAGAACCTGAAAGATATTGTATATTATAAAAGACTAAATGTTCTGAATATAATTCCCGTACCGATTTTTATTTTTAAAAACTTTAAAAAATTTCTCTATGTATTTAAGAAGCTTAAGAATAAAAATACGTCAGTAATCACATTATTATATAAAATAATTAAATCATGCGGATATGCCTTGATAATAAAGAAACATGAACCTGATTTAATACTAGCTCATTTCTTATCAGAACCATCTACCATAGGTTTAATATCTTCAATAATGCTTAATATTCCTTTTGTCATATCAGCACATGCCAGAGATGTTACGGTATCTGCAGAATATGTAAGGGAGAAAATTGAGCACTCTAAGTTCATTTTGGTATGTAATAAAAATGCAAGAGATAAGATAATCTCATTAAATTACAATGTCGAAAATGAAAAAGTTATTCTTCAGTACCATGGTGTGGAAGTTAAAAAATTGCAGGAAGTAAAAGCTAAAGAGAGAGAGGATAAAAATATTCCTCTTATAGTTAGTATAGGTAGATTAGTGGAAAAGAAAGGACATGAGTATTTAATAGAAGCTTCATCTATACTTAAGAAGAGAGGTATAAGTCATCTCATATACATAATTGGGCCCGGTCCTTTGTACGACAACCTTAACAAGAAGATAGAATCACTTGATATTTCCTCCTCAGTGAAGATATTAGGAGAGGGAAAGGGCTTGCCTTTTTCAGACGCTATTTCAATTTTGAAGAGTGCGGATTTGTGTGTATTCTCAGGTATTAAGACTGAAGAAGGTGATGAGGACGGTATACCGAATGTAATTGTTGAAGCAGCGGCTATGAATATACCAATTGTAGCTTCTGATGCAGGAAGTGTATCTGAGCTGGTAACTAATGAAGACACGGGTATTCTTGTAAGAAGCAGAGATGCTTACACACTTGCCGATGCTATTGAAAGACAGATATTTAATCGTAAAGAAGCTGAGATTATGAGTAGTAATGCGTATACAAAAGTAGCTATGATATTAGATATGGATAAAAATATAATTGAACTGGAGAATAAGTTATTATGAGAATAGCAGTTTTTATTAAATCTACTACGTTTCACAAAGGATACGGGGGTTTTGAAACACAGAATAAAGGTTTGTGTGAAGGACTTGTGTCCAGAGGACACAGTGTGTGTGTTTATACTCCTCAAAAAGAAATCAAAGAAAGTGAAATAACAGAAAATGGAGTTCTATATAGATTTATACCTTGTATTTTTGGTAATTTTAAAGCGCTGTCTTCAAGATCTAAAGAAAGCTGGGAAAATAAATCCAGAGAGTTATTCCTAAAAGATCATAAAGATTTACCTTACGATTTAGTTATAGGACAAAGTTCTTGGGCTTTGCCCATAATCAGAATTAAAAACGACTTAAAAATCAAAATTATATCTATTGCCCATGGCAGCAAGATGGGTGAGTACCAGACAGAGATAAGAAATACCAAGAGTATGCGTGGAGTATTTAAGGTTGTTATTGATTTACCTCATGTTCTGAGGACATTTTTCGGATCACAAAGGGAGTTTATTCATGGATCTGATCATATAGTTGCAGTTTCTTCTTTTGTTAAGAAAGCAATAATAGAGGAAACCTATGTTGAGGAAAAGAAGATTACAGTAATTAGGAATGGAGTAGATTCAAAAAAGATAATGGATCTAGCTTCCAATATAAAAACAGGAGAAGCTGCAAATGACAGCAATGTCATAAAAATAATATATGTAGGAAGAATAATAAGAGCAAAAGGATTGTATATATTGTTGTCTGCATTAAAAAGACTACATAAAAATAATCTTGAAGTGAAAATAATAGGGAGCGGGGAAGATAAGGAAGATTTAGAGAGGAAATTTAAAGAAAATATTACCCATATCAAATTTTATTTTACCGGACATATGAACTATGAGGATGTATTAAAAAATCTTATTCAATCAGATATATTCGTACTCCCATCTCTAAGAATGGAAGGATTTCCTATGACTTTAGTAGAAGCAATGTTAGCCGGTGTACCCATTATCGCCTCTGATATAGGAGGTAATTCTGATGCTGTAGAAAATGATGTAAACGGTTATTTGGTTAAACCCGGGGATATCTCTGCATTAAGTGAGAAGATAAATATATTAAGCGAAGACAGAAATTTAAGAGTTAGGTTAGGCAATAATGGCAGGACAAAAGCTCTTCTTGAGTTTACAATAGACAGAATGCTTGATAAATATGAAGAAGTATTTAGGGAAATACTAAGATGAAAATACTCAGAATAATCTATGATTGGCCCAGACCATGGCAGGGATTAGCACCCCATCCTTATGAATTAACAATTTCTCAGCTTAAAGCAGGGCATGAAGTCGAGATATTTTCAGGTTTTTGGCCTAAATCAGGGGGAGCTGAAAGACCGGGAAATATAAAAGTAAATACAGTAATAAGAGAGCCGTTTCCCGGAACAATATTTTTTACCAGCTCTGTATTGCTATTTTTCAAGTATTTGTTATGGAGAAGAAGCAATAAGGTTGATATAATTCATTCTCATGGGCATTTTGCTATTTGGATATATCTGTATCGTTACATACTTCAGAAGTATTTCCCTTGGTCAAAAGAATTAAAGACACCAATTGTTGTCCATTTTCATAATATCGCTCAAAGCAGGATGGATGAATTAAAAGAGAATAAGGCAGATATTAAAGAAATATCTAAAAGAATTTCCTGGCCTATGGAGATATTCTCCAATAAGTTATCCCTGAAAGTTGCCTCTGCCGTAATATTTGTATCAGAGAAGAATAGAACAGATGCAGTTACAATGTATAAAGCCGACCCTAAACGATCTTTTGTGGTAGAAACGGGAGTAAATCAAGAGATATTTCACAGTATCGGACAGGAGGAAAGGGATAAATCAAGAAAAGAATTGGGATTAGACATGTACGATAAAGTTATTTTGAATCACGGTATGATGCTTGAAAGAAAGAACATCCATCTTCTAGTTCAATCTGTACCGTATCTACCAAAACAATATAAATTGTTATTAGTTGGACCCGGAGATTCTGATTATCTTAACAAAATTGATGAGATCATCAAAAATAATAAACTGGAAGAGAGGGTAGTAAAAGTAGGTTACACACCTTATCCTGAAGCGCCGATAGCCTACCAAGTATCAGATTTGTTTTGTCTTCCTTCATCTTATGAAGGATTACCCAAGGCAGTTATGCAGGGATTGGCTGGAGGTGTACCCTGCTTGGTTGCGGGATTTAAACTGTCAGAAAATATATCAGGTTTGGAATATCTGGATAGTACGGATCCAAAACATATTGCAGAAAGAATAAAACAGCTGATAGAAAATCCTCCTTATGTAGATGTACAAAAGGTTATTTTTCTTTATTCTTGGGACAAAAGATCACAAGAAGTGGATAAAATCTATGACTTCGCGATTAAAAACTATCTTCTTTAACTACAAATTTATCTTCCTATTATTTTTATCCCTTCATATTATATTTTTTAATATAAATACAGCTGAATGGGGAGATTCTTATAGAATACTTAGAGCTTCGGAATTTGCTAGGAAAGGAGCTTACCCCTCCGATGAAAAGAGACCCCCATTATTTTCAATATTATTAAGCATAAGACCTGCTGCACAAGATCAAATTATTTGGGGGAGATTATTTATGTTTGCAGTTTCTGTTCTCTTCTATTTTTTATTTACAAAGTATGCAAGGATGTATATCAAAGATAATAATTATGCATTATTGGCAGTTCTTTATTTTATATTTAATCCAATAATATTTTACTGGTCTTTAAGAATAATGGCTGATGCATTCTTTGCCTTTTTAGCATTATTAGCATTGTATTGGTTAGCAAGCTGGAGAGATAGTCTGGATTTCGGGAAATTATTCCTCCTGGGATTTGTATCATCATTGGCTGTTTTAACAAGATTTGAAGGTTATTTATTATTTATTTCCGTTATTGTAGGAATATATTTTGGTACAGAAAAGATTAGTCTATCTTCACTTAGAATAAAAAATCTGTGGAGAAAATTAAAAAATTCTATCCTGAATATATTAATATACACAATAACATTTATTATTGTCTTATCTCCTTATCTGATAAGCAAGGATCCATTGAAGTCATCATATTTTAAAGAACCTCTGAGTAGAAGTTATGATTTTACCAATGTGTGGGTATATTTAGTATCATTACTGTTTATTTTTGGATCGTTATTTTCCTTTTTCTTTATATACAAAAAACCAAGACCATTTATATCATTTTTTCAACGAAATATATCAGCAGCAGTCTTTATAGTTTTAGAATTGTTACTTATTCTTTGGTGGCCTGCTGCCATACCCAGATTATTTACCTGTACCATTCCTTTTCTAATCATTCCTCTTGTGCTGTCAATAGAAGCATTTGTGAAAAAAAAGGAGAATATAAGAAATAAAGATTTACTTATTTTAATATTATTAATATTAATCTATTCAGTTAGCCAGTATTACCTAAAACTTCAGTTTTTAATTCCAGTAAAGACCAGTTTTATAGCAATAATATTATTACATATACTTATCATGTTTTTGATTAAAAAGGGAAAGTATTTGTTATTCAATGTATTGATAGTTATATCTCTATTCTTTTGGACTGTACAAACAGTAATACTGCACAAGGATATATATACAGCGATAAAAGAAGCTGCAGAGTATTCAATAAATAATCTGGAAGGTGTTATAGCGTCAAATGACGCTACCTATCTTTATGAATGGTATCTAAATTATTATTCAGGCAAGAAAGAGGCAAGAGCTGTGAATATAGTGGAAAAAGATATTGATGGAATTTTAAAGGGAGGAAACATTGATTATATACTGGTTACCAATGAGGATAATATAAGTCCAAGATTTAGTACATCGAACAGACGGGACCTCTATCTTATAAAAGATTTTAGGTATAATATCTCAGGAAGAGAGTTCTACGCCCGTATATATAAAATTATGGAGATAAAATGAAACTATCGGTTGTTATACCTGTCTATAATGAAAAAAATACAATAGAAAAGATAGTTGACTTGGTAAGACAAGTTGAAGGTATTGATAAAGAAATAATTATTGTTGATGATGCGTCAAAAGACGGGACGGTAGAAATACTTAAAAAGATACAGGTGAAGTATCCGGATATTAAAATGTTTTTTAAAGAGGAAAATAAAGGAAAAGGAGATACACTCAAAATAGGGTTTAAAATGACAACCGGAGATTATGTCATTGTCCAGGATGCCGATTTAGAATATGATCCCAATGATTATTTAAAATTAATAAGAGCATTAGAAGAAGAAAAAGTTGATGTAGTTTATGGATCAAGATTTAGTGGTAAATATGAAGATATGTCTAACCTACATTACTTTGGAAATAAATTACTCACTCTATTAACAAATACATTATTTGGTGTGATGCTTACTGATATGGAAACATGTTATAAATTAATCCCGGGAGAATTCGCAAGAAGCATAGAAATAAAAAGCTCCAGATTTGATTTTGAACCTGAAATTACTGCAAAGATATTAAAAAAGCACCTTACATTAAAGGAAGTTCCTATTAATTATAAAGGTAGAACAAAACATGAAGGTAAGAAGATAAGTTGGAAAGATGGTTTTGCCGCTCTTCTTACTCTAATAAAATTCCGTTTTTTTAATTAATGAAATTATTTAACTTGCTCAAGAATAATATAACTCTAATAATACTATTTGTATGGTTTGTTTTAGTATTATTTATTAACATCCACATCAATATCTTCAAATACAGAATATATGATTTTGGTAAATTTGATTTGGGTAATATGACTCAAATGGTATGGAATACCCTGCATGGAAGAATACTATATTTAACTGATTATTTTGGGGGAAATGTACCGCGTTGGTCCATGAGTCATGTAGACCCCATATTACTCATTTTTGTTCCTATATTTGCACTAATACAGCATCCTTTAACTCTAGTATTTTCTCAAATATTATTGGTATTATCCTCTGCCTTTATCATCTATGCACTAGCTAACTTGGAATTAAAATCAAAGGTAGCTTCTCTTTTTATATCTCTGGCTTATCTTTTTTATCCCGCTATCGGATATTTAACTGCTCAGACAGGTTTTCATGGAGTTACAGCAGTAATATTTTTCTTTTTAGCCGGCTTTTACGTCATGGAGAAAATGTATAAAGAGAATAACTATACAAAGAAAAGAATTATATTGTTCTGGATTTTAATGATTCTCACAATGTCAGGAAAAGAACAAATACCTTTATATATATTTGTATATAGTGTCTTTCTTTTCATATTTAGGAGTAACACAATTATCAGGAAAATATCCATCTGGCTTGGAGTATTATCGATAATATGGTTTATTTCAGCCTTTTTTATAATTATTCCTAGGAATGCCCACTATAGAATAGAAAGCTACCAGAACTTTGCAAGAAATTTAGGGATTGATACTCAAATAGCCAGAGATGTCGAAAATGATAATTATTTCCTGAGTAGATATGAAGCTTTTGGAGATTCCTATCTTGATATAGCTTTAGGCATTTTTCTAGATAATGAAAAGGCTGTAAGAATATTCTTTGGGGGAGATAAGATAAAGAATTTTAACCGTACATTTGAACCCTTATTATATTTGCCTTTTTTCTATCCTCAGATATTAATTATTTCTCTTCCGGATTTTTTAATAAACTACCTAACTTCTGCAGGGGGCATAGGAACGGCAGAAATTGAAAACCATAGAATATCAATGATTATACCTGTGTTATTCATTTCAATAATATACTCTATTAGTTTTATCAGTAGTCTTTTAATACCTGATGATTCAAAGAAGAAGATGAGATTGTTTATTAATATATTTATATCAATATCTATCCTTGGCATGTGTGTCAGAACTACATTTATATATAACAACCCCGTCTATCTATGGCTTAATCAGTCCCTGCATAAAAGATTTGAATTTATACCAATATTTGCTGATTTTGATAGAGAAACCATAAAAGAAGATGAATTAGCTATAGGAACGGTGCATAGAATAGCCAACCTTGATAACAAAGATATCGAGTGCGCAAATAAAGTAGTAAATATGATACCTAAAGAAGCCTCAGTATCCGGACCTGATTATCTGGGTGCTCATTTATCCATGAGGGAAACTTACGCAATATTTCCCGCTTTATATAATTCTGCTGATTACGTTGTTGTAGATGTCTTTTCTAGAAAGATATTTACTATTCTTGATATGAACACAAATGCAGTAAAGGATGTAGTGGGAAATCTTCTTAAAAGTGATGACTATCAACTTACCCTAGGATGCGGTAATTTATTTGTTTTTGAGAAGAATAAAGATATTAAGAAAAGCGATATATTACCCTTGCAGGAAAGATCTGAATATCATGAAAAAGTAGACTACGAAATATTTAATTCCCTGTACGTAGTTGATTATTCAATACCCGGTGAGTTAACCAGAGGGGTAAAAGATAAAGCTAAGATAGCTTATATTAGAAGAGAGAATAAAGATGTAACGGACTATATCTTATACATGACTTACTACAATATTAAAACTGAAGAAATATATCAGGCAGCAAACCTTCCCTCCTTCTCAATTATGGAGCCTGAAGACTGGAATACAGGCCTTTACTATATTGAGGATATTGATATTGCCCTTCCAAAATATATGGATCCAGGTATTTACAGAGTATTTATAGGCATGTCTAACAGAATAAGAACAAGAAATTTGTATTTAGGTGAGGTTGTGGTTAAATGACGGATATATGAAAGAACTTGGTAAATGGCAGATATTTAGCTTCATATCAAGGGGAATTGCTATGGCTATTGGTCTGGTCCAAGGTTTTATAATAGCAGCTGTTCTAACTAAAAATGAATGGGGTATAGTGCAAATAGCAGTTTCTATAGGAGGAGCATTGGGTATATATCAACATCTGGGTTTGGCATCTGCCAGTACAAGAGAGATTTCTTCAGCAAAGAAAGATGAGGATGTTTTCAAAATATTTGTAACATCCACGATTATAAGATACTGTGTTACTCTTCCCATTGGAATAGGGCTGTTTTTGCTGGCAGGTTTTATATCAGAAGATTTATATAAAAATCCGGAGATAAAGTTACCGTTGCAGATATACGCTATAACATTAATATTTCAGGGAGTTCGGAGTATTTTAAATTCCGTTGTATCGGGAACAAAAAGATTTAAGCATTTATTTATATATCAGGCTGTAATATCTTTAGTAAGTTTATTGTTGTATCTTCCTTTAGTATATTTCTTCCGAATAAACGGTTATTTCTATGCTTTTCTTCTATTTAACATAGTTGCTTCTATATCCCTTTCCTTTATTGCATTTAGACCATTAAAAGGTAAATTAATATTTCCTAGAAAAAGTGAATTATTAGCCCTTGTTAAAGAAATATTTTCCATAAGCCTAGCAATTTATCTGATGAAAATTATTTATACAAACTGGGAAAAATTAGGTACGAATGTCTTGGGATTATTTTTAGAACCGGAGATAGTTGCTACCTACGCTTTTGCGTTACTTTATGCCAAGAAATTAACAAGTATATCCGATTCAGTTACGGATGTTAATCTTCCTGTATTATCCGAAAAATATGTTAATAATTTTGATGAATATAGAAGTATATTTGAGAAGAATTTTAATAAAATATTTTCTTTAATATTATTTATTGCAGCATTTGCCTCATACTGGGCCCCTATTATTATCAGATTGTTCCTGAAGACTAAATACGATGATTCATTTCCTTTAATTCCCCCTATGATCTTTGCTTTTGTATTTTACTCGTTTCTTAACATAATTAATTCCAGTGTACTTATCCCGGCTAAGATGACAAAGAGCATGATAACCAGTTATATATCAATGATATTAGGTACCGGAATATTTTTTATTCTATTCAGAGGTATTATTGGTGTTCTTCCTGCCATGGCCTGGGGTATGGCGTTTGGAGCATTTATTTGTATTTTAATTATGCTTAGAGATATAGGAAAACACCTTTCCTTTATCTTTATAAACGTGGATCATGCAGCATTATTATTAGCATCATTTTCAGTAGCATTACTTTGTCCTATTGAGAATATCTGGATTAAACTAATAGGTTTTATATTCTTCGTCCCGTTGTTAATATGGGGATTCTTTGAATCTTCTTTTATAAGTAAAAATGACTGGAATTATTTTCTACGAAAGATAGGTAAAAGTTCAAATAATGTGGAGAAAAGAACGGATGACTAATATGTTTAACAATTATATTAGTTGTCTTTTTAATAAATGTAATTTAATAAATACAAAGAGGGGAAAGATAATACTGGTGATAGTAATTCTGATTCTTGTGTTTCTTATAACAAGAATACCTCTTCTATCCAGAGATGAAATAAATCCCGATGGAGTAAACTGGCATTATAGATCGCAACAGTTTATTGTCGGTTTAAAATCAGGGGATTTTCTAAAAACTTATCAGCACTACCACCCTGGTGTTACATTAATGTGGATTATGGGTATTCCAGTTGAGATGTACAAACAGATTACCGGTATAAATACATACGATATGTATAATTTTGAAGATTTTCACCTTATTGCTAAATGTTCCATAGTGTTTGTTCAGTTGTTACTGCATGGGATAATATTCTTTCTCCTTGCAAACATTACCGGATATAAAAAAGCTTGGTATTTTTCTTTATTGCTTTTACTGGAACCGTTCTTTGTTGGTAATTCCAGAATACTGCACATGGATGTATTATTTACTTTATTCATCTTTATAACTCTATTACTTCTATACCATTCTTTAAGGAAGGGTAAATCCATTTGGATAATGCTTTCAGGGATGTTTATTGCACTTTCTTTCCTAACAAAAAGTATAGGTATAGGACTTCTTCCTTTTGGTGTTTTATACATAATTATCTATTTTATTTTAGAAAAAAAGACACGATTCATTACTCGATACTTGTTGTTATTATTTTTATCTTTTACGGCTACTGTATTTCTTGTATTTCCTGCTATGTGGGTTAAACCATCGTTTGTTATTCAAGATATATTTTCCGAGTCAGAAAGAGTGGGTGTTAGGAAAGGACATACACAGATAATAATGGGAGAGGAAACTGAAAACGCCGGTTTTCACTTCTATCCTTTGGTTTTAGCAGTTAAAGTATCTCCATTTATACAATTGGGGGTATTTACATATTTACTATTAGTATTAATTAAATATGTAAAACAGAGGAAGATTAATGATGGTTCTCTATTTTTGTATTTGTCTATATTTTATATAGGTTATTTGTTGGTTATGTCTTTTCCCTCAAAGAAAATTGATAGGTACATGGTTCCGTTGTTTCCTTATTTGGTTTATATTGCAGTTGAGGGGTACTATATTGTTTTTAATAAAATAGTTCAGAGGAAAAAGACTATATCTATACTCTTATTATTTATATTATTCATATCTTTCGTAATAATCCCAAACATTAATTTATTTCCTTATCTTTTTACATATACAAACCCGTTGTTTGGATCTCCGGATAAAGCAAATAAGATTATTGCCCAAAAACCCTTTGGTATGGGCATTTTTGAGGTAAAAGATAAAATCATGAATAAATATGCTTTATATGGTAGTAAGGATAAGGACAATTATCCTAAGCTGGGCTTTATTGATATTAAACCTATTGAAGCAATATATCCTAATTCAAAAGTATTTAATATTAGAGAGACCGGATTAGGAAGCTATGATTATGTTGTACTGGGAGTTAATGAGAATCTTACTGAAGAAATGCTTAATGATTCAAGATATACTTTAGAAAAGGATCTATCTTTTTATATAAACGGTTTAGAATATTGGAGAGTATATGTTAAAAAACCCAGGTAAAATACTAACCATAATCTTACTTTTAGGATTAGTACTTCGTTTAGCAGGTATAAATCATAGTTTTCCTTTTATCTTTCATCCCGATGAACCTACGATAATTAGATCAGCTTTGGGTGTTAGATTCGATCCTAATCCCGGACATTTTGATTGGCCCCATCTTTATATCTATCTTAATTATTTTATATACATGTTCTTTGCTTTTATAAGGGATTTTCTGGTCAGTGTGGGGTTGAAAGAAGCAGTATCATCAGCAGTTCCTCTACTATGGAATGATGATTTAATATTTTATCTCATAACCAGGATACTTACTGCTGTATTGGGAGGATTAACTGTAATACCGATATACTTAACAGGTAAAAAACTTTTTAATGAAAGGGTGGGTCTTCTTTCGGCATTGTGTTTTTCAGTATTCCCTTATCATGTCTGGCATTCTCATTACTCTCTGTCCGATGTTCCTATGACTTTTTTACTATCTTGGGCTATATATTTTGCCTCCAGAATATTAACTGAAGAAGATTTTGGTAATTACAGCCGGTCAGGTTTCTATTTCGGTTTATCGGCTTCTACAAAATACAACGGTGGTTTGGGTGTTTTTATTATTCCGCTCGCTCATGTTATAAGAAACATTTCTCATAAAGTACTAAGGGTTCCCAAGGAAAATTATTATTCATTATCTCACTCATTATTGTATATAGTCGGAGCAGCGTTATTTTCTATTCTTGGTTTTATTATAGGCACGCCATATTCAGTATTGGATTATAAAACATTTATACGTACTGATGGGCCAAAGGGAGCTTTGTGGCAGTTTACTAATGTAGGATCTATAAACATACTGGAGTATAGGGAAGAGTTTATAAGAAGAATTGTTGAAAATGTGAATGCCAACCTAGGTTATGTAGTGATACCTGCGGTAATATTTTGCATATTTCTTGTATTATTTAGATTTATATTCAAAAGATATTCAAAAGATGATTTTCATTTACTGTATCTTCTAATACCCGCATTATTATTTCTTATATATATCACCGGATATGATAAAAATAGAGCCCATTACTATTTTATTATGTACCCATACTATTCTCTTGTCTTTGGCTATTTTGTAAGCTGGTTGTTTAACATTATTTACAATAAAGTAAAGCTTTTATCTTTTATTTATTTATTGTTAATATTCTTTCCCCTTTTTTTAGAAGGTGTTAAGTCTTCCTATAAATTTTATAATAACGATAGTAGGGTTGTACTTCTTAACTGGTCAAAAAATTATATTAAACCCGGATCAAGTATTTCTTATACGGGAGATGGATTAAGCGAGGTTGTGAAAACAATAGATAGATACGCTATCTCTGTTGATGACCTAAGAATATACCAGCCTGATACACATTTCTATATATCACTGGAGGAGAAATCTCCAGCGGTTGGTTATTATAATATTTTGAATATCGATAACACCTACCATATAGGCCCAGATATATTTGTATATCAAAAGAAATGAAAAAATTTAAATGGGAAATATTAATATTTGTACTATTTATTCTATCCAGAATACCTGGTATGGGGCATGATAATTTCACTACCGATACATGGAAATGGAAAAGTCGTTCTTATGATTTCGGTACAGGAGTATTTGAGATGAAGTTTGAGAAAACTTTACAAAAGTACCATCCCGGAGTAACTCTTATGTGGATAGGTACAATGGGGGTCAAATTTTATAATTTATACTATGACTTAGTATATAAAACACCTCCTCCCGATAATAATATATCCGTAGTTTTTGGATTAGATTTCACTCAGAAGCTACTGCTTACCATTGTTATTTCACTTGCTTTAGTATCAATATATGAAGCATTAAAGAACATTTTTAATTATAAGGTAGCTTTATTGTCTGTTCTATTTATATCGCTGGAGCCTTTCTATGTATCTCTAACAAGAGTATTTCATTTAGAAGGATTATTATCCACTTTTATGCTGGCCAGTACTCTTTGGCTGTATTTATATTATCTAAAAAATTCTAATAGATATCTTTTATACTCAGGAATATTTGCAGGATTATCCATTTTAACAAAAACCACTGCATTATATTTACTCCCTTTTTCTTTTATCTTTCTGTTAATTGTTAAATTGAAAGAAAATATACATAGGACAGAATCAGGAAAATTTAAATTTAGCCATTTTTTAAGAATATACTTATTACCTCTATCAATATGGTTTTTTACGCTAATAACTACAATATTTATTTTGTGGCCAGCTCTGTGGGTCGATCTAGTTGGAGTGTTTGAAGCTATATACAGAGGTATTACTGTAATAGGAATAGAAAGAGAACATATTCAGTATTACTTTGGCCGTTTAGTAGAGAATCCGGGAATATCGTTCTATCCTGTGGTATTTTTGTATAAATCATCTGTTTGGCTTCTTCTAGGGATAATAGGCTGTTTATGGGTATTAAAAAAACTAAATAAACAGGAGAGGAATTTTATTATTTATCTTATTTTCTATTCTGTTTTTTATATTGTGGCAATTTCTATACCCGGTAAAAAATTAGATAGATACATAGTCCCGTCAATAGCATCCCTTTCAATAATACCCGTATTTTTTTATAAAGTAATTTGGGGCACTTTGGATAAATTCAAGAAAGAGAAGATAAATCCTATAAAAATACTGTTTTTATTATCCTACGCTACCTTATTAATTGTTACTTTAGTAACAATGCATCCCGATTACCTTTCTTATTATAATCCTCTGTTTGGAGGATTGAGAAAAGGTATTAATGTTCTTGAGCCAAAATGGTTAATAGGAAGGGGGGAGATAATTAATTATTTCTCGGATATTCAAAATGAAGGTAAATTCAATAAAAGCACAGACAGTTCAATAGAGGAAATAATTGGTACCGGAGAGATATCATCAGTATTAACAGTAGGTTTTCCTGAGAAATATTACACACAGATATGGCCTTTCTTTAGAGAAATAGGAGCTTGGGCAGTTATACAAGATATGACTCCTCAAGCCAAACATGCTCAATACTTTGTTTACCCTGTATGGGATGATGATAGTGAAAAGGAAGTAAGATTTGATATCAAATATGTCACCTCTATTTCTGTGAGAGGTATTCCGATATACTCGGTATATAAAAGAATATGACAGCAATCGAAGAACTAAAAGAAAACCCTATGGTTAGAAGAATTGTTACCAGTGAAACTGTTAAACAAGCAACTTTGATTGGTATTGGTACTATACTTGGATCATTTTTCAGCTATCTTCTTCAATTTTTCCTGGGAAGAACATTGTCAGTTTCTGATTATGGTACGTTCTCTGCGCTTCTTTCTTTATCATATTTGATTAATGTTCCGGCAACAGTGCTGGGAATATCAATAATTAAAAGAGTTGCTACCTATACAGCTGCTAAAGATAATCAGACCACTACGCATGTTTTTAAGGGATTATCCCTGGGATCAATAATTATCGGCCTTTTTGTTACCGTTATTATCCTATTATTTTCGGATTATATAGAACATAGGATGAATATCGACAACGGCTTGTTAATAGCTTCATTTGCAGTGGCAATGGGATTTTCTTTCATCAGTGTGATAGGACCATCTTTTCTACAAGGGGTATTAAAGTACGATAAATGGGCTTTATACTCAGTAATATTTAGTTTCCTTAGAGCTGTTCTCGGTGCGTTGCCTATAATAATAGGTTTGGGTTTAACCTATGTATTTCATGGTTTTTCTTTAAGTATATTGATCTCATATGCATTCGCATATTTATTGTTAAAAAATATTTTCGTTAAAGTAGAAAAGAAGAAAATGTGGCAGGAATATCAAAAGATACTATTCTTTGGATTTTCTACATTTATGATCTCAATGGCTTTAAATATTATAAATAATATTGATATGGTATTAGTGAAGAGATATTTTGATTCTGTTACAGCAGGATACTATGCAGGAGCAATTACTGTAGGTAAAATACTGTTGTTCGCAAGTACGCCTATAAGCACATTGATGTTTCCGGCAATATCCGCAATATACGCCAGAAAAGAAAATTATTTACATAAACTAAAACAATTAGTATTTCTTCAGATAATTATATCTGTTGCAGGATTACTAATATTTGAACTATTCCCATATAAGATAACAACAATATTTTTTGGAGATTCTTTTATGAATTCCGTACCTTATTTAAAATATTTGGCTGTATTTATTACTATTTATATATGGATTAATTTCCTAGTGCTATTCTTCTTATCAATAGAAAAGACAAGAGTTTATCTTCTTCTTTTGCCCGGAATAGTTATTCAGTACATGTTAATATATTTATTTCACAATGACGCGTTTGATGTGATAAATGCAAATATTATCGGAGCAGGATTTTCTGCTCTTATTCTACTTATATATCTGTATATTACGATAAAAAAGGTTCAATATACCTGTTATAATAAGTAAAACCTGCCCATCCTATAGACAATGATAATAAAGGATGAAAACAAAAAGGATCTAGTATCCATTGTGGTACCGGCCTATAAACAGGAAAAGACAATCAAAAATGATATTGAAAATATATATAATGCAATGTCCCAGACAAGATGGGAATTTGAGATTATTGTTGTAGTAGATGGGTTGGTAGACAATACTTTTGGTGAAGCAAAAAGTATAGATAGAGATAATGTATTGATCTATGGATATGAGGAGAACAAGGGTAAGGGATTTGCTATACGCTACGGAATGGAGAAAACAAGGGGCGATATCATTGCATTTATAGATGCGGGAATGGACATTAATCCTAATGGTATTTCCATGATTCTGGAGCATATGGAGTGGTACAATGCCGATGTTATTGTAGGAAGTAAAAGACACCCCGTATCAAAAATAAACTATCCGTTCTTTCGCAGATTTTATTCCTGGGGATATCACACATTAGTGAGAATATTATTTGGACTAAAGTTAACGGATACACAGACAGGATTAAAAGTATTCAGAAGAAATGTAATCGCATCAGTACTCCCCAGATTAGTAGTAAAAGAATTTGCTTTTGATGTTGAGATACTATCTGTTTGCAGATACCTTGGGTTTACTAGGATATATGAAGCTCCTATAGAATTGAATTGGGATTCAAGAAATACCAATTTCACACCATTGTTGATTTTTGACAGGCACATAAGATATATGCTTATTGATACCCTGGCAATATATTATCGTATGTATGTTTTAAATCAGTATTCAGATAAGAATAAAAGTAAATGGATAAAAATGGATAGTATACATCCGATATATAGTGAGCAATATAAGTATAAATTAAGATTTAGTATTATTATTCCCGTTAGAAAAATAAATGAATATTTGGAAGAATCAATTCCTTACATTAAAAAACTGAACTATGATAATTTTGAAGTTATTATAATTACAGATGAAAAGTGTGATTATGATTTTAATGATGATAGATTCAGAATAATTACATCGGGGGAAAAAGGTCCCGGAGAAAAGAGAAATATCGGAGCAAGGGAATCAACAGGGGATATACTGGCATTTTTGGATGATGACGCTTTTCCGGCTTATGATTGGTTAAACCAGGCCAGATCTACATTTGTTCGTAACGATATTTATGCTGTCGGAGGGCCTGCTGTAACACCGAGAAAAGTATCACTTTTAGAAAAGATATCAGGAAGAATATTAGAATCATGGTTATGCAGCGGGCCGACGGGTTACAGATATTTTCCGGATAGAAAAAGAATGGTTAAAGATTTTCCCAGTGTTAATTTACTAATTAGAAAAAGTGTATTTGAAAGAGTGGGAGGATTTACGGAAGAATTTTGGCCCGGGGAGGATACGAAATTATGTTTAGATTTAATAAATAGTGAGGGGAGTGATATTTTATATGATCCCAATGTAGTTGTATTTCATCATCGCAGGGAATTATTTATACCTTTTTTATCCCAGATATCCAGATATGGAAGGCACAGGGGTCAATTTGCCAGAATATTTCCAAAAACATCAAGACTGATCGGGTATTTTATACCCTCGCTATTTATCATGGGATTATTTATTGGATTATTTGTTATTAATATTCATTATTTATTATCAACTATCTATTTTAGTATTACCGCATTATATCTGGTAGTTTTATTCCTGGAATCATTAAGAGTTCTATTTTTAGAAAGAAGTATAAAAGCATCTATATTATTTATTATAGGTGCAATGGAAACACATATAGTATATGGAGTTAATTTTATGATGGGATACTTTATACGTCCAAAGCTAAGATTAAGAAAGATAGATAAAAAAAGTGGAAAGTATATCGAAGGTTAGTTGTAAAGAATATACATACATAATAATATAGAATAGATGTTATACTGAATATTTTTTGACATTATGTTAACCTATAATGCATGTATAAAGTAATTATTGGGTATCCCCCCATAGATCAGAGTAAAGGTACACCTCTTCTTTCTCAGAATAGACAATTTCAATATTTTAACCATCCTACGTACATATATCCAATGGTACCTGCTTATGCGGCCTCTTTAGCTAAATCTAAAGGATATGAAGTTGTATGGATGGATGGTATAGCAGAAAAGAAAAAGTATTGTGAATGGGTTGATGACTTAGTTAAAGAAAATCCCAATCTTTTAATGATAGAGACAAAAGCTCCAATAATTAAATATCATTGGAGAGTAATTGATGAGATAAAAAAATTACTTCCGAATTTAGTTATAGTAATAGTAGGAGATCACGTTACCTACGATCCTATAGAGACGCTGGATAGTTGTAATGTTGATTATATTATTACAGGGGGAGATTATGATTTTCTTCTTACCGATCTATTGGAATCTATAACCAAAAAATACAATCTTCCTTCGGGCATATGGGGAAGAAAAGAAGATAAGAGAATACCTTGGAATGATAATATTCCTGTATTCAATGACAAATATAAGACAACAGGTACAGCTGTATTAGAACATAATTTGGACTTACTGCCCTTTATTGACAGACAGTTGACAAGATGGGAGCTATATTCTAAAGAAAATGGAAATTATAAATATTACCCCGCTACATATATGTATTCTGGAAGAGATTGCTGGTGGAATAGATGCACATTTTGTGTATGGGATCATACTTTAAATCCCAGAGGTTCATACAGAAGATTTTCTCCCGAACGTCTTTTTTCTGAAGTAAAACATGTTGTAGATACATTGGGAGTAAAAGAAATATTTGATGACGCAGGCACTATGTTTATAGGTACTGCTTTAAAAAAATTCTGTGATCTGATGATTGAATCGGGTTATAACAAAAAAGTAGTTTATGGATGTAATATGCGAATAAATGCATTAACTAGGGAATATTATGATTTAATGAAAAAAGCAAATTTCCGTTTCATACTCTACGGAATGGAATCTGCTAATCAATACACTTTAGATAAACTGGATAAAGGATTAAGGGTAGAAGACATCGAAAAAGGATTAAAAGATGCAAAGGAAGCTGGATTAGAGCCCCATATTACAGTAATGCTGGGATATCCTTGGGAAGATGAAAGTATGGCATTGAATACAATAAATATGGCTAAGGATCTATTTAAAAAAGGTTATGTAGAAACTATGCAGGCAACTATAGTAATTCCTTATCCCGGAACACCCTTGTATAAAGAATGTATAGAGAAAGATTGGTTTCAGGTAAATCCTAAGGATTATGAAATGTTTGATATGAGAGGACCGGTCATGAAAATACCCTTCTCAAACGACAGATTGTTGAAGCTAACTAGAATACTCTATTCTTCTTTTCTAACCCCCCGATATTTAGTTAAGAGAATTACAGCTGTTAGAAATTGGAATGACTTAAAATATTTAATTATTTCTGCATTTAAACTACTAGGCCACTTAAAAGATTTTTCCGATCCGTCCTCTTTCAAGTAGTAAAATGCATCTATGAATAAGAAGAAAATATCAATACTGATACCTGTCTTAAACTCCGGATCTGTTTTGGAAAAATGCTTAGAATCCATTTCTAATCAAGATTATCCTAAGGAGGATATAGAGATAATAATTGCAGATGGAGGTTCCAGTGATGATTCACTGGATATTGCCGGAAGATACGGAGCATTTATAGTTTCGAATGTTTTAAAGACCGGAGAAGCTGGAAAAATGACAGCTCTTAAAGCAGCCTCAGGAGAATATATAGCCCTGATAGATTCGGATAATATCCTACCGGATAAAAATTGGCTTAAATCCATGATCTTACCCCTGGAAGAAAACATAAATGTGTTAGGAAGCGAGCCCATTTCCTACACCTGGAGAAAAGAAGATGGATACATAACAAGATATTGTTCATTGATGGGTATGAACGACCCGCTTGTTTATTTTTTAGGGAATTATGATAGGCACAATATTCTAAGTGGTAAGTGGACGGAAGTTGAAAGAGAGGAAAAGGATTGCGGAGAATATATAAAAATAATATTTACTAAATTCCCTCTTCCAACAATAGGAGCTAACGGTACTATATTTAGATCAGAATATATTAAAAAATATACAGATAGAGATTATCTATTTGACATTGATATACTATCGGAAGAATTAAAAAAAACAGGAAAGGTAGAATTTATTAAAGTTAAGACGGGGATAATTCATACTTTTTGTGAATCAGATGTTAGTAAATTTATTAGAAAACAGATAAGAAGAGTCAGGGACTATAATTATTATTCATTAAAGAAAAACATAAGGGAATATAACTGGAATAGTATGGATATATCAGGAAAAAAACCCTGGGGAATAATTAAGTTTTCTATTTACTGTGTATTAATATTTCCCTTGGTTGCACAATCAATAACAGGATTTTTAAAGAAAAGAGATTATGCATGGTTTTTTCATATACCTGCTTGTATTCTTACATTCCTGATATATTCATGGTACCGTTTGTTTGGTTATATCTATACAAAGGAGATGGATAGAAGAAAATGGAAACAGTAAAAATATGAACAAAAGCAAAAAAATATTAATTATAAGCCCGTTTGCCAGACCAAACATTGGCGGTGTGGAAACACACATTGATAAAATAATCTCGTGCACAAGGGATAAAGAGTACTATCCTGTTGTATTAACATACCAACCGATAACAAATAAAGGTAAGGGATTAAAACATGAATACGGAGACGGATATGAATATCATCGTACAAATTGGTTTGGTATAGGATTATTCAGTAAAATTGAGAAATATTACCCTCTTACTTTTCTATATCTATTCCCCGGATTATTTATATGGTCTCTAATATATTATTTGAAACACTATAAGGATATTTACTGTATTCATGCTCATGGTTTAGTGTCTGCTTTAATAGCAGTATTATTATCTAAAATACACATTAAGCGTGTAGTAGTAAGTACCCACGCTATATATTCTTTTAAAGATAGAAAATTACTCAGCCGCCTTGTTAAATTCATACTAAAATCCTGTGACGGTTTAATTCCAGTTTCTGAGATGTCAAAGAAAGAATTAATAGAGATGGGAATTGAAGAAAATAGAATATCAGTATTTGTTAATTGGATGGATACGGAAATATTTAAACCCTACAATAAAAATGAAGTAAAGAGGGAGTTAAATATACCTTTTAAATATAATTTTGTATTCGTAGGCCGTTTATTGGAAAAGAAGGGAATTAAATTATTTCTTGAAACCGGAGAGAAGTATAAAGATTATGGATTTCATATAGTAGGGGGAGGGGATATGGAGGGGGAGGTTAGGGAAAAAGCATCGAGGAATAAAAATATCATGTATTATGGTTTTCTTAGACATAATAGTGAGGAAGAAATGAAGAAATTAGTATATTTATACAACGCCTGTGATTTTATGATATCCCCCTATCTTTATGATGAAGGATACGCTGCAGTATTAATTGAATCACTATCTTGTGGGACACCGTTAATTGTTACCGGAAGAGGATCCCCGCCTTCTTTTCTAAATGATTCCGTAGCGTATTATCTCTCCCCCAATCCCACAAGTGACGAGTTAATTAAAACAGTAAGATATTTGACGAACGAAGGAAATAATATCTATAAGACAGATATATGCAGAGATTATGCCTTAAAATACTTCAGTCCTAAAAATGCCGATATTATTTTTAAAATGTATGAACCAAATAGATAGAATATTAAGTAAAGTAGGTGATCTAAACTTTAAAAGAAGAGTTCTAAAGATACTGGAATATTTGGATATAAGGAAAGAAGATAAAGTTTTGGATGCAGGATGCGGGGAAGGTTTTTACCTGATGCTTATTAAAAATATATATCATTGTGATATAACAGGTATTGATAACGATGACAGAATATTATCTCAAGCAAAGAAGTGGATAAAAGACAGCGTGGATATAAAAATAGTAAAAGGAGATATTGATGAAATGGAATTTCCCGATAACACTTTTGATAAAGTTGTATGCTCTGAAGTATTGGAACATATTAATAACGATAGGAAAGCAGTAGATGAGTTATACAGAGTTACTAAACCGGGGGGTATCCTTGCAGTTACAGTTCCAAATAGTAATTATCCCTTGTGCTGGGACCCTTTGAATAAGGTTAGAGAGAAGCTTAACTTAGGGCATTTTAACCCTTTGAGTGAAGTCTGGGGAGGTATATGGGCTTATGATCATAAAAGACTTTATTCTGTTGATGATATAGTGGGGTTACTAACTACAGCTGGATTTAAAGTAGATAAAGTTCAGGTATTAACACACTACGGATTTCCCTTTAATCACTTACTTCTTGTATTAGGAAAACATTTCTATACCAAATTGAATGTATCTGAAGAAATTAAAAATAGTATGGAAAAATTTAAATGGAATGAAGAGAGTGAGAAAAAGAATACCTCCTTACTTTATAATTTGATACAACTTATGTTTAATATTCTGAAGAAGATTGATTCTAAAAATGATAGGGAATTTGATCTTAATGTATCTACGATGGCAGTATCAATTAAGGCAGTAAAACCAAAACTATGAAAAATAAAATATTATTTATTTCAAATTCCATTGTAGGTAAAAATCCCGGTATTAGCGGGGGAGAAAGTAGATTTATTGAATTGGGAAAGAATTGGCAGAAAAAAGGATACGAGATTCATTTAATGAGTTCGGAAAGTGGAAAAATACTGTGTGAAAAAATGGGGTTAAAGGTGATTCTTCATAGAATACCCAGCTCTTATTCTGAAGGAAGATGGGAAATAATTAAACGAACAATACAGCTGTTATTCTACGTACCGACAATATTGGAAGAATTCAAAGAAGGTATTGTTTACAGTACCTCTGAACAGATTTATGATGTATGGCCCGGTGTATTTCTTAAATTATATAGGGGAAAAAATATTAAATTTGTATCTGCTGTCCACTGGCTTCCCCCTTGGTTTTTTTGGTTAAGAAAATCATCAACTTGGTTGAATTCTATGCTTTTTCTCATGAGTGAAAGAGCCGGATTATATCTAGCCTTTATTTTTTCAGATAAATTATTTCCGGTCTCCAAAGATACTTTTTATGATATGAAGAAAAACATGATCTCAGGAAATAAAATACATATTGTTAAGTGCGGTGTTAACATCGATGAGATAATCGATATAAAGAAGAAAGTATTTGGAACAAAAGGTGAATCTCATAAAAATATTGTAGTGAACAAGAAGTATGATGCAGTCTTTATGAAGAGAATACAGAGAGTAAAAGGTATTTTTGATCTTATAGAAATATGGGAGCAGGTAGTTAAACAGAAGAATGATGCATCATTATTAATTATCGGGTCCGGTATTGATGAGAATGAAGCTAAAAGGATCGTTAACGAAAAAGGATTGGAAAATAATGTTAAGTTCACCGGTGCGGTATACTCAGCTAAGGAAAAATACAGTTATATAATGCAAAGCAAACTATTTTTGCTTCCGTCTTATGAAGAAAACTGGGCTATTGTAATAGGCGAGTCCCTGGCATGCGGTACCCCTGTGATCGCATACAATTTATATGAACTTGAGGAGGTATGGGAGGATTCTATAGAATTTGTTGAATTAAGTGATATATCTGCTTTTACAGTTAGAGTAATAAAATTACTGAATGATGACAACGTACTTAAAGATAAATCAATTAGAGGGGAAGAATACATCAAAAGATATGATTGGGAGCAAATAGCTGATATGGAGATTGAATTAATTAACAAATAACATGAGTTTTAATAATTTAAAACAATACAACAAGGAATATATACTAGATGATCAGGAAATATCCAGAATTGAAGTTATAAAAAAAATAATCGGTAAAGGAAATAAGGTATTAGATTTGGGATCAAGGGAAGGACACATATCCGAGGTACTGAGAAATATGGGAAACGATGTAGATTGTATTGAAATACATCCCGGAAATATATCTTTATTAAGAAAAAAAGGATTTAAAGTGTATGATTGTGATTTAAATACTGAATGGGCTGATAAGATGCATGACGCTTATGATATTGTGTTTGCCGGGGAAGTAATTGAACATTTGTTTCAAACAGATATTTTTCTAGAAAATGTATACAAGGTGCTAAAACCTAACGGTATATTTGTTATAACAACGCCAAATACAGCATCTTTGGGAAGACGCTTATTATTATTGTTAGGAAAAAATCCGGCGTTAGAAACTTCTACAAGAGAAAACGAAGCCGGGCATATAAGGTATTTTGTATACCCATCTCTAAAAAAGATATTAGAGGAGAATAAATTCAAGGTGATAAATCATTGCTCTGATATTGTTAATTTAAGTTATTCAGGTAAATTATCAAGCAGGGTATTAGCCAAATTATTTCCCTGTTTAGGAAGATCTATAATTCTTAAGACAATTAAGAACTAGGGGAATATACTTCGTAACTATGAAGAAGGAAATATTTACAGACATCATTAAAATATTCTTATCTTCCTTTTTTATCTTTCTATTTTCTTGGCTGCTATTTTATTCTGTAAATATTAATAAACTAGCTGTTCAATCAGAAGATACTCTTCCCGCAATGTTTCTTCCTCTTTCCATTGTTAAAAGCCATACGTTGTATCTTGATGAGTATTACGATATGTTGATTCAAAGATACCCCCATCCCGATGATAAGGATTATATTAAAGGATTAACTCCATTTTATCTAAAGAAAATAGGAGACCACTATGCTTCGGCATTTCCTATAATAACGCCGATAATATCTATTCCCCTCTATATTATACCGGCCCTATCCTCAATGGAGATAAACTGGCAGAATATAATATTTCTATCTCATTTAAGTTCGTCTATTATAATGTCCCTTGCCGGGTCAATGTTTTATGTTTTATTAAGAAAAGGACTTAACACTGGCAGAAGAATTGGTATCCTGGGATCTCTCATTTATTTATTTGCAACTATAAATTACGCATTAATATCCCAGGCAATGTGGCAGCATGGTACAGTTCAACTTTTTCTTATATTGGCCACATTGTATTGGATATATTCATTACAAGAAGATAAGATACTCAACTATATTTTGTTCGGATTGTTCTCCGGGTTAGCTATCTTATCAAGACCTACAGCAGTAATTACTTTTTTAATATTATTAACAGCCGCAGTATTGTATAAAACAAAAGAGAAATTCAGGGAGATAACAAACGTACAAATAAAATCAATTGTATTAAATAAGAAACTATTAAGTTACCTATTTTATACTATCCTAGGCATCCTGCCTTCTGTATTATTTTTTATTTGGTATAACAACACATTTTATCAAAATATATCTAATCAGGGATATGCAGACCAATTGCTTGGAAGTTGGCTTTCTCCTTTTCCTCAGAGTTTTTTAGGGGTATGGTTTTCACCCAGCAAGGGTATACTAATCTACTCGCCAATATTCGTGTTCTCACTTATGGGGCTTACCCAATCTCTAAAGAGGAAGGAATATAGAAACGTAATATTTTTTATTATTATATTGATTCATACTTTAGTAATATCATTATGGAAGCATTGGTATGGAGGGTGGTCGTTTGGGTATCGCATGTCTTCCGATATAATCCCGTATCTCGTATTTATGATAGTACCTTTTTTAAATTCTGATTTATTTAGTAAATATAAAAAATTATTTTATATTCTTTTTGCTATATCAGTATTTATTGAAATCATGGGAATAATATTTTTCGATGGAATATGGCATGCAGCTTATGATAAAGGTTTTAGAGATACTTCCTGGTTGTGGTCAATTAAAGATTCGGAAGCTTTATTTAATATTAGAAGAGTGTTGGTCAAGGCAGGGTTGATGGAAAAAGCCTGCCCACGCTGTCTTTGATGATAACCCCCTTTTATTGATACAATAACAGTTGAGATATGCGTCCTCAAAGCCGTAAATACAATATAATCTGTCTATCTAACCAATTGTGGGATTATCCCCTATGGACGAATAAAAGACATGTAATGGGGAGATTGGCGGAGAAGGGGCATAGTGTGTTATTTGTGGATCCGTTTCTCAATATTGGAAGAGTATTTCTAAAGCATGTGTTTAAGAAAGAATGGACACTAAGGAGGTTAGCAACAAGAATTAAGAAGGATTTTGGAGTAACTATATACACTCCTTTAAATGCGATCCCATTTGGTTATAAAGCTACAGAATTATATATAAAAAAAATAAATAAGATCTCAGAGAACATATTTGATTCTTCAAGAAAAACATTACTTTGGATATATAATGTAGAGATTACTGATATTGATAAATATATAAAGGGAATCAAACACGATTTTCTTATTTATGATTGTGTAGATAATTATTCAGCTTTTCCAAGATACGATACCGCTGACAAAAAAAGAAAGATTTCAACGCAAGAGAAGTATTTGGCCGAAAAAGCGGATGCTGTTTTTGCTTCAGCTCCCGGTTTAGTTGAGAAGATGAGGAAGTTTAATCCCAGAACATTTTATACTCCTAACGTTGGGGATTATGAGAGATTTAAGAATACGCTTTCTTATAAAAATCAAATACCGGAGGAAATTAAAAGAATACCGGAACCTAGAATAGGATTCACCGGAGCAGTTGATGAGTATAAGTTTGATACCGGTTTATTAAAAAAAGTTGCATCTGATTATCCGGGCTATTCTTTTATAATAATCGGTCCCATGGCTTTAAAGGAAAGAGAAGCAAGTAAAAAAGCATTAGGAGTTGAGGATCTTAATAATGTTTATTATTTTGATTCAAGACCATACGATCAGATGGTCAAATACACTGCAGGTTTTGATGTCTGTATAATACCTTATCAAATTAATGAATATACAGTTGGAGGATGTTTTCCAGTAAAATTTCATGAGCAATTAGCAGCAGGAATTCCGGTTGTAGTAACCGACTTACCTGCTTATGCACCTTTCTATGATGTTTGTTATATCTCCAAAAGTCATAATGAGTTTTCCCAAAATATTAGAAGAGCATTACAGGAGAATTCTCCTGAGAAGGTGAAGGAAAGACAAAAGATAGCTAAAGAGAATACATGGGACGGTAAGGTAAATAACATGATTAAAATTATCAATAGTTTGATATGAAAATTCTTTATGTTTTCAATTCAGGAAAGATGGGAGGTATGGAAAGACATGTACTGGATCTGGTTTCCGGTATGAAGAATAATGGCGAGACCGTTTATATCTGGTGTCCTGATGGGGAAATGGAGGAAATGTATAAAAACGCCGGGGCTGTATTTTATAGAAAAAAGATCAATTTTGATATTGATATACCTTATATAATATCCCTAAAGGATTTTATTAAAAAAGAGAAAATAGATGTGGTGCACGCGCATGAATTAAAAGCTGTAATTAATACATTAATAGCGGGAAAATTGGCAAATACTAATAACATTATTACACATACTCACACACCTATATCTACATGGAAAATAAATAATGTTAAGAAAATGATTGATTATAAAATATATTCATTTCTTATAAATACATTATCCTATAAAGAAATTGCATTAACGGAATCAGTAAAGAAAGTTAAAATCAGAGAAGGAATACATGAAGATAAAATAGTTGTAATACCAAATGGTATAGACACGGAAAAATTGGATATTACTGATGATAATAGGAAATTATATTCAAAGGAAATAAGGGAAAGACTATTAATACCTCAGGATAGCATAATATTCGGATGCCTAGGAAGACTGACCGTAGAGAAGGGTCATTCGATAGCAATAGAAGCATTTGCTAAATTAGTAAATGAGAATGTGTATATAAAGGACAAGATTAGGCTGCTTATAGCCGGAGGGGGAATTCTGGAGAATAAATTAAAGGAATTAGCAAAAGAATTAAAGATAGAAGATAAAATTATAATTACCGGTGTATTTAAGGAAGAAGATTTGAAAAAATATTACTCAACATTTGATGTTTTTATTTTTCCTTCATTAACTGAAGGATTTGGTTTAGCCTTGGCAGAAGCAATGTATGTTAATTTACCCTCTGTATGTTCAGACCTGGATGTATTAGAAGAACTGGGGGGAGAGTACATTACTACTTTTAAGACAGGTTCTTCAGATGATTTAAAAATTAAAATGATGAATAAATATGAGGAATTAATACATAATGATAGAGATCATGATGAAGATAGGGGAAGAAAAAGGATAATATCTAAATTCAGTAAAGAAGTATTTATAAATAATTATTTAACGCTCTATAATCAATTATTATGAAAGTATTGATGCTGGGAAGAATAGACCTCTTCCAAAATAGAGGTGGTGATACCGTACAGATAGAGAACACAGCTGAAGAATTAAGAAATCTTGGTGTAGAGGTTGATATATGTTCTGATTTATCCGTAGATATGCAGGGGTATGATCTGATACACATATTTCAGCTGGATTGGATTCCGGAGATATATTTTTATTTCCTAAAAGCCGAAAAATATAATAAGAAGATAGTATTTTCTCCTATTCACCATAATATAAATGAGGTAAAGAGATTTGATGATGAGTATGTTTTTGATTATAGAAGGATATCAAAAATATTGTTTAAAAATCAGTTCTCCAGAGATACCTTTAAAAATGTTTATAGATCAATAAGAGACATTAAAAGAATAGGCCCTACAATATATTCTGTTATCTATGGGTTTAAAAATATGCAAAAAAGAATGCTTGAATGGTCTGATCATATACTTGTACAAACCAACAGAGAAGCTGAAGATCTAAAAAATACTTTTGAAGTAGATTTCCGATGGACAAAAATATCAAACGGTGTGGGAAAAATATATTATGAAAATAAGGACTATGAACCAAAGTTAAAATTAAAAGATTATGTAATATGTGTAGGAAGAATAGAGCCAAGAAAAAATCAACTTAAAATTATTGAAGCTGTTACGGAAATCAGAGAGCAATCCAAAGAAGATATAAATTTAGTATTCCTTGGTTCTTATAAAGGTGCCAAACATTTAGAATATACTTATCTCTTCAATGAGGCATTAAAGAAAAATAAATGGATTACTCATATAGATAGAGTTCCTTATAAAGATATGCCATCCTATTATAAATATGCAAAGGTTTGTTGCTCAGCTAGTTGGTTTGAGACAACAGGTTTAACAGTATTAGAAGCATTATTCTGTGGAACAAATGCTGTGGCGTCAGGTGATAGGGCAAGGGAGTGTCTGGGAGATTATGCTTCCTATTGCGACCCGGGAGATAAAAAGTCAATCAGAATTGCTATTGAAAAAGAATTAAAAGCACCACGTCCTTTATTAAGTGATGACATGCGCAGAGAATACACATGGGAAAATGCAGCTAGAAAAACCTTAGAGATATATAATTGTATATTGGATGAAAAATGAATATTGAATTAATTATCATATTTTTAATATTTCTATTATCACTGTATATAGTACTTACCAGGTACGATCTATCAATATATCTTCTGCTGTTTCTTTCTGTTTTACTGCACAAAGAATTATTTAGTTTCTACCGCTGGGATTTAATGCCCATCAGAGCTTTTATGTTCTCTGTAGTTATTGGAAGTATCATTAAATTATTTATTTATTATAAGAAGAATAGAACTTGGAAACATATCTTTCCTAAGTTAAAAGACCCTGTTTTTATATCCCTTTTTATATTGTGGCTTATAAGAGGGATTTCTTTGCTGTTTTCAAAAAATATTCAAGCATCTTTATTGTTATTTGCTTTTTTTACTACCATTATCTTTCTCTCCTCATATTTATTATTTGAGCTTAAAGATAAACCGGATAAGATAATGCATTTTTTGAAGGTATATTTATTTATTACATTCGGACTTAGTATTTTTGGGTACCTGCAGTTGTTAATACTTCAAACTACCGGAATAACCATTGGAGCCCTTTGGAGTATTCCGGGTAATATTGCACGTGTGGGAACAGTATTTTGGGATGTTAATCACTATGGTGCTCTACTGTCCGCTATGATACCAATTTCTTTGGTAATGCTGGTACTAAGCAAGGATATTAAGAATAAAGCATTTTATTTTATTATATTTTTATCTCTGTCAGGATCGTTATTTTTAACTAATTCGCGTTCAGCCTGGATAATGGGAGGAGTATCGTTCTTAGTATTTTTAACACTGATGTTGATAAGAAGATATGGTTTAAAAGGAATACTTTACATTTTTATATCAGTTGTTTTGATTTCAACACCCTTCCTTTATGAATACAGTATTAAATCATCACCCTTTAGAGCAAAGATAAAACAGTATTTTCATTATAGAATGGATTCTTTTGATTCCCATATGCTGTTGCTTACTGGAGCTTTCCAGGTGTTTGAAAAATACCCTGTTTTAGGAGGGGGCTATGGCTCCTTTTTTGAACATTTCAGTAAAACAGATATTGCTCCGGTATATTTTGGAAGAGATCCGGCTGCTTTAAACACTAGAGTACCCGCCCATACTATATGGGGAGAGCTTCTGTCAGAGACAGGTATTCTTGGATTTCTATCTTTTGTTTCTTTCTGTATTTTTACTCTTGCTCCTTTGGTATTTATTGGATTGAAAACAAAAGAAAAAAAGGAATATTTGACCGGTTCCGTTATGTTTTCTGTGCTTATAGGATGGCTTACAGCCGGAATATTTTATTCATATAATTCGGAATTTTTCTGGATAATATTCTTATTATTCTCTTCCTGGGGTATCGGAACCTTAGTGAAATATACTAAAGTAGCAGACATTATTATAGAAACTGCAAATAATGGTAAATTCCATTTATTTTTCATATCCATGCTATCTTTAATGCTAATATTTATTAATCTCGGTAGAAATCATCTTATACCTTATGATGAAGCAATATATGCGAAAATATCCAGAAATATGATCGAGACAGGTGAATATTTTGTTCAGAGCTGGATACCGGGAAAGGTATGGTACGAGAAACCTCCTCTTTATATGTGGATGATGGCCGGATCCATGAAAATATTCGGTGTAAATTCATTTTCAGCTAGGTTTCCCAGTGCCGTGTTTGGTTTTTTAACAATCCTTTTAGTACATGTATTTACTAATAAATACTTTGGCAAATTAGCGTCTTTTATATCATCTATTCTTCTAGTTACTACAGTTCAGTATTTATACTATTCCCGTGCTTCCATGTTGGACATAACTACAACCTTTTTTATTACACTGGCCTTATATTCATATTACTCTACAAGAGAAGAAAGAAGGCAAAATCTGTTTTGGATATTAACGGGGTTGTCTATAGGATTGGCTGTAATGACTAAAGGTATAGTAGGATTTCTTCCTATCCCTATAATTATCTTATATGAGAGTTATTTGTACATAACAAGGGATAAAGTACTAAACAAAACATATATCCTGCAATATTTATACTGTATTACTTCTGCAGTTTTTATTTTTGTTCCCTGGCATATCTTGATGTATCAGAAATTTGGTAATTCTTTTCTTTCTAACTACCTTGGTTACCATGTTTGGGATAGGGCAACCACAGCTATAGAAGATAAGGGAAGACCATTCTTTTGGTATCTTGTTGTACTTAAAGTAAGTATGAGATTGTGGTTTATATCTTTAATCATGGCTTTTCCCTATGCTGTATATAAATTATATAGAAAGGAAAAACACTTGTTATTGCCCTTAATATGGGCAGTATTTGCATTCATATTCTTTTCTTCAGCTAAATCTAAACTGGTATGGTACATTACACCGATATATCCGGCCTTGGCGGTAATAGTGGGATGGTTTATTTCCAAGATTATTCATTATATTTCTGATTTCGGTTATAAAAAAATAAATAATTTTAACGGCCGCTTATTCAAATCTATAGTAATGCTAGTAATAACGATAGTAGCGTTGTTTTATTTCTTTTTAAATAAAGGATTAGTTTATACATCAGATCTTACAGGTTCTCAGGCCTCTCTTCTGGAATATAAGGATGAATACTTTGGAACCGATTCTGTAGTGTATATAGATCGGTTAGAACTTCCCATATCATTGTTTTATACACAGGGCCCATTTATAGATTACGATTTTAATCCTGAAAAAATTGGAAAGGTCCCTACAATAAAATATGAAGATGAACTTATCCTTCTTACTAAAAAAGGCAGGTATAGAGAGAACGTGGTGGGATATGAATACAAACCTAATATTATAAAAGAAGATGGGGACTGGATTTTATGGTCTTTTACCTCCAGGTTAAAGCGTGATAATGACGATCTAAAATACATAGATGATCAGATCAACAATCTTAGGAATAAGGAAACGAAGGGTATTGCTATTAACCAGGATAAGCTGGATGGGTTAATTTTACAAAAGACAAAGCTTGAGAAGAAAATACTGGAACAGATGAAAAATTCTCTTAAGATAGTAACTTCGGGATCATATTTTTCCAACTGAATCTACTTTTTTAATAAATAAAATTGTTAATAAAAATGCCGATATGGAAGCAGCTAAATCAGATCCTGCCAAACCGGCAAGTGAGTATACGGGTACAAAGAATACACACAGTAATGAGAATATAACTAATTTACTTAAGGAGATAATAAAAAGATATCTTGTTTTCTGTTCAACGAAGAAGTAATTTTCCATAAAGGTATGTATTGAGGTAAATGCATTAGAGAATATGAGAATATTGATTATTGATAGAGATTCGGAAAACTTATCCCCGAAGAATCTGTTAACTCCGAAGTGGATAAATGGTATGGAGATTGTTGCTATAAGAAAAACAAGTGAGGATATAATGAATGTTTCATTGAAATCGTAAGATAGATTATTTTTCTTCCTATCTGTATTTTTAGGGAGGAGTACAGTAAAAATAGAAAATGAAAGAAGGGCAAATAATCTGGATATTTTACTTGCAAGAGAAAAGACACCGACATTAGATAAACCTCCTGTAACTTTAGCTATAGTATTAGATAGAGTAGGCCAGCTTTCATATACAGTTTGGGATACACCTCCCGGAAATGATTTATTAAATAACACAGGAATAAGCTTAAAGTTTATTCTTATATTTCTATATTTGGGTGATAGGCTCATAAAAAGTAAAATACTGAACATAATAGATAAAGAGAATATTGATAAAACAGATACTAAAGTAGGTGTGAATGAGTTAAGTATAATAAGTAATGCACAAATACCTTTTGGCAGAGAAGATAGGATATTCAATAAAACCAATGATCTATAATCTTCTTCTTTTTGAAAGAGGGCAAAGAATGTGTAATTAATACCATAAGCAAACAGACCGACGCATAGAATAAGAAATATAATCCAGTTAAATTCCTTAAGAAGTAATAATGCAATTGACAGTATAACAAGAGAAACTATTGTTAATATAATCTTTATTGAAAAAAAGGATGATATATTATCTTCTTCTTTTTCCTTGTTTATTTGAGAAACAAATACTGAATTAGTACCAAAATCAATTATCTTTGAAATAGAAACAAGCAGAGTTGTTAAAAGAGCGTATTTACCAAAGGTAATGAGATCAAAGGATTTAGCTATAACAGCAAGAAATATGAAGCCCATTAAAGCGTTGAAAGCGTTTCCGGCACCAACTGTTGCTATTTTTCTAAATGATTTTAATTTCACATTGATATATTAACATAGTGAAATGTTAAAATAAGAACAATGAGAATAGGTATAGATGCTCGATTCTACGGAGAAGCAGGGCCGGGCAGATATGTAAAAAATATTATAGAGCACTTGGAAAATATTGATAATGAGAATGAATATATAATATTTCTTAGAAAAAAGGTTTTTGATGAATTTGTACCTAAAAATAATAGAACTAAGAAAATATTAGCTGATTACAAATGGTACAGCTGGGGAGAACAGCTTGGTTTTTTATTTCTGGTAATAAAACAAAAATTAGATCTATTTTATGTACCACATTTTAATATACCTACCCTATACCCCGGTAAACTAGTTTGTGCAATACCGGATATAATAATGCATAAATTTAGTACCGAAAGGGGCACTACTCTTTTCAAACCGTATTTTAAATTAAAAAAGATTGTATATAAATTTGTTGTAAAAACTGCTGTTAGAAAATCATGCAAAGTTATTGTACCCTCAAGAGATGTAGCTAATGATTTTATAAATACTTTTAAGAATATAAATAAGGATAAATACGTTATTTCCTATGAAGGTATAGATCCGATATTTAACGCAGAGAAAAATATTAATATACAGAATGAAAAAGAGGTATTAGATAAATATAATATCAAAAAGCCCTTCTTGCTTTATATAAGCAGTATGTACGAACATAAGAATGTTTTAAGACTTATTGAAGCATTTAATATTTTAGTAAAAGAAAAAGAATTTACAGGCCAGCTTGTATTAGTGGGTAAAGACGATAGATATTCGAGAGATATATCAGAGAAAATAATAATGATGGGATTAAAAGATAAGATCATATTTCCCGGACATATAAATTATATATCCGATGAGGAGACAATAGTGATGAGAAGAAATGCTTTAATTTATGTATTCCCATCATTAAAAGAAGGATTTTCTCTCACACCTTTGGAGGCGCAACATTACTCTCTTCCCTGTGCAATCTCAGAAATTCCTTGCCATAAGGAGATTTATGGAGAATCAGTATTATATTTTAATCCTTTAGATATAGAAGATATGGCAAATAAAATATATATGTTAATAAAAGATGATGATTTAAGAAAAGAATATATTGCTAGGGGTCAGAAAAATATAAAAAAATATTCATGGTTTAATACAGCCAAGGATACCTTAGACGTGTTCAAGGGGTGTGTTTCTATTTAGAAGATTGGATAAGGTTAAAGATACCCAGGGTTTTTCTTGCAGTTTCGTCCCATGAATATTCTCTTGCTTTGTTCTTAGCCATTTTTATCATATTAGTATGATCATCCGTGATTAGTTTTATTATCGTTTCTTTCATCTGATCCGGATTATTATCTGAATATAAAGCATATTTGCCAATAATTTCTTTGAAGGAGGGAAGATTAGAAAGAGCACAGGGAACTTCGCATGACATGGCTTCCAATACGGGTAAACCAAAACCTTCATCAATTGAAAAATTTACCATTCCTATAGATCCGGATATTAATGCGGGGAGATTCTCATCCGGTATTCTTCCTCCAAATATGACTTTATCTTCAATATTATATATCTGAGGTGACTTAAGTATGTTTTCATAATCCCACCCTTTTTTTCCTGCAATGAATAGCACAAGGTCATTTCTGTTAAGGTCTTTTAAAGCCAGAGAGAAAGCTTTTATAGTATTTTCTAAATTCTTTCTTGGCTGAATAGTCCCGACAAAAATAATATATTGTTTATTTGATAAATTATATTTATTTTTTACTTTATCTATTTCAGAATAATTTCTTTTATAAAATGATTCATCTACACCTTCACTAATAACAGTAATTTTGTCAGAAGACGCCCATCCCTTTGAAATTATTTTATCTTTTGTAGAATTCGAAGGAGTAATTATATGATCCGAATTAATACATGTATATTTTTCGGGTTTTCCTTTGGATAATAACTCAATAATATTCTTGGGTTTGTAGCTGCTGTATTCTAATCCATGTATCATCGATAAATATTTTATCTTTTTATTTCTAACAATCGGTATTGTATGTACAGGGGTAAAAAATACGTTTATGTTAGAAAAATAAAGTATTTTAGCTAAACTAAATTGAGTCCAAAATAATCTATTTCTAATTACCTTAAAAGTAAAAGTAGTATTTCTAAACAATTCCGATATTGATTCCCCCGGGTTATTATTTAAATATAACGTATATTTATTTTTATTATCTATTTTAGATAGTGACTTATACAAATTAAACGTATACTTTTCCGGACCGGCAGGAAAAGGATTTAGAAGATTTTGTCCATTTAAACCTATATTCATTGTAAAATCCATTATAATAGAGAATAAGCATCTATGAAAATAGCATTAGTATGTGATGATTTAATACAGTTTGGGGGAGCGGAAAAAATTGTAATGGAATTGTGTTCAATATTTCCCGATTCCCCTTTATATACTTCTGTAATATCCAAGAAATGGAGAGAAATATGCCGAAGTAAAAATATAAAAGTAATTACTTCATTTATACAGCAGTTACCTTTTTCTGTAATATTAAATAGATATTACTCACCTTTCTTTTTTCATTTATGTGCCTTTCATTCCTTTGATTTATCGTCATATGATTTAGTTCTCTCCATATCAGCTAGATTTGCCCATACTGTGATAACAAAACCAGATACAAAACATATTTGCTATATGCATTCTCCCGGTAGAATGTTTTGGGAGCCTTTCTCTTACTTTGAAAAGGAATATACTGGGATTTTAGGTATGTTTAAAAAACTATTTAAACCTATACTTTCTATATCATTATTTTTTCATAGAATTATTGACTATATATCTGCTCAGAAAGTAGATAATTTTATTGCTAATTCAAAAAATACAAAAATGAAGATATTAAAATATTACGGAAGAGAATCAAATATAGTATATCCTTTTATGGATATAGATAATCTAAAAGATGAAGTTGGAGAATCAGTAAATAACGGGAGTAGGGAAAGATATTTTTTGATAATTTCCAGATTATCTTCCTGGAAGAAGATTGATTATGCGATTAATGCGTGTGAAGAACTTGGGGTTTATTTGAAAATAGTTGGTGAGGGGTCTGACAGAAACAGACTAAATAGATTATGTAAAAAATACGTGAAATTAATGGGTTATGTTTCAAATCAGGACAGGAATAATTTGATCAAAGGTTGCCAAGCACTAATTATCACCCAGGAAGAGGATTTTGGAATAGTACCATTGGAAGCTATGTACTTGGGAAAACCCGTAATTGCCTATGGAAAGGGAGGTTCAACAGAAACAATTGAGGAGGGAGTTACCGGAGTTTTTTATTACTCCCAAAATTCCGATGCTCTAAAAGAAGTATTAAATAATTTTAATCCTGATAATTTTGATAGTAATAAATGTAAACAAAGAGCTTTGCAATTTAGTAAAAGTAAATTTGAACAAAAAATACTTGAAATAATTAATAATGTATACTATTAGTACTTTCAAATTATGAAGCTTTATGATTGTGGAAAAAGAATATTAGATGTTATTGGTTCGGTTATGGCAATAATTATATTTTCACCCATCATGCTTGCTGCATCTGTATGGATTAAGATTGTATCTCCCTCAGGGCCCATATTAGCAGACACACCTCCAAGAGTAGGAAAAGATAAAAAAATGTTTAGATTTTATAAATTTCGTTCAATGATTCCCAATGCCCACGAATGGTTAAAAAACCAACCTGAGTTGTGGGATCAATACGTAAAGAATAATTACAAACTTGATCCGGATCCAAGATTAATCAAAGGTGCAAAGTTTATTAGAAAAAGCAGTATTGATGAAATGCCCCAATTTATTAATGTTCTCAAAGGAGATATGAGTATAGTAGGACCCCGTGCTTATTATTCATTTGAAGTCGAAGAGCAGCTTAAAAAATACCCTCATGTAGCAGGTCATATGGAAACAGCTCTCAGTGTAAAACCGGGTATAACAGGGTTATGGCAGATCAGCGGGAGATCCAAATTAACTTTTGAAGAAAGGGTTGAGTTGGATGCAAAATATGCACAAAAGAAATCTTTATTGTATGATTTAATGATTATTGCTAAAACCCCGTATGTGGTTTTAACTGGAAAAGGAGCATATTAATATGAATAATTCTAAATTTTGGGGAGCAGGAGTAAATAATTCAATTAATTCTTTAGGAAATATTGATAAAAATATTAAGGGAAAAGATTCCCTTGAAAATAAAGTTCCTGAAGCAGGACAGCCTCTTCCAAAAGATAATAACCAATCTCAGTATTATAAAGTTCAGAATAATATAAAAAGAAATATGAAAAAATCTAATTTATCTAAAAAGCTTGGTATTACAGGGATTATTCTTCTTGTAATCATAGGTGTTGTAGCATTAGGAATTTATTTAGGATTGGTTAAGCCGGCGATGGCTCTTGCTTCCGTAGCAAAGAATTTAGTAACCGACAAGGATTCAGTTGTTACTGCTTTAAAAGACAGAGACCTAATTGCATTAGATAAAGCTTTAGAAAAAACTGAACTGGACCTGAATTCAGTCAGGGAGGCGAGGGATAAGAATATCGGATGGTTAAAAAATGTGAAGATATTAAAAGCGAATGAGTTTTATGAGGATTCAGATAGATTTATCAATGCCGGTTTTTATGCCATCGATGCGGTAAAAGAAATGGAAGTAGTGATTCTGCCTTTTGCAGATGCGGCGGGATTGAAGGTAAGAGAGGATCAGCAGGTTGAACAAGCTGAGGGTTTGATGGAGGCATTTCAGACCTGGGTTTCCATAATGCCTGAAGTAGCAAATCAGATGGATGGTGTAATAGAGAAAGTAGCTAAGGTTGGGGATGAGCTTGCCCCTATTGATACATCCAAATATCCGGAGAAGATTAAAAATGTTGAGATAAGATCAAACATTGAATTTATAAAGAATAATTTATCTAAAGCAGATGATTATGCCCCCGATGTGAAAAATGCATTGATAATATTTCCTAAAGTACTGGCAGTAGGAACACCGGTGAAAAGATATATGATCATTATGCAAAATGATAAAGAGATTCGTCCCACCGGAGGTTTCATGACTAATTACGCTACTTTTAAAATTCAAAATGCTCTTCTTCAGTCGGATTTTACTTCAAAAGATATGTATAGCGTGGATTTAACATTAGACGCCATAGATGCTACCTATGATTTTCCTGATCCCCCTGCCCCATATATGAAATATCTTAAAGTAGAAAGATGGTATGCCAGGGATATGAACTATTCCCCAGACTTTCCAACATCTATGGATCAGTTCATGGTTTACTATAATATGGCAGGAAGAATAGATCCTTATGAAGTTAAACCTGTGGATGGGATATTTGCTATAGATACAGAAGTGGTTAGAAAACTTCTTGAAGTAACAGGCCCCGTTACACTAAATGCAGTAACATATAATCAGGATAATGTTGTGTTGGAATTAGAAACGATAGCTTCACTTGAATTATCCCAGCAAGTAGGTAGGAAAAGAGTTTTGGGTAATTTGATGCAGGCCATGCTGGTCAATGTGTTTGAATCTGATAAAAATCTATGGCCCAAGCTTATAGAGACAGGAATTGATTTAGCTAGAAAGAAGCATATACAGATATATGTATTTGATCCCGAAGCCCAGATTCTTATAGAAAAGTATAACCTGTCGGGGAGAATTACAGATCCCCTAGTAGGAGATTACTCACTTGTTGTTTCAACAAATTTAGGTGGAGATAAAACTAATTGGTTTGTGAATAAAGAAGTTGAACACTCATTGGAAAGAAGTGGGGACAGGTGGTTAAGAACTGTAAAGATTACATATTCTTATCCCCAACCCTCTGCTGAATTTACACCTTTTATAAAAGGATTTAGAGACTGGGTAAGAGTATATGCACCGGTGGGATCAGATTTCGTTTCTGTTGATGGATCAGAAGACGGAACTTCAAGCGACAGCGAGAGAGGAAAAGTCTGGTATAGCGGATATTTGGAACTAACACCCGGGCAGGAGAAGACAATGGTGTTTAAATATTATCTCCCTGATAATGTAATCAAAGACGGTACATGGAATCTAAAGATACAAAAACAGGCAGGAACTGTCGGTGAAAAACATAAAATAATGTTTGCAAATAAAGATAGGGAGTTTATATTGGACACCGATGTTGAAGTTAAAACTACATTGTAGTTATAAAATAATTATTTGAGGATTAGGCCAAGTAAATGCCCCGCTATATGCGGGGCATTTGTATATCTGATGAACAGCTATAATATCAAAGGATTAGTATTAAAAAGCACAAATTATAAAGATACGGATAAGATATATTCTTTACTTTGTTACAAATTAGGAAAAATTAATGTATTAGGAAAAGGAGTAAGAAAAATATCATCAAGACGTGCAGGTAATTTAGATACTCTAAATATAATTGAAGGAAGAATAAACGAAGGAAGGGGTGGTATTAAGATAATAGAAGAGGCTAAGGCTATAGATACTTTTAAATCAATAAAAAAAGAATATAGATTAGTGACTAATGCGTACTATCTCGTTGAGTTAGTGTATAGAAATATTGAGGACGAAAATGAAACAGATGAAGTACTGGATGCACTGATAAAATGTTTAAAAATATTATCTAAAGGAATTACTTATCCCAGCATAGCTGTGAATTATTTTGAACTTCTATTTCTTAAATATTTGGGATATGAATATCCGGCAGATAAGATTTATGAAAATAATGATGTTGTAGGGAATATAAGAAAATTACAGAATAATAAAATACCCAAAGATTTATCAAAAGAAGAAGCGGTAAAGCTGGATAAGATAATTAAAAACTTCTTATATAGGCATTTGGATGCAAAATTTAAAAGCTTAGAGTTAATTTATTAGTAATTTGATATACTCATCGTATGTCCGGTAGAGATGATTTACAGCAAAAGATAGTATCATTATGCAAAAGAAGAGGATTTGTATTTCCGGGATCTGAGATATATGGAGGATTGGCTAATACATATGATTACGGTCCTTTGGGTGTATTGATGCTTAGAAATATTATAAACGATTGGTGGTCTTTCTTTATTACAAAAAGAAAAGATATATACGCATTAGATACAAGTGTATTAATGGCCCCGCAAGTATGGGAAGCATCCGGGCATACAAAGAGTTTTACCGATGCATTAATAGACTGTAAAGAATGCAAGAATAGGACAAGAGCTGACCATCTCATAGAGAGGTATCTGGAAGAAAATAATCTGCTAAAAGATGTAGAGGGAGAAGGCATGGATGTTTTAGAGGAATTAATAAATAAACATAAGATACCATGTCCGGTATGTTCCAAATTTAACTGGACTAAACCAAGAAGATTCAATCTTCTTTTTGAAACTCATATGGGTATTCTTGAGGATAATAAATCACTGGCATACTTAAGAGGGGAGATTGCTCAAGGTATGTTTATAAATTTTAAAAACGTATTGGAAACCATGAGGCCTAAATTACCATTTGGTATAGCTCAATCCGGAAAAGCTTTTAGAAATGAAATTACTCTTGGGAATTTTATCTTTAGAACGGTTGAATTTAATTTAGCTGAGTTTGAATATTTCTTTAATCCTAATAAAGACTCATGGGAGGAAGTATTTAACTACTGGAAAGATTTGATGTTAGAGTGGATTACATCTCTGGGGATACCGGGAGATATGTTGAAATGGCGTATTCATACGGACAAGGAAAGAGCTCATTATTCAGCAAGAACTGAGGATTTGGATTATAGTTTCGGTTTTGGCTTTAAGGAGTTGTTTGGATTAGCCTACAGAACAGATTACGATTTAAAAAATCATATGGAAAAATCGGGGATAGATTTGAGATACACCGATCCTGAAACTGGGGATAAGGTGATTCCGCATGTAATCGAACCTACATTTGGTATTAGCAGGGTATTTTTAGCTCTCTTAAACAACGGTTATTATGAAGAAAAAGAAAGATTGGTTTTAAAGCTAGACAAGAGAATATCTCCATACAAGGCAGCTGTATTTCCCCTTGTAAAGAATAAGGAAGATATTGTATCCAAAGCACAGGAAGTATTTAATGAGCTGATAAGTAAAGGGATATCGGTTGATTGGGATGACAGGGGAAATATCGGTAAAAGATATTTTTCCCAGGATGAGATAGGAACCCCTTTCTGCATTACAGTTGACTACCAGACATTGGAGGATAGTACCGTTACTATAAGAGATAGAGATACAATGAAACAGGAAAGAATACTAATATCTGATATCTCAAACAGATTAAATTAGGAATAATAGACTTCATATTATAGATTACCAATAATTTTTCTTTTCCAGCATCTATTCGGGTTTTATTTGTATTGACAATGGAGTTCAAATGGTGGATATTGGATGAACAATGGTGATAGATGGTGAATATCACATACTATGTGAGTAAACCGTCTTTATACATATGAGAATGTTTCTTGGTGAATATCAACCAAATATCACCGAAGGATCTAGAATTGCCCTTCCAAAGAGAATTCGGGATCAAATAAGAGGGAATGAATTAATTCTTTCTAGAGGATTTGAGAAATGCATTTTTGTATATGATAAGGAAGACTGGGTAACAGAGGCAAAAAAGCAAGTTGAAAATCCAATAACAGATCAGCTTACCAGAGATCTAAAAAGATATATGTTTTCCGGATCTGTAGAAGCAGTAATAGATGTACAGGGTCGTATAGTACTGCCTTCATCTTTAAAAGAATATGCCGGAATAGATAAATCAACGGTAGTAATTGGAGCAGGTGATCATATTGAGATATGGGATGGAGAAAATTGGAAAAAGCATCTTGAGAAAATTTCTGCCCGTTTAGCGGGATAAGAAATGGAGTACCACAAGCCTGTATTACTAAAGGAAGTAATAGATACACTAAAGCCGGAGAAAGGTAAGAAGTATATTGATGCAACCATAGGACTGGGGGGACATGCAATACCTTTGCTTAGCGAAGGATCTGAAGTATTAGGGATAGATCTTAATATCAGATCTTTAGAAATAGCGTACGATAGAGCAAAAAAAGCAGGAGTATCGTCTCTTCTGCATATAGTAAAAGGGAACTTTAAAAATATAGATAAAATAGCACAGGAAGCCGGATTCACTAAAGTATCGGGTATAGTATTTGATTTGGGATACAGTTCTTTTGAACTTGAGGAAGAGGAAATAGGTCTTTCTTTTCAGAAAGAACAACCATTGGATATGAGATTAGATAATTCCTTAGGAGTCACAGCTTCCGATTTAGTAAATGCTTTAAATGAGAAACAGCTTAGGGATTTGATTTTTTTATACTCAGGGGAGCATTTAGCCGGTAAGTATGCAAAAGCAATAGTCAAAGCTCGTAGTTTAAAGAGGATTCAGACAACAAAAGATCTGGCAGATCTTTTAAAATCCGAAGCCCCTCTAAATTATGAGAATGGCAGGATTCATCCTGCAACAAGGACTTTTCAATCACTGCGAATTGCAGTGAATAACGAGCTTGAAAATTTACATGATGCACTGCCTCGGGCTGCACATCTACTACTGCCTGGTGGCGTAATGGTTGTTATCGCCTTCCATTCATTGGAGGATAAGGTGGTCAAAACATTTGGCCGCAATGTGCAGCCCAGATTAATGCCTTTATTTAAAAAGCCTATAAAACCCTCGGATGAGGAGATAAAAATCAATCCCAGGGCCAGAAGTGCAGTAATGAGAGCTTTTATTAAAAATAATGACTAAAACAATAACACTAGAAGAAAGAATATATAAAATAGCAATTATAATACTCGCTTTATTTTTTACCATCAGTCTTATATGTAAACTTATTTTGTGTAATTCTATGGCTATAGACAACACAAAACTACAGAACATGTTTTCTGAAAGAAACAGTATAGAGAAGGAGATATCTTTTTTAGCTTATGTTGATTCCTCTCTTTCTTCAATAAATGAGATTGAGAGAAAAGCGTTGCAAATAGGTTTTGTGCCGATTGAATCCAGATTAATATCCTTAGATATTGAAGCCCCTGTTCAAGTTGCATCATTATCCAGGTAAAATAGGATAGATGTCATCGGTTTTAAAGCGTAGAAATAATAATAGAAAATCTCCGGTTGATTATAGGTTAAATATAATTCTTCTTTCTTTTCTTTTTCTTTTTATACTAGTTGAAATAAGATTATTCAAGATACAGGTATTGTCCTACCGTGATTACAAAGATCAAGCAGAGAAGCAGTATGAGGACTATAGAGATATTCAGGCAAAAAGAGGAAGCATATTTACCAAAGAAGGATATATTTTGGCAGGTAACCAAACATATTATCTATTATATGCAGAACCTAAGAATATTATAGATAAGAATTCTTTTTCACATAATTTATCATCTGTATTAGCTGAGCTGTCTCTGTTAAGAGAAAAATCAAGTCCTGAAGAAGAAGGAAGAAAAACATACGATGATTATTATGTTTCATATTATGAAACTATATCCCAGGAAGTTAAGAAAGATTTGTATTGGATTCCTATTTGGCATCACCTCACACCCAATGAAAGAAAGATAATTGAGGAGAAGAGTATTTCATACATAGGTTTTGAGGAAGAACCTAAGCGTTATTATCCCGAAGGTACTTTAGCAGCCCATGTACTAGGTTTTGTCGGCAGTGATGAGAAGGGTAATAAGGTTGGTTATTATGGGATAGAAGGCAGATTGAATGAAGATTTAAGCGGAAGAATGGGAAAAATAATAGAGGAAACGGATGCAGGCGGTACGCCTATTTTAATTGGAAAATATAAAAAAGTAGATCCTGTACAAGGTAGAGATTTATTTCTAACAATACAAAGGCCTATACAATACATAGCAGAAAAAATGATTAAAAAAGGAGTAGAGGAATATGATGCCGTTTCCGGAAGTATCATAGTTATGGATCCTTTTACTGGGGATATACTGGCTTTAGCTAACTTTCCCACTTATAATCCTGCTGATTTTTCCGCAAGTGAAACATCTTTAGGTACAGAATCCAGAAGGAAGTTATTTGAAAGAAAGAATTTGGCTATATCAAGAACATACGAACCGGGTTCGGTTATTAAACCCCTTACTGTATCTGCAGCTATGGATTTAGGTCTAGTAACACCGGAAACTACGTATGAGGATAATGGACCTGCAGTATATTCCGGAAGAATTATAAATAATTGGAATTTTAAACATCTGGGAACGCTAAATATTGTTCAATTACTTCAAAAATCAAATAATATCGGAGCAGCGTGGGTAGGGCATTTGGTAGGATCTAAAAAATTACATGAATATTTTAGTAAATTTGGTATGGGAACAAAAACTAATGTTGAATTGGAAGGAGAGGATTCAGGAATTCTTCCTAACTATAAAGATTGGGTAGATATAAATACAGCTACCATATCATTTGGGCAGGGTTTGTCTGCAACTGCTCTGCAGGTATTGAACGCCTTTAATGTTATTGCTAACGGAGGTTATTTGCTGGAACCGAAGATAATCGATAGGGTTGTAGACGGAGATAAAGTAATTGATATGCCAACAAAAAATATAAGAAGAGTAATATCAAAAGAGACTTCAGATACTATGGTCTGGGTATTAGAGAAAGCGGTTGAAGGGGGAGAGGGAAAGGCATTTTCATTAAAGGATTATAGAATATCAGGTAAAACAGGAACAGCCGAAGTACCTGATGAGAAAGGCGGGTATTCTTCAACCAGAACTAATGCAACCTTTGCAGGTTTCATGACTGATACAAAGAAGTTTTCTATGATAGTTGTTTTACAAGAACCTAGAACCTCTACCTATGCATCTGAAACTGCAGTACCTTTGTGGATGGAAACAGCCACAGAATTATTAGAATATTATGGTATTCCTCCCGATAAGGAAACAGTACAACTTGAGAATTAGTTTTTTATCTCATCGGATATTGTAATTTCTTTATTTTCAATCGGTTCTTCTTCAGTAAATGTACCCTGGAGTTTATTGTATATATCGTTGTGAAGTTTTTCATAACTATCTCCTATTGGAACAAAAACCCAGGCATGGTATGAACTTTGAGGGTACATACCCGGATGATAAACATACTCACCATCTACCACAAAAGATTCAATTGCATATTTATCCTTATCTTTATAAAAATCCCAAAGATAGTAAAAATCATCAATAGATAGATTAGTTTCCATATGCTGAGTAATCATTTCATAGAATACAGGTATATCCATAGGCCAGAATATTGATTCAGGCTGACTTATTGCATCTACTAATCCTTGGAGAATAAGATGCTGTCTTCTAGCCCTCATCAAATCACTTCCTTCCCCATTATTTCCTTTCCTTGATCTGGCATAGGTTAGAGCTCTTTCTCCGGACATCATTTCAGAACCGGAAGTAAAATTAACCATAATCTGTCCCGAATCTTGAGAATTGGGGAATTCATAATCAGTAAATGAATTCTTTACTTCAACGGGAACACCCCCGCATGAATTTATCAGCCAGACAAAGGCATCAAAATCCGCCATAACATACCCATCTACCATTTGCCCCGTAATTTTTTCAAAAGCATTTTTGAGAGTTTCCCATCCATAAACTATATATAATGCATTAATCTTATTGTTATTTACCCATAAATCCCTGGGTACTGATGTAAGAAGGACCTTATTTGTTACTGGGTTTACCGACAATAAAACCATAACATCTGTATTAAATCCTCTCTGCCCTCTCAGCCTTCTTCCGGAACTAGTATCAGATCCTATAAGAAGAATATTTAAGTTATCTCTATCCTTAAATATCGATTTATCTTTAAGGGATTTTACCTGATCTTTATTACCGGACGGATTAACACCTATGGGATTTAGGGTGGGGGCGCTGTTTGATATTAGACTCATCTGTTTGTTCACATACGTTGATAACAGGATTAATAACAGGCCGAGGAAAAATACAGTTAGTGCAATTTTCTTTAACATCTGTAAAGGATATATACCTTTGTATATTTAAGTCAATATTTACTAAACATATATATTAAGAAAAAGGGCTTGAACCGATCTTTTTGTTTAGGTAATATTTACTTATGCCAAAGAAGATACTATTTGTTGAAGATGATGACAATTTTTACAACGTCTTCTCAGTACCACTTAAGATGAAGGGATATGACGTTGTACATGTAGCAGATGGCTCTGCAGCAATGGAAAAGGTTATATCAGAGAAACCAGATCTTGTTCTTTTGGATATCATACTTCCCGGTACAAGCGGTTTGGATATTCTTAAGGAAATAAAAGAGAATCAGGATACAAAAAATACTAAGGTTGTAATGCTTACTAACTTTGGAAATGATGAAAATATCAATAAAGCTATGGAGTACGGAGCTGATGACTACTTGATGAAATATAATGTTGTTCCTTCGGAATTACCGGAAAAGATAGGCATCTATCTTGGAGATACTTCAGGTTCCGGGGTTAAAGTAACTGAATAAAAAAATGAAAAGCTGCCCTTTATGGAAACATATATACTTACAATAATTCTTGCTGAGACACTGATTCTTTTCATTATAACTCTAGTATTATTTTATAGTTTGCATAAAATATCCCAGCTTAAAAAGCATGAGGAGGGGCTTATTGAAGAAAAAAATAAACAAAAGGATTTTGTTCCGATGTTAGTCCATGAACTCAGAGCTCCTCTTTCAGTAATACACGGTGCTTCTGATTTATTGCTGAAGGAGGTTAGAAATCTTACTGCAGAGCAAATTGAAACGCTCCTATCTCAGATAAGAGCATCTTCATCAAGTATGTTAAAAATGGTAGGGGACATTTTGGACGTATCTAAGATGGATATTGGTAAATTTGAGGTGAATATAACATATTCAAATATAAATAATGTACTTCAAGAAGAGTGTGGTTATTTCCAATCTTTGGCTAAGATAAAAGGCATATCTTTAGATTTACAAGTAGACAATAACATAAGTAATTCAAGTTTTGATCCTGAGAGGATAAAACAAGTATTAAATAATCTTTTATCCAATGCTTTAAAATTTACTCCTGAAGGAGGGAGGATTCTAGTTCTATCCAAGAGAATTGGACAGGAAATACATATTGAGGTTGTTGATAGCGGCAATGGGGTTCCGAATAGTGAAAAGAATCTTCTTTTTCAGAAATTCTCCCAAATAAAGGGAAATAATCACAGCAAGGAGAGGGGGACGGGCTTAGGGCTGTATATTTCCAAAGGAATAATTGAAGCGCACGGAGGACATATTTGGGTGGAAGACAATAAACCAAACGGAGCTAAGTTTGTATTTACCCTTCCACTACTCTAGATTTATTATTTACGTAGAAAGTAAGTCTATTTGGTATGAATATTAAAATATCAAAAAAAATATTTAGGGATTACGATATCAGAGGAGTATATCCCGATGATATGAATGAGGATATCGCTTATTTGATCGGTAAAGCATTGGGAACTGATTTATTTTCTAAAAATATTACTAATATTGTTTTAGGAAGAGATGATAGGGAAAGCTCACCATCCCTTGCTAAGAATATAATTAAGGGAATTTTGGAAGCAGGGTGCAATGTTACATATATTGATATTACATTAACTCCCATAATCCATTACCTCACATGTGCATTTAATTTTGATGCCGGGGTGATGGTAACAGCAAGCCATAACCCCAAGGAGTTTAACGGCATCAGAATTGATTTAAAGAACGCTGTTTCATATTACGGAGAAGATCTACAGAGACTTTATACAATAATTGAATCAGGTAAATATTCTCAAGGTATGGGTATTTATCGAGAAGAACCATTGTCTTTAAAATACACAGAATTTATAAAAGAAAATTTTTTCTTAAGAAGAAAAATGAAAGTAATTATCGACTGCGGGAGCGGGGCTTCAAGTTTCCTAGCTCCTAAGATATTTAAAGAACTGGGTATGGACATAGAACCTGTATATTGTTCATATGATTCTAATTTCCCCCACGGTGTTCCTGATCCTGAGAATAATATATTTCTGGAGGAATTAAAAAATCATGTAATTAAACACAAAGGAGATATCGGTATTGGTTTTGATACCGATGGAGATAGATTCGGAATTGTTGATGAGAAAGGTAATTCATACTCAAATGATTATGTATTAATGTTATTCTCAAAGTACGTATTATTAAAAAATCCGGGAGCAACAGTAGTATATGATGTTAAATGCTCCCAGCTGTTGGAAGAAGTAATACCTAACTTTAACGGAGTTCCAAAGATGATAAGAACGGGACACCCATATTTATTCAAAGAAACGTCGGAAGGTAAGGCAATACTTGGAGCTGAATATTCAGGGCATATGTTTTTTGCAGATAAATACTACGGATATGATGACGGAATATATTCTTCGTGCAGAGTTCTTGAATTAATGGATAATACAGGTCTTCCATTATCTAAACTAATGGATGAATTTCCACGAAGGGAAGCAACATCTGAGATAAAACTGCCTTGTTCTGATGAGAATAAGTTTAAAGTGATAGATAAACTTAAAAAAATACTGAAAACGAATATTAAAGAAGATAGGCTGACATTTATAGACGGAGTAAGAGTTAAATTATCATCAACAGGGTGGTTTTTAATCAGAGCTTCAAATACTTCTCCTTATATAAGTGTAAGGGCAGAGGGGAGGGATAAGAAAGAGCTAAATTTCATTCTGAAACAAGTAAAGATTTACCTCTCAGGATATGATGAGATAGAGTTAGGCAATCTACAAGCTTTATTGATCGATTCAGTAAAGTGGGATACTATTTAAAAATGAATATAAAAACACAATCTATATTATGGTTTAAAGATGTTGGTAAGGAAGATATTCCTTATGTCGGGGGAAAGGGAGCGAATCTGGGAGAGATGATCAACTCCAAGATACCTGTTCCCGATGGTTTTATTGTTACTTCTAAGGCATATTTTGATTTTGTTAAAGGAACATCCCTTAAAGATAAGATAATGACCGAGTTATCGGGATTGGACATAAATGATTCGGAAAAACTTCAGGATTCTTCAAAAAAAATCATGACAGCTATTTTAGGTGCCGAAATGCCGGATAGTTTAAAACAGGAAATAAAGGATTATTACCATAAACTATGTGGTGAAACAGACAAGAGAGTGGCTGTAAGATCATCAGCTACCGCTGAAGATTTACCTGATGCTTCATTTGCCGGTCAACAGGAAACATACCTTAATATTGAAGGATGGAAAGATGTAGCTGAGAATGTACAGAAGTGCTGGGCGTCTCTTTTTGGTGCGAGGGCGATATTTTATCGACAAACAAATAATTTTTCTCATTTCAAAGTAGGTATTGCTGTTCCAGTACAATTAATGGTCCAATCTGATATTTCTGGAATTATGTTTACTGTAAATCCTTTAACTAACGATAGGGACGAGGTATCTATAGAAGCAGCTTATGGTTTAGGCCAGCCGGTTGTATCCGGAGAACTAACCCCCGATCAATACATTGTAAATAAAAAGACCGGAAAGATTGTATCCCGATACATTGCCAAACAAACTTGGCAGTATACAATCACCGGAAATACACCGGTTTCTAAGGAATACCAACATTTACAAAAAATGTCTAACAAGAAGATTGTAGAATTAGCTGAAATAGGAATGAGGATAGAAAAACATTATGGAAAACCTCAGGATATTGAGTGGGGAATTGAAGATGATGTTATATATATAGTACAGTCAAGGCCTGTTACTACTCTGAATAACAAGAATGAAACTGTATTAAACATTGACGATACTAAGAAAGGGAAGATTTTACTGGAAGGTTTAGCCGCTTCTCCCGGAGTGGGTGTTGGTTCAGTACAGATAATAAAGAATGCGGAGGAGATTTCTAAGGTAAAAGATGGGGATATCCTAGTTGCTGAGATGACTAATCCTGACTATGTTCCTGCTATGAAAAGAGCAAATGCAATAGTTACTGATTTAGGAGGCAGAACCAGTCATGCTGCTATTGTAAGCAGGGAGTTGGGTATACCTGCAGTAGTTGGCACTAAAGATGCTACAAGAATATTAACCAAAGGTGAGTTTATTACCGTTGATGGAGCAGAAGGTAGAATATATGAAGGGGACGTGTCTATTAAGGGCGAGGATAAGAATAAGATAAAAATAGATGTAGATCTTTCTAAGATAAAAACAGCAATAAAAGTGTATGTAAATCTGGCTGAACCAGAACTGGCTGAAGATATGGCTAAAAGAAATGTTGATGGTGTAGGTCTTCTCAGAGCCGAGTTTATTATTGCTAATATTGGAACACATCCATTGGTGTTTGTTAAAGAAAAAAGAGAAAAGGATTTTATCAATCAATTGGCCGAGGGTTTGGAAAAATTTGCCCGTGCTTTTTATCCAAGACCTGTTATTTACCGTTTTAATGATTTCAAGTCAAATGAATATGCAAATCTTAAGGGAGGTAAAGAATTCGAAAAAGAGGAACCGAACCCAATGATTGGTTATAGAGGTGTATCAAGATATCTCAAAGAACCTGAAGTATTTGAAATGGAACTGGAAGCAATAAAGATAGTTAGGAACAAAAAGGGTTTAAAGAATTTATGGGTAATGATGCCTTTTGTCAGAACAATTGATCAGTTAAGAGAGGTAAAGAAGCTTCTTTCTGCATCAGGTTTAAGAAGAAGCGGATTGTTTAAATTCTGGATGATGGCTGAAATTCCTTCAAACGTTATCATGCTCGATGATTTTATAGATGAAGGGATTGATGGTATATCCATAGGTACAAATGATTTAACTATGTTGACTCTTGGTGTTGATAGAGACAACGAAAAAGTTGCAGATGCTTATTCGGAAATGGATCCTGCAGTACTATGGTGTTTGGAGAAATTAGTTACTACATGTAGGAAGAGAAAGATCACATGTTCTGTATGCGGACAGGCGCCTTCAGTATTTCCTGAATTAGTTGAAAAACTTGCTGAATGGGGAGTTACATCAGTATCGGTAAGTCCGGATGTTATTGATAGAACTAGAGCGATTATATATGAGAAAGAGAAAAATATTGCTTCAAGAAAGAAGAAATAAAGGAATGTATGCCTAAAATTGAAAATATTCTCTGTCACAAAATATTAAATTCCAGAGGGGATTGGACTATAAAAACAGAGGTATATTTAGATGACGGTTCAATTGGATCGCAGTCTGTACCTGAGGGAGCTTCCAAAGGAGATAATGAAGCTGTCAGTCTGCCTGTTGAAAAAGCATGCAATATAGTAAATACAGTTATTAATGAAGCATTAAAAGGTTCTGAAGTATATGAACAAAATACATTGGATGAACTTCTTCTGCAGATGGACGGGACAGAGAATAAAAGTAATTTAGGGGGAAACAGTATTCTTTCAGTATCTCTTGCTCTAGCAAGAGCAGCATCTATATCCAAACATATCGAACTGTATCAATATTTAGAGGAACTTCTGTATGGAAAGCAGAAAGATAAAGAAGAAAGATCTATTCCTACCCCGGTCTTTAATATTATTAACGGAGGGAAACACGCATCAAATAATCTATCATTCCAGGAGTTTATGGTTATTCCCTCAAAACATTTAAATTATTCCGAAGCATTGGAAGCGGGAGTACGTATTTATAATAATTTGAAACAGGAACTGAAGAAGCTAGATTATGATGTAGGTGTAGGAGATGAAGGTGGTTTTGCTCCGCGTAGAATGACTGTAGAAAAGGTATTTAAAATTATTAAGGAAACAGCAAAGAAAGATTATG
>MTKZ01014445.1_pt3 | contig 111030 bp, 105 predicted proteins | sample 1042781 | NCBI WGS metagenome assembly MTKZ01 (sample SAMN06212207, study PRJNA360539) | anaerobic digester metagenome | biome: Wastewater treatment plant; material: sludge; isolation source: anaerobic digester fed with sludge from wastewater treatment plant | place: Denmark: WWTP Viborg ... | reverse complement strand
GGAGCCAACAATATTTTGGTGTTTAAGATCGACACACGTCCGGTTTCTTCAAAATTAGTGTTTTGAGCAAAAAGCATCCCTAAAGGGATGTTTTTTGCTTTGATTCTTAGCTAAAAAATAAAGATAAAGTTAACATAACTTGTTTTAAATTATATATCAGAAGATTCTTCCAGGTTTTGGCTCCTGAATTTTAGAAAATATACCAAGTTTATCGTTGAGTGCCCCAACTATAAGTGGGTTTTTTGATCGTTCTACTAATGGTGACGCGAAATGGGTGGTTACTGGGAAAACTGATAATGGCCTGTTAAGAAGAAAATGGTGGGATGCTCAGTGTAAAAAGCGCGGTTTTAAAATAGAGCCTGGTTGTTATACAAGGATTGCAGTTGCTGTTCACCCCACAAAAACATACATGTCAGATATGTGGAAAAGCATTAATTATAGATAGATTGAATGCCACAAGTATTTGTCTGTTTGGAATGGTTATGATAATTTGATAGATAAATATATTGATATCTGTATTCGCCGATTTCGTTATACTGGATCATTGCTCGGTTATTTGTATAGAACACTGGAATATACTGGAAGAGGATTGGTTCCGCTAAAGAGGTTTTCGTTAGATGATGTTTCGATCTCTACAAATAAGAGGGTTGTTAATAATTACAAATTTTTTAAACAAGCAAAAATAAAAGCCCGGAATGATTTTTCATCGGGCTTATAGTTTTTTTGTTGGGGGGTTAGGCTTGACGAGCTTTTTGCCGGAAATACATTTCCGGCCACTTCAAGCCCAAACCCCAGCAGATAGCGACGGCTATGCCGATCACTTCTACTATATATTTTTTGACAGTTTTTCGGCCGAGGGCTGACACGAATTTGATTTTTTTGCCAGCCAAGTCCCAGATGACCATTGTGCGGAGGGCGTGATAGTCGGAGGATATCACGAAAAAGTTATTGTCTTTGCCGACCATTTGAATAACTTTTTCGCAGTTATCAATGGTGGTTAGACTTTCGCCTTCCTCTTCAATATCTATATTGACTATTTCCTCTCTAATGCGTTGAGCCATCGCCGCAGCGATGGTTACGCCTTGTTGTTCAGGAGAGAATAGACCTCCCGAACAAATAATTCGATCAAACGGTTGGTCCGATCGAATTAGCTCTATTGCCTTACGGCAACGAGCTTCGGCATCATAACTAAGATTCCAACCTTGGTTTTGATGCCCGTGGACCACTAAAATGTTGGCCATAATAGCCTCCCTGTTTGTATTTTTAGGTGCGATTGTTTTTTATAGCATTTATGACAGAATTTGTCAATATATCTAATAATACGTTTTATTTTACCCCAAATTTTAATCTCTCTCTCTTTTTATAGGCCCCCCTTTTATCTTTAAAAGTCCGTCCGACTCCCGTTATTTTATCTTTAGAAAAATCTTTAAAACCCCCTATAAGTCGCTAGTTGGTGGGTTCAAGACCGATTCGCGGAGCCAAGATGTATGTTTTGAGTGACCGAGTTGCGTCGAGAATCATATATTAAATCGAAAGACGTTTATTTATTAAGACGTCTTTTTGTTTTACTTTTTGCCAAAATTAGAATATAGTGAAGAAGAATTACCCATTGCATTTTTAATAGGAATTTATGATGATTTAGATGGTGTTTTTAGTTTTGAACTATTTAAAAAACTAAACAGTTTTATTAAAATAATAAATATAAGGCAATTACAACAAGTAGATGATTGGGTAAAACAATATAAAATTGGGTTTTCCCCTACACGAAATTCTTGCTCGTCTCATGGAGGAAGTAGGAGAGTTAGTTAGAGCAGTAAATCATATTTATGGACCCAAACAGAAAAAATCAGAAGAAGAAAAACGGGAATTGTCAGATGAATTAGGAGATATTATTTTTATAGTAATTTGTCTGGCAAACTCTTTAAGTATTGATTTAAATGAGTCATTTAGGGGAGTTATGAAAAAATGTTATAGTGGGGACGGAAATAGATATGAATAAAGTAATTTATAAATAAATTAACATAAATTTATGTTATTAAAAAGTAAAATTGCCCTAGTGACTGGGGCTAGTAAAGGAATTGGTAGAGGAATCGCGCTGGCTTTAGCAAAACAAGGTTGCAGTGTGGTTATTTCCGATATTGATGATGCCGCGCTAAAAAACGTTGAAGCCGAAATCACATTACTGGGAGTGAAAGTATTAGCGGTGAAATGTGATGTTTCACAAAAAGATCAAGTTGACAATATGATTAATAAAACCAAAGAATTTTTTGGTGGACTTGATATTTTAGTAAACAATGCCGGAATTTATCCATTTAAATCTTTTACAGAAATAACAGAGAATGATTGGGATAGGGTATTGTCGGTAAATTTAAAGAGTGTTTTTTTATGTTCTCAAAAATCTTTAGAAATAATGTCCAACGGAGGAAGTATAATCAATATTTCTTCCATTGCATCTTTGGTGGGCTTTAATAGCCTTACTCATTATTGCGCTTCAAAGGGGGCGGTAAACAGCATGATTAGAGCTCTTGCGTTAGAAGTAGCTGATAGAAAAATTAGAGTCAACGCAGTTGCGCCAGGCTCTATTGAAACTCCTGGCGCCAATAACCCAGATGAAAATATCAAAAAACAGACAATATCAATGATTCCACTTGCTCGAATGGGACAGGCGGAAGATATTGCTGGTGCTGTTGTTTTTTTAGCATCTGATTTATCAAGCTATATAACCGGTCAGGTCATTGTCGTTGATGGCGGTTGGACACTCAGATAATATAATATTACAATCAATATGTCTCAAAGAATAATTAAAAAAGTTTTACCCGATTATTTTCAAGATATTGTTGATGGTAAGAAGAAGTATGAATTAAGGCTTAATGATTTTGAAGTGGAACCGGGCGACATTTTGGTATTGGAGGAATGGACATCAGTTGATCCGGTTAGTCGGCGATTCACCGGCCGGGTGTTAGAAAAAATAGTGACTTATGTCCGTAAATTTAAATTGTCTGATTTATGGTGGAGTCGTCAAGAAATTGAAGACAAGGGAATCCAGATTATATCTTTTGAAGACAAGAAATACCCCAAAGTCGGTATTGGCGTGATGATCCAAAATGCCGAGGGGTTAGTATTGCTAGGTTTAAGAAAGGGCTCACATGGTTCGGGAGAGTGGTCTTTTCCCGGTGGTCATTTAGAAATGGGTGAAACGATATTTGAAACTGCTAAAAGAGAGACAAAAGAAGAAACTAACCTTGATATTGATAAATTTGAAATTATTTCAGTGGCCGATGAGTTAAGATATCTTCAAAGTGACGGGAAGCATTATTTGAATATAGGGGTTAGGGGTATTTATAACGGCGGAGAAGTGATTGTGATGGAGCCAGATAAATGCGAGGAATGGCGATGGTTTGATTTAAACAATTTGCCAGATAATTTATTTGAGGGGACATTATTGACCATTAATAATTTTTCTAAAAATAAAATATATTAATTGGTTTAATTAAATAATAATTATATGATTAACCTCAATGAGCTTTGCTGCTTTTTAGTGAAAGCCAAGCAGTCAACTTACGCCAGCGGTGATGAGTCTATTAAAATCAAAGAAGAAGATGGATCAACCACTTTAGTTTTTGAAGATGACAATTTTAAATATCATGATAATTATTTTGGCGGTGAGCCTTATGGCGGTCGGGAAGTGGTTTTTTATCAAGGCGCGCCAGTCTATATGATGGTTTATTATGGTTTTGTCGCTGAAGAAGCCGGCGATATCAATAGTGTTTATAGTGTTTTACAAAAAGCGTTATCATTGCCTCCCAAGGATCACCCATATCGCGGGCCGCTGGAATTAGTTGATGGTGATTATCGGTACAGCAATGAATATCGCGGTGAGGTTAATAATTTTTCTGGCCAAGAGCGCATAGAATATAATGGAAAGACTATTTATGAAGCTCGTTATATTGGTGGTTTAGTTGATCAGGTTAGATAATAAAACCAGCTATGATGAAAAAATTAGTTTATGCGATTATAGCCTGGTTATTATTGCAGCCCAGTTTAGTTTTGGCGCGCCAGTCGGTTAATGGGTGGTATATTAAGGATTTTAAAACTAATATTCAATTAAATAAGGATTCTTCGGCCACCATCACTGAGTATATTACAGCTGATTGTGGCCAATCTCGCGGCAAGCATGGTATTTATCGAATTGTTCCGACCAAGGTCGGCCGAGACGATCAAGCGGTCAAGACACCGGTTGAATTAATTAGCATTACTGATCAAAACGGTCAAGCCTATAAGTATCAAACCACTAAAGATTCAATTAACCAGACGGTTACTTGGAAAATTGGTGATCCGCACAAAGAGGTTAAGGGTGAAAATCATTATCAGATTAAGTATCGTGTTAGCAATGTTATTCGGCAACAGGATAATTTTGATGAGTTTTATTGGAATATTCTGGGCGCTTTTTGGGATATGGACATTGATAATTTTAGCGCTTGGATTATCTTCCCGCCAGAGATTAAGGCTGATTCAGTTGTAATAGATTATTATACTGGTCAAGTTGGCCAAAAAAATAAAGACTTGGCTAATTATCGTTGGCTAAACAATATTTTGGTTTTTGAATCAACTAAAACTATTCCTAAAAATAACGGCATTACCATTTCTTTGAGCTTTGCGCAAAATATTTTTATTCCCGATGAATCAGCTGAATTAGTTGGAAAAACAACAATAGTGGAAAAAATAATTTCTAAATATTTGGCTTTTTTTGCCATAGCTAATTTATTACTACTGTCATTTTTAGCGCTGATTGCCGGTTTAATTATTTATCTGAAGCATGGTCGCAACCCTAAAGATAAGCGGCCGGTGATTGCTGAATATGGTCCGCCGGATAATTTAGATCCTTTAGCGGTCGGAACAATTTGGCAAGATCGTCTTTTGGTTAATAAGTTTATGACCGCGTTGATTATTAGTTTAGCCGTTAAGGGCGTAATTAAGATTAAAGAAGAGATTAAAGATCATATTTTCTATAAACTGACAGACAATCCCGAGGCAGAAAATTCATTAAGCAATTCAGAAAAAACTTTGCTTAACGAATTATTTAAAGACGGCGCAACGGTCGTCAAGAAGTCAGAATTGAGCAGTAATTTTTATACTAAAGTTTTCAACTTGCACCACCAAGCAGTCAACGAGTTAAAAGAGAATGGTTATTTTGAGAAAGCTACTTTTAAGTGGCGGAATATTCTGCTAATAGCCGCGATTGTCTTAATGGCTGTTAGTCCAATTGCGGGGATAATTTTGTTTGTTTTCTATGCCATCACTTCCCACAAAAAGACCCCCAAGGGGATGGATGCTCTGTTAAAGATTAAGGGTTTAAAGCTTTATATGGAGACGGCGGAAAAACATCGCCAGCAATTTTATGAGCAGGAAAATATTTTTGACCAGCTGTTGCCCTATGCTATTATTTTTGGTTTAACTAAGCAGTGGGTCAAAAAAATGGCCGATATTTATGGCCCGGAAAAAATTGAGACGACAGTGGCGACCTGGTATGTCGGCGGCAATTTTCATCTGGCTGATATTAATGATTTAGCCGACAGTCTTAATAATTCTATTACGCAAATTTCTCAATCGATTCATAATTTATCCGGTTCCAATTGGAGCAGCGGCGGGAGTTACGGCAGCGGTTCATCGGGTGGTGGTGGTGGCGGCGGTGGTGGTGGCGGTTGGTAACGAGCCGTCGTTCTGCAATTTATTTAATTAGCTCAATTGAGTTGATTACAATATCTGCTAACGGATGATCGTTTTGGTTAACCTCAGCCGCTTCAATTTGATCGACAACCTCCATACCAGCGGTTACTTGGCCAAAATTGGTATGATGGCCATCCAACCATGGAGTGGCCGAAGCGGTAACAATAAAAAATTGGGAACCATTGGTATCCGGACCGGCGTTAGCCATAGCCAGGCTACCGCGAACCAAAAGATGATTGTTAAATTCATCAGCAAAACGATAGCCAGGTCCGCCTGTACCGTGAGTGGACCAATCATCAGATTTGCTATTGGGATCGCCGCCTTGAATCATAAAATCTTTAATGACGCGATGAAATTTGGTGCCGTTATAAAAACCTTGCTGTGCCAAATTCAAAAAATTATTAACTGTCTTAGGCGAGTCAGCGCCATAAAGACTAATCTGGATATCACCCAAATTAGTTTTTAAGATAGCTTGGCTATATTGGCCAACTAAGTCAGTTTGATTGTTAATGGAGTTTTCGGTGTTCATAGTGGAGATATTAGTGTCATTAATAATTTCTTTGGCTGTTTTTTCGGTCGATAATTGTTGTTCGGTTGAAACTGTTTGATTTTTCAGTCCGCAGCCAGCTAACAATAGGGTGGCAGCCAGGAGGCAATAAATTTTTTTCATAGCTAAAGTCATTTAAAGATTGATAATTTTAATATAGCCAAAATAAGCTGGTTTAGCAAGATAGTAATTTTTGCTTTTGCTGCAAATTAATGAGATAATATAATTAAAATTAAGTAAGTTAGCTTGTTTATAGATTACTATGTCTTTCGTTTTAATGACTGTCGGCAAGACTCATTCCGGCAAGACCACTTTTGGCCGCGAACTGGCTCAGCAGCTGGGCCCGTGTTGCCTTTTAGATTCTAATGAAGTGGCTGATTTCTTAAAAAGAACCTATTCTGATTTGTATCAAGCTGATTACGAAGAGGGCAGTAACCAGCCGACTCGTGGTTATTATTTGAAATTGGCCGTCGTGGCTGAGATCTATAAGGCGGCACTATCAACCAATTTACCAATTATCTTTACTACCTCTAATGCCAAGAAACAGCTTCGCCAAGAAATTTGTCGGTTAGCTAAAGAGAGCGGCCGATCAACCATTATGGTTTATTTTAATATAGCCGATGAGGTTTTAGTTGAGAGGATTAATAATAGCCAGAGATTAGGGGGTAATCAGGCGGAAATACAAGGCTTTAATCATTTTTTAACCAATATTCAAACTCATCGGTTTGAAGTTCCAATAGCTGCCGAGGCTGATCATTATTTTGAAATTAACAGGGGGTCAAATAAACAAGTTTTAGAACAAGTATTAAAGGTCATGAGGCCACCTGTGAATGATTAATTTAAGTATTAAATATTTTTTTAATGTTTAAGTTCTTGATAAAACATAGGTTGTTGATTGTTGTTATATCGTTGGCGTTGATTGTCTCCGCCGTGTTGATTTATTGTTTTATAATTAATCAATCCGCCAGCAGTATAATAAAGCTGGAGCCCGGCAAGCAATTTTATTTTGCCTACGGCTCCAATATGAGTCTGGATAATATGAACGGACGCTGCGGAACCGGCGCTAAGGTAATTGGTCCGGCACTTTTAGCTGATTATGAATTAACTTTTGATAAGCGCGGTTATGCCAATATTATTCCGCAGGCTGGTCAGCAGGTTTGGGGAGTTGCTTGGCAAATCGATCAGCATTGTTTAAAAGCGTTAGATCGCTACGAAGGTTATCCGCGGATGTATAACCGGCAGGCTGTTCAGGTTGCTCTTAGGCAACAGACAATTACGGCGATAGTTTATATTGAGCCAGCTGATCAATCCGGTGGCCGGCCTTCGCGAAGCTATATGAATAATCGGGTAATTCCTGGAGCTAAAGAAAATGGTTTACCGGCTGAGTGGGTTAAGAAATTAGAACAATATTAATATGTTTAAGTTTGGAAAAGTCGCCCTTTGTTTATTTTTGTTTATTGGACTTTTCTTTGGCCGTTGCAGTTTAGCCCAGGCCGAGCAGCCGGCCGGTCAAGCGGACACTTTTCAGGCTGAAGTCATAGAAATAATTAATACCGATAACAAGCTCCGTGAAGACGGAACATTTTTCGAGCAACAAGATTTGCGTTTGCGAGCTTTGGATGGTCGGCTTAAGGGACAAGAGCTAATTTACTATGGTGTTTCCGATATTGAGGTCGGCAATGCTAATGTTTACCAGATTGGTGACAAAGTTTTCGTTGACAGTTATGTTAACGATATTGGTCAGACAGTTTATTATGTAGTTGATTTTGTGCGCAGCGGACCATTAATCTGGCTGACCGTTATTTTTGTTTTAGTCGTTTTATTAATAGGTCGGTCCAAGGGGTTGCGAGCTTTGCTCGGATTATTGATCAGTTTTTTTATTATTATCAAATTAATGCTGCCACGCATTTTGGCCGGTGGTAATCCTTTGGTTATTAGTTTAATTAGTGGCGTAATTATTTTAACCTTCATTATTTATTTGTCCGAGGGCTTTCGGCGTAAGTCACATATCGCTATCTTTTCGGTTTTATTATCTCTAACGGTAACAGCAATTTTATCAGTTATTTTTACAACTCTGACTCGGCTTAGTGGGATGTCGCAAGAGGAAAGCAATTTTTTAATTGGCACTACCGCGACGGCGATTAATTTTCGTGGTCTTTTGTTGGCCGGATTTGTTATTGGAACGATTGGTGTTTTAGACGATATTATTATTGGCCAGATTGAAGCTGTGGAGCAGATTAAAAAACTTAACCCAGCTTTGTCGGCTCGGCAAGTTTTTAATTCGGCCTATAAAGTTGGCAATGCTCATTTAGGGGCAATTATTAATACACTATTTTTGACTTACGCTAGTACTTCGCTGCCGCTTCTATTGTTATTTATTGTTAATGCTGGTCAAATTAGTTTGATTCGTGTGTTTAATATGGAAATAATTAGTATCGAAATCGTTCGGACTCTTATTGGTAGTATCGGTGTTGTTTTATCTATGCCGATTGCTACCGGATTGGCCAGCCTATTTTTGCAGCGGTCAGATTAATATTATTGATTGAACCACTTTAATCGAACATTATCAATACCCAGAGCTTGTGCGTTAGAAGTGCTTGTTCCCGTGGTGACACTATAGTTCCAGGCAAAGTATAATGGATCTCCTGGACTTAGTGCGGTCGGTAATGAAATTCTGCCAGCAATATTTGTCGTTGTGCTTGGGGCTTGAGTAAAGCCGATATTGTCCGAGTCGGCTAATAATGAAGTGCCCAACCCGGCATTATTCCAATTGGTAAAATCATAGGAATAGAATAGCTTAATAGAAAAGCCGGCCGGATTGCTACCGTTCCTATATTTTTCTACGTCATAACTAACATCAAAGCCGGTTATTGGGTTAGTGCTGTTATTGGTAAAAGTATAATAGAAGTTAATACTTTTATTATTACTACTAGATGATAGTCCGCCGATTGATCGATCAACGGCGGTCGTTGATGTTCCCGCTCCAAAATTATAGACGCCGCTAGCTGCTCCGCTTGACAGATTATTACCGCCAACTTGTCCAGTTTTGTTTTCTAGAGTACCGTTAGTATTAATGACTCTTGGGGAGGCACTATCGCGAGCCGTTTGCCAATTACTAGGTAAGACAGCCGTGGAGCTGGTTCCAATAGCATCAAAATTTTGCTGGTAACCAATTTCTTGTCCGACTTCCATATAACTTTTTACCGTGATGTCGTCAATAGCTAGAGCACGGGCATTACCGGCGGCAGTATTGCTAGCGACACTGTAATTCCAGGCTAGATATAGAGTTTCGTTATTGTTTAATTCTTGGATTAGATCAATATTGCTAGATAATTCTTGTCTTTCTCCTGGAGCCTGAGTAAAGCCATAGTTGTCGTCGTCGGGTCCGTCAAATTGAGCAGTTAAGTCTGGCACCGGCCACCAATAAACTCCGTTAAATGAATAATAAAATTTCAAGGCGAAAGCGGCCGGATTACTACCGTTCCTATATTTTTCAGCCGCGTAAGTAACGTTAATCCGGTTGATACGGTTGCCAGTAGTATTAGTTAAAGCATAATAAATATTAACACTTTTAGAACCAGTATTAGAAGAAAGTCCTCCAACTGACCGATCACTGGCGGAGTCTTTATCGCCAGCCCCAAAATTATATGTTCCATTACTCGCTGATTCAAAGCCATCATAATGGTTACCGCCAAGATAACTGATATTAGCACTACTGTTGATGAAATTATTAATCGTGCGCACTAGATTGCTTGTGGCTATTGTCCATTGGTCGGGCAGTGTCAATCCAGTCCCCATATCATCAAAATTTTGTTTGTATTTTTGTATTAAGCATAATTGGCCAGATTCTTGACAACGGTGGTAGGCAACAATGTCAGACCAGTTACTAGCCAATAGTAGCTGATTATTTAGTGGTTTTATGGCGTAATAATAATCATTAGCTAGATAGAGATCTTGGTCGTCAAAACTAGTCTCTGAAGTAGTGGCTATTAGAGACATGGTGCTAGTATTATTTTCATAGCCACGCCAAACTTCATAAATCTCAGCGCAGGGAGTATTATCCCAGGATAAATGCACCGCATCGTCATCTGTCTCGGTTAATTGTAAATTAGCGGTAGTTAGGCTGGTAATTGCTGTATTAAATAATAATTCAGCGCTAGCCGTAGCTGTTGTTAAACAATCATCGGCGCAATTTAAAACTACTTTAACAATATCATTTTCATTGACAGTAGTTGAATATTGTGAATCAGTATGTCCATCTTGCACAACATCATTAATTAACCATTGATAGCTGGGTTGTTGGCAGTTAGTTATAGCTGTAGAAAAGGTAATTGTTTGGTTAGAACAAAAATTCGGCGCTAGCCCATTAGAGCGATCATCGCTAATAGTAATATTCGGTTCAAGTCTCCCACCGGAACAGGTCGGATTTGACGTTTGGCCGTTCGATAGTACTGGTAATCCACAAGAGGTAAAGAATTGGCAATATGACGGGTTACAACCTTGTTTGCCGATTTTTCCGTTTATAGTACAGGCTCTAGTTTCGTTATCCGAACATTCGGCGCCACAAACGCCTTTTAAACATTGGCTTTTTAGAGTTGATCTGGTTATGGCATTACAGGTTAATTGTGAGCAGATTTCTTGGGTTAGAGGATGAATATAAACACGTGCGCCAAAACAAAGCGGCTGGTTATTGGTCGGTATTTGTTGGTTATCATTAGCTGAATTGTGATTGGATTGTTGGCTTTGGTGGTATTGCTGGCAAGTTTTGATTTGTAGCGATTTATTATTTTTAGCCAAGATTTTATTAAGATTATTATTGTTAATACTCAATCCAGCTGTTTTTAGTAGTTGGCTAACATCATTGACGCTATTAATAGGATAAAGGCGGCGGCTAATTGGGTCTACATAATAAGCCTGCCCTTGAGCGTGGGCTCGCAAAAGCAAGCGACCAGACAGGCGGCTCGGCGCTCTAGTTTGCGTGAATTTATAATAGTCAGTTTCATTAATACCGAGTGCCAACGTTTTTATTAGACAAGGAGTCTGGCTAAGTTTCCCCAAGGGGTAGGCTAATTGATCGGTGGGATTAACATAATAGGCCTGCCCCAGTTCTTCGACCTGTATTAACCAGCGACCACCTAGTTTGGGTCGGTAGCCATTATCTTTAGCTGCATTGGCCGTATGCAAACAGGCTCCCACTAATAAACAAGCGACTAGAATTAAGAATTTATTTAAATTATTTTTCATAGCAGTGTTTTATTAAATTTTAACAGGATATTTTATTTTTAACAATAACTTGTCGCTGAAAGCATAGGGGGTCATTTGTTTTTCTGATTTATTTACGGTATAGTTAAAATATTATTACATTAAATGTTAGCCTATGTCATTAACGGCGATTAAGGGCCTATATCGTGAAACAGCGACTTACATCAACCAGGAAATTAAGGTTGGCGGCTGGGTCAGAACGGTAAGGGTGTCCAAAGGAGTTGGTTTTATTGAAATTAATGATGGCAGTTTTTTCAAGAATCTGCAGGTGGTTTTTAATAATAATTTGCCTAATTTTTTAGAAGTTGAAAAGCTCAGCATCGGCTCATCAATTGAAGTCAGAGGTCGGTTGATTGAATCACCGGCGGCTGGTCAGTCTTTTGAATTATCGGCTCAGGAGGTGATTATTATTAATCAGGCGGCGGCTGATTATCCTCTCCAAAAGAAGGGGCATAGCTTTGAATTTTTGCGGGAAATCGCCCATCTGAGATCACGGGGCAATACTTTTTCAGCGATATTTCGTTTACGTTCGGTATTAAGCTATGCCATCCATCAATTTTTTCAAGAGCAAGGTTTTAGTTATGTTCATACGCCAATTATTTCCGGTAGCGATTGCGAAGGGGCTGGCGAGATGTTTACGGTGACCACCCTAGATTTGACTAAGCCGCTAGCTAAGAACGACCACGGCCAAGTTGATTACAGTCAAGACTTCTTTGGTAAAAAAGTGGGCTTGACCGTTAGCGGCCAATTAGAGGCGGAAACATTAATCGCCGGACTTAGTCGAGTCTATACTTTTGGCCCGACTTTTCGAGCTGAGAATTCTAATACGACCAGGCATGCTTGCGAGTTTTGGATGATTGAACCAGAAATGGCCTTTGCTGATTTGGCTGATGATATGGATTTGGCCGAGAAGATGATTAAATATTTAATCAACCGCGTGCTGAACGAATTACCAGAAGAAATGGAATTTTTTAATAAATTTATTGACCACGGATTATTAGAGCGGCTGCATAAAGTCTTGGAGGCTGATTTTATCCGTTTAACTTATACTCAGGCTATTGATTTATTACTGGAGAGTGGCGAAAAATTTAATTATCCAGTGGCCTGGGGAATTGATCTGCAGACTGAGCACGAGCGCTATATTACCGAAAAAATTTTTGGCCAACCGGTCTTTATTACTGATTATCCCAAAGACATCAAGGCTTTCTATATGCGGCAAAATGATGATGGCCGAACAGTGGCGGCCATGGATTTATTGGTGCCTGGTATTGGCGAGATTATCGGCGGCAGTCAAAGAGAGGAGCGGTTGGATTTGCTAGAAGCGCGGATTAAAGAACTAGGCATGAAATTGGAGGATTATTGGTGGTATTTGGATACCAGAAAATATGGTTCAGTCAACCATGCCGGTTTTGGTTTGGGCTTTGAGCGGGCGATTATGTACTTAACTGGCATGGCCAATATCCGCGATGTTATTCCATTTCCACGCACGCCTAAGAATGCTGAGTTTTAATAGTTAATCCTATGAAGCGGGCTATTATTGGTCTAATATTGCTGTCATTAACGGCGGCGGTTATTTTGGCTATCTATCTGGCTGGGTCCGGGCAATTAGCAGTTAGTCATGACAATCAATTGCCGGCGGACGGTTTATCAAACGATAGCCCGGTTATTTTAGAGAGTCCCTTGGCAGAATCAATAATAAATAGTCCAGTCATAATTAGCGGCCAAGCTCGTGGCCAGTGGTTTTTTGAAGCCTCTTTTCCGGTGAAAATAATTGATGCCCATAACCAAGTTTTAGGTTTAGCTTCGGCTCAAGCGCAGAGCGACTGGATGACTAATGATTTTATCCCGTTTAAGGCGACAGTTGATTTTTCTCAACCGACAACCAGTACCGGTTTTATTGTTTTATTTAAGGACAATCCATCTGGACTCCCCGAACATGATGCGGAGGTTAAGATACCGGTCAAATTTTTTACTGCAACTGATGTAACTGCTGAATCGCAGCGGACAGTTAAGTTTTATTATTATAATGCTGCTCAAGACCTGGATGAACAGGGCAATATTAGTTGTGGTCAGTCAGGCTTGGTGGCAGTTAATCGTCAGCTGCCACTGTCAATCTCGCCGATTAAAGATACCATCCAGGCATTTTTAAGTAGTCCATTAACTGAAGCTGACCGGGCGGCTGGCCTGGCTAGTGAATTTCCGTTAACCGGCGTTTCTTTAGTTGATTTAGCGTTGCGTGACGGCAATTTAATTATTAAATTGTCCGATCCTTATAATAAGACCTCCGGGGGGTCTTGCCGAGTGTCGATTTTAAAGCAGCAGCTGGAAGCAGTTGCTCGGCAATTTCCAGAAGTGCAAGCCGTTGATTTACAGCCGGCAGAATTATTTCAGCCTTAGGATAATTAAAGATTATGAGCACCATCAAGATTATTATTGCTGTGGCTTTGAGTTATGCTGGATTTTCTGTAATTAAAGATTATGGTGGTCAATTTGATTTATTTGGTCGACCATTCAAATTTTCTAAGGTTAATGTTGCCGACAGTTTGGCTACGGCCGCGGCTTTATGTATGGGGGAAGGCGATGAGAGCCAGCCGTTAGCCATGATTAGCGGCGCGCCAATTAAATATTATAATCCAGTCGATAGGGGGGTGAGCTAATTATAGATAGCGAGTTGGATATATATATAAACCATTACTGGTTGGGCTTAATAATTTAATAAATCGTTAATTTGCTATTTATGTCAATCATAATCGCCTCCGGACCGGTTATTGTCCGGAATAGACAAGTATTATTAGTCAAGCATGGTGATGACTTTTGGAAATTTTGTGGTGGCAAGGTTGATTATATCAATGGAGAAGGTTTAATCAGTGCGGCACAAAGGGAAGCTAAAGAGGAGCTGGGTATTGACATCAAGATTATTAATCCAGAGCCATTTTTGTTTTACGTAAAAAAAAATAACGGTGATGGGTTGGTAGATATTATCTTGGTCCACTATTTGACTGATTTTATTGGAGATATAATACCTGGTGGGGATATTGAGCAATGGGCCTGGATTGACCTGGGCAGTTTAGATAAAGAAGACTTGGCACCGAACATTATTCCTACTCTCAAATATTTTAAAATTATTTGAAAATTTTTGTAAGCTGCGGATTAAGGATGGCTATAGATTTAGTAGCGGGGTAGTTGAATAGAGACTCACTATTAGCGACACTAAAGAAGGTGGCGTAGCTATCATTAAAATATTATAGATTAACCAATTAGAGATAGCGTGTCTTTAGCTGGAATTTATAATATTTTTTTGTTATACTAAAACAAGTATTCTTTAGAATCACCCTCACAACCTCTATTGGGGATATCAATAATCGTTAGATTAGACTAAATATACAGCCGTTGATATCGGTTTAGTTTTAAGTTAACGGTAGGTGGTAAAGGCCACGCCCTGGGGATTGCTCCCCAGGAACGGGCATCATTTGAATTTAAATTATAACTAGCGTGTAGTCGTTAGTTATCCTGGGGGTGATTCTCAAGAATATGTTGGTAGATAAAATAATCAGTCTAGCTAATTTTGAGCAGGCTTATTTAGAAATTGTTGGCAGTTTTATCAGTGATCATAAAAATAGGCGCTATCATGGCCTTGATGGCCATTTTTTGTGCGATCACGATTTAACCAGTCAACAATTATTGATAAGCTGCCAAAAAGAGTTATTGACCGGTCAGCCGATTAGTCCAGCTATATCAATTAAGATACCAAAAAGGAATAAACCGGATAGTTACCGGGAAGTTTTTGTTTATAATATTCGTGAACGGATTAAAGCGCAGGCCATTTATCGAATTATTTTACCAACACTGGATAATTATTTTTCCGAACGTCTATTTTCTTATCGTCCCGGTCGTCCACCATATTTGGCGGCTAAACAGTTTTGTCATAATTATCGTCGAAATTTTTCCTCTAGCCAAGCATTAGTTATAGATCTTAAAAATTATTCTGAGCAGATCAATCAAGATATTCTTATTAGTCAGCTGGAAAATTTTTTTAACGATAAGTCGCTTCTTAATTTGCTAAAATTATTTATTGGTAATTCTATATGCCGCCAAGGAGTAATTGGACAACTAGATCAAGGACTTGTCCAGGGGGTTCCGCTAATTGCGCTTTTTGCCAATTTATATCTTACCGAGATTGATTTAAAATATAAGCGTCTGGCTAATTTTTATGTTCGTGTTGGCGATGATATTGCGTTCTTGGATAATAATTACCAAAGATTATCTTCAACCAAGGATCAATTATTTACTGACTTAACTGCGTTAGAACTAGTCTTTAATAAAAATAAAATCTATCTTGGCCCAGCCGCTGGAGATTTTAATTTCTTGGGCTATAAATTGGCTAATGGCAAAATTAGTTTAGAGCCAGCCTTGGTGGAGAGGATATTAGCTAATTGGCGGCAGATTTTAACTCGACAACATTGGAGTTATGGTCTTAAATATAAGCTGCTTAAAAAACAAATGGCCAGCTTAGCCACTAATTATAATTATCAATTTGGCCGTTTATTGGCAGCCAAGCCGCAAATTAATGATTATCAGCAAATGCGTTATTTAGCCGAGAAATTTTTTATAATTATGACTAAATTTTTGTATCGTTCGTATACACCGCGACAACGGCGATTAGCAGCGGAACAGCTTCGTCAATTAGGTATTGAATCGCCCTATCAAATTTATTGGCGTTTTCATCATGGAAAATCTTAAATCACAAGCTCGATTGTTACAAATGGCTCGTCGACAGGCGAGTGATAATACTAATTACCAACTAGAAAGATGGCAGTGGTCTTATATATGGAATTTTTTCAAAAAACAGCGACGACTAATAATTAATTTAATTATTTTGTTGTTTTTTCAAGGAATTGTCGAGGCTGCTCTGATAGCCATTAGTCGATTTTGGTTGGGTCGCCCAATCGGTTGGCAACTCAGTAATTTTTGGTTAATTTTTTGGTTATTAGCAATTGGTTTTTTTGTTATTGTTTACTGGGCATTACGTCAGGAGAAAACTTTTTCTGTGCTTTTGGCTAACAGTCTTCGACGGCGATTGGTTCGTTCTCAATTGAATCGCTCGTTGGCCAAGAGTCAAACTAAGTATAAATCTCAATTATTAGCTAAAGTATATTATCACTTGCCATTGGCTTCAATGGGGGTGACCAATTCATTATTTGGCATAGTCCGCTGGCTAGTTGGTTTTTTAGTTACCATTTTGTTGGCCTATTGGGCTGGATTAACCTGGTGGCTAGTTGGTTTATTTTTAATCCTTTTTTCTGTTGCCATTTTTTTGGTGCCTATTTTATTGCTCGTCGATATATTTCACAAGAAGTAACTTTTTATTCCCGATTGATTTATTATTTAGATAATAATCTAAGTGATAAAGAATTTTTAAAAATTTTTCATCAAGAAGGCCAAGTGTTAAGTCATTTTGATCGTCTGGTAGCGCTTGATTCTTTTTTTCGTATTCGTCGCGATGTTTGGCTGAAAGCTAGCTCGCGATTATTATTTATCGTTTTATTATTATTGGTTAGTTTTTTACAACTTAATTCTGGTAATTTATTATCGTTAATTAATTTAAGCGATAGTCATAATTTTTCGCGGCTATTTTTAATAGTTTATTTGTCGCGCTTGGCTAACGAAGCTTTACGGATTGGCCTTTATTGGTTTCCAGCTAAGCTGGGGTTATATCTAACTATTGTTCGTTCAGTCGGCCAATTGAAATTTCCCCAAATATTTAAGATTGATAAAACAATTGTTTTTTATTCTCCAAAAACTAAACTTTTTCAGCAGAGTGCTTATTATCGGCGCTTGAGTTTTTCTTTTAAGCCGGGGGACCGAATTTTGTTTACCGGTCCAAATTTATCGGGTAAGACTAGGCTGGCTCGCTTATTAGCTGGTCAAGGCGCCTATTTACCTAAATCTATTCATGTTAAGATAGACGGCCGTCGTTTTAACTATTGTCAGTGGCAAGAAATTTTTGGCGGCGCTTATTTACTGGATCAGACTTTGGCGACCACCGAAAAGTCTTTGATGGAGTTTTTGTTGGGTCGCGATAAGCAAAATATTGACTTAGCTGATATTGAGAAAATTTTGGCAGTTGTAAATAAGCAAAAAATTATTAAAGATTTAGTGGCAGCGGACGGTAACTTAAATCGTTCAGTCCGAGTTATTGATAATCACAGTAGTTTTTTTGCTCTGCAAGCAGCTTACTGTTTAATTAATCGACCAGCATTGATTGTTGTTGATAATTTTTGGTTAGATCTGGGCTATAACGATATAAGAGTGATATTAAATATTATGAGCCAACAATTGTCGGATAGTATTATAATTTGTTTTTCCGGTCAGGCTAATAAGTTCTTAAATTATCATCAGCATTATGCCATTAAAGCTCAGGAAATCAGTTAAAAAATTAAAAATCACACAATTGGTTCAATTAATATGGTTGGCTTTATTTTTAATTTTTATAATTTTTTTAGTTATTTGGTTGAAACCGCAAGCCAATCTATTATTTAATCCTTTTGTTTTTTCCGAACCGGTGCAGCAAATTAATGAGCCATTTTCCGGACAGCTTTATTTCAATGATCAACTGGGGCAGAATAAGTTATCCCAACTGGTCATCGCGGCGATTGACAGTGCGCAGGCCACTATTGAATTAGCAGTTTATTCTTTTAGTGATCAAGATATTAAAGAAGCTATTTATCAAGCCGCCAACAGAGGAGTTAAAGTTACTATAATTTTAGATGCTGGCAAGAGCCAATTTAACAATCAGCTACTGAGTGATTTGCCAGAGAATATTCGGCGGATTGACATCAAGTCCAAACGTGGCTATATGCATCATAAATTTATCATAATTGATCGTGGCCAATCGTCAGGACAGCTCTTATTCGGTTCATATAATTTTACTAAGCTGCAGGACAGATACGATCCTAGTTTTTTATTAATTAGTCCAAGACCTGAGCTGGTTGACTCTTTCGGACGGGAGATTGATCGGTTAGCCAACAATAATTATGGCCGCAAAAAAATATTAGCCAGTGATTGTCTGGCAGAGAGATTCCAATATACCAATGGTTTTTTGGAGATTTGGTTTGGACCGCAAACTCGGAATCGCGGATTAAGAAACCGTATGATTGATTTGATATACGGCACTAAGAATAGTCTTAAGGGTATGATTTGGAATTTTACTGATCGTGATTTGGCCCATGCGATGTTAACAGTCGCCCGCCGTCATCCGGTGACCATGATCATTGATGATGTCAATTGGACTGGTAAGTATTCGGTTAATCAGATAATGACTAAATCGCTATTTAATAAGCTGGAAATAATCACTGATCATCGGCGTAATCAAGAAGTTAAAGATTTATCTGGTCAGGATGATTTGAATTCATTCTTGCATCATCACGCGCTAATAATAGATGATCAAACGGTTGTTTTTGGAACCAATAATTGGAGTTCCGGCGGGTTTTTTGATAATGATGAATCAACAATTATCTCTAATATAGATTCGCTTGTCCAGTCGTTTGGACAATCCTTTTTATTTAACTATCAAAAAAATCAATAAACAAACAAAGTATAGCACTCTTGGTTTTTTTGGGCAGCTTGTTAGCTATCAGTTACTTAGCTGTTAATTTGATCAGCATTCTAGCAACAATGCTATTATTGGTATTCTCGACAAATGGGGGGTGGTTGGATAATCTGGAAGATTAGTTATAGTAATTTAGAGCTATTACTCTAGGAGAACTAACACTGAATGAGGCGTTAGCCAGAGTGCAAAATGTGTGTGCCTAACAACAAGTATTATTAGTCAAGCATGGTGATGACTTTTGGAAATTTTGTGGTGGTAAGTTAATTATATCATGCGGCACAAAGGGAAGCTAAAGAAGAGCTGGGTATTGACATCAAGATTATTAACCCAGAGCCATTATTTTAAAATTATTTGAAGATTTTTTTATAATCTGCGTACTAAGAGATAGAGGTTTAATTTTATAAACCAATTTTTTGGTATAGTGATTATGGAAAATGAAAAAAATAGCCGGTTATCTCAATTGAAAAAATTATTACTAGCGACCCGTCGGCTTATTCAGAGACGGCGGATAGTTTTTTTCTTGTTAGTCGTCATTATAGTTGGCGGCTATTATTTTTATCATCACAAACAAGCCGGCATCAGTAGCACTACCTATGTAATGGGGACGGCTGAAAAAGGTTCTATTGTTGTTTCGGTTTCTGGATCAGGGCAGATTGAGACCTCTGACCAAGTTGATGTTAAACCTAATGTGGCAGCTGATATTATTGCTATATACATTAAAGCTGGACAAAAAGTTAAGGCTGGCGATGTTATCGCTAAACTTGACGCCAGCGATTTAAAAAATAAAGTTACTCAAGCTAACAATTCTTTGACTTCAGCTCGAGCCAATTTAAATCTTAAGTTGGCCGGAGCTACTAAACAAGAAATTAAACTGGCCGAGAACTCGGTAGCCTCAGCTCAGCTCAGTTATGAACAGGCAGTCGCTAATGTTAACGACGTTAAGATCAGCGGCGAACAGTCATTAGCTAAGGCGCAAATCCAGCTAGACAACGCTCAAATTAGCCTGGAAAATGCTCAGAGAAATTACGATAATACTTTAGCTACTCATAATATCAGCGGGGAAAGTGACGACAATGATTTATCTAAGACCTATAGTGATGCCAAATCGGCCTTGGAGTCGGCTCAATTAACGGTTCGTTCGGCCATTGTTTCTGCTGATGATATTTTGGGCAAGAACAATTATAGCAACGCTGATCACCCTTATCTCTATTTATTGGGTGCCAGAGATTCTCAATCCATAATTAATGCTAATAATTCCTATGAGTTGGCGCGGGCTGAATTCATTAAACTAGAAGCCAGTAATCGCTTAGCTGCTACCACCAGCTGGACTAATGATGATGTCGAAAAGCAATTAATAGCTACTAAAGCAGCTTTACAATCGGCCAAGACTATGGCTCATGATGTTTATAATGTTTTATTAAATACAGTTGTTTCGGCCAAATTGAGTCAGTCAACCATTGATGGTTACAAACAAACGGTCTCTTCTCAGGAAAGTTCATTGTTAAACGGTATTAATAGTATTAATCAAGCCCAACAGGCAATTAATAATATCAAACTGGGCATATCATCTTCCGGACTATCCTCTTCGGCTAGCGTTAATAATGCTAAGTCATCATTGGATACAGCCAAGAACAATTTAGTAACCGCCCAAAGCAGTTTGGTCCAAGCCCAATCTGACAATAAGAAGAGTTTAGATTCAGCCAACTCTGAATTAGCTTCGCGTAAAATTGCTTATGAAAATGCTAAAATACAACTAGAACAAAAAACAGCGGCACCGCGCGAAGTAGATTTGGCTAGTGCTCGGGTTCAAGTGGCTCAAGCCGCCCAAGACTACGAGCAGGCAGTTCAAGATTTAGCCGATGCCGAAGTAAGGTCGCCTATTGATGGTGTGGTGGCCAAAGTTAATCAAAAGGTTGGTTATGCCGCCTCGGCCTCTGATTCTGCTGCCAATTCTATTGCCACAATTATTACCGATCAGCAATTAGCGGTTATTTCTTTAAATGAAGTAGACATTGCCAAGGTTAAAGTTGGCCAGCAAGCTTCACTCAGTTTTACGGCTATTGATGGGCTGAAATTAACCGGTCAAGTGGCTGAGGTGGAGAGTATTGGCGCCAGCGAACAAGGGGTTGTTAGCTATGAAATTAAAATTAGCTTGGATTATCAGGATGAACGGGTTAAGCCGCAAATGAGCGTGTCGGCCGAGATTGTTATTGATAGTAAAACCGATATTTTAGTTTTAGATAATTCTTTAATTAAAACAGACAGTCAGGGGTTATCCTATGTTGAGATATTCGGTAAGCGCCGCTTGAAATTGGGCGAGACAATTACTACTGCCGATTTGCCTGAAGTTAAATATATTGAAATCGGTCTGTCTAATGACACCAAGAGCGAAGTTGTTAGCGGTTTAACCGCAGATGATATAATTGTTGTTCAGTCTATCAGCAATGCCAATAAAACAGCCCCGTCAGCTAGTAACCAGCGTGGTGGTTTTCAGATGATGGGCGGTATGGGTGGCGGACCTCGCTAAGTAATTATTTTGTATGATTGAATTAAAGAAAATCAATAAGATTTATCAGCTTGGCGATAACGAGACGCAGGTTCTAAAAGATATTTCGCTTAAAATTAGCGACGGTGAATTTGTCGCCATTACCGGTCCGTCTGGATCAGGTAAGTCTACGATCATGCATATTATCGGGGCATTAGACACGCCGACTAGCGGCACTTATCTATTAGACGGCCAAGATGTTTCAGCTTTGTCCGACGATGATTTGGCTGATATTCGTAAGAATAAAATTGGTTTTGTTTTTCAGTCATTTAATCTCTTATCTCGAGCCACGGTCTTGCGTAATGTGGCTTTGCCGTTAATCTATGCCGAGATACCTCTAGAAAAAAGGCAAGCAATGGTGGAAGCAGCCCTGCGGGCTTGCGGCTTAGCCCAGGATCGTTGGCACCACCTATCTAATCAATTATCTGGCGGACAGATGCAGCGGGTGGCTATTGCCAGAGCTTTAGTTAATAATCCATCAATTATTCTGGCTGACGAGCCGACTGGTAATCTGGACAGTAAAACTGGGCAGGTGGTTTTAGAAACTTTTAAGAAATTAAATCAAGACTCTGGTCACACCATCATCTTGATTACTCATGAGTTAGAAGTGGCCAAGCAAGCTGACCGAATAATTTATATCCGTGATGGACAAATAGTGGGGGAAATATGATGTTGACTGATTTAGTTAAAGAAACTATTTTGGCTGTAACTGCCAATAAAACCAGAACTAGTTTGACAATGCTGGGCATCGTTATCGGTATCGGCTCAGTAATTGCCATGGTGGCAGTTGGTCAAGGGGCGCAGAAATCCATTGAAGAGAGTATCCAATCAATCGGTTCAAACTTGCTAATGGTTCAACCTGGACCGGTTCGTTCAGCTGGTGTTAGTGCTGGTCGAGGTAATGCCAAAACTTTAACCATCGGTGATGCCGAAGCTATTGGCAGCCAAATTGCCAAAGTTAAAGCTGTTTCGCCAGAACTATCTAGTCGCTATCAGGTGACGGCCAAAGGGCAAAATACCAATACGCAGATTATTGGCGTAACTGCAGATTATGCTTCGGTTCGCAGTCTGGAAATAGATCTTGGTTCATTTATCAGATCAAAAGATTCACTTAGTGCTAGCAAGGTGGCGGTCTTGGCGCCGACCACTCGCGACGATTTATTCGGCACTAGCACTAACCCAGTTGGTCAAACAATCAGTATTAACAAAATTAATTTCACAGTTATCGGAGTCACTAAAGCCAAGGGCGGCAGCGGTTTTAATAACCAGGACGACAGTATCTTTGTGCCGCTTAAAACCGCTCAGCTTTATCTGTCCGGTAATGAGTATCTAAGCACTATTAGTATTCAAGCGGATAGTCAAGATGTTTTAACTGAAGTCCAAAATCAGGTCAGTCAATTATTATTGGCTCGTCACAAAATTACTGACTCCACTAAGGCGGACTTTCAGATTATGAATCAGGCCGACATTGTGGAGACGGCTTCGTCGGTGGCTGGAACTTTTACGGCTTTATTGGCGGCAATCGCTGGTATTTCATTACTGGTAGGGGGTATAGGTATTATGAATATGATGTTAACCACAGTTACAGAGAGGACTAGAGAAATTGGCCTTAGAAAGTCTATCGGAGCGAAACGTCGGGATATTAGCCAGCAATTTTTAGCCGAGGCCGTTTTATTAACTTTTTTGGGTGGAGCTATCGGCATTGTTTTTGGCTGGCTGACTTCGCTAGCCATTGCTAAATTTGCCAATACGGCTACTAGTATTTCCGGGTCATCAGTGCTACTGGCTTTTGCCGTTTCAGCGGCTATTGGCATAATTTTTGGTTATTATCCGGCCCAGCGAGCCGCCAAGCTTAATCCGATTGATGCCTTGCGTTATGAATAATTATTAAATTAAGAATAATATGAAAAACAAGAAGAATTTATTATTAGCCTTAACAGTTATATTAGCCTTAACTATTAGCTTCTGGCTGGGACGATTAAGCGGCCGTGGCAATGCCAACATGGCTTTAGCTAATCGGCGCCAAGCCGGACCAATGGCGGTTGGGCAACGCCAAGGTTTTGGTAATCAGAATACCCAAAATCAAATAATCGGTCAGATTGATAAGATTACTGATAATCAGTTGGCTATTAAATTAATAGATGGTGGATCGCGTCTTTTAATGTTGCCATCCGAAGCAGTAATCACTAAAACGGCCAGTGCCACTAGCGCAGATTTGGTAGTTGGACAGAGTATTACGGCTAGCGGTGCTGAGGAAGGCGGTGTGGTCTTGGTTAAAACATTACAGATTAATCAAGCAGAACCACCGCGTTTTTAATTGGAATTTATAATATTTTTTGTTATACTAAATAAGTATTCTTTAGAATCACCCCCATATTATTAGCCACCAAACCGCACATTAATGATTATCAACCAGTTCGTTATTTATCTGAAGAATTTTTAAAGGTTATGGTTATTTTATATAGTGCGTATACGTCGCTTCATCGACGGTTAGTTAGGGAATTATCGGCCGAATTGCCAACAGGCAGCCGATTATATAATTAGATAAATATCTATCTAATGGCTGAGGTTATTAATCAAAACAGTTTGAACGAATTGTCTGACGAGCAGTTGATTCCGTTAATAATACAAGACCGCAATGTTTTTGTTGTTATTATGGCTCGTTATAAGATTAAATTGTTTAATTATATACAAAGATTGACCAATATCGGCGATGATGATGCTGAAGACTTACTGCAGGACGTTTTTTTGAAAGTCTACTTGAACATCAATAGTTTTAATCAGCAGATGAAATTTTCTTCCTGGATTTATGCCATAACAAGAAATCAAGTAATCAGTCGCTATCGTCGCTTAGCTTCCCGGCCCGAAGGCCATGCCGTTGTTTTAGATGAGCAGTTGGTTGGAAGATTGGCAGCTGGTTTTAATTTAGTTGATCAGCAAGACAGAAAAAATATTGCTAGTGTGGTATCAGATGGATTATATAGATTGAAATCTAAATATAGAGACATTTTAATCCTTAAATATGTTGAGGAAAAGAATTATCAAGAAATTTCTGATATTATTAGAAAGCCATTGGGCACGGTGGGGTCAATGCTTAATCGGGCTAAGTTAGAATTAAAAAAGGTAATTGATCGCAAACAAATATTATAAATAATTATATATGATCAAAGAAGATAATTTTGAACAGGAAATCATGGAGCAAATTGAGCGCCGTCAAATCCATCCGCGGCCACAATGGCTATTTGTTCTAAAGAATCTGAACTTTTGGCTATTGGGAGTGGTTGCTTTATTGCTTGGATCGATATCTACGGCGCTCTTGATTTATTTCTTTCAAGGTGGGGCAGTAAGCCTACATCGGCGCGCTGGAGCCAGTCCGGCCGAGCTTTTTTTATTGTCAGTGCCGTTATTTTGGGTGGCAATTACTATTGGTTTGATTTATTGGACTTATATTAATGTCAAAAATACTGAGCGCGGCTATCGTTATTCGCCATGGTTGGTTGGTGGAGTTATTTTGTTGATTAGCTTGACTGCTGGTTTTATTTTATTCTTTTGTGGTTTTAGCCGGACAATTGATAATATTCTGGGACGTCGTTTGCCATTCTATGAGCATGTCATTAACCCGCGAGTTGGTTTTTGGTCAGAGATTGACCATGGTCGGCTGTCTGGCATTGTTATTGGCCAAGATCATAATGGTCAGGGCTGGCTTTTGACCGATCATCAAGGACGGGTCTGGCAGGTGGGTATCGGTCGATTTCAAGCGCCAGGTGGGCAATTATTGCCGGATTTCAATCGGGTTGCCGGTCGACCAGTCGGTTTTTGGGGAAGAAAAATTACTGATCACCAGTTTGAGGCTCGAGAATTTTTTCCATTGCGCAGCGGTGAAGGTTTTTTCGGCCAACCTCGCCCGCTAATTAATCCGCCTTTTGCTGGTCCCGGACCCGGTCGTCGTTAATTTATATTTTTTAAAAAATAAAATACCGTTAAAGTAAAGCGGTATTTTTTATTTCCCTACCAAAAAGGGACACCCCAAGTGGTCAAACTATTGCCAAGCGCTTCAAGGGAGTGCCCAATCAGCGAGGGGGGTGCCCCTTACCGGTCTGATTGGGTTAATTGCCTTAAATAAACGCCAATTTTTGGCTGCCACTGGCAATAGTTTGACTGGCTTTATTCTATTATCAACCGAGATGATTGTCAATTAACCAACTATTTGGCGATAAATTATTTTTTATGTATAATATCATTATAAATCTAATTATTGTTTATGAAGAAGTCATTTTACCGCACTAGTTCAGCCTTTACTCTGTTGGAATTATTAATTGTTTTTTTTATCATTGCGTTACTTTCGACCTTGGCCTATGTTTCGTTAGAAAATGCTCGAGCCAAGGGGCGTGATACGCGTCGTCTGGCTGATATTCATAATATTCGCCAAGCGTTAGAGCTTTATAAAGATATTGAAGGCAATTATCCAGAGCAATTACCCGCGCCACAGCAATCATTTGTTGGTTCAAGCGGCCGTTCCTATCTGGCGCCCATGCCCAGTGATCCTAAGACTAGACAGCCTTATGCTTACAGCAGTTCGGCTACTAGCGGCTATCATTTAATATTTAGCCTAGAAAAAGATACTTTAGATTATCCAGCCGGTGAGAATATTATCACTCCAGTAGGCTTTAATTCAGACGACAATTAGTGTGTTTATTGTTTCTTAAGTGTTCTTATGGTAGTGGTTAGTTTTAGTCCAACCGAATGGCAGCTGATTGTTGGCATTACTTGGCGGATAGTCACCGCCTTTTTAGCTTGGGCGGTTATTTCTAATTTAACCCATGCATTTACTGGCACCAAATAAAAACAATGGCCAGCGCCTAATCGTCAATAGCCACAATGATCGGCAAAAGATTACCGAATTGAATTGTGCTCGGCGTTGGTTAACAGCCTATAATAAAATCAATCAGACTGGTTATTGTTGTCTGAAAGCTAATTATTTTCAAAGCGAAGTGGATGTTTATGTCTATCGAGACAAGGAAGTAGGTCGGCCGTTGCGGTTGCAGATTACTAAAGCCAAGTTTGATTCTTTAACAGCGGCCATTCAGCGCAAAAAAGGACTTTATTCGCCAGAGCAGAAAGCCGACCTATTCTTGTTATTAGATTTTTCTGGACCGATTTCGCTGAATAAATTAAATGTTTGGCAAAGTAAAAATCTCCGATTATTATCGGGCAGCGGTTTCTTAGAAATTTGGCTGGTGGGCTCAAGAGGTAATGTTATCAATCTGTGGCCGGGATTAGCTTAATTGCTAAAAACGGAAGTTATTGATAATCAGGACAAATTTATAGCCAAATACTTTGGCGGCTTTTTGGCAGGCAGTCATACGCTCAATAAAGATTTGGAAGTAGGCCAGTGGATCAACCCAATTGGTGTTAATGGTTAGTTTTAGGGTAATTTCTTTGGTTTGGCGGTTGATTAATAAATCATTATCATTGACGGCATAATTAACTCGGTCGTGGATATCTTCTTTAATTTTCCGCAAGCTTTTTTGTTTAACTCGACTACGGTGTACGTCTGACTTATCAGCAATTACTAAAACAGCGGCGACAGCGTTATTAGTTTCAAGATTATTGTTATCATGATTAACAATAGCTTGTAATACTTTAGCTAAATCGGCGGTCTGTTCAATGTGCGGCAGGAGAATTTGTGATAACAATAAAGCTGACCAGTAATGGTGCATGTCGCGACCCATAAAATTGCCCAAGTCGTGACAATAGCCAGCGACGGCAGCCAATTCTTGCTCTTTGGCGGTTAAGCCCAGTTCACGGGCCAATTTTTTAGCTCGGTCGGCGACAATAGTTAGATGACGAAAACCATGATCGGTATATCCCAGTTCAATAATATATTTTTCAGTAGCTCGGATAAACCCATTAATTTTTTGGTTATTTTTAACCATTTGGTAGTTTAATTCCATAATTTTAGTCTAAAAAGATTTTCATTAATAGCATAATTGTTAAGCCGATTAATAAGCCGATTAGTTGGCGACTAGATTTTTGCCAGGTAGTTTCTTTTTGCATTTCGGGGAATAAGTCGGCAGCAGCGATATAAATAAAATTACCAGCAGTAAAGGCCAACAAGTTTGTCGGCTGCCAATCTTGACTTAAGACAATAGCGACAAGAGCTCCCATGAAGGCCGATAACGACGATAAGAAGTTAAGTTTGATTGCTTTAATTCGAGAATAGCCGGCATGGAGCAGAATACCAAAGTCGCTGATTTCTTGAGGAATTTCATGAATAAAAATAGCAACGGCGGCAGTTAGTCCCAGTATTGGATTAACCAAAAAAGCATTAGCTAAAACTAGGCCGTCTAGAAAGTTGTGTAAAAAATCGCCAACCAGATTCATGGTTCCTAGTGGATGTGGATGTTGGCTAGATGTTGGAATATGGCAATGACGCCAATGAATTATTTTTTCCAAGACAAAGAAGCCTAACATTCCGCCAGTTAAATATAACCAGGGCGTAAGACCAGTTCGGCCCTCGGTGGCTTCTGGTAGTAGGTGGAAAAAACTGTCGCCAATTAATGAACCGGCGGCGATACTGATTAGCCAGAAATTGATCCGGGCCATTTTGTCGGTTGACCAGCGTAAACTAATTATTCCAATTAATGAAGCACTGGAAATTACCGTTAACGATAAAAATAGATACAGATAGAGCATAGAGCGATTAAGTGGTTTGACTATATTATAGATAAAAAAACAGCCGCCAACAAGCGGCTGTTTTGAGGATCGATTGATTTATTTTAATATTAGTCAGTTTTTATTGGGTTTACAAAAGATGATTAAAGTTTTATTTTATAAATAGTACCTTGTGACTACTAAAATCAAAAAGGAGGATGTTTTGAATAATGGTAACAAGTCAACCGTGCATCATCTGATTCCGCGCTCTCGGGGCGGTGACTCGTCCAAAGATAACATCAAAAGAGTGCCATGGCGAATACATGATGCCTGGCATACTCTATTCAACAATTTACTGCCGGAAGAAGTTTGTGCTCAAGTGATCACAACTCCAGAGGACCTGTTTAACACGGCCAATAAAAAAATGGCCTGGAAGGTTTTATTTGGCTGCCATTGGCAGGAGGTTCAATCTGGATCGGCGCAAGAAAAAATATTGGGTCAGATAATGACCAATTGGTTACCCCGAAACTACATTGTTTCTTGGGATAAAATTAATCAATTAATCTGGGATAATTGTTGCATTAATTGTCCCAGAGTCAGTTGTTGTCTGACTAGATACCAGAAATGGCCGCTTGAGCACAAACAGGTATTTTATTATTGCTACCTACCAGTTAAAAAAGCTCTAGTGGCGTTGTTGATTTAAAATTTTCCCCGGTGGTAGCCCGGGGTTTTTTTGTCGATTGTTTGGCTAGGCAGATATTTGTTATAATAAAAATTATTAAATTAATGGATAGTATAAGTCTTTATTATGAAAAAACGTAAGAAAATTTGGTGGATTATTTTAGGAGTGGTTATTGTTATTATTAGTTTAGTGGTTTGGCAGGGGCGGAAGAAAAATCAGCCGCAATATACGACGGTGGCGGCTGAAATCGGATCATTAAAACAAACCGTTAGTTTGACTGGTACAGTTAAACCAGTTAAGGAATTAGCCCTTAATTTTTTATCAGCCGGTCGGATTAATAATTTACCAGTTAAAATCGGCGACCAGGTAAGCGCCGGACAATTATTGGCCGAATTAGATTATGGCTCGCTATTGTTGCGTAAAAGCGAAGCCGAGGCCGGCTTACAAATTGCTCAAGCTAATCTCAATAAATTATTGTCTGGGGCTAGCCAACAAGCCATTGCTGTTAATCGATCTAGTGTTGAGCAGGCGATTAGTAGTCAGCGAATGGCGCAAATTGAATTGGATAAAGTTAAAAAAACGGCGGCGGAAAATATTAAGCAAGCCGAAAAATCGGTTAACGATCTTTATTCAAGTGCCGCCGATACCCCAACAGTCCAAGAGCAGGCAGTGATTACGGCGCAAACTAACTTAGATAATGCTCAACGAACCGGTCAGCAGAATATTAATAACAGTCGTAGTTCCGGTTTAATTATCTTTGGCGATAAAATAGCGGCTGCCAAAATTGCTTTGGATAATATTAATACTATCTTAACTGATAATAATGCTAAATATGTGCTAAGCGTTAAAGATAGCTCATACTTACAACGAACCAAAGAGGCGCGCAATCTAGCTCTAGATAATTATGCGGCGGTTAGCCAAGCAGTCAGTGCGGCCAAAAACGCCTCCGATACTCAAAGTTTTATTGTTGCTGCTAATAAAGCCAAGCAATTTTTGAATCAAACTGCCTTAGCCATAAACTATAGCTATTCCATGTTGGAGGCGACAATTACCAGCAACAACTTTACTCAAGGACAGCTGGATAACTATAAGGGAATTGTCAGTAATCAGAGCAGCCAAATTAATGGAGCTATTACAGCCGCCGAGACAGCGGCGCAAAATTATCATAACGCTCAATCTAATAGCGAAACAACTGTGGCCAGCGCTCAAGATAGTTTAGAACAAGCCAGAGTAGCTCTGGAGAATGCTAAATTAGCGGCAGCCAATAATTTATCTACTGTGCGGCTGGCCAGTGATCGCCAAATATCTACTGCTCAATCACAGCTAGATAATGCCAATAAGGCTGTTGATGTGGCTAAAGCTCAGCTAGCTAGTATTACTGCACCAGCCCGGTCGGCTGATATTGCCTTGGCTCAAGGACAGATCAGTCAAGCACAGGCCAATCTAGCTAGCGCGCAAAAACAAATTGATGATAGCCGTTTGTTTTCGCCGCTTGATGGCGTAGTGACTCAAGTTAATTATGAGGTTGGCGAACAATTTTCAGCTGCTGGTAAAGCTTTAATAATGGTTTTAGTTAATAATAGTTTTGATATTGAAGTTGATGTCACTGAAGCCGATATTAATAAAATTAAAGTTGGTAATTTAGTGGAGATTACTTTAGATGCTTTTGGCGATGATACTATTTTTCATGGTCAGGTTTATTTTATTGAGCCCGCCCAGACAGTTATTCAGGATGTGGTTTATTATAAAGTCAAGATCAGTTTTAGTGATTCACAGGAAGTAAAAAGTCTGACCGAAGCGCGACAAATTTCGATTAAGGCTGGCATGACTGCCAACACAACCATTACGACCGATCAGCGTGAGAATATTGTTAAAATACCAGGTCGCGCTATTGTTGAGAAAGATAATGGAGTAAAGGTAGTGCGAATTCTCAAAGACAATAAGCTACAGGAAATTCCAGCCGCCATTGGTCTACGTGGTGACGAGGGGTTGGTTGAAGTTCTTGGTGGCGTTCAGCCTGGTGATCAGGTGGTTACTTTTATTAAATACCCAAAGACCGCCGCTGATAAGCAATAACAAAGCCATGGTTAATTATCCTTTGATTGAACTACAACATCTAGACAAAATTTATCAAAGTGGCGATGTGGTCACTAATGTTTTGAAAGACATCAATTTCACCATTAATCGCGGCGAATTTATTTCAATCATGGGCCCATCCGGCTCTGGCAAGTCAACCTTAATGCATATTTTAGGCTTGTTAGATCGGCCAACCAGTGGCCAATATTTATTTAATCACCACAATACTACTGAATTATCTGACGATCAATTAGCGGCTTTGCGTAATCATGATATTGGTTTTGTTTTTCAGGCTTTTAATTTGTTAACCAGAACCAGTGTCTTGGATAATGTTAAGCTACCGTTGCTTTATTCTAAAGACAAGGAACGAATGGATGAACGAGCCACTGCGGTTTTAGAAAGCGTTGGCCTGGGACATCGGCTACATTATTTTACTAACCAGATATCTGGCGGCGAAAAGCAGCGAGTCGCTATTGCCCGGGCACTAGTTAACGATCCAGAGGTTATTTTTGCTGATGAACCGACTGGCAATCTTGATTCTAAGTCCGGCAATCAGGTAATGCAGATTTTGCAGGAGCTTAACCAACAAGGTAAAACAATTATTTTGGTGACTCATGAAACTTTTACCGCGGAGCATGCTCAGCGAATTATTCGGATTCGCGATGGCCAGCTGGTTAGTGACGAGTTGGTGCCACAGCAGCGTTTAGCTAGTCAGGGACAGGTTTTAAAATAAAATGGTTATAGTGGAAGACATTAGACAATCACTGATTTTAGCTTGGCGGGCTTTAATGAGCAATAAAGTCCGCAGTTTTTTAACCATGCTGGGCATCGTTATCGGCGTTAGCGCAGTAATTATTATCATGTCGGTCGGTGCTGGCGCTCAGTCTTTAATTTTAAATCAGTTGGAGGGATTGGGTAGTGATTTGATCGCTGTTTTGCCCGGTCAGTCCGATGAAAATGGTCCGCCCAGCCAAGCTTTCGGTATTACGGTTACCACTTTAAAATATAGTGATGCCCAGGCGTTACAGCAGGCTAAGAATATAGCCAATGTTCAAGCGGTTAATGCTTATTATCAGGTGCCGATTAATGCCAGTTGGCGGAACAATGATTACGATGTTTCTCTAAACGGGGTAACTACCAGTTATTTAGATGTAGAAAATGGAACTGTGGAGCAGGGTAGATTTTTTACCGACGAAGAATTCAATTCGGCGGCCCGAGTGGCTGTATTAGGGAGTGCGGTAGCCGATGAATTATTTGGTTCAACTGATCCTTTAGGGCAAAAGATAAAGATTAAGAATCAGACCCTCGAGGTTATCGGAGTAATGAAAAGTCGAGGCAAGGTGGGCTTTCAGGATTATGATGACCAGGTTTTTGTGCCGCTTATTTTTGTCCAAAAGATGATTGCCGGTGTTGATTATGTCAGCTTTATTAGAATTAAATTAAAGCCGGGCGCCGATATTAACCAGGCCCTAGAAGAAGCTCGACAAACTTTGCGTGAACAGCACAACATTGATAACTCAGTTGATGATGATTTTTCTGTCCGTAGTTTTCGCGATGCCGTTGCTATGATTACTACCATTACTGATGCTTTAAAATATTTTTTGGCAGCTATGGCGGCTTTATCATTACTGGTGGGGGGTATTGGTATCATGAATATATTGTTAGTTAGCGTAACCGAAAGAACCAGAGAGATTGGTTTGCGTAAAGCTATCGGAGCAACCAGTAACCAGATTTTGCGGCAATTTTTATTAGAATCAGTCTGCTTAACTTTAATTGGTGGTCTTTTGGGTATCGCTAGCGGTATCGCCGTTTCTTATTTAGTGGCGGTGGTAGCTAATTTATTGGAATATAAATGGTCTTTTATTATTTCTTTGTCAGCCTTATTGCTAGCCGTATTTATCTCTATAGCCATTGGGGTTATTTTCGGTCTTTATCCGGCGCGGCGAGCCAGTCAGCTAGACCCGATTGAGGCTTTGCGTTACGAATAATATGCGATTACAGACAGCCCTACAATTAGCCATCCGATCATTGCGCTTAAATCTTTTGCGAACCAGCTTGACAGTTCTAGGTATTATCATTGGAGTAGCGGCCATTGTGGTTGTTTTTGCCGCTGGTGAGGGTATTAAAAGTTTGGTTGTTGGCGAAGTAGCCGCTTATGGCACAGATATCATTGAAACTGAAGCCAAGACACCAACCAAGAAAAATACCACACCGTCAGCTCAAGTCACCACGCTCAAGACCAGCGATATGGAGGCGATTGATCGGCTGGAGAATGTTAAGTATAGTTATGGCGCTATCTTTGGTCAACAAAAGGTTAGCTGGCAAAGTCAAAATAAAAGAGTTTTTTTATTTGGTGTCAGTGCAACCTACACCGATATTGATAAGAAAAGTCAGCCGATTGAAGGTCGTTTTTTTACGGCCGAAGAAGATCGCGGTCAGGCGATGGTGGCCGTTCTTGGTTATAAATTGCGTCAAGAATTATTTAATAATCAGCCAGCCGTCGGCCAGTGGATTAAGATTGGCAATGGCAAGTTTCAAGTTATTGGCGTGCTTGAGGAGCGGGGTGGTGCGGTTAGTATGATTGATTTTGATAACACTGTTTATTTACCATTAAAAACCTTGCAGAAAAGAATTTTAGGGGTGGATCATGTCCTATATTTGATGCATCAACTTAATGACGTTTCTCGAGCCGATGATACCGCTGAAGAAATAAAATTATTAATGCGCGAAAGACATAATATTACTGACCCAGATAAGGACGATTTCTTGGTAACAACTATGGAGGAATTATTAAAGACCCTAAACACGGTAACTAACACAATTACTTGGTTGTTGTTGGCAATTGTGGTTATTTCTTTAATCGTCGGTGGAGTTGGTATTATGAATATTATGTATGTCACCGTATCCGAGCGCACGCCGGAGATTGGTCTGCGCAAGGCTTTGGGAGCGACTTATCGGGATATTGTCAGCCAATTTTTGGTGGAATCAATTTTAATTACCATTTGGGGGTCACTGATTGGCATTATTTTTGGATTGATCATGGCTTGGATTTTGAGTTTGGCGGCTAATTATGTAGGGTTAGTCTGGCATTTTACCATACCCTGGTCGGGCGTTATCACAGCTATTATTTTTTCTTTAGCTTGCGGCTTGTTATTTGGTATTAGACCGGCACAAAAAGCGGCTCAATTGGATCCGGTGGAGGCGCTCAGGGCCGAATAATTATAGATAGCTTTTGAGAGTAATAAAGCCGAAGGCGGCAAAGAGTAGAAAGATTACTAAAATAATAATCCGTCTTGGCCAGCCAGGTTGGGTGGCTGGTGGTAATGTTTTCCAATTGCCGATATTAACTAAAGCGATATGGACAAACATTGCTAGAGCGTTAACAATAGCCCCGGCGACGATGAGTTGTTTTGGCTCATAAAAATTAAGCAGGAAGAGACTAATACCAAAAACAATTTGCCCCCACAGAAAACGATAATAGATTTTAGATAGATTTAGCTGTTTATCCGGGTTATTTTGCAATTTAAGTAAAGCGGCATTTTCTGACATAATACGGGAAGTGGAATCCAGAACACCTAGCTGAGTTTGGGCGAGCATTAAACCTAATAAGACCAGGAAGGCGCTGCCAACTAGTGGCGCGGTCGCTTGACCAATTAAGCGTCCTTCGGCGAGGATAAAATTTAAACCAGACAAATTGCCGCTAAGACCATAAGTGGTGCTATAAGATAGAATCATTAATAGAGCCATTGATAAAAACCCGAGTAACCAAAATACTAATAAATGTTCTAAACTGATACGCTTCCACCACTGACGGAAACGCCGTAGATTGGTTTGATTAACAACAAAATCAGTGCCCGATAAATTGATAGTTTGAGTTTGATTAATATTAAATAAGCCGCTCAGTTTTTGAGCATAGCGACCCATGCCGTAGCCTTTGTCTTTAATATAAATCGATTGGGATAGATTGAGATTGCCGCCGGCTCCGGCATAAGCGAAAGCAGCTAAAAAGGTGATTAAACTGACACCGGATGGTAACCAGCGATAATTATGGCCATAACCTAATAAGCCTTGGAACAAGGCTGACCAATCAGTCGGTTTAGCTAAAAATATTACTAATATCAGCAAGCACGGTATACCCACCAGGAGTATTGTTTTAGTTATCTTCTCTAGCGTTTTATAGACACTTTGATTAAAGGTCAGAACAGCTCCAATTAATAGCAAGATGCCAATCGCTAGCCAGCGAAAATTTTGAATGCCAAGCAAGTGACCAAAGATTTGAGCGCTGGCAGCGGCAATGCCGGGCAGTGCCCAACCGATAAAAGTTGATAAAATAAACCAGTAGGGTACCCAATGCCATAATCTGGCCAAACCGCTAAAAACGCTTTCGCCTTTAACCAGGGCGTAGCGTTCAATTTCCATATTGATAAAATATTGGCAAGTCAGTCCTAGCAAAGCGCCCCAGATAATGCCGAGACCATAGTTAGCAGCTAAATATGGCCACAAAATAACTTCGCCCGAACCAAGTCCAAGAGCCAGAATAATAAAACTTGGCCCGAGCATTTTGATAAAAGAAATAGGTTGCGGAAAAGATTTAGTCGTCATACAATAAGATTGTAGCAAAAAAACTTTTAATCTGACAAATAAAATTGATTTATGTCGGAACCATTAGCTAGCGCCATGCGACCGAATAATTTAGATAATTTTGTCGGCCAAGCCGAAATTATCGGTCCGGACTCATTCTTGCGTCAGGCAATAATTAAACAACACTTACCATCATTATTATTTTGGGGGCCGCCAGGTTGCGGTAAGACAACCTTGGCCAAAATATTGGCTAATAGTTTGGAGGCTGACTTTATCGCTTTGTCAGCCGTAACCAGTGGTTTGAAAGAATTACGGCAAGTTATTGATCAAGCCAGGGGCAACCAGATTGCCAATAAGCCGACTATTCTCTTAGTTGACGAAATTCATCGCTGGAATCGCGGCCAACAGGATGCATTATTGCCATATGTGGAAGACGGCACAATTATTTTGATTGGCGCCACCACCGAAAACCCTAGTTTTTCAGTCAATGCCGCCTTATTGTCGCGTTGCCAGGTGGTTATTTTTCAGCAATTGACTGCTGACGATATTATCAATCTTTTAGAAAGAGCCTTAAAAGACAAGCAATGCGGTTTGGGAAAATTAAATATCAAGGCCGATCCGTCGGCTTTAGCCAGAATCGCTCAGATTGCCGATGGTGATGCTCGATTATCCCTTAATCTATTGGAAGCAGCCGCTAAAATCAGTTCGGAAATAAATTTAGAAGTTGTCAATAAAATTAGCCGACAGATTGTTTTTAGTTATAATCAAGCCGGTGATGAACGCTATCATTTGATATCCGCCCTGCACAAAAGCTTACGAGGCAACGATGCTAGCGCGGCTGTTTATTGGTTGGTTAGAATGTTAGAGTCGGGTGAGGATCCTTTGTATATCGCCCGTCGTTTAGTTCGTTTTGCTAGTGAAGATATTGGACTAGCTAACAATACAGCTTTATTGTTGGCGACTAGTTGTTTTGAAGCTTGCCGGCAGATTGGTTTGCCGGAGTGTAAAGTTGTCTTAACTCAGGCAGTTATTTATTTAGCTAAATCACCTAAGAGTATTGCCGCCTACCAAGCTTATCAGCGAGCGGCTGCTGATGTTAATCAGTTTGGCGCTTTGCCGGTGCCGTTGCATTTACTCAATGCGAGCACTAAATTGGCCAAAGAAATGGGCTATGGCAAGAATTATAAATATACGCCGCTGGAAAGCGATGATGGTCAGAGCTATTGGCCGGACAAATTGCCAGCCAAGAATTATTTGGCTTAGTTAGCGAGTGTCACGGATATAGATAATCGGTATCAAACCGATGACTAATCCAGCGAATAAAACGATAAATATTGATTTTAGCGGTAAAAAACTTAAGGTGATAAAGGCGGCCAGCGAGGCGATTAGCCAGCCAATCGGTTTGTTTTGTCGATAAAGATTAATAACAGCCATATCGCGGCTTCCAACTTTTTTGAAAAAGTAAGTTTCATGCATACTTTCGGCCAAGGCAGCGCCGACGCGACTAAAAAATAATAGAAAACCCCAAACAAATGGGTTGGCAGTTTTTGTAAAAATAATACCAACAACAGCAATGATCATTATTAGGTTGCCGATAGTCAGCATTTCTTTTTCGCCAAAAAAACGATCGGCTAAAAGGCCGGCCGGCATTTGAATTATAACGAATGGCAGCAACATGAAAGTAAAGATAATACTTAATGTGGACCAGCTCAGTCCGAGGTGTTGGTGTAGATAAATCGGTATATAAAGACTCATTAGGCTATAAAAGAATTGTAAAGTTAAGGACGATAAAAAAATACCGCGCCGATCGCGATGGCCCAGTAGTTGATTAATCGTTATAGCGGCATCTTGCTGGCGATAGCGATTTTTGGCGTCAATAAACTGACGGCGCCGAGTGATTATTAGGAATAAGGCCGGCAACATTAAAAGTCCACCGATATAATAAATTCGTTGATAATTATTATCAGCGCCGACTAAGTAGCCCATAATTAATGGTGAAATCAACCAAGCAGCATTCATGGCTGTCAGATATTTGGTGCGGATAACTCCAGTGCAGCCATCGTCAGAAATATTTTCTAATAAGACATCCATGTTAACAAAAATAAAAACAATGGATAGATAACGAACAATAAATGAAACTAAAATCAGCCAGGTGGTTGTTTCTGAAGATATAATAAAGTTGGCGGCCACAGCTAAGAAGTAAGTAATAATCATCAACCGGTAAGTAGAATAGCGGCGGGCTAAACGAGGATATATAAATGAGATGGCGATCGTGATAATTGTTACTAGCGACCAGAATAGACCAATATATTCTAGTGGTAAAAATTGATTCAAGAAAGACGATTGGACATAGCCAACCATGGCGTCAATTAAGGCAGTTATGAAGACCAATCCGTAAATCAGATAGAAGGTTGATTTGGTTTTTTGCATAAAATAAAAAGTCTGTTAAACCGGAATAGCTTTATTATATAGAAAATTGTCGAGAAAGCCAAATCTTGCTATAATTAAATTGTCAAACCTTAAATCATTATTTATGCCCAATCATCCCACGAAAATAATCTACCCGGCTGATGTGCCTAAGGCCAAGCGTAGTCTTTATAATAGCAATTGGCAGCTATTAACCAAGAAGACTGGCCGCTTGTTATTATTAGCCGGTGATCAGCGAATTGAGCATCTCAATAGTGATTTTTTTGGCCCTGGCATTGACCAAGCCGACAATGATCCAGAGCATTTTTTTCAGATTGCCGATAAGATGCCGATTGGCGCAGCAGCCGTCCATTATGGTTTGGCTAGTTGGTATGGCCAGCATTACCGCCGGACCGCTTATGTTATCAAGCTTAACGGCAAGACTAATTTATTACCTGGTGATCCGATTAGTCGTTGCTTGGCCGGTGTCGGTCAAGCTATTGCTTTAGCCAAACAGGCCGGTTTTCGATTGGCTGGCGTGGGTTATACTATTTATTTGGGTAGTCAACATGAAGGGCAGATGATGGCCGAAGCGTCAGAGATTATTCGTCAGGCGCATGCTCAAGGTTTGCTAGCCATTGTTTGGATATACCCTAAGGGGGTAAATGTTAAAAACGAAAATGATGCGGAAATAATTGCCGGCGCGGCTGGGGTGGCGGTTAGTCTCGGAGCAGATTTTGTTAAATTAAAGGCGCCTAAGCCACTGACAGTTAAAAATATTCAACGCATCGTTCAGGCGGCTGGAAAAACTAAGGTTGTTTTTGCCGGCGGGTCCAGTCGAACGGCTGGTCAAGTTTTTAAAGATATTCAAGTTCAATTAGCGGCCGGCGCGGCCGGTGTGGCGATTGGCCGTAATATCCATCAGCGCTCGTTGACGGAAGCCAGTAATTGGCTGCGTGGATTGGCGGCGATGATTTATGAACAAAAAACAGCTGAGCAGGTTTTAAGCCGGTTAAAAATTAATAAGCCCAGCCGGCACAAGATTAAGTAACTTTTATTTTTAAATATATACGCCTATGCAAGCCAACATTAAAGCTCATGGTTTTGAATTGACACTGGCCATAACCAATTATATTAAAAAAAAGATCAACATGTTGGATAAGTATTTGGGCGATATTCAGCCGATTGCTTGTGATGTGCAAGTTGAATTAATGAGTCGGCGTCGCACTAAGGGTGATATATTTAGAGCGGAGATAAATTTACAATTGCCAGGGGAGTTATTGCGGATTGAAAAAACCGAACCCGATCTTTATAAGGCGATTGAAAAAGTTAAAGATCATTTGGCGCAGATGATTATCAAATATAAAGAGAAGAAAAGCGGTCGTTAGAGGGCTAATTTAGGTTGAAAAAAGCAAGGCGTTGGCCTTGCTTTTTGCTTTATTTAGACTATAATGGAAAAAATGAGTTAGTGCCGTTTAAGCAGGCGATTTAATTAATAAATATTATGAGTTTTTTACAAAAGATATTTGGCGATCCCAACGAACGGATAATTAAGGGTTTGCAGCCATTGATTGACCAAATAAATAATTTGGAGCCGACTATTAGCCAATACACTGATGAAGATTTAGTTCAAAAAACCACTGAATTCAAGAGCAACTACCAGCAGGCGTTGCAACAATCTGGTAGCAGCGGGGCCCAGGATTATTTAGATAGTATTTTACCAGAAGCATTTGCTATGATGCGTGAAGCGGCTCGGCGAACAATTGGCCAGCGTCATTTCGATGTCCAATTAATCGGCGGCATTATCCTTCATCGCGGACAGATTGCTGAAATGAAAACCGGTGAAGGTAAAACTTTAGTGGCGACTTTGCCGTTATACTTAAACGCCTTAACCGGTAAAGGGGCGCATCTGGTTACGGTTAATGATTATTTGGCTAGAATTGGTGCTGGTTGGATGGGGCAAGTTTATCATCGTCTTGGTTTAACAACAGCAGTCATTATTCATGAACAGGCCCTCAAGTATGATCCAGATTATGAAGATAGCACTCAATACGATGAGCGCTTGCGCCATTTTCGGCCAATCAGCCGTCAGGAGGCCTATAATTGTGATGTTCTCTATGGCACTAATAATGAATTCGGTTTTGATTATTTGCGCGACAATATGGTGGCTAATCAGAATCAAATGGTTCAACGGCCGCTGCATTATGCTATTGTTGATGAAGTTGATTCTATTTTAATTGATGAAGCCCGCACGCCATTAATTATTTCTAGCGCCGGCGAAGAATCTACCGATAAATATTATAAATTTGCCGAATTAGTCGCCAGACTGGATGAAGCCACTGATTACAATGTTGATGAAAAAATGCGATCGGTAACATTGACTGAGGCTGGCATGAATCGGATGGAAAATTTTTTGGGCGTTGAAAATATTTATGTTGAGGGTGGTGTCCGCGAAGTCATGCATATTGAACAGGCGCTAAAAGCGCGCGTCTTGTTTCATAAAGACAAGGAATATGTGGTTAAAGACGGTGAGGTGATTATTGTTGATGAGTTTACTGGCCGACTGATGTATGGTCGTCGTTATAGTGAGGGCCTACATCAAGCCATTGAGGCTAAAGAGGGGGTGGAAATTCAGAAAGAGAGCCGGACCCTGGCCACGATTACTTTTCAGAATTTTTTTCGCATGTATGAAAAGTTAGCCGGTATGACCGGTACAGCTTTAACCGAAGCCGAGGAATTTTCCAAGATTTATAATCTAGAAACGGTTGTTATTCCAACTAATAAGCCAACTGTCCGCCGCGATTTTAATGATTTAATTTACGCCACGGAAGCCGGTAAATTTCAAGCGGTGGCTAACGATATCAAAGAGCGTCATGCCAAAGGGCAGCCAGTTTTGGTCGGCACTATTTCGATTGAAAAAAGTGAAGCTCTAGCCGACTTATTGGCTCGGCAAGGTGTGTCGGCGGAAATTTTGAACGCCAAGTATCACGAGAAAGAGGCGCAAATTATTTCTCAAGCCGGTCGGCCTGGAGCGGTAACTATTGCCACCAATATGGCTGGTCGCGGCGTTGATATTATTTTAGGCGGCAATCCGCCCGATAGCGCCGAACAAGCCAAAGTTTTAGAGTCTGGCGGTCTGCATGTTATCGGGACTGAGCGTCATGAGGCGCGGCGGATTGATAATCAATTGCGCGGTCGTGCCGGTCGGCAAGGCGATCCCGGCTCTAGCCAATTCTATATTTCAACCGAGGATGATTTGATGAGAATTTTTGGCGGTGATCGTCTGAAAAGGATGATGTCAACTTTGAAATTGCCGGAAGATATGCCGATTGAAAATAGTCTAGTTTCTAAATCAATTGAATCGGCCCAAAAACGAGTTGAGGGTAATAATTTTGATCTGCGGAAACATTTAGTTGAGTATGATGATGTTATTAATAAACATCGGGAAAGTATTTATCGCCGGCGGCACCAAATTTTGCAATTAAGTGAAACTGAACCAAGTACGGAGACGGACCAGTCGCCAGCTACGCCACTTAGCGGCTTGATTTTAGAAATGATGGATGCTGAGATTGAGCAGGTTGTTAGCTTTCATACTCAAGGTGAAAATAGTGAAGATTGGAATATTCAGGAAATTAGTCAAGTAATGAGTACGATTATTGACATTCGGCCGGTCGAGCTGGCTAGTCAGTTGATTAAACTGGGCGAGAGCTCAACTGCCAAAATTGATAAAATTGCTTATCGCGACGCGCTGGTTAAACATCTGTTTGATTTAGTGCATCAGGCTTATAACGAATTATTAGTGTTGGCCAAAGACTTAAATTTAGATTGGCTGGCGATTGAAAAATCCGTTTTATTGCGATCAATTGACGGACTATGGATTGATCATTTGGAGGCGATGGATTATATGCGTAAAGGTATTGGGCTAAGGGGTTATGGCCAACGCGATCCATTAGTTGAGTATAAAAAAGAGGCTTATCGATTATTTAATGAACTAAATAGTCTGATTCAGAAACAGGTGGTTTATTCTATCTTTAAGATTGTTGATTTTAGTCGTTCCAATCAACAAGCCATCGGTCAAATGATTGCCGGAGCGGATACTCCCAAGAATTTAGTTTTTAAGTCGGGCGATGAAACCAACGCGGCACCAGTGGCGCAAAAATTAAAAGATAGCGCGGGGCATAAAATTGGTCGCAACGATCTTTGCCCATGTGGCAGCGGAAAAAAGTATAAGAAGTGCTGCGGAAAATAAAAAGGGTATAATAACTAAAAAACACCGACTGTAATGGCCGGTGTTTTTTATAATCAACTATTTATATTATTTAATAATAGCAGTTTCATTGCAAGCATTGTCCATATTCTCAGTTGGATGACTTTTTAGGAATTCGCACATATTTTCTCTGTCAAAACCACCCCAGTTTATTTTTTCTAGAGTATCTTTGGATGTTGCATAGACTAAAACTACGTCTTGTTTATCATTCCCATAAGAATCTCTTGTATTACCATAGAACCAAACAATATAATCAATCATTGGGATAGAAGTGTCGAGGCTTTTTTGGAATAAATTAGACGATAAAATGCCAGTATCTCTAATTAAAGAATCCTTTTTATAAAAATCATCAATATTAACACTAATAGTAACCATTTTGCTTCCGGCCGGCCGATAATTATCGGCGTCCTCAATTTTCATATCACGATAAGAAAATTTGGTCGTGCCAATTTTTTTAATTTCAGCTTTATAGCTTGATTCTAACAATTGTTCAGGCGTTTGATCTGCTACTACGGTAGTGTCTGCTGGTTTATTTTCTTGAACAGATAATTGTGTTTTATCAACAGGAGAGGTCGCACCAATTAAAATAATAAAGACAATGAATGATCCACCGAACCATAAAATAACCTTTTTTCTAGAGGTTAATTTTACTTTTGATGGTTTAATTATCCCAATTATAAGGCCGATTAGGGCAATAATTGATAGGAAAAAAAATAATGTAGGCATACAATTTATTAATAATTAATTACCATAAAACATTATTTCAGTATTTAATTAATAAATCAAGTTAACACTATATCACTAAGAGTGGTGCAAAGGCATTGAACCATTACATAGTTTGACTTTTACCTATTTTCCTGTTATATTGATCACGTAAGTTTTTCTTTGTGTGATCTCTAAAAGTCGCCGAGAAATAGGTCGACTTACTTTTATTTAAAACGTATAAGTTCGTAAGTTTGTATGTCCAAAAAATTATACGTTGGTGGATTGTCTTACAGCCTCACCAGCGAAGCCTTGAAAGAGGAATTCGCTAAGGCCGGGACCGTCGATTCAGCTATTGTCATTATTGACAAGATGTCTGGTCGTTCCAAAGGTTTTGGTTTTGTGGAGATGGCTACTGAGGAAGAAGCTCAAAAGGCAATTGATATGTTCAATGGCCAGGAAATCGCTGGCCGCCGCGTGACTGTCAATGAGGCTCGCCCTTTGACTGAACGCCCAGAACGAACCAACAATTGGGACAATCGTTCAACTCGCAGTTTCTAATTGCAAGTTAGCCTATTGTTTATAGAGACGCCGCCCTTGATTGGGGCGGCGTTTTTAGTCGTTGATTTTTTTAGCAAAGTGGACTATGATGAAGTAAATTAACCTTAGTTAATTTAATTTTGGCGTTTTAAATTTTAAAAATTGTTTATGGCTCACGCAGAAAAGAGAATATCAGCCAAACAGAAAAGCCGCGCTTGGCAGTTTTTCGGGCTATTGGTGGTTTTGGTAGTAGCTAGTTTACTGGTTAACCTAGGACCGCAGTATAATAATTTTATTACCAAGCATAATTGGCCATTGCCAAAAGTTAAAGAAGTGCCATTTCGTTTGGGGTTGGATTTGTCTGGCGGTACTAGTTTGACCTATGACGCTGATTTGTCTGCCGTTCCGGTCAATGATCGCATGAACGCCATTCAGGGGGCGCGCGATGTGGTGGAGCGCCGGGTTAATATGTTCGGCGTTAGTGAACCCAATGTTCAGATTAATAAAACTACTCAAGGCAAATACCAGATTTCGGTGGAATTGGCCGGTATTAACGATGTTAAGCAGGCGATTAAGATGATTGGCGAAACTCCGCTATTGCAATTTAAAGAAGTTAATGATCAGCGTAAAGAATTAACTGATCAAGAAAAGAAAGATCTTGATGATTACAATAAAAAAGCCGAAACCAAGGCTGGCGATGTCTTGGGTAAGGTTTTGTCCGGTGGTAATTTTGCCGAATTAGCTAAGTCTTTAAGCGAAGATGATGATACCAAGGCAGCGGGTGGATCTTTGGGTTGGCTAAGCAGCAAAGAAGATCCGGAGTTAATTGCTATTGCTGAAAAATTAAACAAGGGTCAAGTCAATACTAATTTACAAAAAACATCAGCTGGTTATGAAATCGTTAAGTTAGAAGATAAGCGCCCCAAAACTCAGGATGGCCAGCCAGTAGTTGAGGTCAAGGCGGCTCATTTATTAGTTTGTTATAACGGCGCTGTTAGCTGTGAAAGCGGTTTGGATAAGCAGCAAGCCTTAGACAAAATTAAAAAGTTAAAAGAGCAAGCTACTGTCCAAAATTTTACCGATTTAGTTAAACAGAATTCGACTGAGCCGGGAGCTCGTGACAGTGGCGGTGAGCTTGGTTGGTTTGGTCGCGACACCATGGATCCGCAGTTTGAAGAAGCGGCTTTTGCTATGAAAAAAGGAGAGATTTCTGAAGTCGTGGAAAGTCAATTCGGTTATCATTTGCTTTATAAGCAAGACGAGCGCGCGGTAATTGATTATAAATTAAGCCACATCTTGATTAAGACTCGGTCGGCAGTGGATATTCTTGGCAATATTGATGAATGGAAAACCACTGAATTAACTGGTAAATATTTGAAGCGAGCGACGGTTCAATTTAATCCGCAAGATGGTTCGCCGGAAGTAGCGCTAGAATTTGATAGTGAAGGTGGTAAAATTTTTGAAGACATTACTGGGCGCAATATTGATAAGCCAGTGGCTATTTTTTTGGACGGTTATATTATTAGCCAGCCTAATGTCAGCCAGAAGATTACTGGCGGTCAAGCAGTAATCTCCGGTCGTTTTAGTCAAATTGAGGCGAAAACATTAGCGCAACGTTTGAATGCCGGAGCCTTGCCAGTACCGATCAGCTTGGTTAATCAACAAACCATTGGCGCTAGCCTTGGCCAATCATCGGTTGATAATAGTTTGCAGGCCGGTTTGATCGGCTTAGCCTTAGTAGCGCTATTTATGATTATTTTTTATCGTTTGCCCGGCTTGTTGTCAGTTATATCTCTGTCAATTTATGGTTCATTGCTGTTGGCCATCTTCAAGATTTGGCCCGTCACTTTAACTTTATCAGGTATCGCCGGTTTTATTTTGTCTATCGGTATGGCAGTTGATGCTAATATCCTTATTTTTGAGCGTACCAAGGAAGAGCTGCGCGCTGGCAAACCATTAAGCAATTCCATTAATGAAGGTTTTTCACGCGCTTGGCCCTCAATTCGTGATGGTAATTATACAACCTTAATTACTTGTTTTATTCTATATCAGTTTTTAACCGGTCCAATTAAAGGATTTGCCATTACTTTAGCGCTGGGTGTTTTAGTGTCAATGTTTAGTGCTATTGTGGTTACTCGCAACCTTTTGCGTTTAATGATTACACCGCGTTTAGCTGAAAAAACTTGGCTATTTGGGGTTAGTCGGCGACAATGTTCCGGTGAAGATAAATAATTAATTGCTATTATTCATCCATATGTATCAGATTATTGCAAAAAGTAAATATTGGTTAATATTTTCAGCTATCGTCATCGCTTTAGCGATTGCAGCGATTGCGGTGTGGGGTTTACATTTTGGTATTGATTTTACTGGCGGCAGTGTTTTAGAAGCTCGCTATGCCCAAGATCGGCCGACGGTTGATAAAATTCAAGATAGCCTTGATCCATTGGGGCTAGATAATTTAATTGTCCAGCCAGTTGGTGATAATGAAATCAGATTGCGCTTTCAAGAGGTTGATGAAGCTAAACATCAAGAAATATTAAACAAGCTGGGAGAGCTATCACCGCAAGTTGATGGCCAGCCAGGCTTTGAGGAATTACGTTATGACTCGATTGAGCCATCGGTTGGCCGTGATTTGCGTAGTCGAGCTTTGACCGCCATTTTTTTGGTTTTAGTGGCAATTATTATTTATGTAGCTTGGGCTTTCCGCAAAGTTTCTCAACCGGTTAGTTCTTGGAAATATGGTGTTTGTGGCGTGGTGGCTCTTTTTCATGATGTTTTAATCATGGTTAGTTTTATGGCCTTGCTGGGGCATTATTATGGTTACCAAGTAGATATAACTTCGGTTGCGGCCGTGCTGACTATTTTGGGTTATAGTATTAATGATACGATTGTAGTATTTGACCGAACCAGAGAAAATTTATTACGCACTCGACAGAGCTTTGCCGAAACGGTCAATATTAGTTTGAATCAGACATTAACTCGCTCAATCTATACTTCAGTGACGGTAATGTTGACTTTAGTGGCGATCGTTTTATTTGGCGGAGCCTCAATCCGTGATTTTGCTTTAATTCTATTGATCGGTTCATTTTTCGGTGTCTATAGTTCAATTTTTATTGCCTCACCGCTATTAGTGGTTTGGAATGATTGGAGTAATCGTCGTAAAGCTAAATAAAGTCGCATCTTACCTAAGACCGGTCATGGTCTTACAGCTATTAATTATTTTTTATATTTTATGCGCCAAAGCCAACTTTTTACCCATAGTCTTAAGGAGCTGCCTAAAGACGAGACCAGTTTTAATGCTCAAACATTGATGCGAGCTGGTTTTATTGATAAAAGTTCGGCTGGTGTCTATACTTATTTGCCGCTGGGTCTTCGAGTAATTCAGAAAATTCAGACGATTGTTCGTCAAGAAATGGCTTCTTTGGGAGCGCAAGAAGTCTTAATGCCCAGTTTGACGACCGAAGAACCATGGAAACAGACTGGTCGATTAACTAGTTTTGATGTCCTATTTAAGACCACTGGTGCTGACAAAAAGTCTTATGTTTTGGCTCCAACTCATGAAGAATTGGTTACTCCATTAGTCAAAAAATTTGTTCAGTCTTATCGCGACCTGCCTTTGGGGGTTTATCAGATACAGACTAAGTTTCGCAATGAATTGCGGGCCAAATCAGGGCTATTGCGCGGTCGTGAATTTTTAATGAAGGACTTGTATTCTTTTCATTTGGATCAAGACGATCTTAATGCCTATTATTTGCAGGCCCAAAAAGCCTATTTTCAGATTTTTAAGCGCTGCGGCTTATTGGATCAAACCTATTTGACCTTTGCTTCGGGTGGGGCTTTTTGTCAGTATTCTCATGAGTTTCAAGCAGTGACCGAAGCCGGTGAAGATATAATTCATATTTGCGAAGATTGTAATTTGGCCATTAATAAAGAAATCATTAGCGAGCAGTCGGTTTGTCCGAATTGTGGTCGCAAGGATTTGTTAGAGCGCAAAGCGATTGAAATTGGCAATATATTCAAATTAGGTGTTCGTTTTAGCAAGGCTTTTGATTTTATGGTTACTGGATCAGATGGCGCTAAACAACCGGTGTTAATGGGCTGTTATGGCTTAGGCATTACGCGATTAATGGGGGCGATTGTTGAAGTTAATCATGATAATCAAGGTTTGATTTGGCCAAAAGAAATTGCGCCGTTTAAGGCCCATCTTATCGATCTAACAACTGGCGATAGCGGTCATAATCAAGCTGAAAAATTATATGATCTTTTAGTTAGATTGGGCATGGAAGTATTGTTGGATGATCGGCGCCACTTGCCGGCTGGCACCAAGTTCGCCGATGCCGATCTTATTGGCTGTCCTTATCGCTTGGTTATTAGTGACAAAACTTTAAGTCAGAAGAGTTTTGAAATTAAGCGCCGTCAAGACACTGCTGGCCGATTGGTGGCCATAGATCAAGTTAGCGCTTATTTTGGCAGTAATTAAGACTAGCCATGTTTGAGAGATTTCGGCAAAAACTTACCCGTAATTTAGCTATCGATCTTGGCACCTGCAAGACTATGCTTAGTGAACCGCAGAGCGGTTTATTTTTAACTGAGCCGACCATTGTGGCGGTTAACAAGAAAACGGATCAAATATTAGCTGTCGGCAGCGCTGCCAAGGCAATGATTGGCAAAAATCCATCGCATATTGAGATTATTAAACCATTAGTGGATGGGGTTGTTTCTGATTTTGAAGTAACTGAAAAATTGTTAAAATATTTTATTGATCAAACGCAGGAGAGCAATTCTTTTTTAACTCCTAAGCCGGCCGTTGTGATTGGTATTCCGTTGGATATTACCGAAGTGGAAAAAAAGGCAGTAGAAGATGCGGCTAAGTCGGCTGGAGCCCGCCAAGTTTTTTTAGTTGAGGAGCCGATGCTATCGGCGATTGGCGCTGGCTTGCCAATCATGGAGGCGACGGCCACTATGCTAGTAGATATTGGCGGTGGAACCACCGAAATTGCGGTCTTAGCTCTGGGGGGTTGTGTGGCCTGGAAGTCGCTGAGGTTGGCCGGCAATGCTTTTAATAATGAAATAATTCAATATATCCGTGAGGAGTTCAGCTTGTTAATTGGCGAACAATTAGCTGAAGAAATAAAGATTAAAATCGGTTCAGCCACGCCACAGCCAGAGGAATTAACAATGGCGATTCGTGGCCGCGACTTAATCAATGGTTTGCCTAAGGAAATCATTATTAATGATGAGCATGTCCGTGAGGCGATTGCTCGGCCGATTAGCCAGATTATTGATAATATTAAAGCGACTTTAGAGGTTACGCCGCCGGAATTAGTCGCTGATATTTATGAACGGGGCATTATGCTAGCTGGTGGCAGCTCATTATTAGCCGGCTTTGATCAAGCAATTGCCCGAGCTACTAAAATCGGTGTTCATATTGTTGATGAGCCCATCAGCAGCGTTGTTCGCGGGGCAGCCCATCTGCTAACCGATACTAATCTATTGGATAAAGTGGTAGCTCCGAGCTTAACTGATTTATAAATTATGGCCATAATTCGTTTGCCTGGTAAGAAATCGTCAGCCTGGCCATGGTTATTATTGGTCATGCTGGTTTTAGCGCATTTTATTGGCTTATTAACTGGAGTAGAAAATATGGTTGGACGAGCGGTTCAGCCAGTCCTTAGAACACTCTCATCTCGCAATCAATCATTAACTGGTTGGCTGAATAATTGGCGAGAACGACGGGCCTGTCAAACAGAGTTATCAGAAGTTAAGAATCAGAATAGTCGGCTAACGGCGCAAACCATCAGTTTAGCCAGTTTAGTTGAAGAGAATAAAGAATTACGTCAGCTTTTAAATTTTCAAAAAGCTCGGGAATTTAAATTAGTAACAGCCAATATTGTTTATCGCGGCCAATCTGGTGGATTATTAGCGCCAAGCCAGACTCTAATCATTGATCAAGGAGCTCGACAGGGGATAGCGACTGATTTGGCGGTTATTGATCAGCAGGGGGCTATTGTCGGTAAAATTGGTCAGGTCAAGGATAATTCAGCCGAAGTTTTGTTGGTCACCAATAAAAATTGTCTTTTAGCAGCGGCCACAGCTAGTAGTAGTCAAACTATTGGCGTTGTCCGTGGCGAGATGGGGCTGACTATCAGGCTGGAAATGGTTGCGCAAAATGAACCGCTACAAGTTGGCCAAGATATTGTCACTTCAGGATTAGAGCCGGCTGTGCCGCCCAATCTATTGATTGGTCGGATCAATCAGGTCAATAAAGAAAACAATGCTTTATGGCAGGATGCTGGGCTAGAACCGCTAACCGATGCCAATCAGTTAAATTTTGTTAGCGTTATTATTCCTTAAGCTTATGGGTTGGCTGCAATTGTTCAATGCCCTGTGGTTGTTATTAGTGGCTCTTATCCAGCTGTCGTGGATTGATCAGTTGCCAATAATTTGGTTGCGACCGAATTTGTTATTGGTAATTTTAATTAACTGGTTAGCTTTGAGTGGCTGGCGGCGAGTTAATTGGTGGGTAATATTTTTAGGCTTATTTTTAGATTGTCTAGCTTTTTATCCGTTTGGTAGTCAAACTCTGCTTTGGATGTTGACGATGGGCTTGGTGAATTTATTATTGGTTAATTTTTTTACTAATAAATCATTGACAGCTTTTTCCGGGCTGGTGGTTATTGCCACAATTTTTCAGTGGTTGGGACGAATAATTATTAGTCGCCACTGGCCGGTTAATCAGTGGTGGCTTGATCTAGGCGGACAGATTTTAGCTAATTGGTTGTTGATGGTCATTATTCATTATTTAATTTATTGGTTAGATCGGCGGCTGAATCCATTGTTTTTATTCAAACGACGCTAATTTATGGCCAGAGATAATGCCAACAATCCATTTTCCGACGACCTGGGGGCGATTAGTCATCGTCGGAAGGCTTTACGACTATCTTCAACTAACCATCGCTGGACCGAGGAAGTTTTTTTAAGCCAGACTGACAATAATGAAACCATTAGTCATAATTTTTCTAACACTCGTGGCTATATTTTTTCTCAGATTTGTTTAGCGGCATTATTATTGCTTTTGGCTCGTTTAATATGGCTACAGCTTTATCGCGGTGATTATTATTATAATTTGGCTGAAGGCAATCGATTACGTTTGGAGCGTTTGGAGGCCAAGCGGGGGATTATTTATGACAGCCAACGGCAGCCGTTAGTGCAAAATGTGGCTAATTTTTTAGTCTATGTAACACCCAGTAACTTGCCTAGTAAACCGGTAGACCGGCAGGCGGTCTTGGCTCGTCTGGCTGCAGTGTTGGGTGAAGAGGTTAGTGTAAAATTGGAGAGTGATCTGGCGACAATCCAACCGCGATCACTAGATTTTTACCAACCCATTTTTGTCAGCGATAATTTAACTTATGATCAAGCGGTCCAGTTGACCGTGCAGGCGCACCAGCTGCCGGGGGTTGTGTTAACCAATCGCAATAAACGCCAGTATTTACCAATCAGCTCATTCTTGGGCACTTCCAGCCAACCATTTGATTCCGATAGCCTGAGCTTGATTATTGGTTATATCGGCAAAATTAATGAACAAGAATTAAGCAAAAACAAGGCTGACAACTATTTACCAATTGATTATATCGGCAAAGTTGGCTTGGAGGCTTATTATGAAAAAGATTTACGCGGCCTAAGCGGTAGCAAACAGATTGAGGTTGATGCCGTTGGTAATGAAAAGAAAAAAATCGCTCAGCAGAATCCGTTAGATGGCCGCCATTTAGTTTTGAATATTGATAGTCGCTTACAGGCTAAATTGGAAGAAATAGTTCGTCAGCATTTAGACCGCGTTAATAGCCGTAAGGCTGTAGCCATTGCCTTAGATCCCAATAATGGCGCAATTTTAGCCATGGTTAACCAGCCCAGTTTTGATAACAATGATTTTGCCAACGGCATTGATCAAGCGACCTATCAGAAGCTGATTAATGATCCAGCCAAGCCAATGTTTAATCGGGCGGTTAGCGGCGAGTATCCATCGGGTTCAACGGTTAAGATTGTTATGGCGGCCGCTGCTTTGCAAGAGAAAGTGATTACCGCCACTACGGGTTTTATGAGTACTGGCGGATTACGAATTAGCCGGTGGTTTTTTCCTGATTGGAAGAGTGGTGGCCATGGCTGGACGGATGTGTCCAAAGCGATTGCGGAATCGGTTAATACCTTTTTCTATTATATTGGCGGCGGTTATGAACAATTCAATGGTTTGGGTCTAGAAAAAATAGTTAAATATTTGCAATTATTTGGTCTTGGTAAAACTACCGGTATTGACTTGGCCGGCGAGGCCAGCGGTTTTATCCCGACGGCGGCCTGGAAACAAGAAAAGACTGGCGAGCCTTGGTATATCGGCGATACTTACCATTTAGCTATTGGCCAAGGGTATTTATTGGTGACGCCATTGCAGGTGGCTAATTATACTATGGCTTTTGCTAATGGTGGACGGATTTATCAGCCCAGATTGGTTAAAGAGATTCTTAATAGCGACGAGTCGGTCTATCAAACTATGGTGCCGAAAACTATGAGTCAAGATATCGTTAATCCAGATAATCTACAAACTGTTCGTCAAGCCATGCGTCAGACGGTGCTGACCGGCAGCGCGCGCAGTTTGCAGAGCTTACCGGTACCGGTAGCCGGTAAGACTGGCACAGCCCAATTTGACAGCCGCAAGGCAACCCATTCTTGGTTTACCGGCTTTGCGCCGTTTAATCAGCCAAAAATAGTGCTAACGATTTTAGTGGAAGAAGGCGGTGAAAGCACTGATGCCGCGGTACCGATCGCCAAGGATTTTTGGCAATGGTATTTTAGCTCTATTGACACCCCAGAGGGGTATAGTGTAAAATAAAAATAAGTTTTAAAAATTTAAATAATTATTATGGCAACTAATTTTTTTGCCGGTACTAGAACACCGGAACAGCGTTTAAATATTATTATTGGCCAGTTAAATGGCCTAAAGAAAACATTAGCCAAAGGCCGCTACGATTGTTATGCTTTAATTACCCAGATTAAAGCCACCAAAGCGGGGCTGGATGCTGTTTTAGAAAAGATTTTGGAAGAGCAGCTGGATCGTTGCCTCAAAACAGCCAAAAGCAAGCCCGAGGTTAAAAAGATTTTTAGCCAGGTCGTGCGCAAATAATTATTGGTTGGTATTTTGCTAATAAAATTAACGATAGCTTATGTCACAGGTTTTAGAATTAAACCCGGGTAATTTTGCCGCCGCGGTTTTACAGAGTGAGTTGCCAGTTTTAGTGGATTTTTGGGCGCCGTGGTGCGGCCCGTGCCGGATGATGGCGCCGGTTTTGGATAGCTTGGCCGCCGAGTTAGCGGGAAAGGTTAAGATCGCCAAGATCAATGTTGATGACCCAGCTAATCAGCCGTTAGCTGCTCAATACGGCATTCAAGGCATACCTAATTTGAAATTATTTAAGGCCGGTCACGAGATTGCCGATTTTGTCGGCATGCGCCAACTAGATAGTTTGCGTCAGGATATTTTGGCGAAGATAGCTTAGTATGGAAGGCCAAAATTACGATTTATTAATTATTGGAGCTGGTCCGGCCGGCTTGACTGCCTCTATCTATGCCAGCCGTTACAAGATTAAGCACGCTGTGCTCGGCAGCCTGCCAGGCGGTACCATAACTGAAGCCCATAAGATCTGTAATTTTCCTAGTGAAGCCAATATTAACGGTTGGGATTTGGCGCAAAAGATTGAGAGCAATGCTCGTCAATTGGGCGCTGAATTTATGACTAGCGAGGCGGTAGCAATTAGCGGACAATATCCTAATTTTGCGGTTGAACTGGCTAGCGGTCAAGTTTTATTAACTAAATCTATTTTATTGGCTACTGGCACTAAACGCCGCCACTTGGGACTAGATAATGAACAGCAATACTTAGGCAAGGGTTTGGCCTATTGCGCCACCTGCGATGGTCCATTTTTTAAAGATAAATTGGTTGGGGTGCTCGGTGGTGGTAATAGCGCGGCCACAGCAGCCCTATATTTAGCAGACATAGCTCGACAAGTTTATTGGTTTTATTTGGGTGATCGCCCTGAAGCAGCCGAGCCAAGCTGGCTGGAGGAAATAGATAAGCGTGCCAATATTAAGCATTATCCCAATGTTAAGGTGAATCAGCTGCTGGGTGATAATCATTTAACCGGAGTAGAGTTGATTAACTCTGACCACCAAACCAGCCAATTAAACATAGACGGTTTGTTTATAGAAATTGGCAGCGATCCGGCTACCGGATTATTACAGCAATTGAACGGACAAATTAATGATCGCGGCTATGCCATCGTTGACGCCGGACAAGCCACGACCGTAGCTGGAGTTTGGGCGGCCGGTGATGCAACAAGCAATTCTAACGGCTTGCGACAAATCATTACTGCTTGCTCAGAAGGGGCGATTGCCGCCGATAGTATCTTCAGATTTTTAAAAAAGAATTAAGCCTAGATTATTTTTTAATTTTGCCAGAAGCCGCTCTTTAAGGGCGGCGTCTTACTCTTGACAAAAAATGATAACTATGTTAAACTAGTTAATCAATTAATTTTTCATTGATTTCCAATGCCTTATTCTTGGTGGCAAACAATTAAAGATAAACAATCAATCATTTGGTGGTGGTTAGTCGGTCTATTAGCTGCGGCTATACTGGTTAGTTTTTTGCAACCTTTAAAATATTCAGCTGAAAGCCAATTACTGGTAGTGCCTGATTACCAACAAACCAGTGATCCTTACCAGATCTCTCGTACTAATGAATATCTGAGTTCTTTATTGGCGCAGGTAACTTATTCCAGCTCCTTTTTTGAAGCAACGGTCAAGCCGGAGTATCAGATTGATACCACCTATTTCGGCGATACCGCTAAAAAACGGATAACTAACTGGCGCAATACTATCAAAGTTAAGCCAATTAATGATTCCGGCGCTATCAGCGTCAAGGTTTATCATCCCGACAAGCAACAGGCTGAAAAATTGGTGCGGGCTATTAATTATAATTTAATCACCAAAAATAATTATTATCACGGTTTGGGCGATAAAGTGACCTTAAAAGTGATTGATGAGCCATTAGTTTCTGGTTGGCCGGCCAAGCCCAATTTACCGCTTAATTTTGGTTTAGCTATTATTTTGGGAATATTGATCGGCTTAGCGCAAATCTATATTGTTAGTATTAATTATGATAATAAAGAATGGCCGGAAGTAGCCATGGATTGGCCTAGTTCCGAAGCGATTCAAAATATGGTTAAGCAGCCGACGGAAGCGATGACTGAAGCAGAGCCAACAAATTTAAAGCCGCAATCAATTAACCGAGTAGTTAAAAACAGCCAGATGGCCAATCAGCCGTTAGCTATGGAAACAGTAGATATTGATGATGGTCAAGATATTACTGAGCAATTAGTGCTTGGTGGCAATATTGATAATATTTTCGCTAGTTAAGTTTTTCAGCCGGTCAGTCGCTGGCCGGTTGAGGAGCTGCAACTAGGTTTCTAGGGGTAGTTGAACTTTAAAAAAATAATAAAAATTGTAACGCGCCCTCAAGGAGGGCGAAAGGAGATTGTTATATGAAGAAGAGGATTTTTTTGGCCCTAGTGGCCGTCATCCTCGGAGTTGCCCTCTTCGGGGCGACTTATGTTGTTAAAATCGGTGATACCCTAGAAGGGATCGCCGAAGCGAACGGTGTGTCAGCGGAAACGCTGGCGCAGATTAACAACATTGACCAACCCTATGTCATTTGGGTTGGTCAAACATTAGATATACCCCAGGCCCCACAGCAGCCTAGGGTAATGGCCAGCAATGAAGGTGGCAATTTATTACTGCCAAATTCGTTGAGTAGTGGTTCGTCCGGCTCAAACATAGGCCGTAAGGCTTTTGTCTGGGCTAAGAAGCCACCATCAGCTGGTGGCGGGGTTGGTTGTTTTTGGAATAATTCGGCTAGCGGTTATTACCGCTGGGCGAACGCCAAATGGCAACCGGTGGTGCTCTCACCCAAGACATCTTTTGGTGTTTGGGGTGAGGTCGGAGACGATTACTGTCGGGTAACCGACAGTAATTGGTCACAAACCGCCCTGTCTTTCAAGGCAGGGCCAGTCCTGGATTTTTACGTTCCAGGTTACTGGTTCAATTCCTGGTCTTTCAAGACCTATTATGGGTTCCGCCATGCGGACTCCCGCAATGGGGCCTGGGGTAAAACCCAGGAAGACCAGACCTGGGCAGCCAACCTTTGGGTTGGTGTCCACCAGGGCGTCCAACCGTGGTTTGCCAAGACCAGTCTGTCCGGTGAATACACAGGCCTGATTTCCGCCGACGCCGTCGGCGGCAGTAACGGTCAATACTTGCCGGTCTCGTCCTACTCCCCAGTTAAATGGGAAAGCTCGTTAGAGCAATCCCTGTATAAATGGGGTGACGGTTCACTGAATTTTAGACTCGGTTATCGCCATCTTAATGGCGAACCCAACCCGGGGAAAGACCGGGCGTTCTATGGAATTAACATCCAACTCGGATGGGCGAAAGTCCTCTATGAGCTGGAAATTGGCAACAAAAAACAACAAAACATAGAAGCTCAACTGAGCTTCTAAAGGAGTACAAAGTGAAAGCAAGAAATTTTCTAATAGTCGTCGGTGTCGTCATTCTCTTGTTAATACTGTTCAGAGGTTGTTACAGTATTAACATTACTCGTCAGCCTACTACCAGGGGACTGGTAGTTCAGACTTTAGAAGGCCTTGGCATTCTAAATGCCAAGGTTGATGTTTTGGCTGCCGACGTCGACACAATTAAAGTTGACGTTCGCGAATTAAAAAACCGAAAATGTCCGACCAAGACAGTTTGGCGGACTAAAACCGTGGTTGTGCCACAGGCACAGCCACAGCCAGCGGATGACCAAATCACAATCCCACCAGTGACACCGCAACCGCGGCGAACCCAACCACAGGTGGGTACAATTACGCCAGGGGATACACCAGGTCCCAAAGACCTATTATTCTGCATTGACTTGGAGCCAACCAAGTCAACGGACAGTTCTAAGAAGTTTTTATTCTGGGAACTGGTCAACAATCTCGGATACCAAATATCTGGGGTTGTACCTAATAGCACCGGGAGGTCGGCCAACATGAGGTTGGCCCCCGGAGCGTCTGTCGATGGCATTAGCTACGACGGAGCAATGCTAAAGATGAGCATTGCTTCTGTTGGCGCATGGTATGCCCAAATCATGGGCACACCGATGCCGTCCGACTTTCGACCGGCCATCCGCTCTAACAAGAGCGGATGGTCGAGTAGATTGATGGCTAGAAGCGGGGACTACTTCGTCTACCGCTTCTGAAGATAAACAACTTTAACTCGAGGGAGAATGGCCTGGAAACCGTTCTCCCTCTCTTTATATGGAGGAATAAATGAAGATAGTGTTTTTGGTCTTTGTGATGGCCATAATGTCGGTCGCTGGATTATCAGCCATTGGCTCGGCCATTTATTGGACTCAACCAACTATCAATGAGATTGAAGCCGAGGTGATTGCTCGGCATGACTTGGCCATAATAGACCTGGAAAATCTGTTTAATAACCCGGATAATCTCCGGGCGATTAAGCGGGTTAATACCCAATGTAAGCTTTTAGCTTACATTAATTTCTTCGAAGTTTGGCAGAGTCCAATTCCACCTAATCGGCCATTCGGCAGTAGGCTGAGTCAGACCATCACTAGCCAATTCTCGGATTGGTTATTGGTCAGACCTGATGGTCAGCCAGCTGGCTTTTGGCCCGGGATGCAACCGCTCAATCTGAGCGATTTGTGTCCAGTTATCCAGGGCTATACCTATACCCGATACATACAGGAGATTCTCTTAGAGAACATCCTAAACGATCGGGTCTGGGATGGTATCTTCCTCGACAACCTGTTTGACAGGGTGTCGTGGTTAGGTGAATTGGATTTAGATCGTGACGGTCGGGCGGATGACGCCCGGACAGTCGACTATCATTGGTATAGAGGGGTTAGCCGGTTTTTAACCGGCATCCGTCAGGCCAAAGGTAGTCGTTTCCAGATTTGGGGCAACCATTTGTCCTTATTCTGGAAGGATAATATTGACGGCCGTTTTCTGGAAGACTTCCCAACCCAGGATTGGTGTTGGGAAGAAGCCATGGCAATTGCTGGGCAATTGCCGGAAGTCGTCTTCCAGGGTAAAGGGCGGGGCATGGATCTGGCGTTTAATAGCAGCTTGCTGCTAGACAACGCTTTTTTCTGCCTCGGCCAGAACATGGCCGTGCCCGATTCCATGCTGGCTAAGCTGAACAGTTTGAAAAAGCTGCCAGCCAACCAGCGTGGAATATTAATATTTAACGCCGCTGACCATACTTATCAGCGGCAATTAGGGGAGGAGCTGATTCAGGTTCGCCTGAATCGGCAAACTTCCGACTAACAATTGACCTGTCACCCCGTTAAGCTTACGAGCTTGATGGGATGGCAGGTTTTTTCTTGGTTAAAAGTTTGACTTTATCCATATTTTATGGCATTTTAGAGCTATGGTTCAACAGGCAAATAATCCAGTCATCAAATCAAAACCTCGTCGTCCGCCAGTTAGTATTGGTCAATTATTGGTTATGATTGGCCTCTTTTTAACGGCCTTTTCTTTGCCGCTGCTAGATTGGCGTTTTTATCTTTCTGGCTTCGAGTTTAATATTAGTGATTTTTTAATTTTATTAACGGCAGCTATTTATTTTATTAGTCGTATTTTTAGTCAATTGAGTGGTCAGCTAGTTAGAGCTTGGCGCTGGCCTCTGGCTTGGCCAGCCGCTATTTTTTTAGCAATTATTTTATTGAGCTCCGTTCTTAGTCCGTGGCCGGTAGCGGCTCTTAAATACTCGCTTAGGGTTATTGTTTTTGTCTATCTTTTTTATATAGCCCTGCCCTTTAACGCTTTAGATTCTTGGCCGAAGTGGCGTTGGCCATTAGCAGGCGCAATTATTGCCGGTATTTACAGTTCAGTTATTGGATTGTGGTCTTTAAGATGGCAAGATTTGCATGATGCTTTTTTTCGAGTTCAGCCCATGGCTATTTTTGGTCATTGGTGGCTAGGCAGCAATCATAATTTATTGGCCGAATTTTTGGTTATTAGTAATTTTTTCTTGTTAGCTTGGGGGCGCTTTAGCAAAAATGATCGGCAGCGGCGAATCTTGGATATTGTTTTTATTATTTCGGTTGTTATTACTTTATTGACTTTTTCTCGGGCCGCTTGGATAGTAATGATCATCCAACTAGTTTTGTGGTGGCTGTCGATCAATAATCGCCGGCAGCGGATAGGCTGGTTGCTGGCTGCGGCCTTGTTAGTGGTTGTGATTACGCCTTTATGGTTAAAGATGGATAGTTTGCAGACGGCTAACTATAGTTCAACTGAAAACCGTGTTTTACTGACCCAAATTGCTTGGGAAAAAGTCCAACAAAAACCATTTTTAGGTTGGGGTAGCGGCCAATTTTTACAATTAGTTGACAATAACTTACGCTTTCGGGCCAAGTATGGCGATCCGATAGACTCGCATGGAGTTTTGCAAAAAGTGGCAGCTGAGAATGGTATTATTGGCCTAATAGCTTTAGCTATACTGTTTGTTAGTTTAGTAGCTATCTGGTGGCGGGCTTGGTTAAATAATCCTAAAGCGCGGTCATGGCTAACACCGTTGATTATTGGGGCATTGGGCGGTTTGTTGTTCCAGCTGTTCAATACTTCTTATTATAAGGGCAAGGTTTGGTTGCCAGTGGCTCTTAGTTTAGCCGCTATTCAATTACTAGCTTATGAAAAAAAGGCAAAGCCATAATCAGCCCCTGAAGGTAGTTTGCTTGACGCCGCATTTATTTATCGGCGGAGCCGAGCGCCTAATGATTGATATTTTTAGTCGCTTGGATCGCCAGCGTTTTCAGCCGCAATGGTGTTGTTTAGAAGGTGATTCCAATGATTCGGCTAACTGGCGGCGGGAACTAGAACGGGCCGGCATTGAGGTGGTGGTTTTAGCCAGTGACCAAAAACCGAAACAAAAAGTCGGTCGTTTATGGCGGCTGATAGTAATTGGTTGGCGCCTATGGCGGTATTTAAGAAAAAATCGGCCAGATATTGTGCAGACGCAGTTATTTGCCGATGTTTATCGGCCAATCGCTTGGCTAGCCGGTGTGCCGACCATTATTAGCGTGGAGCATAATTTAGATTATGATGAGCCGACTTGGACCAGACTAGCTAAAATAATCAGTCGCTGGTCGGTTAACGGCATAATTGCTGTATCCAAAGCCGTTAAACAAGACATTATTCAGCGTTATCATTATTCATCTAATAAAATTGAGGTGATTTATAATGGCGTTGATTTAGATAAATTTTTTCAACCGATTGCTCGGCCTAGTTTAGTCGACCAGCCTCAATTGATTTGGCGGCTGGGAGCTATCGGCCGTCTGACCCGGCAGAAGGGTTTTGATTTATTGATTAAAGCTTTAGCTAAACTGCCTAAAGCAATACATTGGCAATGTTCAATTGCCGGTAGCGGCCCGCAGGCTGGTTATTTAAATGATTTGATTACTAAGTTTGGTTTAAACAATCAAATAAAATTAGTTGGTCTACAAACTGATGTGCCAAAGTTTTTAGCCAGCCTAGACTTGTTAATTGTTCCGTCGCGCTGGGAAGGCCTCGGGCTCGTTATTTTAGAGGCTGGCGCCGCTGGTGTGCCGGTAGTTGCTAGTCAAATTGATGGCATCGTGGAGATAATCAGCCAGCGGCATAATGGTTATTTGGTCGAGGCTGGCAGCGTCAACCAGCTAACTAAGGGTTTAATAGATGTGTTGACAGCGGTCAGTCCTGACGAACGCTTAACTTGGGCCATCAATTTGCAACAGACAGTTAAAGAGAAATTTTCCATAATTAAGACTGTTGAGCAGTACCAAAATTATTATGAACAAATTAGCTAACCAAAAGATTAAAATTGTTTATTTGTTGCCGCGGCTTTTTGGCGGCGGAGCCGAACGGCTAGTGGTTGATTTGGCTACGCATTTGCCCCAAGATCAATACGCTGTGACGGTGGTCTGTTTAAAGAGTTCGTCAACGCCGATTTGGCGTGAAGAATTGGCCGCCGCCGGTGTGGAATTGGTCCAGCTTAATAAAAAAATTAAACTAGATCCAACTTGTGTTTGGCGTCTAACAGCCTGGTTAAAACATAATCGGCCAGATATTTTACACACTCATTTATTTGGCGGTGATTTCTATGGTCGGCTGGCTGGTCGCTTAGCCGGCGTTCGGCATATTATCAGCACTGAGCATAATATTAATTTTTCTGAAGGCTATTTAAAGCGCCAACTAAAATCCTGGACCGCTCCGCTAGCGGAAAAAGTGGTGGCGGTTTCGCAAACTGTTTTAGAATATGCCCAAAAATATGAGGGAGTTGCTCGGGGACAAGGTTTGGTGATTTATAACGGTGTGCCAGTGGATAAATTTGTTGATCATAACAAAGTCAGTGATTTAGATAAAAAAAGTGGCCAGCCAATTATAATCGGTTCTTTGGGGCGCTTGAACCAGCAGAAAAATTGGCCGACTTTAATTGCGGCCGCTCAATATTTACCGGATAATTCCATTATTAATATTGCCGGCACCGGCCCCGATAAACAAAAACTACAAACAATAATTGATTCTTCAGGACTAGCTAATCGTGTTCAATTAATCGGCTGGCAAGCTAATACGGCTGAATTCTTAAAGAAGTTGGATATTTTTGTCTTGCCGTCTTTTTGGGAAGGTTTACCGGTTTGTTTATTGGAAGCTGGCGCTAGCGGTTTGCCAGTAGTTGCCTCTGATATTGCTAGCAACCGAGAAGTAATTGTTGACCAGCAAAATGGTTTATTGTTTAATCCGCAGCGACCGCCAGAATTAGCTGAAAAAATAATTAAATTGATTAATGATCCAGAGCTGGCTAAAGAATTGGCGGCTAATTTGCGTGGCCTGGTTGAACAAAAATTTAGCTTCGCCATTATGCTGGAAAATTACCAGCGACTTTATCGCCAGCTTATTAATTAATAGTTTATGAAAATTATTCAGATTAACAAATTCAATTATTTGCGAGGCGGGGCTGAGAAATATTTTTTGGAATTATCAGAACGATTGACGCAAGCCGGTCATGAGGTGGCTAAATTTTGCATGACTGATCGCCGCAACCTGGAGGATACCTGGTCAGGGTATTGGCTGAGTCGGATTGACTTTGAGCAGCCGGCAATAGCCGATAAATTACGAGCTCCGGAACGGATTATATACAGTCGAGCGGCCAAAAGAAGTTTAACTAAATTGATTAAAGATTTTCAGCCGGACATTATTCATGCCCATAATATTTATCATCAATTATCGCCATCAGTTTTAGATGCGGCTCGGGAGGCTAAAGTGCCGGTGGTGATGACATTGCACGATTATAAATTGATTTGTCCTAATTATCAATTGCTTAATCATGGCCAGGTTTGCGAAAAATGTCTGGATGGTAATTTTTGGCATTGTTTTCGAGAAAAATGTTTTAAAAATTCGCGATCGCAAAGTTTTCTAGCCAGTCTGGAGGCGGTTTTACACAAGCATTGGCAGACCTACCAGCGAGGAGTTAATTTATTCATCGCTCCCAGCCAATTTATGGCTGATAAATGTCAGGCCGCCGGTTGGCCTCAGGATCGTTTTCGGGTTTTAATTAATCCAGTGCCAGAATTGCCGGCTGGCCAACGCCAAGCGGCTGATTATTTTTTATATGCCGGCCGATTGTCTCATGAAAAGGGAATTGATGTTCTGCTCAAAGCGCTGGCTGGCAGCAATTATAAGCTGAAGATTGCTGGTCGTGGGCCGCAAGAAAATGCTTTGCGCCAACTAGTTAAAGATTTAAAATTGTCTGAGCAGGTTGATTTTCTTGGTCAGCAAGGTCGCGAGCAATTGGCTAAATTATTAGACGGGACGATTGCCTTAACTGTGCCATCAATTTGGTATGAAAATATGCCGCTTAATATTTTGGAAGCCTTGGGCCGAGGTTGCCCGGTAGTGGCCAGTCGCATTGGCGGCATACCCGAGATTGTTAATCATCAAGTTAACGGTTGGTTAGCTGAGCCAGGTGATTGTGGCGATTGGACAAAAGCTTTAGAGCAAGCGGCGCAAGCTGATCCGTTAAAATTTAGCCAACAAGCCAAAGAATCAGTTAACCAATATAATTGGAGCCAACATTTTTTAGCTATAGAAGCGATTTACCAACAGATTTTACAAAATCGCGGGCATGATTAAACGTTTTTGGACAATCTTGTGGATCGGTTTGTGGTTGGGCACAGCCATTAATTCAGCCCAGGCCGTTAATTGGTCAACCGATTATCCGCGGCTGGCTAATTATTATTTGAAGTATTACGGCCATGTTCAGCCAGCTGATTTGACCAATTTGTATCGCTGGGATTTATTGATTATTCCCAATGATTATCAATGGGCCTTTCCTGATTTTTTAACGCAATACAAGCAAGCCAATCCTAATGGAAAAGTTTTGGCTTACACCTATCCGGCCATGGCCATGACTAGCAATCTAAATAGTTTATTTAGACAGGTTGATGAACAGGATTTATGGCTAAAAAATGGCCGAGGCGAGAAATTGGAGCTGTGGCCCAATCTTTATGCGGTTAATATTAATAAGCCGGCCTGGACTGATTTGAACTTAAATTTTTGGCAAAATGAATTGGATCGTCAAAAATGGGATGGCCTGATGTTTGACACTGTAGAAAATAGCTTGGGTCGCTTTAATCAAAACGGTATTGATTTAGATGGTGATTACCGGGCTGACGCGCTGGCTAGCCTAGATGCTAGTTGGCAACAGGGGTTGGCTCGGTTATTTAAAACAGCTCGGCAATACTGGGGCAAAGACAAGTTAATTCTAATTAATGGCAGCTCTTTGCCGATTTATCAGCCGTCAATTAACGGTCGGATGTTTGAAACTTTTCCGGCCCACTGGGAGGATGGTGGCACTTGGGCGGCTTCTATGGAGCAGTATTTGAATCGTTTGCCAGCCCAAAATTACCAGCCGTCGGTTTATGTCATTAACAGTAATACCAATAATACCGGCCAACAGAATAATTATCAAAAAATGCGTTTTGGTTTGGCGAGCACCTTGCTCGGTGATGGTTATTTTTCTTTTGATCATGGCGATCAGGCTCATGAGCAGACTTGGTGGTATGATGAGTATTCGGTTAAATTGGGGCAGCCGACCTCTGAACCATATAATTTATTGGCGCCCAATAATAATAAGATTCAGGCTGGCCTGTGGCGCCGCGATTTTGATCATGGCGTGGCCGTGGTCAATTCAACTAATAAACGACAGCTGTATTCTTTAAATAAAGAAGAATTGGAAAAGATTCGCGGCAGCCAAGCGCCGTTAATCAACAATGGCCAGCGGGTTAATTATTTACTATTAGAGCCCAATGACGGCTTAATTTTACTCAAGCGGGATTTAAAGATTACCAATCAGACTTTCTATAATGGCGGTTTTGTCAGAGTTTTTGATCAACGCGGCCAATCAGTGCGTAATGGTTTTTTTGCCTACCAAGCTAATTTGGCTGGTGGCGATCAAACGATTTTGTTTGACATGGACGGTCAAGGCGGATTGGAGCAGGCGATTAATCGTCGCAATGAAGTAATGATTACTCGGCGCGGTCAAATTATTTATAAATGGTACCCCTTTAGTCAGCGATATCGGGGGCGGCCCAGTATCAATCTATATGCTCCGCCAGGTAAAAAAGCTGATTTAGTTATTGGCGCCGGGTCAGGATTGAAACCGGTAGTGCGTGTTTATAATTATCAAGGCAGGTTATTGAGTCCAGAGTGGCTGGCCTTTGATCAGAAGTTTCGCGGTGGCGTTAATGTTGCGGCTGGTCAGTTGAATAATCGTGGCGAGATGGCTATTGCGGTTACTCCTCAAGGCGGTATGGAGCCGCTAATTAAGCTTTATTCTAATTCTGGCAAATTATTGGCGCCGGCCTGGCTAGCCTTTGACCGCAAATTTCGTGGCGGTGTCAGCACGGCTATTGGTGATATTAGCGGCGATGGCGAATCGGAAATCGTGGCAGTGGCTAGTATTGGCGGCGGCCCGCAAGTGCGTATCTTTAATCGTTACGGCAAGCTGTTAGGTCAATTCCAAGCCTTTAAAGATGAGGCCAAAACCGGTTATCAAGTAATGATTAATGATATTAATGGTGATGGCCGCGGTGAAATATTAGTCGGTCAGCGTAATTAATAGTATAATTATGGCTATGATTAAAAAAATAATTACCATTTGGCAACGGCGTTATCAGCGATTTTATACCCGTGGATATTGGCGGATAGTTTTTGATGTCGGCACTATCATTTTAGTCTTTATATTACTTATTTTATTGTTGTTGATTAAGAATTCAGCGATCTCTTTAGATAAACGCCTCTGGTCTAGCTTGCGGGTACCTAATCGACCGACAACTCATTATAAAGAGATGCCATTAGACTGGCAAATTAAATTTCGTCCGACAGTGATTGGCAAAACAACCAATCAATTGGTGGCGGATATTAATTACACTAATCTAGCCAATCAACCGATTAATATTGCTTATTCGTGCTATTATGGCAGCTCTCAACAACGGCTGCCGCTTAAGGATATTGCCGACACTAATTTTACTTGGTCTGACGGTCAATTAACCACTGAATTAGCCGCAGGCCAGTCAGGACAACTGACAGTTAGTTGGTTATGGTCAGCTCAGCCGGCGGCATCTAGTAAAGAAATTAAAATTATTTGCCGTCTGCAGGCCGGTTTAGCCAGTCAAACATGGGTTAAGCCAGATCAGGAGTTTGTTTTTAAGAAATCGGGAGCGGTTCAGGCCACAGCCGGCGCTTATTTTTATACTAATGATGGCGACCAAGTCGGTATCGGCCCCTTACCGCCGATTGTCGGTTTGCCAACCAGTTATTTAATTAGCTGGTCATTGGAAAATGCTGGCGGTGATTTAACGGATATGCAGTTTTCAGCCCAACTAGCCGATAATGTTGCTTGGCAAGGTGAGGCTGGTTTGACTGGCGGCCACCTTAGTTATGATGCCGCTAATCGTAAGGTTAATTGGCGGATGACTGAATGGCCAGATAAAGCGCCCAAAAAACAAGTTAATTTTTATATTTCTCTTAACCCAACCGCTGAGATGGTTGGTCATATAATGCCGTTGATTAAAGAAGGCGAGTGGCGGGTTAACGATAGCTGGTCAGAAAAAGTTTGGCGCGGCCGTCTACCAGCGTTGTCCACTAACCTAGATTATGACAGTCGATCCAAGGGCCAGGGCGAAGTTCAAAATTGGCTAGAGTAATGACCAATTGCGCGTAACACCTCTTGACTATTTAAATTAAATATGTTAAGATATTAGGTCATCTTTATAAAAGTGGCTTTGATTGATTTAAATTTAATGTATTTTATGTCTAATCTTAAGAAAAAATTGATTAATTTATGGCCGGTTTGGCTAGTCTTAGCGGCCATTATTATCATTGCTCCGTTTAGTCAGGGACGAGTTAAGCCTTATTACCAAGGCGATGCCGTTAATTATCGCGGTCGATTATTGATTGCTTCCACCAATATGGATCGTTTGCAGATTATGGAAGCCAATAATCAGCGGATCAATTTATTGGCGGAACTGGCTCCGGATAAAACTGGTTATCTGCCGGGCGATAATTTTTATAATTGCGCCTTTAACCAAGAGAGTGGCGCGTTATATTTATATGCCGTCAACGGTCGTTATTTATATAAATATAATGTCAGCAACCCCAGTCAACCGGAATTAGTTAATAAAATTAAAGACAACTCCTGGGATTGGTTTCGGTCGGTCGGTGTTGCCAATGGTCGTCTAGTTACTGTCGGCACCAAGGGCCTGAAGATTTGGAATAATGATTTGCAGGTCGTTGATAGTTTAGCGGTCCAATTGGACAATCCTTTTAATTATAGTTTGAGTCGCGATTTTTTATTAGCTATTGATAATGATCAATTAAAAATGTATAGCTTGCCAGATCGGCAGTGGACCAAAAGTGTCAACCTAACTATCAAAGAAAAGGGTAATCGTCAGATTTATAATGATCAAAACAGCAGCTCTATTTTTGTGGCTGACGATTGGGCGGCCAAGCAATTTGATTTTAGCGGTAATTTAATTAATAGTTTTCGTTTTACAGCTAATAACGGTTACGATATAGTGCCGTCCACTGATGGCCAAAAGATTTATTTGAGCGATGGTATCGGCGTTGTTCGTTTAAGCAAGAGCAGCTTACAACCGGATAAATGGACTTATGTTAAGGATATGGGTGTTGCCGATGGTTGGTCTATGGGCTTGCGCTTGGTCAATTGGCAGGGCCGTGATCACTTAATAATCTTTAATAATGGCGCTATTAGTGTTTTGAATGATCAACTCAAGAAGGTGGCTAATTTTCATTCTACTGAGAATCGGGTAGATAGTCAGCCGGCCTTTAGCGAGCCGCTAATGTTGACTTTAGATAAGAATCGAGCGGCCGTTAACAGCCAAATTTCTTTGCGCGGCGCCGGTTTTGCCGCTAATGAGAATTTAGAAATTAAGTTCTTAAGCAATCAGCAGGCGACATCAAGCGTAACTACCGACAGTTTTGGTCGTTTTCAAAAGATTTTAACTGTGCCAGCTATTGCTAATAAGACAGCTTACACAGCTAACCCATTACCAACTGATATTAGGGTTGTTGGGCAAACCAGTCAAAAAACTTATAGTATCAGTTTCCAGATTGAAAATTAAAGACCAAATTAAATATTTTAATTCTATCTTGTATATGAAAATTTATTTTATCGGACAAAAGGGAATACCGGCTAAAAGTGGCGGCGTGGAAAAACACGTTGAAGCTTTGACCACCAATTTAGCCAAACAAGGCCAAGAAGTCTTTGTTTATACTCGGCCTAATTATACCGATAAAAAATTGACCACTTATCAGGGTGTTCGGTTAATTAGCCGGCCGTCATTACCAACTAAGCACTTGGATGCTTTTAGCCATACTCTGTTATGTAGCTTAGATGTTTTGTTTCGGCGCGCTGATGTGGTTCACTTTCAAGCTATTGGTCCGGCTTCATTGTTGTGGTTAGTTAAGTTATTGAAACCTAAAACCAAAGTTATTTTTACCTTTCATTGTCAAGATTATTACCATCAAAAATGGGGTCGATTGGCGCGTTGGTATTTACGGCTTGGAGAAAAAATTGGTTGTCGGTTGGCTGATGAGGTGATTGCTGTCTCTCATGGATTGGTTGATTATATCGCCAAGACTTACGGCCGCCAAGCCAGTTATGTGCCCAATGGAGTAGCTCTTGATGGCTACGGCGAGAATTCTGATATTCTACAAGCCTTAGACTTACGGCCGCAGAAATATATTTTAGCGGTTTCTCGCTTGGTGCGCCATAAAGGCTTACAGCACTTAATTAAGGCTTTTAAGAATATTAAAAGTGATTATAACTTGGTGATTGTCGGCGCTGCCGCTCACACCGATGATTATGTTGCTGAATTAAAAGAATTAGCGGCTGATGATGCGCGAATTATTTTTGCCGGCGAACAGTCTGGCGACAATTTAGCGCAATTATTTAGCCAGGCCGGTTTATTTGTCCAGCCATCTGAATCAGAAGGTCTGTCAGTGGCCTTGCTGGAAGCAATGGCTTATGGCTTGCCGGTTTTAGTTAGCGATATTCCGGAAAATTTAGAAGCGGTTGGTGGTTGCGGTTGGTCATTTGCCAATAAAGATGTGGCTGATTTAACTATTAAGTTACAGCAGTGGTTGGATGAGCCGGAGTCTGGTCAAGAATTGGCCAAACAAGCGCAGAATCGGGTTAATAGTGAATATAATTGGCAAAATATTACTAACAGTACATTAAAGATTTATCAGCTGTCCCAAGCCTAAAGTTTGGGGTCAGCCGACGGCTAGTTAATCATAATAACTCGTCGGCTGGCGTAAGTCAGCACTTTAAAAAAAATAAAAAACAAAGCCCCTACGGGGGCGAAGGAGTAAAAAATGAAAAGGAGAGTTCTCTTTTTTTTCGGGCTGGCAATTCTGCTAGTCATGTCTTTCCTGGTCGGCTGTTCGGATATGCCGACCATCCCCACAATACCGGGAGATAACACTCCCGGCATCAAACTAGCCCAGGGCGGCAAAGATGTCGACTCTTTGCTGGTCAATACCTGGGCCGTCTTCTCGGTTAATACCACTGGCAGCTCGCCAGTGTCGTATAGCTGGGAGTTCGGTGATGGAACGTCGGCGAGTACTACCTTTGCTCAAACCGAGCATCGGTATGTGTCTACCGGGACCTTCACGGCCTCGGTGCAGGTCAGCTACTCCAATGGAGGTAGCAATACCTACACCCGGCAGGTGAGGGTTTACCAACCCAGTATACCGCCGTCGGATGACATTCTGGTCCTGTTGTCCTCATCCCAGGAATCGTCTGGGAAGTGGACGTATCGCCTTGGGTTAAGCACTGCCGCCTATGCTGGCGGATCGGGTGCCAACCCATTCATTACCGGTCAACCGGGTGGGGTGATCATTAATAACCCCGTATCCGGTTACAGCTGGGTTCAGTTGATCAACCAGCAGGAGAGTGGCCGACTTGTTGTCACTATCACCTGTTGGGACCAGAGTGACGTTTCCCTTAACTATGGGGGAAATTTCATCAGTGGCCAACCGCCAGCCCAGTGGAACTGGGCTGGTATTCAGGGAAGTGCTTATTTCGTCGCCGAGAATGGCGGCGGTAATTTGCACTTTTCCTTGACCGCCGGGCAACTCTTGCCGGTCGGCGGTAATGTTGCCCAACCGCCGGGATTAATAGGTGACGATACTCCAGCCACCCTGCGGATGACCGTGGGGCAGGATTCCATAAAAATTTTTTGTAATCTAGATAGGTTACAGAATTTTAATGGGAATGCCTGGCTGGAGTATGCAGCGGTCAACGGCGATCACAATCGCCAACCGCTGCAAGTATCATCTTTTTTCTCCGGCTGGGCTGAGACGGTTTTACCGTTATCGGCCCTCGCCGATAACCCAATCAAAATCCGCTACGGTCACAATATCGGTGACCTGGCGGACATGACCCAATCCAAATATTGGGTACCCGCCGATGGTTGGCTGGAGTTCTATCTCCTGCCAATTAACAGCGGCAAGGGCGGTTGGGAAATCCGCCCGACCCGATAACTCCAACTTCCCATAGGCCTGGTCTTATTTAATCAGTCTAATCGCTGAAAGAATAAGACCTGGGCCTTTCTTTTTTTTGATGAATTTCTTACAATAAGATTATGAAATACCAATTATTTATTGACACCGTTTCTCAACCTGGCGTCAGAGTGGCCATCAAGCAGGCGGATAAGTTAATCATTGAGCGTTATTGGTCGGGTGATCGCCAGCAGGCCGAGCAATTATTACCGGGTATCTCGGAGTTATTAACTGAACAACAGCTAGAGTGGTCGGATTTAAGCGCTATTCAAGTGGCTAATCAGGGCGGCAGTTTTACATCGCTCCGTATCGGTGTGGTGACGGCTAATGCTTTGGCCTATGCCTTGGGTTTACCAGTGACGGGGACTAGTGGCCAGCCGTTGCAGAGCGATGGTTATCAGATTGTGGAGCCGGAATATTCCGGCCAGCCGAATATCACCATCAAGAAGTCGCCGAAATAAGTTATTTTTGGTCCATTCAGGGCTGAACACAAATTTTCCACAGCTGATTTTAGAGCACCCCAAGCGGGGTGTTTTTGGTTATAATTTTTTTATCTATAATTAGCCATTATTTTTAATTGATCAAATACTTGACGCCTTTTTTAAAAAAGTCTATAATGGTCAATGTGGTGAAAAGTGGTGAAAAGTGGTGAATACTTAATACCGCTACCTAACTCCCAAACAATGTTTATCGGCGAATTTCAACACAATTTAGACGAGAAAGGCCGCTTAGCGATTCCGGCTAAGTTCCGGGCCGATTTGAAAAAGGGGGCAGTTGTTACCAAAGGCTTGGACGACTGTCTGTTTTTGTATACTAAAGCCGCTTGGGAGGAATTAGTTTCTAGCAAATTGAGCCAATTGTCATTTAACAAGGCTAACCAGCGGGCCTTTGCCCGTTTTATGCTGTCTGGCGCCAGCGAAGTAGAGTGTGACGCGCAGGGACGGGTAGTGCTGCCCGAGTATCTGCGCCAATTTGCCAGTCTGCGCAAACAGACGGTAATAGCCGGTCTCTACGATCGTTTAGAAATTTGGGACAAAGACCGCTGGGAAGCTTACCGGTCTAATAATGACAAGACGAGCGGTTCAATTGCCGAATCACTGGATGATTTGTCGTAATCTATGGATTACCAGCATCAGCCAGTTTTATTAGAAGAAGTTTTAGCAGTTTTACAACCACAACCAGGACAACGTTTTATTGATGCCACTTTGGGTGGAGCCGGTTATACCGCGGCTTTAGCCAAAGCGGTTGGGCCGAAAGGCTTAGTGGTCGGATTTGATCTTGATCCGCTAGCTATCGCCGCCGCGCAAGAAAAATTGTCCCGAGAAAAATTGAGTAATGTTCTTTTGATTAATGATAATTTCGCCAATTTATCAGCAGCTTTAACCGAACGACAGATTGCTGGGCCGTTTAATGGTTTGGTTTTAGATTTAGGTCTGTCATCAGCTCAATTAGCTGATCGTAGCCGAGGTTTCTCCTTTAACCAGGCGGGACCTTTGGATATGGCTTTTGGTCCAGATAGTCCGCTATCAACTGCGGAGATTGTTAATCATTGGACCGAAAGTAAATTGCGGCGAATTATCAGTGAATATGGCGAAGAGCCCTGGGCCGGGCCGCTAGCTAAGGCGATTGTTAGTCGCCGTAGCCGCCAGCCTTTTGTTAACAGTCAGGAATTAGTTGAAATAGTCCAGACAACCCTGCCATCAAAATATCTAGCTAAAAGTCGCCAGCACCCAGCCACTAAGTTGTTCCAGGCTCTGCGTATCGCCACTAATCAAGAATTGGATAATTTATCAGCCATTCTTGATCAATCCCTTGGCTTGTTGTGCCTAAACGGCCGCATTGCCGCAGTTAGCTTCCATAGCTTGGAAGATCGTCTAGTTAAGCAGTTTTTTTTAAGAGAGAGTAGGGACTGCCTCTGTCCACCCGAATTTCCTATCTGCCAATGCGGCCACCACGCACGCTTAAAAATAATTTATCGCCATCCAGTAATGGCTAGTCCAGCCGAAATTGCGGCTAACCCGCGATCACGCAGCGCCAAGTTGCGCGCTGCTCAAAAAATTGTTTAATCAACCCCCCTTATGACCGTCAATAATCAAGAATTAGTCTCTACTAATTGTTCTAAAACCAAGAAATCGACTAAACGTTGTTGGAGTTGGCAGCGGGTTAATCGTTGTTTATGGCTGGGAACAGCAGTATTAGTTTTGTCTTATTTGGTGGTGGCCAATGATTTGGCGGCTAAATCATTTGCTCTTAGAGATTGCAAAAGCCAGTTAACTGAATTACGCCAGCAACAAGCTGACCTGCAAGGACAAGTGGCTCTGCTCAGTTCTTATGATTATTTGCGGAGCCGAGTACAGAGTCTGGGTATGGTGCCAGTCGATCACTTGCCTTACGCGGTAACCGATGATTTATTGGCTAAAAAATAGGCAGTTATGGCTCAATCAGGACGGCTGATTAGCCGGCGTAACCGTTCTGGCGTCGTTCAGTCTGGCAAGAGGCTTAATTCTAATTTTAATATTGTTTTTGCGGCTTTTGTTTTAGTCGGCCTAGTGATAATCGGTCGGCTTTTTTGGTTGCAGTTAATTAAACATAATTATTATTTAACCAAGGCGCGCGATCAGCATGAATTTAATGTCCAGTTAGCGCCGACTCGCGGCCAGATTTTTGTCCACAATAATTCGGCGGTTGCCGGCAGCGAGCTTTATCCGATTGCTACTAATCGGCGATTTTTTACTCTTTATGCTGTGCCTAATGATTTGCAGACAGAGTCTTTAGCTAAATTACGCCAGCAACAAGCCGAGACCCAATCTAAAAACAACCAGATTTTGTCTATTATTTTAGAACCGTCAGAATTGGCCGAAATATTATTTGAGAGCTTTGATCAGCCGATGATTCTGGCGGAAATTGATAAAATTGAAAATGATCGCTTAAAGCAACAGTTGGATGACCAATTAAATCAATTACCAGCCGCTTCCAGTACCGATGAATTAGCCGCTGCCAAAGAAGCAATCCTGAAGCGCCAAACCGAGTTACTGGCCGATCCGTTTTATCAGGAAATGTCTAAAATGCGGCGTGAAACAGCTATTAAAGAAAAATCAGAGGCTAAAGTCAAGGAGTACTTAAATATATTAAATAAGGGCGCTGATCCTTACGAAGTAGTAGCCAAAAAATTGGAGAGTGCACAAATTTTAAAGATTTATTTTAAAGTCTTAAGTCGACAACAGGGCGAAGCCGCCGTTAAGCCGGACGATTTATCTATTAGCGGCGAGACAGTTGTTTGGCAGCCGGCCGGCCAAGCTAAACCGACGACTATAACGATCAATGGTTTGGGGCAGAGTGGCCGTAATTATCGTTATTATCCGGAAAAGAATATTGGCGCCAATATGCTTGGTTTTGTGTCGCTGGAGAATGATGATGACTTAATTGGCCGAGGGCAATATGGCTTAGAGGGAGCTTTTGACGATATTTTAATGGGTCGGGCTGGGTCAATGAAGGGTGAGCGTAGCGCTAATAAAGCTACTATTTTACAAGGTCGTGATTATCAACAGCAGACTAATGGCTCTGATTTAATTTTGACGATTGATCGATCTATTCAAAATATTGCTTGTAGCAAATTACTGGCGACTGTGGCTAAACACCAGGCTGATTCCGGCAGTGTTATTATTATTAATCCCAAGACTGGAGCTATCTTGGCGATGTGTTCAGCGCCCGATTTTGATCCGAATAATTTTCAATCGGTCAAAGATTTGCGGCAATTCAATAACCAGCCAACTTTTGAAGCCTATGAACCAGGGTCGATCTTTAAGGCGATTACTATGGCTATTGGCATAGATCAGGGTAAGGTGACACCGCAAACTACCTATAATGATGCCGGTTCAGTTATGGTCGGCAAGAATAAGATTAATAATTCTGATTTTAAAGGACGGGGAGTCGTTAATATGGTTAGGGTTTTACAAGATTCTTTAAATACTGGCATGGTTTTTGTGCTTAATCGTCTTGGAATTGACACTTTCCGCGATAGCTTAAAAAAATTTGGTTTTGGCCAACCGACTGGTATTGAGTTAGATTCAGAATCATCCGGTAATTTAAATAATTTATATCGTAAATTCGGTCAAGAAATTAATGCGGCTACTGCTTCTTTTGGTCAAGGTATTAATGTGACTACTCTGCAAATGGCCATGGCTTTCGGCGTTCTAGCCAATGAAGGCAAATTAATGAAGCCGTATTTGGTGGAGGAAATTGTAGCGCCAGATGGCAGCCGAATCAAAGCCGAGCCTCAAGTGGTGGAACAGGTAATCAGCCCGCAGGCAGCGCGGACCGTTAGCGGTATGTTAGTTAATGTAGTGGAAGATGGTCATGGTAAAAAAGCCGGCGTTGACGGTTATTATGTAGCGGGTAAGACCGGCACCGCTCAAGTGCCCAGCAAAGATGGTCGCGGCTATTTAGCTAATATTAATATCGGTTCATTTGCCGGCTATGCTCCAGTGGAAGACCCGATTTTTGTGATGGTGGTTCGGATTGATCATCCACGCGGCGTTGTCTGGGCCGAGAGTTCAGCGGCGCCGTTATTTGGCGAAATTGCCAATTTTATTCTAAAATATAAACAGGTGCCGGCGCAGCGTCCGGCTAAATAATTGTTTTTATGCTTAGTCAGTTGCTTCGCTATTTGCTAAAAAGATTAGCTCGAGCGGTGATTGATAAATATCAGCCACAGATTATTGGTATTACCGGCAGCGTCGGCAAAACTACGACTAAGGAAGCGGTATTGCTGGTGCTAGCTAAAAAATATCGCGTTCGTGGCAATATTAAAAATTATAATAATGAGATTGGCCTGCCATTAACCATTTTAGGGTTAGAATCGCCAGGTCGCTCAATCGGTGGCTGGTTGAAAGTTTTATTTTTAGCTTGGCGATTGATTCAAAAAACCGATCCTAATTATCCGGAATTTTTAGTTTTAGAAATGGGAATTGATCATCCGGGTGATATGGATTATTTATTATCCATCGTTCAGCCCAATATTGGTATTATTACCGTTATTGGCCAAGCTCATTTGGAATTTTTCGGTAATCAAGATAAAATTGCTCAGGAGAAAGGGAAGCTCATTGTTAGCCTGCCGTCAGCCGGTTGGGCGGTGCTTAATGCGGACGATCAGCGGGTTCGTTTAATGACTAGTTGTAATAATCGGGTCCAGATAATAACCTATGGCTTTGGATCACAAGCTGATGTCAGAGCAACGGACCTGCAATTTAATTATGGTCAAGCCGGCGACAAGACAATTCAATCATCAGCTGGCTTGCGTTTTAAATTGAATTATCAAGCCGCCGCTGTAGCGGTAGTTCTGCCGGGAATAATTAGTGAGGCGGTGGTTTATTCGGTTTTGGCGGCGATTGCCGTCGGCATTAGTCAAGACATTGATTTATTAACCGCTATTCAAGCTCTCGGCGATTTTCATTCGCCTAAAGGCCGGCTCAACATTTTAGCTGGTTATCAAGACATGATTTTATTAGATGATTCATATAATGCTTCGCCGACAGCCGTAGCGGCAGCCTTAGATATTCTTGGTCGCTGGCCAGCGTTGTCAGCCCAGCAGCGGGTAGCTGTTTTGGGTGATATGCTAGAATTAGGGGTTGACGGCCCAGCTGAGCATCGTCGCATCGGGCAGATTATCGCTCAATTACCGATTGGCCGTTTGGTTTTGGTTGGCCCACTGGCTGAGATGATTGGTCAGGAAGCTAGACAGCGTGGCTGGACTGGTCAGATTGATTATTTTACTGATTCAATAGCCGCCGCTGATAAAATCAGAGAGATTGTTCCAGCCGGAGCGATTGTTTTATTAAAAGGTTCGCAGGGGTCTCGCATCGAACGAATAACTAAAGCATTATTATTGGATCCAGCTGCAGCCGCTAATCAGCTGGTCCGCCAAGATAGCCGCTGGTTAGATAGCTAAGACAGGTTTATTTTGCTATACTATTTAATATGTATATTGTTTGGCGGATTTTTAAAGAAATATTCTGGTTTCCTTGGTGGTGGTATTCTCAAGGATGGTTTATTTGGATTGGCTATTGGTGGGCGTGGTTAAATAAGATTAGCCGCGGTTTGGCTTTGGCGGTTTGGTTGAAAAATATTTTTGTGCCAATGTATGGCCAGCGCGATATTGTCAGCTTTTTAATCAGTTTCATGATGAGGATCATCCAGATTATCTTCCGTTTAGCCATCTGGCTGGTCTGTTGGGTGATCGCTTTGTTGGCCATTATGGCTTGGCCGGCGGCTCCAGTAGCGGTCTTCTATTATTTGTATATATTATATTATGGTCAAGAACCGTAAGGTTAATAATGGCTGGTTGGTCTGTGATTCTTGTCACGGTGCCGGTTATATTGAGGGCATACCTTGCGCGACTTGCCACGGTCACGGCGTTGGCTGGTTTGGTGCTAGCCATTGGCTGTTTGTTGATTGGTCGTCTTCGTGGTTCGCTATTGGGCAAAAACAGTTTGGTCGGCGGATATTATTGATTTTAGATTTAGCGCTGTATTTATTAGCATTAAGCGGTTGGATTGTTTTAATTTGGCAGGTTGGCCAAGCTAGCAACTGGTTTATTGATTGGACACAAATCGGACAGGCGGCTTGGTGGCTAAAGCCAATTTGGCCCAGACGCTGGTTCGCTTGGTCGTTATTTTTTACTTTAGCGGTAATTTATCGGTTAATTCGTAATACACAAACAATTAAATTGCCGCAGTTGGATATTGACGAGCAATTATTGCCTCCAGCCGATTGGCTGGCTGTTTTTCAATTACCTAAAAAACGTTTATTAAATTTAATTAATCAATTACCAGCGGAAGTTATCTTCAGTCTAGAACGAGCACTGTTGTTGTCAGCTAGCCATGGCCATAGCCAGATTACTGCCGAACATTGGTTTCAGGTTCTCTTGGCTGATCCAACGGTTAAATCATTATTATTTAGGCTTAATTTAGATGGCAAGGCGATTGCCGATAAACTGAACAAGCATCAAACTAAAGATAAGCTTAAAATTCAGTCGATTAGTTTATCAATTGAAGTTAGGTCAGCCATAATTCAGGGGGTGGCTAGCGCTTGGTCTTTGGGTGAGGTGCCGCTGACGGTTGATTTTTTGGCACCGTTGATTAAACAAAGTCAACTAATTAAAGAAATTATTTATGATACTGGCGCCAAAGAGGATAAGTTCAGTGATGTGGCTAACTGGTTTCATATTAACCGTCGCTTAGCTAAAACTTATTTACAGATTAGAGATTCGGCGCAATTCAAACCCGGTTCCAATATGGATCGGGCTTATACGGCCGTGGCCACACCGTTCTTAAATCAATATTCTTATGATTTGACTTTAGCGGCCAAGAATAACCAATTACCACTCTGCGTAGCGCGGACAACTGAGCTTAATCAAATTTTAGAAGCTTGGTCAGCCGGCCGAATGGGTGTGGTTCTGGTCGGTCCGGAGGGGGTGGGTAAGAAATCATTAGCCTACGGTTTAGCCCAATTAATGGTAGCTGAAGATGTGCCGGTTTTTTTACAAGATAAACGATTGGTTGAGATTGATCTGGCAACCTTATTAGGTGGGTCTGGTCCAGAAGAAGCTCAGAGTAAGTTAGCTATAATTATTTCCGAAGTTAATCAGGCGGGTAATATAATTTTATTTATTGACGGGATTGAAAAAATTGCCGGCCTGTCCAGCGGTCAAGAACAAAGTTTGGATTTGTCAGATATTTTGGCTAACGCCCTGCAGCGCGGGGCCTTACGGTGTTTAACTACCGTTGACCCAGTTAATTACCAAGAACATTTAGCCAAACGAGCCATTGGCGCTAATTTGGCCAAAATTGATATTGCTGAACCAGACAATCAACAGATGATGACCATTGCGGAAAGTTGGGCGAGTTATTGGGAAAGACGGTTAGGAGTTATTTTTACCTATGCCGCTTTAGAAACGGCTAAATTAGCCAGCCAGCGCTATGCTTCAGACCCGGCACAACCAGCTCGTTTTTTAAGTGTTCTGGAAGCATCAGCCCGACAAGCTGCTAAACAGGCTGCGCCACGACTCGTTAGTGATGAAGTAGTTCGAGCTTATGCTAGCCAAGCCTTTGGTGTGCCGATGCAACAGGTTGGTCAGCAAGAAAGCGAGCTATTATTAAATTTAGAAGAAACAATTCATCAGCGTTTAATTGGTCAAGAAGAGGCGGTTGATATGGTGGCGGCCAGCTTGCGTCGGGCTCGGGTGGAATTGCGGGATATTAGTAAACCGATTGCTAACTTTTTATTTTTAGGTCCGACCGGTGTCGGTAAAACTGAGTTAGCTAAAACATTGGCTGAAGTTTATTTTGGTGATGAAAATTCAATGATTCGGCTGGATATGAGTGAATATCAACAACCAGATAGTGTTAATAAGATGATCGGCGGCAATGGTGAAACTGGCTATCTAACTGAGGCGGTGCGTCAAAAACCATTTAGTTTGGTTTTGTTAGACGAATTGGAAAAAGCTCATCCTGATATTTTGAATTTATTTTTGCAAGTTTTTGATGATGGCCGCCTAACTGATGCTCAAGGCCGAACGATTGATTTCAGTAATACCATTATTATTGCCACCTCTAATGCTGGAGCGTTGTATATTCGTGAACAAGTCAAGGCTGGGGCTGATCTTAGTACTATTCGCCAATGGGTAATGGATAATGAATTAGTTAAAGTAATGCGGCCGGAATTGATTAATCGTTTTGACGGCGTGATTGTTTTTAGACCGCTTAATATTGAAGATATGCAAGCAATTGCCCGATTGCAGTTAAATAAAATCGGCCGTCAATTGGCCGATAAGAATATTAATTTTCAGGTTAGCGATCAGGGTTTAATTTATTTGGCTAAAGCCGGCTTTGATCCGGAATATGGCGCTCGGCCGCTGAAGCGTTTACTGCAAGATACCATCAATAACACTTTGGCCGAACATCTTTTAGCGAAGACTTTAAAACGCCGTGACACTGTTTTAATTAATGATCAAGGCCAAGTCGAGATAGTTCCCGGAGTTAAATTGTAGTTGATTTATGATTAAAGAAAATATTAATCAACCATTGGCGGAAAAAATTAATGACCAAGAAGCGATTTTGCAGATTATTGAAGATGTTGGTTTTAATCCCAATGAATTCGTTGATTTGGACCACCACGACATAGCCCTCAGACTTATTGAAGCTGGAGAAAGTTATTCAGTTGTCAGCAACCTAGACAAATTTAGCGGTCTGGATTATAACGACATAGCTCTTAAAATAATTGAAGCCGGAGAAGGTCGTTTAATCGCCCGTAACCTAGACAAATTTAGCGGCTTAGATCATAACGACATAGCCTTGAGACTTATTGAGGCTGGAGAAGGTGGTTCAGTCGCCCGTAACTTAGATAAATTTAACAGTTGTTTGAATCAAGACATAGCCTTAAGGCTTATTGAGACTGGCAACGGTGGTTCAGTCGCCAGTAACCTAGATAAATTTAGCAACTTGGACTATAACGATATAGCTTTAAAACTTATTGAGGCTAGAGAAGGTAGTTCAGTTGCTGATAATCTAGACAAATTTAGTGGTCTGGATCATAAAGATATCGCTCTCAGACTTATTGAAGCTGGCAATGGTTATTCAGTCGCCAGTAACCTAGATAAATTTAGCAACTTGGACTATAACGATATAGCTTTAAAACTTATTGAGGCTAGAGAAGGTAGTTCAGTTGCTGATAATCTAGATAAATTTAGTGGTCTGGATCATAGCGATATAGCTATCAGGCTTATTGAGGCTGGAGAAGGTGGTTCAGTTGCCAGTAATTTAGATAAATTTACTGGTCTAGACCATAAAGACACAGCTCTTAAAATAATTGAGGCTGGAAATGGTGATTCAATTACCCGTAATTTAGATAAATTTAGCGGTTGTTTGAATCAAGATATAGCTTTAAGACTTATTGAGACTGGCAATGGTGGTTCAGTCGCTAGTAACCTAGACAAATTTACTGGTCTAGGCCATAAAGACATAGCTCTCAGACTTATTGAAGCTGGCAATGGTGGTTCAGTTGCTTATAATTTAGACAAATTTAGCGGTCTGGATTATAACGATATAGCCCTTCAAATAATTAATGCCGGATACGGTGATTCAGTCGCTAGTAACCTAGATAAATTTAGAGGTCTAGATCATAAAGATATAGCTCTTAAAATAATTGAGGCCGGAAAGGGTGACTCAATCGCCCGTAACCTAGACAAATTTAGCGGTTTGAATCATAACGACATAGCCTTGAGACTTATGGAGGCCGGAGAAGGTTATTCAATCATCTGTAACCTAGACAAATTTAGCGGTTTGAATCATAACGACATAGCCTTGAGACTTATTGAGACTGACAACGGTGGTTCAGTGGCCCGTAACCTAGATAAATTTAGCAACTTGGACTATAACGATATAGCTTTAAAACTTATTGAGGCTAGAGAAGGTAGTTCAGTTGCTGATAATCTAGATAAATTTAGTGGTCTGGATCATAACGATATAGCCATCAGGCTTATTAAAGCTGGAGAAGGTGGTTCAGTCGTTTATAACTTAGGCAAATTTAGCGGCTTGGACTATAACGATATAGCCTTGAGGCTTATTGAGGCTGGAGAAGGTTATTCATTCGCCCGCAATTTAGATAAAATTAGCGGTTGTTTGAATCAAGATATAGCTTTAAGACTTATTGAGGACGGACAACGTTATTCAATAATTGGTTGTTTAGACAAATTTCACTTATCTTCTTTAGATTTTTATTCTGGGATGAAAAATATTTATCCAGATTTTTTTACAAAGCTAGAGAGTCAATTACCAAATTTAGTGAAGTATCTAGCTAATTCCGCAGAATTATTGCTTAATCTCTTTAGCTATGAAGACAACTTAACAAAGATTGAGCAGAGCCTTAAGGGTAATCCATTTTTAATTAAAGCTATTGACGATAATCCTCGCTATGGTATTCGATTGGCCATGAAATATTACCAATTTGATCCAACTGCTCAACAAGAGATTAAGGAGCTATTTGATGCGGAAACAAAGATAATTCAAGATCATCCCGATGTAGATAAACAATCGTTAGAATTTAGGCGTTTAATGCAAAACCATTTAACGGAGTTTGGGAACAATGCGGATATTTTAAATGAATTAACAAGGCGCGGAGTTAATGTTGAGCAATGGCTCAATTATAATGAACAGCTTTATTTTACTTTGGGCGAGCAAGAAGATGTTAAATTCTCTGACAAAATAAAAACACCAATAATTCGCGTTAAAGAAACTTTGGATCGGTACAAAGCGTCAATTACCAATGTGCTGACTGATTACAAGGCTGAATTACAAGCTTCGTTTATTTCTAATCCGGAAGAAGCCGAATTGCGTCAGAAGATTAATGAATTACAAGCTAGAATGGCGAATGAACCTAACGAACAAAAAAAACAGGGCATGAATCAGGGGATTATTAGTTTGCAGACTAAAATTGATAAGTTAAAACCAGTCAATGCTTGGAGCCGAATTCAAAGCGATATCTTTAGGTTACGATCAATGATGGACAATATCTTTAAATTTTATGATCTTTGCGCCGAAAATGAGGCTAATTTGGAAAATATTAAAGATCGCGCCAGCTTAATTAAAGAAAAAGATCAATTACAAAAAAACATAGCTCAATTAAAGGTTAATTTTATTGAATTTGAAGCATTTTTTGATACCTATCAGGCTAAATTGGCGGAATTAATTGCTCCGATTTTAGGCCAAGATCGCGCCGATGCTCTATTGCAGGAAAGCGTTGAGGTGGTTGGTGAAGAGTTGCATCATTATAATACTGACAAGGACACTCTTAAAAGTATTTTTAATGACCGAGAAGCGGATAATAAATTAAAGGGTCGAGAAATGAGAGTAGCGATTGCTTCTCGCAGCACGCAAGATCTTTATTTAGGTAATTATTGTCCATGCTGTATTTGTATTGATAGCGCCCATCATGGCGCTGAGTCGCCAATTGCCGATTATGTGACTGATTTAGGCATACAAAATATTGTAGTTTATGATGAAAAAAAGAATGTTCCAGTAGTTGTTTGCTGGACATTTATCGGCGAAAACAGCCCGACCGGTGAGCCGATTATGGTTATTGATAATATTGAGGCCAATACCGAGTATTCCGTAGATTACGGTCAGCAAATTAGCGATAATATTGCTCGTTTTGTGAATAATTATGCTCAATCTTCTGGCATCCAAACAATTATTCAAGGTCCCCATAATAATGATTTAGAAGTTTTCCCGCTCCAAAAAGTCCAAAACAAATTAGGAGAACTTTATAACAGAGAAGGTGGATATTATCTTGAGGCTGAGAATAAAGATTACGATTAAGGTTGGGGGTTGGCTAGATAATTAAAAGAACACTTGCCAAATTTTGGCTTTTAGTATATAATGGGCGTTATTGTTTTTGGCGCGAAGTATTATTTCGCGTCTTTTATTAAAAGTGTTTAGAATTATGAATGAACAAATCATTTCCCGTGATGGTTATCAAAAATTAGTTGAAGAATTAGAGCTATTAAGCACCGAACGGCGCCGAGAAATTGCCGAGCGGATTGAACGGGCCAAAGAATTAGGTGATTTAAGCGAGAACGCTGAATATAGCGATGCTAAAGAAGCGCAGGCTTTTAATGAAGGCCGGATTTTGGAATTGTCCAATTTATTAAAAAGTTTAATTGTGGTTGATGGCCAGACTAATGGCAAAGTGGGTATGGGTTCGCGGTTAATAGCTAAGAGCGGGTCAACTACTAAAGAATTTACTATTGTGAGTTTTAATGAGGCCGATCCATTCAGCGGTAAGATTTCTAATGAATCGCCTCTGGGTCAAGCCTTTTTGGGTCATATTGCCGGCGATAAAGTTAAGGTTCAGACGCCGCGCGGCGAGATTGAATATCAGATTGTCAGCGTTGATTAATTTTTAGGATCAGCTTATTTTATAACCGCTTGGTCAGACTGGCTGGGCGGTTTTGTTTTTGCTATAATCAAACTAAGGATTATTATTTAATTTTGCGATATGATTTCAAAGAAAACTCGCCCTATTAAGACGAAATATATTTTTGTAGTTGGCGGCGTAATGTCTGGCGTTGGCAAGGGGGTTACGGCGGCCTCTATCGGTCGCATTTTGATTAATCGTGGTTATAAGGTGAGCGCTATTAAGATTGATCCTTATATTAATGTTGACGCTGGCACGATGAATCCGATTGAACACGGCGAAGTCTTTGTGACTGAGGACGGCGACGAAACCGATCAGGACATTGGCAATTATGAACGATTTTTGAATGGTAATATCTATAAAGAAAACTACATGACCACTGGTCGAATTTACCAGACGGTTATTGAGCGTGAACGCAATTTGGGTTATGGTGGCAAATGTGTTCAAGTAGTGCCCCATATTCCGATGGAAGTGCGCGATCGGATCAAGGCGGCGGTCAAAAAAACTGGCGCGGAAATTATAATTACTGAAATCGGCGGCACAGTTGGCGAATATGAGAACTTGCTCTTTTTGGAGGCGGCTCGGATTATGAAATTACAGGACCCTAAGAGTGTTTTGTTTGTAATGGTCAGCTATTTACCAGTACCCCATAAAATTGGTGAGATGAAAACCAAACCAACGCAGCACGCAGTGCGGGCGCTTAATTCGGCCGGCATTCAGCCTGATTTTATTGTCGCCCGCTCAGATACGCCCATTGATGAACTGCGTCGTAAAAAGATTGCTATCCATTGCAATATTCATAATGATGATGTGATTGCCGCCCCGGATATTGACTCAATCTATGATGTGCCGGCCAATTTTGAAAAGAATCATTTGTCATTTAAAATATTAAAACATTTTGGCCTCAAGCCCAGGTGCAATGACTCGGCGGCTTGGCGAATGATGTCAGAAAAAGTCAAGGAAGCCAAGCGCGGTCAGCAGACGGTTAAAATCGGTATAGTCGGCAAGTATTTCGCTTCAGGCGATTTCTGTTTAACTGATTCATATATTAGTGTTATTGAAGCCTTGAAACACGCTGGAGTAGCTAATAATTGTCGGCCGCAGTTAGGATGGCTGAGTGCCGAAGAGGTTGAAGAAAAAGGAGTAGGCATTCTCAAGGGTTATGATGGTATTGTTGTGCCGCAGGGCTGGGGTCGTCGTGGCCATGAGGGTAAGATTAAGACTATTGAATATTGTCGCACTCATAAGGTACCTTACTTCGGTTTGTGTTATGGTATGCAAATGGCGGTGGTTGAGTTTGCTCGTAATGTTTGCGGCCTAAAAGGCGCTAATAGCTTAGAGGCTGATCCGAAGACTAAGCATCCGGTTATTAATATTATGCTCGGGCAAGCTGAATTATTAACTAAAAGACAATACGGCGGCACTATCCGCCTCGGTGGCTGGCCGTGCCAGTTAGTGCCTGGAACGCATCTGGCTAAGGTTTATGCCAAGAAATTTGGCCCTGAGACTAAGGTGGTTAGTGAACGTCACCGCCATCGCTATGAACTTAATAATGATTATCGGGAAATATTAGAGAAAGGCGGCTTGACTATTGCTGGCACTTCGCCGGACGGACGGATTGTGGAGGCAATTGAGATTACGGATCATCCGTTTTTTATCGGGACGCAATTTCATCCGGAGTATATTTCACGACCGCTAGATCCGCATCCTTTATTTATTGAGTTCATTAAAGCTTGCTGGAAGAATAAAAAATAAATTTTTCTTTACTTCCCACTCTAAATTAGCTACAATATAACCAGTTTAATTACTGGTTATATTGTTTTTATGGCTGAAAAAATTAGCGAATATCAGGAACGCTTGGGGCGATTGGCCGATTTACGCCAAGCCGGGATTGATCCTTATCCGGCTCATTGTCGTCGCGAACAAACCAATGGTCAAGTTTTGGCCAATTTTGATCACTATTTATCTAGCGGCGAGACCGTTTACTTAGTCGGCCGGCTACGCACCTTACGTGAGCACGGTAATCTAAGTTTTGCTAATTTGCAAGACGGCACGGCTACTATTCAATTGGCTTTTAGTAAAAAAGAATTAGGGGATAAATATAGGCAATTTTTAAAAATTATAGATATTGCTGATTTTGTGGCTGTCTCGGGCACGGTTTTTGTCACCCACACCGGTCAAAATAGTCTACTGGTGACCGATTGGCAATTAATTAGCAAAGCTTTGCGGCCGCTACCAGAGAAATGGCACGGTCTGCAAGATGATGATGAGCGTTTGCGCAAGCGTTATTTGGATTTATTATTTAATGATCAGTTGCGCGAACTATTTGTCAAAAAAGCTAAATTTTGGCAGGTGACCCGTCGTTTTATGGTGGAGCACGACTTTTTGGAAGTGGAAACACCAACCCTAGAAATAACAACTGGCGGGGCTGAGGCTAATCCTTTTAGGACTTATCATCAAGATTACGATACTGATGTTTTTTTGCGTATTTCAGTCGGCGAATTATGGCAGAAACGCTTAATGGCTGCCGGTTTTGACAAGACTTTTGAAATTGGTCGGGTTTTTCGCAATGAGGGCAGTAGCCCTGATCATCTGCAGGAATTCACTAATTTGGAATTTTATTGGGCCTATGCTGATTACCGCGATGGCATGAGATTAACCAAAGAGCTTTACCAAACACTAGCTCAAGAAGTTTTTGGCACCACCAAGTTCACTAGTAAAGGGTTAGATTTTGATTTAGCCGGCGAGTGGCCGGAGATTGATTATCAGCAGGAGATTTTGCGCCAGACGGGCATTGATATTTTAGCGGTTAGCGAGCAGGCGATGCGTGATAAATTAGCCCAATTAGAAGTAAAGTATGATGGTAATAATCGCGAACGGTTAACTGATACTTTGTGGAAGTATTGCCGCAAAAACATTGCCGGCCCGGCTTTTGTTATCGGTCATCCCAAATTGATTTCACCATTAGCTAAAGCTCGCCAGGATAATCCTGAGTTGACCGAGCGTTTTCAGATTCTGATTGCTGGTACCGAAATCGGCAATGGTTATTCCGAGCTTAATAATCCGGTTGATCAGCGGGCGCGTTTTGAGGAGCAGCAGAAACTGCTGAAAGCCGGTGATAATGAGGCGATGATGCCGGATTGGGAATTTGTAGAAATGCTAGAGCACGGTATGCCGCCGACATGTGGTTTCGGTTTTGGCGAGCGTTTATTTGCTTGCCTGGCTGGTCAGCCGCTTCGAGAAGTTACCTTATTTCCTTTTATGAAACCAAAGCAACAATAATTTTATGTTAGATCTAAAATATATCCGTGAGAATATTGATGAAGTTAAAGAAAATTGCCACTATCGTTTGGCTGATGTTGATATTGACCGTTTAGTCAGCCTTGATGAGCAGCGGCGCAATCTACAACAGGAATTGGACGCTCAGCGTTCCCAGCGCAATGCTTGGTCTAAACAAAAGCCAACGCCGGAACAGGTGGCTGATATCAAGGCTAATAATGAAGCAATTAAACAAGGCGAAGATAATCTAGCGAAAATTATTGAGCAACTAGATAGTTTATTATTGGCTGTGCCCAATCAGACTGATGCGGCAGTAATTCGCAGTTTAAATGAAGAGGATAATCCGGTTCTCGAAGAACACGGTCAACCGGTTGAATTGGCTTTTACCCCTAAAGATCATCTAGCTTTGGCCGAGCAGTGGCAGTGGCTGGATTTTGAACGAGCGGCTAAAGTGACCGGGTCCAAATTCTATTATACTAGCAATGATTTAGTTTGGTTAGAGTTAGCTTTAATTCAATATACCCTGTCCGTTATCGCTAAACATGGTTTTCAAGTGATGACCACTCCTGATCTGGCTAAAACCAGTATTATTGAGCGCTTGGGTTATAATCCGCGCGGCGAATCGACTCAGATTTATAATATTGCCAATAATGATTTGAGTTTGATTGGTACAGCTGAAATTACCCTAGGGGGGTATCACCAAGGCGAGATTTTAAAGGGCGAGCAATTACCATTGCGTTATGCTGCTTTATCCCAGTGTTTTCGGACCGAGGCGGGGAGTTATAGTAAGTTTGCTAAAGGTATTTTCCGTGTTCATCAATTTAATAAAGTGGAAATGTTCGTCTATTGCCGGCCGGAAGATAGTGCTCAGGAACATCAGCTATTATTAGCGATTGAGAAAGAAATTTTTAGCGGTTTGGAGATTCCGTTTCGGGTTATTGACCATTGTACCGCTGATTTAGGCGCTCCAGCAGCTCGGACTTTTGATTTGGAGGCTTGGCTGCCTGGCAAGCCCAATCAAGATGGCCAAGCTGGCGACTGGGCGGAGATGACATCAGTGTCTAATTGCACCGATTATCAAGCTCGTGGTTTGGATATTAAGTATCAAGCTGCCGATGGACAAAAAGGTTTAGTTCACACTCTTAATGGAACCGGATTAGCTTTGACTCGCGCCATGATTGCTATTGTAGAAAATCATCAGCAAGCCGATGGTCGGATTAAATTACCAGCTATTCTTAAATCATTTATACCAGTAGATTTATCATCAATGTTTTTTGCTTAAAGCATTATGAAGGCTCGCCCTCAGCCCAAGAAAAGTGTTGTTCTCTTAAATCAGCGCCCCAAGGCAGCTTCATTGCCGGCGCGGCGAATATCCAACAGCCCCAAAGGGGTTAATTGGCGTAAAATCGGTCGGGGAGCCGTGTTGATAGCGGCCATTGTCCTAATTGGCGGACTAATTTATGGACTACTTGGTTCACCTTATTTTAGGGCTTCTAGCGTTTCCATAGATGGCGCCCAGCTCTTAGATGCAAATATACTGCGTCAACAGTCGGAAACAGCGCTTCAGGGTCATGTTTGGCAGTTTTGGTCAGGTAATTTTTGGTTAGCTTCAAGTAAGCGATATTGCCGTCCGTTGCAAGAGTATAATTTAGTTAGTTGTCGTCTAAAGCGGCAATGGCCGAACAAGTTGACGCTTAAGATTGAAGAAGAGCCAGTGGTAGCAATCTGGCAAGAAAATAACTGGTATTACTGGGTTGATCGGTTTGGACGGGTAGTTAAGCAAGAATCGCCCAACGCCGCTAGTGCTAAGCTTTATCCGGTGATTAAAAGCCGAGACACCTTAGTGACTGAGCGGCAAGTAGCCATTAATCCCGATTTCTGGCCATTAATTATTGCTAGTCAGACCAACTGGCTAGGTTCAGTACCTCATAATTTTATTTTTAGTCAGCAAGAGCCTAACTCTATTCAGGCGGTTTTAGATAATCAGCAAATTATCAAACTGACCATGCGAGAGAGCCTAGATAATCAATTAAGGCTATGGCAAGTCGGCCAAAGCAAGTTTGCCCAGCAGTTGAGTCAAGCCAAAGTGATTGATTTGCGCTACGGCGATCGGATTATTTTTCAATAATAAATAATAAGTTTAATAAATAATATGGATGAACAAATCTTCAAGCTAGTCTTCTTCTTAGCCGTTCTCGTTTTCTGTATCTTAGTGGTCGGTATTTTTCTATTGCTCTGCAAAATTTTATTACTCTTCAGCCCAGAACTGCATTTAATGGGTATGGTTTTGACTTACCCATAAAGCACACTAGAGGAAACAGATCAGGGCCACTCTAGCTACTATGTCGTATAAGATGTATTGTGCGACATTATGACTAGCGCTCCCCGCAGCGGCTTTGAGCTTATAATAAAAAAATCGGCAACTATCGCCGATTCTTTATTGATTCTATTTAATTATCCTTTAGGTAATATTTATTTTTTTATTGGATTAGCAAAAGCGCCAACCACATAATCAAATTCGTCTTGCCAATTACGATTTTTGCATAAGAACCCGCTACCGGTAAATTGGCTAGCTTTATTATTTAAACCGCCACTGTCAGTTTCTAAATCGCGAATGCCTAGAACATAAAATTGGCCTTGGCCACGTGGGCAATATTGACCATCATCTTGGTAGACTTGATAGCGGAATGTATAGTCAATCCCTTTGTTTTCATCATATTTAGAAATCGGATCAGCCGCAAAATTGGCCGGCAAAAATCCTTTTTCCACTAATGGCGCGATAAAACGTTGATCGCTAGCATTACGATAGCCCAAATCCCAATTGCCAACATCATGATCACCGGCTGGAAATTCACGGTATTGATTGAAATATTGATTGATAGCTGATTGGATTATTTTTAGATTGGCAATTCTAATTTGGTCGCGCTGTTTGGCTTGATTGATTGACCAATAAGTAAAGCCGGCACTGATGACCAGCAATAAGGTGCTTAAGATTAAAATAGCTTCTAACGGCCCAAATCCGGGCTTGGAACGATGATAAGTCATGGTGGTTAAGGTAGATAAGCTAAAGGATCAACTGGAATGCCGTTGAGACGGACTTCAAAATGCAAATGCGGTCCGGTGGTTAATTTACCGGCACCAGGCGTGCCAGGCATGCCGCCGCTGTAGCCAATCACTTGGCCGGCGGTCACATAGGCGTCTTCTTTAGTGGCAATCCTAGAAATATGGCCGTAAACCGTGGCTAGGCCATTATCGTGAACAATCATAATATAGCTATAACCCATGCCGGCATCTTTAGCGGCGGCCACATAGCCATTACTGGCGGCCACTACGGCCGTTCCTTGGCTGGCGCGGATATCAATGGCCGGGTGCTCAAAAAGGTAGCGGAAAGGATATTCTGGATCATGAAAATAGGTGCTAACGTAATTTTTTGGCACTGGCCAAATTAGACCGGATGAACTATTGCTACTAGATTTTTTTTGATTGGTCTTAGGTTTATTAGCTTCAATCAGGGCCAATTTTTGCCGGACGCTTTTTTCCAAACTACTGATTTCAGCATTAGCTTGAGCCTGTTCTTGTTTAGCCGCCGCCAGCAGATTTTGATACTGACTTTCTGACAGCTGAGTCTGCTCGAGAATAAAGCTTTTATCTTGTTTTTCTTGGTCTAATGAATTTCTTTTGTCAGCTAGAACTTTTTGCAATTCAGCCAATTGCTGATGCTTGATATCTAAGGCGGCTTGTTGTTCTTCTAGAGAATTTTTAAGTTTCCGCAAATCTTCTAATTGATCGCGAACACCGCTACTAATATCGTTAAGATACTTGATTTCATTTAAGAATTCGGAAAAAGAATCGTTTAATAAGATAATCTCCAGAGCGCTTTTGCTCCCCTGCTGATTAATGGTTTTGAGCAGATTACCGAGCTTGGTTTTATTTTGGTCAATTGATTGGTCTTTATCGGCAATTTCTAGCTCCAGGCTGCGTAATTCTAAATTGGTTTGTTCCATTTCCAGCTCAGTGCCCTGTATATCTAATTCAGCTTCAGCGATTTTACTATCCAGAATGGTCAGTTGGTTATTGAGAGTGGCTTTTTCACTTTGTTTTTCAGCCACTAATTGCTGATAATAGCGTTGTTGGTCGCGCAGCTTGGTTAGGGAGTTTTTTTTAGCGTTAATTTGACTATTAAGTTGATTAACCTCATCTTCGTAACTGCCGCGCGCTGGCTGTGGATGATAAGCAACCAAGCATAAAAATAAAGACAAACTAATGATTATTAGGCTGCCTGATAATATTTTTTGATAGCGACAGTTTTTCATGGTTAAATTATACTATTTTTTATTAAACTTGCATAGACTGCAGGGCGCGTCGTAGACGTTTGATAGTTACTGTTTGACCAAGAATGTCAGCTAATTCAAATGGACTGGGGCTGGCAGCCAGGCCACTCAGGGCAACTCGCCAAGGCCAGAGATGATCGCCGTTAGATAAATTATTCTTTTGCAGAAAATCCATAGTAGCTGTCTGTAGCTTAGCGGTTTCCCAATCGGCTTGGGGATAATTTTTTAAAAAATTAATAACCGTTTTTAGGGCCTCAATAGTGGCGGCTGGCGTTGATTTTTTCCAAACTAATAGAGCTGGGTCATAATTAAGCTGATCCAGATATAGGTTGCGGCTCAACTCCCCGATTTCATTCAGATTTTTAAGTCGCTCTTGATATAGTTTAGCTATTTTTAGGCTAAAATTAAATTCTTTTTTGAATTTTTCAGTAGTTAATGCCTGATTTTCTGTTAAATATGGGATTAATAATTCAGCTAATTGTTCAGTCGGCAGCTGGCGTAAGTGATAGCCATTAAGAAAATTGAGTTTATCTAGGTCAAAAATAGCCGGACTGCTATTGATTTTACGATAATCAAATTGGCTGATTAAGTCGGTCCAGCTAGTGAAGATTTCTTGATCGCCTTGCGGATGCCAACCCAAAAGAACGCAGAAATTAATTAAAGCTAGCGGCAGATAGCCTTTGTCCAAAAACTGTTCAACAAAAACATCGCCTTGGCGTTTACTCAGTTTGCCGCCATCTTTATTAAGTATTAGTGGTAGATGAATGAATTCGGGTGGTGTCCAGCCAAAAGCCTGATAAAGTAGAATATTTTTAGGAAAAGACGGCAGCCATTCAGCCCCGCGGGTAACATGACTGATTTCCATTAAGTGATCATCAACAACGCTAGCCAGTTGATAGGTCGGAATGCCATTAGACTTCATCAGAACCTGATCATCAAGGTCACTGGCCGCAAAAGTGATGGCGCCGCGTAAAGCATCAATGGCGGTTATTTCGCCTTTGGTTGGCATTTTTTGTCGAATAACATATTTTTCACCAGCCGCTAAGCGCTGAGCGATCTCTTTGGCGCTGAGTCTGCGGCAAGCTCGATCATAGCGCGGCGGTAAATGACTGGCCGTTTGGTCGGCGCGCAATTTTTCTAAGCGCTCTTGACTACAAAAGCAATAATAAGCTTTACCGCTATCAATTAGTTTTTGGGCGTAATGTTGATAAATATCGAGGCGTTCAGTTTGGACATAAGGGCCATAACCGCCGCCAATATGCGGACCTTCATCAAATTTAATGCCAAGTTGAGCCAGCACTTTAATCAAACTATCTTCGGCCCCTTGGACTCGTCGCTTGTTGTCGGTATCTTCAATTCGTAAAATAAAATGGCCGCGGAGTTGCTTGGCGGTTAAATAACCAAAAATAGCAGTGCGTAAATTGCCTAGATGAAGAAAACCGGTTGGTGATGGAGCTAAGCGCAAGCGAGCGTCAGGCATAGGGAATAAATAGGGTTAATAACCATTATATTAATTATAGCTAATTGACTAACCATTGGCAAACTTAATTGACAAAACTATTGGTTTTAGTAATATATGGTTATTCTGTCAAAAAAAGGGAGGTTAAAATGCGCAGAATTTGTACATTAATAATCCTATTAACTATCAGCTTAATGTTAGCTGGTCAGTCAACGGGTCGCGTTAATTTTCAACGACAATCTCGGTGCTATCCAGATGTAGTCTGGTATGGCACCAGCAACGGTCTGTATACGGCGCACCATTGTGCCGGACTGACTGACCGTAACCAAATACAATCTCGTAACAATGAGATTGTTATTAAAAATGTCATTGATTTGTATGAAGAACTTGGCTCTTCATACAATACTGTCCTAGTGGCCATCTATGATGGCCAGTATTACCAGACTTTTAGTCTGGACACTGGCCATGTATTTCAGGTCAGCCCACCCCAAGCTATTACCAGATTAGCTTGGGACAAAATCAAAAAGAATGGGCTTAAATAGTCCATTCACCTTTTCTCCATATTCTCAAAACTTTACCGCTAACCCTATCAGTCGTTAGCGGTTTTTATTTTTATAGCGCCAGATTATAAAACGCCAGCTAAAAACAGCAACAGCATTCCAGATACGCCGCCAACGCCAAGGCTGCTGAATTAGTCGCCATAGCCACTCCAGTCCGCAGCGCCGCCATAATTGGGGCGCTCTTTTGATACGGCCGATGATAAAATCAAAGCTGCCGCCAATACCAATCATAATGCGGCAACTCGGCCAAGTTGTTTGATGTTTGGCTAAAAAGTATTCCTGATAAGGCGCGCCTAATGAGCAGAAAACCAATCGTGGTTGAAAATCGTTTAATCGTGATAGTTGTCGCTGGCCCAAATAACCATTGCGACCGCAGTCTTCAATTAGACAACGGAGTTTAGGAAATTTAGTCAACAAAGCCGGCCGTAGAATCGCCGCCGGCGACAGCCCGCCACGCCAATTAATAATCGCTATGGGCCAACCATTCTTTTCAGCCTGAATTAATAAGTCGGCCGTTAAGTCAGCACCGGTATGACGGATTAATTTTTGGCCGTAAGTTAAAGCGGCTAGACTTAAACCGAAGCCATCTGGTAAAGATAAATCGGCTTGATTAAGGATATTGCTGAAGGTTTGATTTTTTTGGGCAGCCAGCGTAAATTCTGGATTAACTGTAACAATCAGATGATTTTGCTGGCTAGCTAAATAAACCGCCAAACGTTGTTGTAATGCTTGGCCGGTTAAATTGTCCAAGCGGACACCTAATATTTTAATGGTTGACATAACGGATTTGTAAATATTTTTGTCGGAGTGGTGCCGGCAATTTTTCTAAGCTATACCTTAACATAACTCTGGGCATACGGCTAGCCCAGTGGTCTAAGAAATTCAGTAAAGCTGTTTGATTACGCTTACCCACCTCTCGCAAAATCCAACCAGTAGCTTTGTGGAGCAAATCGTGGCGTTCTTTTAAATATTGAGGCGCCATTCGCAAAGCCGTTCGGTAGTCGCCGTGTTTAATGAGAGTTAAATTAGCCACCATAGCCGCTCGTCTAGCCCACAGATTATCATTGCGGCTCAATTCTTTTAATAGTAAGAGCTTTTTATTTTGATTATTAACTAAATATTGACCGATAATCTTAGGGGCAGTTAAATCAATTAAATCCCAATTGTTAAAACTAGCAATATTATTTAGATAAAAATCTAAATAGTCTTGGTGTTGGCTCGGATTATGCCGGCATTGATCAACCAAAATTAAGCCGGCTGTTAGGCGAACTTCATGAATTGGATCAGCTAGCATTTTTTTAATAATATCAAGTGGCAAATTAGCGAAACGCTTGGCAACCGTTCGCTGTTCCGGTACTGTAATACCCCAAAAGATATCGCCCTGACCATATTCCCCTGGCCCAGTTTTAAAAAAACGGCCCAGAATCGCTGCTTTAGCTGGATTAGCTAGCTTTTGTAGAGCTTGGCGAATAACCGAGTAGCTATTTTGAACTGATTTATTCGTTTTCATAGATGTGGTTGATAAAAAACTCGGGCCAAATCAGTGACGCAATTATTCTTAATAACGATACCCTCTTGTTGTAAAAGCTGTCGTTTTTTATTGAGGCCAGTAGCAAAGCCAGTCAACTGGCCGGTGCTGCCAACGACGCGTTGGCAAGGTACGACTGGCCAATATGGATTGCGATTAAGAGCTTGGCCGACCGCCCGAGCTGCCCGTGGCCGACCAATGGCTTGAGCAATGGCACCGTAAGTACTTAGGCGTCCCCGAGGGATTTGCTGGGTTACCGAGTAGACTAGCGAGGCCAAAGGAGTGATTGGCGGAATTATTTTTTTCATTAAGATAATTATAGCGTTTTTTGGCTATTAAGAAAATAAAAAGGCCTCCCTAGGGAGGCCTTATAAAGTGTTTGTGGTTAATCAGCCCGAGGACGGGCTGAGAAGCTGGTTTCTAGCCAGCTTCTAATTGCGGCGATTTCTTCCTTGGTTAAGGAAGATTCGAAATTATCAGCGTAGAAGCCGCTGATAATTTCTTTCAATCGCTGGAAACAGTACTCGACTGTTTCATCATCTTCGTTGACGCATATGTGCGCCAACAAAGCTCGACTGATGACTTTTTTGACATAACAGAGCCGCCCAGCGGCCACTGTTTGGCATGCCTGTTTCCAGGCATTTTCTTTACCAGACAAGTAGACATTTACTAGCAATGGAACTAGATTTACCATTACTATACTGAGCGTTATATTCATGCTCAGTGTAAATGCTTGTCTGCCCACCTTGTTAATAAGCAGGGCTAATGTTAGACAGCAAATCAAGGACAAAAATAACAAAACTAGGGTTATTTTGTTAATTTTTATCCAAACTTTTAGCCGACTGGCTATTTTTTCCGCTTTTGAACTTAGCGCCACCCGTTGAGCAACCAGTTGCTCGAAGTCCTGGCAGGCGCTATTCACAATCTGAACGGCGAGATTTTTGGATATTTCCATGATCTCCTCCTTTTATTGTATTTATTTTTTAGGTACACTAGTATTATTTCAAACTACCCTTAATTGTCATTGTTGTCAATAACTGATTGGTTAATTTTTCGCTCGGCGATTTTTGTGCTATAATCTTGACAGACGACGTTGGCTCGGTTATATTATTTTTAGCAGTCTAGACAAGTGACTGCTAAATAATTAGCTTAGTAGCCTATAAAATAATATGGACATGTTAGACAAATTTACTCAAAAATCACAAGAAGCTATTATTAACGCTCAGATGGTTGCCCAGCAGTTCGGTCAGGAGTTTATTGGCGCCCTGCATCTGCTTTTAGCCCTATTACAACAAGATGAGAGTTTGGTGCGCCCAATCATTGAAGCGCAAAAGATTGATCCAGATTTAGTGGCTAGTCAGACGGAGGCTGAGCTGGACAAGTTGCCGAAATCCGATCGGGCTGAAGTTGCCGAAGGCGTGGTTCAGGGCACAGCTGAAGCCTCAATGGTGATTGAACGAGCCCGCAAAGAAGCGAAAAATTTAGACGATGAATATATTGCCACCGAGCATTTATTATTAGCTATTGTCGGCATCAAATCCAAGGCGCAATCGATTTTATTGAAAGTCGGCTTGGGTTATGAAGGCCTGCTTAAGGCCCTGATTGAGTTACGCGGTTCACAGGCGGCCGGATCAACTGATGCCGAAAAGAAGTACAGGATTTTACAGAAATATGCTATTAATTTGACCGATTTAGCTCGTCAGAAAAAATTGGATCCGGTAATTGGTCGTGATGAGGAAATTCGCCGTATTATGCAGGTTTTGTCACGGCGGACCAAGAATAATCCAGTTCTAATCGGCGAAGCCGGTACGGGTAAAACGGCTATTGTAGAAGGTTTAGCTCAGCGAATTATCGCTGGTGATGTGCCGGAAACATTAAAAGGTAAAGAATTGGTCAGTTTAGATTTAGGCGCTTTAATTGCCGGCGCCAAGTTTCGTGGCGAATTTGAAGACCGTCTTAAATCGGTTATTAAAGAAGTGCAGAAAAGTAACGGTCAAGTTATTTTATTTGTTGATGAGCTTCATACTATTGTTGGGGCTGGTGCCTCAGAGGGGTCAATGGACGCTTCCAATATGCTTAAGCCGGCATTGGCCCGCGGTGAAATTAAATTGGTCGGCGCCACAACCACTAAAGAATATCAAAAATATATTGAAAAAGACGCTGCCTTGGAACGGCGTTTCCAGCCAATTTTTGTGGAAGAACCGAGTGTTGAGGATGCCATCGCTATTTTGCGTGGTATTAAAGAAAAATATGAAGTTCATCACGGTGTGCGGATTACTGATGATGCCTTGATTGCTGCAGTCAAACTATCGGCTCGCTATATTACCGATCGTTTTTTGCCGGATAAAGCGGTTGATTTAATTGATGAAGCCACCTCGAGCTTGCGGATGGAGATTGATTCCTCGCCGGACGAATTGGACGGCTTAAAAAGAGAAATTCGTCGTTTAGAAATTATGAAAGCTGGCTTATTAAAAGAAGATAATAAAGAAAAAGTCCGTAAGGTCAATCGTGATTTGGAAAATTTAAAGGAAAAAGCCAAACAATTGGAGCTGCATTGGTCCAATGAGAAAGAAATCATCTCCAAGATTCGCCAATTCAAGAAAGATATTGATGAATTGCGGGCACAGGCGGAAATTATTGAACGGCGCGGTGATGATTTAACTAAAGTCGCTGAGATTCGTTATAGCCGGATTCCGGATTTAGAAAAAGCTATTGAAATGGAGCGGCAGAATTTGTTAAAGATTCAGAGCAACGGCCAGCGGATTTTAAAAGAAGAAGTTGACGAAGAAGATATTGCTAAAGTGGTGGCGCGTTGGACTGGTATTCCCATAGCTCGGATGCTGGAAACCGAAGCTCAGAAATTAACCAAAATTGAAGATTATCTTAAGGCTCGAGTGGTTGGACAAGTTGAAGCGATTGTGGCGGTGGCTAATGCTATTCGCCGGTCACGGGCTGGTATTAGTGAAGAAAAGAAGCCGATTGGTTCTTTCCTATTCGTCGGTCCGACCGGTGTTGGTAAGACCGAATTGGCCAAGACTTTGGCTGAATTTATGTTTGATGATGAGAATGCCTTGATTCGTTTAGACATGAGTGAATTCATGGAAAAACATAGTGTTTCTAAGATTTTGGGAGCGCCAGCCGGCTATATCGGTTATGACGATGGCAGCCAATTGATTGATCGGGTGCGTCGCCGCCCTTATAGCGTAATTTTATTTGATGAAATCGAAAAGGCTCACCCCGAGGTTTTTAATATCTTGCTGCAAATTTTAGACGATGGTCGCCTGACTGATGCTAAAGGCCGAGTGATTAATTTTAAAAATACCATCATTATTATGACTTCCAATCTAGGTAATGAAGTCATCAAGGATTATTCCATTGGTTTTTATGATGGTAGTGATGCCAAGAAATTGGCTGAAATCCGCGAGGACGAGATGAAAGACAAGATTGACAATATTCTCAAGCAGCATTTTAAGCTGGAATTCTTAAATCGGATTGACGAAATTGTTATTTTTAAGAGTTTAAGCAGAGAAGCTCTAGGTAATATTGTTGAATTAGAACTACAGAAAGTCAGCCGACGTTTAGCCGTTAAGGGTATTAAATTTAAGGTGACAGCCAAGGTTAAACGATTTTTGGCTGACCAGGGTTATGATATTACCTTTGGCGCGCGGCCGCTGAAACGAGTTATCCAAAATCAATTATTAGATGAATTGGCTTTACAAATAATTGAGGGCAAGATTAAAGAGGGAGATATGATTAATGCCGATTTATCGTCAGGTAATAAAATTATTTTTAAGACCGGCGCTGAATTAAAAAATCATCAAGATTAACCACATGAAATCATTGACCAGCAAAGTTTTGTTAATTATCGGTTTAATAGCCAGTAGCTGGCTAGTTAACGGCGGCCGGGCTCAGGCGGCTGATTTTAACCCCAATCTAATTATTACCGACCAGGAGATTATGGATAGCGCGGCTATGAATTTGGGAGAGATTCAAAACTTTCTGGAAGATCGCGGCAGTTTTTTGGCTACTTATCGAACCACTGATTATTATGGCGTTGTTCGTAGCGCCGCTGAGATTATCTATAATGCCGCGGTCAATAGCTATGATTGTAGCGGCATTGAAGTCAATAACCCACAGGACATTGAAGAGGCTAAAATTAAGTGCGTCAAGGTAGCAATCAATCCCCGTTTTTTAATTGTGCTGCTACAAAAAGAACAAAGTTTAATTGATAGCAAAGGACCACGACAAAGCCAATTAGATTGGGCGACCGGCTATGGCTGTCCGGATAATGCTGCCTGCGGCGAACGCTGGCGTGGCTTTGGCAAACAAGTTAACGCGGCGGCGCTACAGTTCTATGATTACATGGTTAATCCTCGTTATTATAGATATCAAGTTGGCCAAACTTATACCATTACTAATACCGGTCGTGATCCGATGATTGTTGTTCCGGCTAATCGGGCTACCGCCGCGCTTTATAATTATACCCCCCACGTCTATAACGGAAACTATAATTTTTGGAATATTTGGCAGCGCTATTTCACTCAGGTATACCCAGATGGGTCTTTGCTGCAAGCCGCCGGTCAGGAGACAGTTTATTTAATTCAATCCGGTCGTAAACGACCATTCTCCAGTCGCGGCGCCTTAGTTTCGCGGTTTAATCCCAATAAGATCGTGATTGTTAGACCGGAAGATTTAGACAGTTATCCAGAGGGCGCGCCGATTAAGTTTCAGCAATATGCTTTAGTCCAGGCACCGTCTGGAGCAGTTTATCTCTTGGTTGACGATAAGCGCCGTGGCTTCACCAGTCAGCAGGCTTTCGCTAAGATGGGCTTCAATCGCCAAGAAGTCATCAAAGGCAGCTGGGAGGAATTGGCTGCTTATAAGGAATCAACTCCGATTACGGTCACCTCGACCTATCCGACCGGTGCATTATTGCAAGACAAGAAAACTGGCGGCGTTTATTGGGTAGAAGAAGGTAATAAGGCGCCGCTGCTAGATCGGGCAACCCTGGCGGCTAAATTTGCTAAACGGCGAATTATTCCAGCTGACCAAAAAGAATTAGATGCTTATAAAACGGTTGATCCGGTTAATCTGGATAACGGTAGCTTAATTAAGTTGGACAGCGACCCTAATGTTTATTTGTTAGATCATGGCCAGCGGCGGCTGATTGCTAGCGAGCGGATATTTAACCATTTAGGATATAGCTGGGCTAATATCATTACTATTAGTTCTCGTCACTTCAGTCTTTATAATCAAGGGCCAATCATTGAAGATAATTTGCCCGCTGACTATGGACAACCCATGGTCATTCCAACACCAGACAACCTAGTGCCAACAGTAACCGCCACTACGACCAGCTCAACCTCAACCAACCCTTAATAATATGGCTTTAGCTTTTGCCGGCCTAGTGCCGCACTCACCGCTGTTGGCGCCAAATATCGGTAAAGAACATCGGGCTCAGCTCGGGAAAACGCTAGAGGCCTATAGCTTATTGTCTAAAAATTTGGTGACGACTCAGCCGGACGCGATAGTTATTATTTCCGCTCATGCCGCTAGCGGGCCAGACTGGTGGAACGCTAATGTTTGCTTGAATTATCAGGTTGATTTAAGTTTATTTGGCGATTTATTAACCCAAGGACAATGGTCGGGCGCTTTAGGTTTAGCTGAAGAATTACAAAATTTTTTAGGACAAACCGAACAATTGCGTTTTTATAGCCAGCCACAATTAGATTATGGTACAGCCGTGCCACTGCTGTTATTAGGTGAAGATTTAAAAACCGTGCCGATTTTGCCGATCGGTTATATAGATAATCAGCCGGAGCGGCAGGCGGAATTCGGTCGGCGGTTGGGGGAATTTTTGCGGCAATGGCCAGGCAAAGCGGCGCTAATTGGTTCTGGTGATTTAGCTCATTGTTTAGGAGCTAATCAGCCGAGCGGTCTGCAAGCTCGTGGCCATAAATTTGACCAGCGACTGCAAGAAGCTTTGCGGCAAAATGATAGCCAGGCTCTCTTGGAGTTATCAATGGATAAAGCTAATGAAACCGGCCAATGTGCTTGGCTGGCCTATCTGACTTTGCAGGCCGCTTTAAATGGACAACCGGGGTCGTGGCAGAATTTGGCCTATGAAGCGCCTTTTGGGGTCGGCGGCGCGGTTTGGCAATGGCAGCCGGCTAGCGCCGACTAGATTGGTCTTGACGATAATTGCCCAGAATTTTGAAAAAATATTGCCAACGTGAGCCTTGTTGGCAGAGTTCTTGGGTGTCAATAACAGCTTGGCGAATAACTGATTCGGGAAATTGCCGACAAGCTTGAAAAACTGAATTGCGTTTGAAGTTAGGTATGCGCAGCCGCTCAATTACTTCTAGAGCTAATTGTTGCCAAGGATAAGCGGTCGGCTTGATTATCGGCCGCGGTCGTTTGATTAATTGACTGATATCGGTAAATTGGCGGATATCGCGGGGCATAATAAATAGATAAGACAATTTTAAGATAAAAGATTTATAAATTATAACGAAGCTATGGATCAAAAGCAAATTTCCAGCGGCCGAGTCCGGCGGCTCGTCATTAATCCAGATTCCCGTCTGCGCCGCGTAGCTCAGACGGTTGATTTAGCTATGCTTCAAGATAAGAAGTTTCAAGAATTAATGGTTGATATGGCCAAGACCATGTTAGTTAAAGATGGTGTCGGTTTGGCGGCGCCGCAAATCGGCCGCAATTGGCGTTTGATTGTTGTTAATACTGATGAGGGTGTCTGGCCGATGATTAATCCGGTATTGAGCGATTTAAGTTCGGCGACCATAGTTGAAGAAGAAGGCTGCTTGTCGGTGCCTAACGTTTTTGGACCAGTTCGGCGGTCGAAAGAATTGATTTGTCACTATATCAATGATTTAGGACAAGAAGTCCATCTGCCGGCTAAAGGTGCTTTAGCTCGAGTAATTCAGCATGAGGTTGATCATCTTGACGGCGTGCTATTCATTGATCATTTAAGTCAGTAATCATGGCTAGTCCCAAGGTTAAAATATTATTAGCCGGTTCGCCATCATTAGCTGTGCCGGCTTTTCAAGCGATAGTTAATGATCAGCGTTTTCAGGTTTTAGGACTATTAACCCAACCGGATCAACCAGCCGGCCGCGGCCTCAAATTAACTCCCCCGCCAACTAAGGTCTGGGCGCTAAAGAATGGCTTAACGGTTTGGCAGCCGGAAAAATTAAAAACTTGGCAGTCAGCGCTAGTCAATATCAAGCCGGATATGGTCGTGGTTATCGCTTATGGCCAATTAATTCCTCAAGCGTTATTAGAGATACCGCCGCAAGGTTGGGTCAATGTTCATGGTTCACTGCTGCCGAAATATCGTGGTGCCGGGGTATTGTCGGCGCCGATTATTAACGGCGATCAACAAACCGGCATTTCCATAATGAAATTGGTTAAAGAATTAGATGCCGGACCAGTTATTGCTCAAGTCAAAATTAATTTAGCCAGTGATGAAACGATGGGCAGCTTAGCTAGTAAAATCGGACAAGTCGCCGCTGATATTTTACCAGATACCCTTATAGGGTATATTGAAAGACGATTGATTCCTCAAAAACAAAATGACAGCCAAGCTAGCTATGTCGGTTTGGTAGCGACCGCTGATGCCAAGATTGATTGGCATAAATCAGCCTTAGAAATTGAGAGATTGGTGCGAGCGATGCAGCCGGTGCCAGGCGCTTGGACAACTTGGCGCGATCAGCGTTTAAAAATCATTGAGGCAACAGTATCTGATCAAAGTTGGCTCAATCCCGGTAAAGTCGGCTTAATTGATGGTCAATTAGCCATTGGCAGCGGTCAAGGAGCATTGATTATCAATCGTTTGCAGTTAGCTGGCCGTCAGGCTGTCAGTGGCAACGATTTTTTGATCGGTCAAGCTGATGTTTTGGGAGAATATTTAGCCTAAAGAACTAGACAGGCCAAAAAGTTTTTGGTATATTACTAGCGAATTATAAACGCCACCATCGTCTAGCGGCTAGGACACATGGTTCTCATCCATGCAACCGGGGTTCGATTCCCCGTGGTGGTACAAAAAACTGATTACTTATCATCAGTTAATCTTCAAAAAAGCATATGACTGATTGGTCAATGTTTAAACAGGATGAATTAAATAATCCAAATAATATTTCGCCTCACCCCTTCTCTGCATCGTCAAATCAGCAATCAAGTAAGAAAAAAATTTGGCTGATATTATTAATAGCGGTAATTTTAATTACTGTCGGCGGTTTTTTTATCTATCAAGCTTATGCACAATCGCCCGAGCGGATTATTAAGAAAATGTTTATTAATTTATCTAAGGTTAAAACTTGGCAGTATTCTGGTGAAATTAAAACCGAAGGCAATCTAGGACAATCTTTAACCAACCAAGCCAATTTATCATTAATGGCTCCGCTGAATCAGGATAAAAAAAATAGCCAAACCGTTGTTAAATTTAATGGTTTGATGGATATTCAAAAAATTAATGACCCCCAAATTTTATTAGCCCTAGAGGTTAAGACTGATGCTTTAACATCAGCGAATATTTCATTTGGCCTAGAAACAAGATTTATCAACCAAATTATTTATGCCAAGCTCAGCACGGTCCCTTATTTAGGTTTTTTTGATTTAAGCTCGCTAAAAGATCAGTGGCTCAAAGTGGATGTCAAGACATTAAAACAACAAATCCAGGCTAGTAAACTTAAAAAAGAGCCGGATAATAATCAAGCCAATAGCCAATTATCACCAGAACAGATAAGCAAATTAATAACCGCCATACAACGAGCTAATATCTTAACTATAACAGATAGTAAATTGCTTGATGCCAAAACATATAAAACGAGTAATGGAGGTAAACATTATCAATATCAATTTATTCTTAATCCAGAAGGTATAAAATTGTTTCTAGTTGAATTGGTTAAAATTGTTAATAATAAAGAATTAACTTCAATTGAAGCTGATAAGTTATATGAAAAAATTTATGGCCAGCATGAATTGTTGGCAGGTAAATTATTGATTAGCCAGAAAGATTTATTGCCAAGGCAGATTTCTTTTGATGTAATAACTAAAACAGCTGACAAAACAAAAGTTTTATGGAAAACTAGCCAAACCATATCGTTTAGTGATTTTAATAAGCCGGTTAGCATTGATGTTCCAACAACAACTAAAACATTGATGGAGCTTTTAAGTGGATTTGCTCAAAAATTACCTGCTCATCAATATAATAGTAGTTCTACTACCACGCCAACATCAATAATGCCACATATTAAACATTCATTAAACGATTCAGATAATGATGGCTTGAGCGATAGTGATGAGCTTAATATTTATAGTACTGATTTTTTAAATCCAGATAGTGATGGCGATGGTTATTCAGATGGTGATGAAGTTAAGGGCGGTTATAATCCCAATGGTTCCGGCAAGTTATTGATTGATGATCTTACAGTTGACAAATCGGCGCCATTTTTGATAAAATAAAACTATTGATAAAACGCCCGCCAGGGTTGTTTTTAAAAACAAGATTTATGGAGAAAATTACGGCTTATTTTCGTTCAGCTTGGGCGGAAATTAAGAAGGTCACCTGGCCGACCAAAAAAGAAACCTACAACTACACCCTGCTAGTCATTGGCATCAGTTTGGGCACCGCCATTTTTTTGGGCGGAATAGATGCTTTATTCGCGGCGGGCTTGAAGTTGCTGATTAAGCAATAATCAATAATTTTAGTTCATTCCTATGGCTAAACAAACTCTTAATCAAGGACGGCGCTGGTATGTCCTGCACACTTATTCGGGCTATGAAGAAAATGTTGCCCAGAATATTAAGCAGCGCATTGAATCGATGGACATGGAAGACAAGATTTTTAATGTCATGATTCCGACCGAAAAGAAAATTAAAATCGTTAACGGTAAGCGCAAAGTTTATGAGGAAAAGATTTTTCCTGGTTATATTTTAGTGGAAATGATTGTAACCGACGATTCTTGGTATTCTATTCGCAATACGCCAAATGTTACCGGTTTTGTCGGTACTGGCACTGTGCCAACTCCGATTGATGAAGCCGAGATCAAAGAATTACAAAAGAGAATGGGTCTTGATGAACCGAAGTTTAAGATTGATGTGTCAGTCGGCTCGCCGGTACGGATTATTGATGGTCCGTTCAAAAATTTGGAGGGCAAGGTCACTGAGGTTGATGAAAATCGTGGCAAGGTTAAATTATTGATTTCCATGTTTGGTCGCGAGACCCCAGTAGAATTAGATTTTTTACAGATTAATAAGCTTTAATTACCGATAGGCTGGTGGCGGGCCGATAACGGCACGCTTCTCCGCTCACCGCCACTTAAACAAATGTATGGCTAAAAAAATAGTTACCCAGATAAAATTACAGATTAAAGGCGGTCAAGCTAATCCAGCCCCGCCGGTCGGTCCAGCCTTGGGCCAGCACGGTCTGAATATTGCTGATTTTTGCAGTAAATTTAATGACGCCACTCGTGATAAGATCGGCGATGTCGTACCGGTTGTTATTACTGTCTATGCTGATCGCAGCTTTGATTTTATTACTAAAACGGCGCCAGCCTCAGAATTAATCAAGAAGGCGGCTAAGATCAACAAAGGTTCCAGTAAGGCGCTCAAAGAAAAGGTCGGCAGTTTAACGACAGCTCAGTTGCAAGAAATTGCCGAAACTAAGATAAGCGATTTGAATGCCCGTGACGTTGAGGCGGCGATGAAAATTATTGCCGGCACCGCTCGTCAAATGGGTATTGAGATTAAAGATTAATTAATTTATTAAATAGGATCGTGGGAGCTAGTTAGTAGTTAGCTAGCACTCGCACCACAATCGTATGGCTAAGAAAGTACAGAAAAACAAGACTGCCAAACAAGGTAAGGCACAAGCCGCTGTCCGTCAACTGGTTGATAAGACTAAAACCTATGTTTTGGCTGAAGCGTTGGAGTTAGTAAAAAAAACCAGCGTTACCAAGTTTGACGCTTCGGTGGAGGTTCATTTGCGGCTCGGTATTGATCCGCGCAAAGGCGATCAGCAGATCCGTGGAGCAGTTAGTTTACCGCATGGTACTGGCAAGACCGTCAAGGTGGCGGCGTTTGTTAGCCCGGAAAATGAGGCGGCTGTTAGAGAGGCTGGTGCTGATTTGGTCGGCGGCGATGAATTGATTGAAGAAATCCGCAAGACTGAAAAGACTGATTTTCAGGTAGCGGTGGCCGAACCAGCTTTGATGCGCAATTTGGCGGTTATTTCTAAGATTTTAGGCACTCGCGGCTTGATGCCATCACCCAAGAATGAAACCGTGACGACTGACCCAGCCAAGGCAGTTACTGAATTAAAGAAAGGTAAAGTTAGTTTTAAGAATGACGACACTGCCAATCTGCATGTCGCTATTGGCAAGGTTTCTTTTAGTGTTGAACAACTAGCCGATAATTTTCAGGCTTTAATAGAAATTATTAAGAAGAATAAACCGTCGGCAGCTAAGGGTACTTATATCAAAAGTGTAACCATCTGTTCGTCAATGGGGCCGGGTATCCGAGTTTTATTAGGCCAATAATCCTTTACTCCGTTAGCGGAGCGCTTTATAAAAAAACCAATCTTTTTTATTGATTGGTTTTTTGTTTAAGTTATTGGTAAATCTACTTCAATGGCTCCGTTGCCGCCAAATTGCGGTTTAGCGGTTCGCTGACGATAGCCCCGAGCTTGGAGCCAAGCGGCAGTAAAATCTTTAAGTACACCATGGCCATCGGCTGAATGCCAGCCTTGGCCAGTAATAATCAGTAATTTGACGCCGCCGCCTTGCTTGATCCAGTAGTCAAAAAAGCCAATTAGCGCCGCTTCGGCTTCGCGGCGGCTGTGACCATGTAAGTCCAGTTTAGCGGCTGGTTCTTGCAGGTATTTATTGACTTTACGTTGAAGCAAACGGCGGTTCATAATAGTTGATTATAGCATTTTTTCAGGCTTGCCGAAAGCTGTTGTTATCTGATAAAATGATTATAAAGAATAGTTAAAATTAATATTTTATGCCAAGCAGACCATCTAAATTGGAGTATTATATGAATATTGCCGGCGAAGTAGCCGGTCGTTCCACTTGTTATCGGGCTAAACACGGTGCCATTATTGTTCGCGACGATCAGATTATTTCCACTGGCTATCTGGGGTCGCCGCGTAAGACCAAAGATTGTTGGGAGCGCGGTAATTGTCTGCGGGAAATGCTTAAAGTACCACATGGCCATCGTTATGAATTGTGTCGCAGCGTTCATGCCGAACAGAATGCTATTATTAATGCAGCTCGAGCCGGTGCTAGCCTGCTCGGCTCAACCATATATCTATATTCTACAGTTATCCGTAATGGTCAAGAAAAACCGCAAGATGCTTATCCTTGTTTTATTTGTAAGAAAATGATTATCAATGCCGGCATTGAAAAATTGGTCGGCCGTCAAGCCGACGGCAGTTTTAAGGTTTATGAAATTAGCGATTGGGTTAAAGATTGGCAAGAAAGAGATATGCTGGACGATAACGAGCAATATGGTATGACTGTTAATATAGAGCAAACTTAATTTGTTGATTTAAATAATTTATGAACAAGTTGATTATTGGTCTGACCGGTCAATTAGCCGCCGGTAAGACGACTGTTGCCAAATATTTGGCGGAAAAATATGGCGGCAAGGTTTATGGCTTTTCCGGTCCCCTGCGCGATATTGTAGATCGTTTGACGTTACCGCAGACTAGAGAAAATATGGCTAATCTATCGTCAATCCTCAGGCGTCAATTCGGTCAGGATATTATTTTAAAAGCGATTATGCGCGATGTGCAAAACGATCCTTGTCCGTTTATACTCCTAGAGGGTATGCGCCGCTATGGTGATTTTGTGGCTTTCCGCGAGTTTCCTAATTTTCATTTAGTGGCGGTCTTGGCTGAACAGAAGTTGCGTCATCAGCGTTTAACTAAGCGCGGCCAGAATCCAGATGACGCTAGTAAAACTTTGGAGCAATTTAAAATTGATGAACAGGGCGAGGCCGAGCAAGATATTCCGCGAGCGATTGCCGAAGCCGATTTCCAAATAGATAATAATGGCGATTTAGCCGCCCTCTATGAACAAGCAGAAAATATTTACCGACAATTAGCCGGTTAAAAATTAAGATTAAATTTATGGCCGGAAAATTAATTGTTCTCTACGGTATTAATAATTTAGGCAAGAGTACTCAGGCCAATTTGCTGGTTAATCGTTTACGCGATGCTGGTTATGCCGCTAGTTATTTAAAATATCCGATTTATGAACTGGCACCGAGCGGACCGTTGCTTAACGCCTATTTACGGGAAGGTAATCCACTGCAGCTATCGCCGCGGGAAGCGCAGATTATCTATGCTTTAAATCGTTTTCAATATCAGCCGGAGCTAGTTCGGCAATTGGCCGCCGACGAATGGATTATTGCTGAAGACTATACCGGCACCGGTCTAGCTTGGGGCTGGGGGGCTGGCGTCAAACTTAATTTTTTGGAAGCAATCAATGAAGGCTTATTGAAGCCGGATTTGGCTTTGTGGCTGGACGGTCAGCGGTTTGTTAGCGGTATTGAACAAGGACATAAGCATGAGAATAATAATCAGTTAATGGATAAAGTCCGTGAATGCCATCAGCAGTTAGCTGAACGTTATGGCTGGCCGCGTTTTAATGCCAATCAATCTATCGATAATCTCAACGATCAATTGTGGCGAGCGGTTCAAGCTTTATTTTAAGCCCCAAACGATTCAAGATTTATTATGGAACAATTAATGCCGGTCATCGGCCTAGAAATTCATACCGAATTAAAGACCAAGAGTAAAATGTTTTGCCGCTGTGATAATAATACCGAAGAACAGGCGGCTAACACTTTGGTTTGTCCGATTTGTCTAGGGCATCCAGGTACTTTACCGCAACCTAACCGGCAAGCGGTTCATTTTGGGCTGCTCCTGGCTAAGGCTTTAAATTGTCAAATAAATCAGCACAGTCGTTTCGCTCGCAAGAATTATTTTTATCCCGACCTCCCCAAGGGGTATCAGATAACTCAAGCAGATACTCCACTAGGGTATAATGGTAAATTGTCAATTGATGGTCGGGATATTTTTATTACTCGTATTCATTTAGAAGAAGACACCGGTAAGTTGGCTCATGATAAAAATAACCAGCATAGCCTGGTTGATTTTAATCGGGCCGGCACTCCCCTGATTGAATTAGTCACCGGGCCAGTAATTACCTCAGCTCAAGAGGCGCGACGCTTTGGTCAAGAGTTTCAAAAATTATTACGTTATTTAGGGATTTCCGATGCCAATATGGAAAAGGCGGAGATGCGCTGTGAAGCCAATATTAGTTTACAGACAGCCGGCCGCTATCAGATTGACGGCGCGACTATTAGCGGCTTGGCTGGTTACCAGTTAAATAACAAAGTGGAAATTAAAAATCTTAATTCGTTCAAGGCCTTAGAGCGAGCCATTGATTATGAAATTAAGCGTCAAAGCGAAGTGTTGTCTAGCGGCGGCCAAGTGGCGGCTGAAACTAGAGGCTGGGACGAAGCGGACAACGCTACCAAGGCTCAGCGAGTCAAAGAGGCGATGGCTGATTATCGTTATTTTACTGAACCGGATATTCCCCCGCTGATGATTGATGATCACTGGTTAGCAATAGCCGCTAGTGAAGTAGATAAAATTGAATTACCTTTAGCTAAGGCGCAGCGCTGGCAAGTTGATTATCAATTGTCAGCCGATAACGCCAATTTACTGACCAGCTGGCCGGCCACAGCGGCTTATGTTGACCAGGTTTTAGTCTTAGCCACCCAAGCTCGGCCAAAGGCGGCGGCAATTATCACTAAAGTGGCTATTAATTGGCTGACTAGCGAAGTCGCTAAGCATTGCCGTTTAGATAATCTGGCTAACAGTCCGATTAGTCCGGAACATTTAGTTGATCTGGCAATAGCTATTACTGATAACAAGATTAATTCCACCGCCGGCCAAGCGGTGCTAGTCGAATTAATTAATAATCATAACCTTAATGTGGCGGAAGTTATTGAGAAATTGGATTTAGGCCAAGTTGATAATAGCGATGAGTTAGCTAAACTAGCTCAGGTCATCATCGCCGAATACCCCCAACAGGTATCTGAATACCGGGCCGGCAAGACTCCCCTGATGCAGTTCTTTGTCGGTCAATTGATGCGCCGCAGCGGCGGTAAAGCTAATCCACAGCTGGCGCGGGAGGTATTAGAGAAGGAATTAAATAGATAATGACTGTCTGAGCCAGTTTTTAACAGTGTTCGGTCGCAAATCAAGATCAGTTAAGTCTTGCGCGCTCAACCATTCAAAATCAAACCTACCGACATAGGCGGAGTCTTTTTGAAATTCTGGTCCATCACCTGAGCCCAGAGTTCCGCTTATAATATTGCAGGCGTAAAAATACTCCATTTGGCCGAAAGTTTCTGGCTTGGTTGAAGAAACTTCAATTAAAAGTTCTCTGGGTTCAATTATCAAGCCGAGTTCTTCTTTAATCTCCCTAATTAAGGCTTGTTGATTGGTTTCGCCAGATTCAACCTCGCCGCCAGGTATAACCCAATAGGTTTGATCGGGTTTAGTCCGCTTAATAGTTAAAACTTTGCCGTGATCAATAATGATAGCCCGGACACGCTTGGTATGCATGATTTATCGATTAATTGTTGAAATTATTTTTGCCTCTATGTCCCGTGGGTTATAACTATAAGCATTTTTTATTCTAATTAGCGGTAAACCGGCCGAGTTAAAGACCTGATTAACAAAATCGTCTCTCTCAATCCGTGATTGCCATTTATGAGAGCTATCATCCAATTCAATGGCACAGACTGGATTAATGTTGCGTGGCTCGCAAAGGACAAAATCAACATGCTTTTGAATTATTCTGGCACGGCTGGAGCGGTTATAGTGAGGCACAAAAAATAAATCTATTAGTCTGACTTTAGAAAAGATAAGTAAATTGTGGCGATCAGCGATGGGCTTCAGCGCAAAGAAAAAATTCTTTTCGGCATCAGTTAGGAAGTATTTATTTTTATAGTAAGCGACTTCTTTTTCTTTTTTTTTGCTCTTGTATTGGAAATTGAAAATGTTTGAAAGCTAGAATAGGCAAAAATGCTAAGACCGAGAGAATAAGCAAGATTACTAGTGATTGCATATATTTACTAAAAAGGTCTTTTAAATCCCTTTTCAGTTAGATTATATGCCAATTAGTTGATTGTAGCAATAGGCCGAGCGCTTAAGATTTTAAAAAATTTTCCACCAACTTCTCGGCCTCTTGGAGCGGATTATCGGTATTAAGCCAATGAATCTTCCGACCTTGTTTGGTCCAGCGCTTGAACCAAGTTTTTTGGCGTTTAGCAAATTGGCGGATAGCGGTATGTAGCTGTTCAACCAGTTGGTCATAATCAATCATTTCTCGCAGATAGCGGCTAATATAACGATATTCTAAACCAAATGATTCTAGTCGTGGCCAATCCAGTCCTTGCTCGTGTAAATTGTGGACCTCCTGAATCATATCTTCGTTTTCTAGGCGTTGAATTAGTCGTTGATAAATTCGTTTTTCTAATACCTCCATAGGGTAATCAATACCCAAAATTAACCAGTCTATAGCCGATTGAGCGTTAATCGGTTGAGACGGCTGATTTTTGACTCCAGTAGCGATTTCCAAATAGCGAATCAAACGCCGCGGATTGTGGCGATCGCTATTATTTAATTTCTGAGCTAAAGCCGGCGCGGCTGTCAGCAATTGCTCGTAAAGTTGTTCGGCCGATAATTCTTCTAAAGCTTGACGGCGCTGATTATCCGGTTTGACGGCGCTTAATTGATAGTTATCTATTAAGGCTTGTAAATATAGGCCGCTGCCACCGGCCAAGATTGGTAATTTGTGGCGTTGGTTAATATCTAGTAGGGCTTGTTGGGCCATTTTTTGATAAGTGGCCAGATCAAAAATTTGTTGGGGATCGGCGATATCAATAAGGTGGTAAGCAACCGGTCGGCCGTTATTGGCGTAATCAAATAGATCTTTGCCGGTGCCAATGTCCATGCCGCGATAAACTTGGCGGCTATCGGC
>MTKZ01001682.1_pt1 | contig 111141 bp, 97 predicted proteins | sample 1042781 | NCBI WGS metagenome assembly MTKZ01 (sample SAMN06212207, study PRJNA360539) | anaerobic digester metagenome | biome: Wastewater treatment plant; material: sludge; isolation source: anaerobic digester fed with sludge from wastewater treatment plant | place: Denmark: WWTP Viborg ... | reverse complement strand
CCTTCAGGGTTATATATCTTGTGGTGGCTCCTTACCCCCAGATTGACTGGGGATTATTCATATCCGGCCGCCTGGCAGCGGCTCATGCAGAATGCAAAAGAAATGGTGCTAATTCTTCGTCACAACTATGGGATTATACTTATATATGCCGAATGACTCATTGCTCATTGCTCATCGCTCACCACTCATTTCTCACTACTCACAACTTGTACCATCCTGCACCCCTTAGAATCATATCCCCTGCCATAAATGGAGATCCCTCACTCGTCAATCCTTCGTGAACCGCAGGATTGACTCATTCTTAAAAGATTCCTCTACAATTTGTACATCTCTGAACCGGCCAGAATGAAACACCCTAATCCGAAATCCTCAAAATTCGGAACATTTTCATATCCTACAGGCTGACTGTCGGACGGCTGTTTTCCTGTTCCCTGTACATAGCCCAGAAATCCGTTGGGATGAACACAATCTTCAACAAGTGCTCTCCAGGATTTCTTGACAATAGGTTCATACCTTCCCCTGTCGAGTATGCCATTGTTAATTCCCCAGGCAATGCCATATACGAACAAAGATGTCCCTGTCAGCTCTTTTCCGCCATAGTTTGAATCATCATGAAGGCTCACATTCCAGAAGCCGTCGTCTCTCTGGCAGGTGACAAGAGCATCGACCATTTCCCGGTAAACAGTCAGGAATTCTGTTTTATAGGGGCTGTCAGCGGGTAAAAAATCAATTGTTCTCACCAATGCTGCAAGCACCCATCCGTTGCCTCTCGACCAGTAACAATCCTCCCCGTTTGGTTCCTTGTAAGGAGGATCAAAATCAGCATCCCGCCACCACAGATGATCCATGGTATTATAAAGACCATCCGAGCCATGCAACTGCTTTGTGTAAAGGTACATTTCGTACATGCGGTTAAAATACTTATCATCTTTGTAGATTGAACCTATCCGGGCAAAGACGGGCATGGCCATCTGAAGAGCATCGATCCAGTTCCAGTCATCGATCTTGTCGGTATAAAGCATATTATCTATGCATGCCTTAATATCCCGGATTCTTTCGGTCTTTGTCTCATCCATCAGATACAGGTCTATGTATGTCTGTCCGCAACACTGGTTGTCGGCATTCCTTGTCTGTATACCGTCTCGCAGGCCCCATTTGTGAAACTCGCCCCAGGAGACAGCATAATTCAGATATTCCGGATCGGGTTTGATCTTATAAAGCGACATCAGGCCCTCATAATAAACACCGCGTGTCCATATATTGCTTGGACGCTCCCTGTCAGTGATTATTGTCTTTCCCACATCCGGCCATTTATCAATGAAATATCTGTTTGCCAGAATCATCTCATTCAAGGTCTGTTCTTTAGTGATCTCTTTCCTGATAACAGGCTTTCCCGTATTTCCGATGAGCATCTCAACCAGGTTCTCTGCAGCTTTCCTGTTCATAAAGCCCTCCGGCAGCCGGTCATGATCGATATATTCATTATAGATCCAGGGATCGCCTATTGCAAATACATAACCCTTCCCGATCCTGGCTTCAGCAAGAAGCACCTTATTCTTTTCAGTCAGGATAGCCCTGGCTTTACCTGATAATTTTATGTCCGCTACCTCTTTGATATAGATCTTGGAAACATCCCTGAACAGAGGATGTGCTGGCAAATTGGTACAGGCTCCCATCTCAAATTCCTTCCCTGTGACCGGGTGAAGGGTTACATGGTTGAACTTCATTCCGAAATTCTTCATGAGCTGATTCAGGTGGGTGAACTCGCAGTTAGGCCCGTCATTGGCAAAAACAGCAAGGACACCACCTTTCCTTACCCATTGCTTAATCGCTTTTATATCCTCAGGAAGTATATAATTGGGGCTCTTCGATTCGGTCGTCGTGTCGGGATCAACTATTATATAAATATCCAGATCATCAAGTACAGAGGCAGTTGGTTTTTCAACTGTTCTTATCTTTGCCCCTCTCGATTCAAATATTTCCCCAAACCTCGAATAACCGCTCCACTCCTTATCACTCCAGAGATAATGATATGGAAGACCTGTTTTTGCATTAGTCTCCCGGTTGAACCAGTTATCAAGACCCACCACCGGCTGGGCAGATGAATCGAAGACACCGGTGTGAATTATAAAACATGAGACCAGTATTAAAGAGATTGATCTGCTTCCTGAATTTTTCATAATAGTTAACTTAAGTCAATCAAAGTTATTAAACTCAGACTATGATTCTCGAAACCGGACTAAAATTCTGATTTCTTAAACAATTTTATTAATCCTGTCTGAAAAAATTTAACATCAAAATTATTTATCTTGTACCCTGAAATACATTCTTGAAACTAATATTATGAGGAGAATTTCATTCTTTTTCAGTCTGATCCTTATCACCCTTCTTACCGGACAATACGCTGAGGGTAAATGGAAAAAACTTGCAGGTAAGGATCTTAATGCCTGGACCCAGATAAACGGTACAGCCACCTTTATCCTTGAAAAAGGGATCGTAACCGGCACTACAGTGCTTAACTCCCCTAATTCGTTTTTATGCACCAAAGAGAAATACGGGGACTTCATTCTGGAATTCGATACATGGATCGATCCCCAGCTTAATTCCGGTGTTCAGTTCAGAAGCGAAAGCCTGGCTGAATATCAGAATGGAAGGGTTCATGGATACCAGGTTGAAATTGATCCTTCAGAAAGAGCCTGGTCAGGAGGTATTTACGATGAAGCACGGCGTGGATGGATGTACACGCTGGACAATAATCCTAAGGGAAGAAAAGCTTTCAGGCCCGGTGAATGGAACCATTACAGGCTGGAAGCTATCGGGAATTCAATCCGGACATGGGTGAACGGAATACCCTGCGCTGATGTAGTTGATTATCTCACACCATCGGGATTCATTGCTCTTCAGGTTCATTCAATCGGGGAAGACAAATCTAAAGCAGGGTTGCAGGTTAAATGGAAGAATATCAGGATAATGACAGAAAATCTCTCAAAATACGCTACCCCGTATTCAGATATCATCCCCCAGACAAGCTTCCTTGATAATACTCTTACTGAAAGAGAGAAAAAGGAAGGCTGGAGACTTCTGTTTGACGGAACAACATCAAAGGGTTGGATGAACGCCAGGACAAAGACTTTCCCGGCATCGGGATGGGAAATACGCGACGGCATTCTTTCAGTGAGCCCGGAAACAAAAGCCCAGGGTGGCGGAGGAGATATCGTCAGCATTGATAAATTCAGGAACTTCGAACTGATAGTTGATTTCAGATATGCAAAAGGAGCTAACAGCGGTATCAAATATTTTGTTGATACTGAAAGTGATAATGGATCACTGGCATCAATAGGATGTGAATATCAGGTGCTCGACGACCGTAATCATCCGGATGCAAAAGCGGGTGTGGGAGGTAACCGCACCCTGGCTGGTCTTTATGACCTTATTGCACCGCAAAATAAAAGGGATAATGGTATTGATATCTGGAACAGGGCAACTATTGTGGTTAATGGAAATAAAGTACAGCACTGGCTTAACGGGATGATGACAGTGGAATACGAAAGAGGCACAGATGCCTGGAAAGAGTTAGTGGCAAAAAGTAAATTTAAAACCTCCCCGGGTTTCGGGGAAGTACAGGAAGGCAGGATACTTCTTCAGGATCACGGGGATAAAGTTTCATTTAAGAACATTAAAATAAGATCATTATGAGAAACTTTGCATTAGTGACAGTTATCTTATTATCTTTTATTGCCTTCTCGTGCAATAAAGATGGTAAATCTGAGCGCTTCGAACTGCTTACAACAAATATCTGGGTAACAGATTCGCTGCTTGCTGACGGGGTAGATGCAGGAGGCCCGGGCGGAGTACTGGAGAATTTCAAGGGAGAAGCACAATTCAAGGAGGATGGTACAGGAACATTCGGAAACTATACCGGCATATGGTACTTCACTGATAATAAAGAAACAGATATAATGATAAAACCTGATACCGAGCCGATATACTTCAAGTGTAAAGTGGTTGAGCTGACATCCCAGTCGTTTAAAATAACCACTTCAGCACCCGACCGGACTAATCCGGCGAAAGTTTATAAGATCAGAATGACATTCAAACCGAAATAATGCATCATCTGGTATTTATCGCAGGTCTTATTCTTGGAATATCTTTAAATACTTCTGATCCCGGAGGAGTTATAAGGGGTAAAGTGTCTGATAAGCTCACCAGTGAACCCCTGGAAGGTGTCTATGTAATTTACGGAAGGAATTCCGGTACTATCACCGACCCTGATGGACGTTATGAAATAATAAGTAACCCGGGGCATCTGAACATTATATTCCAGCTGGTGGGATATGAAAGCATCAGCCGCGATATAACTCTGAACGAAGGAGATACACTTGACCTTAACATTGCCCTTTCGACAAAACTCCGGGAAATAGATCAGATTGTTGTAAGTGCAAATAAAACTGAACAGAAGATCGCAGAACTGAGCGTGTCGATGGATATAATCAAAACATCTTTCCTTGCTGCCAACCATATTACTGATCCACAGGAACTTGTCAATAAAACCACCGGAATAGAAGTGCTTGACGGCCAGGCTTCTATCAGGGGAGGTAGCGGATTCAGTTATGGCGCCGGAAGCCGTGTTCTGGCACTTATTGACGGACTACCAATGCTTTCAGCAGACGCCGGCAATATAAAATGGCAGTATCTGCCTCTGGAAAATATTTCACAGATTGAAATTATCAAAGGAGCTTCTTCTGTCCTCTACGGGTCTTCAGCTTTGAACGGTGTAATTAATTTCAGAACATCAGATGCTTCCAATATACCAGTAAGTAAGATTGTTACTGAAGTCGGACTTTATGGAAAACCAGGGAACAATAACTGGATATGGTGGAAGAGCCCGCAGAAATTCTCGAGCACATCAGTCTCCCATCTCCAGAAATTCGGAAAGACGGATTTAGCTGTAAGCGGACATTTGCTTCTTGATGAAGGATACCGCCGATTGAATGATGAAACATTAGGAAGGGTCAATCTTAAGTTAAAGCATTTCAACGGGAAGGTCGATGGTCTTACATACGGTATGAATCTTAATGCAGGCTATAATGAGAAGAGAGATTTCGTCCTCTGGGAAGATGCAGAGTATGGAGCCCTGAAACAATCAGAATCGACTGCAAGGGAATACCATGGGACCTTCCTTACTGTCGATCCGTTTATCTCCCTGAAAAAAAGCAACAGTTATAGTCACGACCTGAAGGTCCGGATGCAATCGACAACCAACCGGCTGCCCGATGATATCACTAAAAACAGCGATGCTGTCTCACTGTACTCTGAGTACCAGTTCAGGTACAGGTTACTAAGTTACCTTGATCTCACAGCGGGTATTTCTGAGAACTACAGTAAGGTGAATTCCAGGTTTTTCAACGATCATACTTCATTTACCTTTGCAGGATTCACACAGGCTGAATTCAATCCACTGTCGCGCCTGAAGGCTGTGGCCGGTTTACGTGTTGAAAGTTATTCGCTTGACGGCATACATGACAGGACTGTGCCTATATTAAGGGCCGGGCTAAACTGGCAGGCTGCAGACTACACTTACCTGAGAGCCTCCTTTGGACAGGGATACAGGTTCCCCGCCATGGCTGAGAAATTTGCTGCGACTACTATCGGATCTATCCGGATCATTGAAAACCCTGGTCTCCGTCCTGAATCCGGATGGAATGCTGAAGTTGGACTTAAACAGGGAATCTCTTTCGGAAATTTCTCGGGACAGGCTGATCTATCATTCTTTTTCATGCGTAATTCTGATCTTATTGAATTCATTATGGTCAGCTCCGAAGAAGGTTTCGGTTTTATGGCTACCAACAGGGAAGAATCACAGATAATGGGAACAGAGGCGGAATTTGTCATCACCGGATCATTAGGGGAGGTCAATACCACAATTACAGGGGGTTATTCATTTATCAATCCGGTCGACATCGAAGCCTCTCATAATGAAAACAGATATCTCAAATACAGGAGAAAACATTCAGCAAAGATCTCCTTTGACGCTGACTGGAAAAAATTTGAAGCCGGGATAAGCTTATATGCTAAATCAAAGATCCTGAATATTGATGATGCTTTTGTGAATCCAATAACAAGGGAGTCTTTCCTACCCGGTTTCTATGAATACTGGCTCGGTCATAATACCGGGTATTTCCTGATTGATGTCATGGCAGGTTATAGTCTGAATGAAAGACTTAAATTCTCACTTGCGGTCAAGAATATTACCAATACGGAATACATGGGACGACCGGGAGATATCCAGCCTCAGAGGAATTGCAGCCTGAGGCTTTCTGCAAATTTCTGATTCTGTTCTGGTTTTTTAACAGTTGCTACTCTGAATATAAATATCTATTTTCGAACGGATTCCCTTAAGGTTTACAAATGTTTAGATATCAATATAATATTTTAGACCTATTGCAAAATTCAAATAAATGCATACTTTTGATCCGTTTTTTACTGTTTTGAAAAAAGTATGGGGCTTATGTAAACACTTATGCATAGGTCATTAGGTTTAAACTTAAAAACTATCTTATGAGAAAACTATTCACGTTGATTATCGGAACAATGATCGCAGGCAGCCTGCTGGCCGGCGGACTGGTCACCAATACTAACCAGAGTGCTGCATGGGTACGCCTTCCCGCCAGGAATGCATCGACTGAGATCGATGCAGCTTATTACAATCCTGCCGGATTAATGAAAATGAATAATGGATTACATCTTTCACTATCCAACCAGAGTATCTGGCAGACAAGAGAAGTAGAAAGTGATTATCCTTATCTTAACAACGGATTATATAAAGGAACTGTAAAAGCACCTTTAGTTCCGTCTGTTTATGCAGCTTATAAGATGGACAAACTGGCTATTTTTGCCGGATTTAATCCTATCGGCGGCGGCGGCGGAGCTACTTATGAAGACGGTCTCCCTTCATTTGAGATGTCTCAGTCTGACCTGGTCCCGATGCTGGCCGGAGCTCCTTTCAATGCCACAGCCTACCGCATGGATGTATTCTTTAAAGGCTCATCAACATTCCTGGGCTTCCAGGGTGGCCTGGCTTATAAGATAAATGACTTTATCTCTGTTGCAGCCGGTTTACGTTATGTAACAGCAAAAAATACCTATGAAGGTTATCTGAAAGATGTCCAGGTTAATATTGCATCCGGCTGGACCGATGCTTCTGTGATACTCGACGGTATTTCAGCAACTGCAAGTACATCAGCAACTAACCTTCAGGCTGCAATTACCGGTGGCCTTGTAGGAGCCAATGATCCTATAAGTGCATCTGTAAGAGCCGGACTTATCTCTCTGGGCATTGACCCGACAGGTTTTACAAATGCCATTGCCGTGGGTGCTTTCAATGCCGCTTCCACAAAATATGCCCTTAATTCAAACCTTCTTGAAGATCAGGCAGCTGATGTAGTACAGAGCGGATCTGGTATTACTCCGTTCTTCAGCGTCAATATTACACCTGTAGAAAACCTCAACATAGCAGTCAAATACGAAATGGCTACCAAGCTTGAGCTGCAGAACGAAACAACTACCGACCTGATGATAGGCTATACTGCAACCGGAACACCTATAACAATGTTCCCCGATGGTGAAAAAATCAGAAATGATATGCCTGCACTGCTGACCGTCGGAGCTGAACTTCAGCTTTCAAATCTGAAACTGGCTCTGGGTGGTAACTACTACTTCGACAAATCAGCTGACTACGGTCATAAAATAGACCACGATATTGATGCTACAACTCCTACAATCCATATTGCCAATAGTGAAATAATGGATAAGAACGGAATGTCATTTCAGGCCGGTCTTGAATATAAATTAACTGACATGTTCCTCGTAAGCGGTGGCTACTCATACGCTAACAAGGGTGTTAACAGCAAATACCAGAGTGACCTTACTTATGGCCTTGCAACACACACATTCGGTATCGGAGGTGCAGTTTCCCTGACCGACATGATCCGTATAAACATAGGCGGCAGCTATACAGCCTATGTAAAGGATTCAAAAGATGTAAATCATAAACTCGGGGCTATCAATATGCTCCCGAATGAGACTTACAAGAAAAAAACTATGCTGATCGGCGTTGGAGTCGACTTCAGTTTCTAGGAAATAATCCGATTGCTGTTAAAAGGGTGCCTCAAAAAGGCACCTTTTTTTTGGTATCCGCTGTCCCATACCGGGTTAATGCTGGCTAGTTACATTACCAAACTCAATAGAACTTTATATCCCCTGTCTCATTCAGAACAAATGGTTGAATAGTCACATTGCCGGAGGCAATAAAATCTAATGTCCCCGGNNGTAACACCGTATGGTTTTGTGACTAATATTTTATCCCCTGGTCGTTAAGGTATTGAAGGTAATGCTTAAGACCCGGGACACCTGATGATCTGAGCCTTTTATAAAATTCCGCTGCTTGTTCTGGATTGCCAGAGTCACCTGCCAGCTTAATTATATTAACATATAACAAGCCTTCAATTCCATTGTTCCTGCTGTCTGTTTCCCTGAGAAGTTCAATAAACCCGTCAAGCGCTTTAAATGATTCCCCGTTTTCAGCAAATCTGAATAATTCATCTATCTTTTTGTTAAGATCACTGTCGAGGGTTATCCCGTAAAAATAAAAGCAGTTATCCCTGCAGTCTTCTATTAGGTCAATCCAGTCTGTGCTAAGCTTAATAGGCGGAAATGTAAGGGTGAAATCCAGCTTCTCTCCTATTGATGTGAATCTATGGCTTTCCGGGCAGACCGGGATACCTTCAGATGAGATAAGTTTCGCCCTGGTCCCGTCCGGATGAACTATGTATATATTCCTGTCCGCACAAAACGTCCCTCCTTCGATCCGGTTTTCAATCGTCAGATGGATAGTCGTTGATTCTGATGCTGCATCTATCCGGTTAATGACAAGCGTCTCGTGACTCTTCAACCCGTAATTTGGATTTAAAACACTCTGTGATACCAAAGTAAAGGTAACGTTTAACAGCAAGCCGGTAAAAAGAAAGGTCCTTATCATGAATACCTGATGATTTTGGCTTCCAAGTTACAAAAAGCTGTACAAATGCGATCCTGTCCCCTAAACTCATTCCGGAAATTCCAGGTAGTTACCCCGATTGTAAATATGTTGTAATTGTTTTGTAACCAAACCGTAATCTACCCTTAATCATTTAGTAACAATGTGAACCTACTTTTGACCAGTGAAAGAATGGAAAAATTTAAATTGATAAAGTATGAAAAAAATTATGATTTTTTTGGTCCTGGGTGCCCTGATAAGTATAACAGGTTGTAAAAAAGAATATGAAATACCTGTTATTACTACCCCTGGAAGCACCAATGTTGAAGTAAGTAAATCGGTAGATCTGTCATTCGGTTTCAATGCAGAGGGAGGATACAAATCCTCTTCACTCACGGCAACAGGAGGAACTGCAACTGTTAAGACAGCTCCATCAGCCGGTTCCAAAAACGGTAACATTGTTGTGACTTTTACAGCAGGCTCCGTTACAGGTGCCGGATCAGTCGTCCTTACATTAGTTGATAATGAAGGTCAGTCTCAGTCAGCTACAGCGGTATTGAGTATTTTTGAAGAAGGTGCCCCTAAGATAACGAATCCCGCGACAAGTGAGGTAGTAGTCTTGAAATCCGTGGATATTACTTTTCCATATACTGCGGAGGGTGGTTATAAATCCTCTTCTCTTGTTGTAACCGGAGGAACAGCAGTAATTAAGACCGACGGTGTTGCAGGAGCCACCTCAGGGAATATTATAGTCACATACACTGCTGCAAGAGAAACAGGAGCAGGATCAGTAGTTATAACAACAACAGATAATAATAATAAAACCGGACAGGGTACAGCTGTCGTCAACGTACTCCCATTCCCGACAACATCTGTAACTGCTAATATTACAACAAATACAACCTGGGAAACAGGCAAGATATATATACTGGAAGGACGCATTACTGTTGTGTCAGGAGTTACACTGACAATTCAGCCCGGTGTAATAATAAAAGGAAGAGAAGGATCTGAAGCAAATGCAACGGCTCTGATGATCGCCCGTGGCGGAAAACTTATGGCTGAAGGTACAGTGGATTCACCAATAATTTTCACTTCTGTAGCCGATAAGATACTTCCGGGAGAAGTTGCAAGTCCAAATCTCGAACCAAACATTAGCGGCCTCTGGGGAGGTCTTCTGATCCTTGGTAAAGCACCGGTTTCAGCCGAAGCTGAAGCTATGCAGATTGAAGGGATCCCTGCTTCCGACCTTAACGGGCTTTACGGTGGCACTGACCCTGCCGACAACTCAGGTGTCCTGAAATACATCTCAATTCGTCACGGTGGCGCGAATATCGGAGAAGGTAATGAGATAAACGGGCTTACTCTTGGAGGCGTAGGATCAGGTACTATTATTGAAAATATTGAGATTGTATCGAACGATGATGACGGGATTGAATGGTTCGGAGGAACAGTAAATGTTAAGAACGTTGTTGTGTGGAATACAGGAGACGATGCTATAGATACTGATCAGTCATGGGGCGGAACACTTGACAATTTTATAATAATTAATCCCGGTGACGAGTGCCTGGAGCTTGACGGACCGGAAGGAACAATGGTAGCTAAACACACTATTAAAAACGGGACTGTTTATGCAGGCAATGCCCAGGGGATAGCTGACCTTGATGATGCAAATAATGCCTCGGATTCGTATGTTGATATCGATAAGGTTTATTTCTTCGGACTTAAGGCAGGTCAGGATTTTGATTCAGTCCCGACATATTATAATTGCACATTCAGTAATATGGAAGCAACAATCCCTGCCGGAACAACGCTTACCGATTTCTTTAAAGATGGCAGCAGTGCATTTACTACATCTGTCAATGCAGGTGCAAACACTGTAGGAGCTGATGCATCCGCATTTACAGGTTGGTCGTGGACTGCAGTCTCAGGTTCTCTGAATGGATTTTAATACTCAATATTTTTAAACTCAGATCCGCAGGAACAATGACCTGCGGATCTATAAATTAAATAACAGGAAATTAACAGTCAATTATGCGCTTTTACAGATTTTTAACACTACTAATCGCGTTTATTCTGATCTCAATCAGTTTAAATGCGCAAAAAGGCATCATAAGAGGTGCCGTTGTCGACGAATCAAACGGTGAAGCACTTATAAGTGTTACAATCGTAGCTGAAGGTACTATTGTAGGGATTACGACAGACCTGGATGGGAAATTCAATCTTTCAATAGACCCGGGAACATATAATCTTAAGATTTCATATATTTCCTATGAGTCACAGACAATAAGCAATGTAAGGGTCAGACCCGGAGAAGTAACTCTTCTCGACAATATCAGGCTCAAACAATCTACAATAGGATTATCGGAGGTAACAATAACGGCAAGCGCTTCCCGAAGCTCGGAAAGTGCTATCACAACAATAAGGATGAATTCACCCAGTCTTACTGATGGTATCTCAGCAACAAGCTTTAAAAGAATGGGCGATTCCGACGCTGCATCCTCAATGAAACGCGTAACAGGGGTATCTGTGGAAGGTGGAAAATATGTTTACGTACGTGGACTTGGTGACAGATATACAAAAACTATCCTTAATGGTGTTGATATTCCCGGGTTGGATCCGGACAGAAATACAATGCAAATGGATATTTTCCCCACTAATCTCATTGATAATATAATCGTTCATAAATCATTCAGTGCTGAACTGCCGGCTGATTTTACAGGAGGGGTCATTGATATAGCCATCAAGGATTTCCCTGATCAGAAGAAGGGCAATATTTCACTAAGCTCGAGTTACAATCCGGACTTTCATTTTAAAAGTGATTTTCTGACGTATAAGGGAGGTAAAACAGATTTCCTGGGCTTTGATGATGGGACAAGGGCAATACCTGCAACGGAAAACCTTCCCTTCTTCGCTTCAGTCCTCGCTAATCCTTCAGGGGAACAGGGGATGAGATACAGGGAAATACTTGAGGGTTTTAATCCTGCAATGGCGGCAATGAAACAGACAAGCCTTATGGATTACAGCTTTGCCGGTTCATTCGGAAATCAAATACCGGTGAGAAAAATCACAATCGGATATAATTTCGGGTTTTCATATAAAAGCAATAATGAATTCTATAAAGATGCCGAATATGGCCGTTACGGACTTTCAAGTAACCCGGATATCATGGATCTTGAAGTACGAGAATTCCAGAAGGGTGACTTCGGGGTTAAAAGTGTCTTATTAAGCGGACTTGCGGGTTTTGCTGTTAAAACCAGGAATTCAAAATACCGTATTAATATCATGCATCTTCAGAATGGTGAATCCAAAGCCGGGATTTTTGATTACACAGGTTCTGATCAGGGAAGCAATTTTTCAGGTTTTCAGCACAATCTTGAATACAGCGAACGTGCATTAACAAACCTTCTTATTGATGGAAGAACCACCTTCAATACATCAAAATGGGATATCACCTGGAAATTGTCTCCGACAATATCATCAATAAGTGATCCCGATGCACGGTTCATCAGATATGTCACCGATAACAACGACTACCGCATCAATACCGAATCAGGATTCCCTGAAAGGATATGGAGAAACCTGTCAGAGATAAATCTCATCGGAGTAGTTCATGTCTCAAAAGGATTCATGTTCAGAGGAGAAAAAGCAAGGTTGAATTTCGGTGGGCAATATGGTTACAAAGAGCGTGATTTCATGATAAGAAAATTCATGTTTAACATAAGGAACGTTCCACTTACAGGTGATCCTGATGAGATTTTCAGGAGTGAAAACCTCTGGCCTCTCTACGGAACAGATTATACGAACGGAACGACTTATGAACCAGGATTTATCCCTTCAAATCCGAACCAGTTCAATGCAAATTCATCAAACGGTTCAGGCTATTTATCTCTTGAAATGAATCTTACAAAAAGGCTACGGACAATTGCGGGACTGAGAGTCGAGAATTATCTGCAGCGATATACTGGTCAGAACCAGCAGGGAACGATAATCCTTGATAATACTAAATTACTTGACGAAACAGGGTTCTTCCCTTCAGTAAACTTTATTTACAGCCTTACTTCCAACCAGAATATCCGCTTGTCTTATGCCAAAACGATTGCCAGACCTTCATTCAAGGAACTCTCGTTCGCTGAGATCGTTGATCCCCTCAGCGGCCGTACCTTTGTAGGAGGAATGTTCAGAGATGCTGATGACATTGCCGGAAGAGAATACTGGAATGGTAATCTGGTTAGTTCACAGATACATAATGCTGATCTTCGCTGGGAAATATTCAGGAAAAACAATCAGCTGATCTCAATCAGCGGATTTTATAAATATTTCCATAATCCAATTGAAATAGTCCAGTATGCAACCCAAACCGGTTGTTTCCAGCCAAGGAATGTTGGTAACGGACAGGTTCTTGGTTTAGAACTTGAACTCCGCCAGAACCTGGGGGAAATTACAGTTGCTTTGAACAACTTTGATTTAACCTCCAATATTTCGGTCACAAGATCAAGGATAGAATTAAGTCTTACAGAGTATTATTCAAGACTTGAAAATGCACGCGTAGGACAGACGATTGAGAAATATCGTGAAATGGCCGGACAGGCACCCTGGATAATCAACAGCGGCATAACATACAATGGAGGTGAAAGGGGATTCTGGGCCGATCTTGAAGCCGGATTATATTATAATGTACAGGGCACTACCCTGCAGTACGTAGGAATTGCAGATCGTCCTGATATTTATACCCTGCCCTTTCATAGTCTTAACCTGAGCCTCAGTAAAACTTTCGGAAATGAAAAGAGAGCCCAGATCGGACTAAAGATTGATAACCTTCTGAATGACAAAAGAGAGTCTGTTTTCAGATCTTTCAATCCCACGGATCAGTTCTTTACAAAACTTGAACCGGGAATAACATACCACCTGAAATTTAGCTATGCTTTGTTTTAGGTTGGTGTTCTGTGCGTAATTGACTGTAAATGCCCGTTGATCTGATGGTTAGCAGATATGACGGGCATTTCTATCAACCGTTTATAATGAAAAGCTGTATTGCATAAATAACAAATAACATATAGCTTTACATCTCATGGCTTATAATCAATCTGATATCAAAGATGGATAACCGCACAAAAAAAATACTTATTGTCGACGATGAGGAGGATCTTTGCGAGATCCTTCAGTACAATCTCGGAAACGCCGGATATCAGACAGAGACAGCTCACTCGGCTGAGGAGGCGCTGAAAAGAGATATCAGTGATTTTGATCTTGTCCTGCTTGATGTAATGATGGGCGCCATGTCAGGTTTCAAAATGGCCGACAAACTACGAAATGAAATGCAGGTAAATGTTCCGATAATATTCCTAACTGCAAAGGACACCGAAAATGATATCCTTACCGGATTTAGTCTGGGAGCTGACGATTACATAGCTAAACCATTCTCTGTTAATGAATTAACAGCCAGAGTTAAAGCTGTTCTTAAACGTTCAAAAACTGATAAAATCAAACCCCAGGCAAAGCTCCGGTTTGGAGAGCTGGAAATTGATACTGCCAGAAAAAGACTTATAATTAATGATGAGAAGGTAGAACTGACCAAAAAAGAATTTGAAATACTTAGGGTCCTTCTTGAAAATCAGGGAAAGGTATTCTCAAGGGATGATATTCTTAGTATGGTATGGGGAAATGATGTGATAGTAACAGAAAGAACTGTTGATGTCAACATAACAAGGCTGAGGAACAAACTTGGAACTTTTGGATCCTGTCTGAAAAACAAGACAGGTTATGGTTATTACTTCGAATTCTGAAAAACCTGACGACTGATGGCATTTTCAAAGAACCAGTTCAGAAATACACTGCTGCTTTTCTATTCAGCTATCTTTTGCCTGGTGCTTCTCCTGATAATAACTTATCTGTACCGGCGAGAAAAAGAATACAGGACAGAGACCTTAAATGATGAATTGTCAAATATTACAAGTATTGTCGACAACTTTATCAATATCAATTCTCTTTATATAACCAATGATTACAGGCAGATAGATTCGCTGAACAAATTGTTACCGCATCCAAACTTAAGGATATCTGTAATCGATCGTGAGGGTAAAGTGCTGTACGACAGCTTTATACATGATTATGAAAATATGGATAACCATCTGGACCGTCCGGAAATAATCCAGTCGTCCTCTGAAGATTTTGGAACAGCAATAAGAAAATCAGGAACAACCAGGGAGGAGTATTATTATTATTCCAGAAAATTCAGCAGGTATTACGTGAGAGCTGCCCTGATCTATGACGTTAATGTCGTTAATTTCCTGAAAGCAAACCTCCGATTCCTTTTCATTATCCTGCTTTTTTTTATAGTAATAGGAATAGTACTGCTTTTTGTTACCAACCGTTTTGGAGAATCAGTCACCCGGCTGAAAGATTTCGCTTTGAGCCTGAGAAGTGATAAACCTTTCATTTCAGATTTTCCTAAAAATGAGCTTGGTATAATCGGATCGGAAATTCTCGAGATATACAATAATCTGTTGAAAGCGAAAAATGATCTTGCGATTGAGAAGGAAAAGCTATCAAATCACCTTAATGCCCTTAATGAAGGTGTTGCGTTTTTCTCAAAAGAGAAGGAAATTAACTTCAGTAATGATCACTTCATCAAGCTTATGAATATGATAACAGGAGATCTCAAAATATTCCCGGCAAATTTCCTTGAATTACCGGAATTTGGTGAGATTACCGAATTCCTCAATAAGAATTCTGAGATTGTCATTACTGATGCTGACCTTCCGAAACTTGAATATCAGGTCAGTAAGGATGGACGTTTTTTTTCTGTTCAGTGTGTGATCTTTCACGATAAAAGCTTTGAGGTCATTCTTAATGATATTACAAGAATTTCAAAGAATAAGATTATAAAGCAGCAGATGACTTCAAATATTGCTCATGAGCTCAAGACGCCGGTGTCCTCAATTAAGGGTTATATTGAAACAATGCTGAATGACAATGAGATAGAACCTAAGAAACAGAAATATTTCCTGACGAGAGCCATGGCACAGACAGACAGACTCACGGAACTTATAAATGATATTTCAATACTTAACAGGATTGAAGAAGCCGGCGCTTCATTCCTTCCTGAAAAAGTAAAGATCAATAAGATCATAAAAGAAGTAGGTGAGAATTTTAAATCAGCCATAAGAGAAAAGAAGATCAGAATAGAATCTGACTTAGGAGATGAAGTGACTGTAAGTGGCAATAAATCGCTTATTCTGTCTGTATTTCAGAATCTCGTAGAGAATTCAATAAATTATGCAGGAGAGAATACGTTAATAAGGATATTTGTTTATAACCAGGATAAAAGATTCTACTATTTTTCATTTTCCGATAATGGCGTAGGAATTCCTGAGGAACATATGGGACGTATATTTGAACGTTTTTACCGGGTTGACTCCGGCCGGTCAAGGAAAAGCGGGGGAACTGGTCTTGGGCTTTCAATAGTAAAGAATGCAATTCTGCTCCATAAAGGAGAAATTATAGTCAGAAACAAAGCAGGAGGAGGAACAGAATTCCTCTTCTCATTGCCTAAGCATAAGAAGTAATTTGATTACCCGGTTATTAATTGAACAAACCAGAATATTGCAGCCCCGATTAAAGCGGATACCGGAATAGTAAGTATCCATGCCCAGAAAATCTTTGTTGTAACTCCCCATTTAACTGCCGACGCTCTCTTTGTTGCGCCAACGCCGATTATTGAACCTGTTATTGTATGTGTTGTGCTCACGGGAATTCCAAATGCAGTTGCCCCGTAAAGTGTCAGGGCTCCTGCTGTTTCAGCACAGAATCCCTCGAATGGCTTGAGTTTCGTTATTTTCTGCCCCATGGTCTTAACAATACGCCACCCGCCGAAAAGGGTTCCCAAAGCTATTGCAACGTGACACGAAAGGACTATCCATAGGTGTATTGGGGTATCTTTTGTCGCATATCCTGTAGCAATAAGAGCAACCCATATAATACCCATTGATTTCTGGGCATCGTTGCCGCCGTGTCCAAGGCTGAATGCTGATGCAGAAAGCAATTGCAGTCTCCGGAAGTGCTTGTCAACGACAAAGGGTGAATGCCTTTTTACTATATGAAGTACTATTATTGAAATCACAAACGCCATGAACATTCCCAGCAAGGGAGCAACAACAATGAATACAGCTATCTTGATAACGCCTGCATAGATTACTGAATTGAATCCGCTGCTTACTATCGCTGCACCTACAAGACCTCCGACAAGAGTATGCGATGAACTGGAGGGAAGTCCAAGCCACCAGGTGATCAAATTCCAGATAATAGCTGCTGAAACTGCTGATATGATAAGGTTCAGTGTTACGATATCAGGATCAATCACACCCTTTCCTATTGTATGTGCTACTTTGAGAGGGAAAATGAGGAAAGCCACAAAGTTAAAAGTTGCTGCTAATGCAACCGCTGAAAAGGGCGAGAGAACTTTTGTCGATACAACTGTGGCGATTGAATTAGCCGAATCATGGAACCCGTTAATGAAGTCAAAGATCAGGACCAGAGTGATAACTATAACCAAAAATGTCATTCCTTAATCGTGCGGGTTTGTTTTATTAATATGTAACTGATGCCAATTTATAATCTCAGCGCGAAATTACTTACTAATGTCTTAATAATTACCTTTTAGCCGGTTACGTTTTTGTTACAAATAATTTATGATCTTGTCAGGTTCACAACTCCCTTGAACATAAATAATATAATGCCGTAAAGCCTTAGAGTCTCTGTGACGTTGTGCCTCTGCGCCTTATCTAATCTATCCTGATCACATTCCCGACTCCCAGCTCAAAGTAATCCTTCCCGAAAGCCTCCTTGAAGAGCTGGATCTGCCTGTCCCCGGTGCAATGTGTCGCCCCGCATTTAACAATCCCAAGTCTCTTCATATCACTTATTATTGATGCCATATCCTTGTCAGATTTCTCCAGCAGATGGAATCCGCCAAAAACCATATAGATATTCTTATTGAAATCTGATTTGATTTTTTTGAGCATATCGATTATCCCGGGATGACAACAGCCGGTCATCACCACAAGGCCGCTTTTTGTATCAAGGATAAGTGCATGTTCAGCGATCTCATAATCAAACTCACCCGAAGTATACAGGTTGTTACAGATCTTAGCAGGTTCGTTGACGAGAAGTGGTTCCAGTCCGTGTTTCACCAGACTGCTTTTAAAATGCCCGGTAAAAGAATGAGGTATGATGACCGGAATACCGGTCTTCATTTTTATAAAGGCATTCAGACCGCCGGTGTGATCACTATGTTCGTGAGAGAATACGAGATAGTCTATCCCACCAGCATCAATACCTGCTTTCTTAAAATTTGCTTCAAATACTTCAGGTTTTGTACCTGTGTCAAACAGGATGGTCTTTTCCAGTCCATCAATTAAAATTGAATAGCCCCAGTCCGCCTCAAAACCTTCAACATGCACATAGTTATCGTAAAGTATTTTAATTATTACAGGGCTTTTAATCCCGCTTTCAGCAGATAAAGGAGCATCTGTACCATTGTAATTAAGATACTTATACTCCTGGCTCTTGCATCCGGATCCCAGGAATAATAGAAGCAGGAGGAATGGAAAAGCCTTTCTCATATCTGCAAGTTTTGAATCATAGTTTATCTTCCGGCAGGCGGAGCGGGAGGTTTATGTCCGATGAATTTATTGGCCCATTCGATGAAGTATTTCATGTTCGGGGCATCGGTATGTCCACCGTCGTGCTGACGCCAGGCAAGCTGACCATCAAGCAGTCCCGTGTTGACAGGAGGTTTAACCTCTGTTTTATAGTCATTTGAAACGCCCAGATCCTTTGCACCCAGCAGTTTGAATACAGCACCGGCAGCAACTGTTGCCATATAGCTGCCTTTCTGGTCAAGCCAGTTGGCATCTCCTTTTTCAGGTATCCCGTAACTGATGAATGTCAGCCTTGGAGCGCACATCGCGATTAGACTATGTGAATCAACGGGAAGCTGACCTGCATTACCCACTCCAGTCTTTCCTTCTGAGGCACCGTATTTAATATAATTCCCTGCCATCCAGTGGTATTCGCCTGCAGCAGTAAGGTTTTCAACTGCTTCACCGTAAACACGGCGATGCAATGTAGCTCCTCCCTTGCCTGACGATCCTACCAGGGCCATTGCAAATCGTTCTTCAAAAGCAAGTGTCACAAGGGCTGCTTTACCGTATCTCGAAACACCCTCTATTCCAACCAGTTTTGCATTAACAGCAGGATCTGTTTCCAAATAATCCAGACCTCTTGCAGCACCCCAGGCCCATGCTCTTAACGATCCCCAGTCATCGGGCTTTCTTGGCTGTCCGTTATTGCAAAGACCTATGATCCCCCTTGTAAGACCTGCGCCATTATCGGCCTGGATACTACCGGGGTTTATCATTGCGTAACCCCAGCCTGCATTAAGAAGTTGCTGTGTGGAAGGAGGATCAGCATTCTGATTTGTCTGCGGTCCCATCTGACCAAATGGAGATGCGGAAGCAGCACGAGCTATGGGAGAATAGGCAAGGTATTTGTCAAGAATTGCTTTTACTTCCGGGTCACTGTCAGACAATATCTTCCTGAAAGCCCTGTTTATAACTTCAAGTTCAGCAGGATTCGGCTGTGCCGGAGCAGGCAGGCTGGCTCCGCCAAACATCATCAGCACCGGAACAGGACCCGGCGCATTGGCAGGCGTAACAAGCACCATCTCAATATTCACTTCTATTGAAGGGCATTGCGAGTTATCTACATGGCCTGTAAGCTTCTTGGCTATAACAGGTGTAAATCCGATCATCTCTCTCTCAGAAATGTCTACTGTCCATTTTACCGGAGGGATATATTTTGGTAAACGTCCGTAAACTTCACGTTCCATATCTTCCTTGATCTCCGGGCGACGCTGTTTCCACCATACATCGGCAGTTGTAACCTTTTTCCCGTTTTTAAGTGTTAAAAGGTCAGGCAGATCAGGGTACGGTGTTGCTACAGATTCATCATAGTTTGCGTGGTTGGGAGCAGATTCGTTACCGCTTGGTCCGGGACGAACACTTTTAATTCCCAGCTGATCCATCATATTCTGATGGTCCTGCTGTGTTGTAAAAGTAACTGGTTGCGGCGACTGTCCTGCAGTGCCGGATGGTTTCTGGGCATATAATTGTCCGCAGATTAAAACGATCAATAAGAGATGAATCTTTTTCATATGCTATGAGTTTAAGTTTGGTTATTTGTTGATAATTTATTCAAACGACGATACAGATATACCTTCTTCGTTGTAAAAGTTTTCTCGGGTTACCGGCTCCGGCATACCTGACATAAACGAATTTTACTATAAAAGTAATTTTCTTTTATTTAAAAGTGAATACTTACTCAGTTTTTTGTCTATCCCTGAAGTATCAGGTATTTACTTTTCTTCTCCGACACTCTGCCTATCACTGAAGAATAAGGGAGCCCGGATGCCAACAGATCTCCCAGAAGCTTTTCACTCTTTTCTTCGGGAACACTTATTACAAGACCTCCTGATGTCTGTGCATCAAAAGCGATCATTTTCATATCGTAGTCTGGCTCATTATCGAATAAAATATCATTTTCAGCATAATCGAGGTTCCTGAATGAGGCTCCGGGTATGCAACCGGTTTCAGCAAGTCTTCTGACTCCGGGAAACAAGGGTACCCGTTTCAGATCGACTGAGATACTGACGTTGCTTGCTTTTGCCATTTTGAGAAGATGACCGGAAAGTCCGTAACCCGTGATATCGGTTGCCCCTCTTATGTCATATTTCTTCATGATCAGAGTAGCTTTTCCGTTAAGGTCTTTCATTGATTCCATTGCATTAGCAGCTTCCGAAGCTGAGGCTATCCCTAGTTTTAATCCGGCAAGTATAATCCCTGTCCCCACAGGTTTCGTAATGATAACTAAATCTCCAGGTTTTGCACCGGCATTTGTTACGATCTTACCGGGATGTACATATCCTATAACGGCCATTCCGTATTTTGGCACCGGATCATCAATCGTATGTCCTCCTATTATCCTAACACCGGCTTCAGAAGCCTTGTCGTACCCGCCCTTCAGGATTGCTGCGTATGCATCCATTGGAAGCTTGTCAGAGGGGAACATCATTAAATTGAGAGCCAGCACCGGATCGCCCCCCATGGCGTAGATATCGCTGATTGAATTCGCAGCAGCTATCTGCCCGAATTCGTAGGGATCACTGCAAAGAGGAGGAAAGAAATCAGTAGTGAAAACAAGAGCAAGCTCATCATTTATCCTATAAACCCCGGCATCATCATGTGTCTCGATATTGACAAGTATATCAGGATCATCCGGAACAGGAAGAAATTTAATGATTTCCTCAAGTTTTTTCGGAGATATCTTTGAAGAACAACCTCCGCTGTCAACGAACTGAAGCAGATCTGTTTTCATAACATCAGGATTCAATGACTAAGGTTTTATAACAGAACCGGCTGAAGCCATCATCTGGGCTATTGCAAACATATTGCTCATAGAACCTAAACTGATCTTATCTCTCAAAGAATAATGATCTGAGCATGTGGCACAGAAAAAAAGTTCAACACCCATTGATTCGATATCTTTAAGATGAGCAGAAGCAGGAGAGTCTGCCGCTCCAAGTTTCACACCAGAATTGTAGAAGAGCATCTGCCTGGGCAGGATCTCAAGATCCTTTATGGCCTTAATAAAATTCATCATTAACAGATTCCCGAGATCATCATCGCCCTCCCCCATTCTTTCTGAAGAAAAAACAATTATAAAGTTACCTTTAGAGAGATGAGGTATCTTTGTATCACAATATAACTCATCAACCTTCTCCTGAACAGGTATGGCCCCTTTTGTTACTGTAAGACGCCATATATCTTTTTCCTCTTCAACAGAAAAAGTAGCTTTATTATCTTTTAGAAACCGGCATAGGTTATCAAATGAGGTCCTGTTGTCTGTAAGGATAATAAAGACCTCTCCTTCTGATGCTTCTTTCAGGGCTTTCTTTGCCTCGATTATAGGAACAGGGCACTTTTTACCTCTGGTATCAATTATTTTCATGATATCTGAATCTAGAGAGGGTAAAAGTAATAAAGAAGTTGAAAAGGTGAAAAGAATTGATCTGTGCTTATCTGCGGGATCTGCAAGACTTGAAATTTTCGCAGACGATACATCAAAAATCTCTAACTTTGGGTGAAAATCAAATCAAAGTGAAACATATATTATACATCCTTGCTTTTCTAATCTCATTACCTGTCAGTTCAGAAGCCAGGGGAAAAAAGATCTACACGTTTACCGAAACAGAATTCATTCTTAAGACACAAACAGGTGACCTTAGCGGAACACTCTGTATCCCTGACAAGATAAAAAAGAGCCCTATAGTTCTGATAATTGCCGGATCAGGACCCACAGACAGGGATGGAAACAGCCCACTTGGTGTTAAAGCCGGGACCTACAAGCTTCTGGCTGAAAGCCTTGCCCGGAACGGGATATCTTCCTGCCGCTTCGATAAAAGAGGTATTGCCAGGAGCCAGTCTGCTGCTAAAAGCGAAAGTGAACTCAGATTTGAGACATATATTAATGATGTTGTTGATTTTATCTCATTCCTAAGGAAAGATAAAAGATTCTCATCAATAATAATCCTGGGCCATAGCGAAGGTTCTCTGATCGGGATAGCTGCTGCCAACCTAACAAATGTATCTAAAGTAATTTCGGTAGCCGGAGCCGGAAGACCAATCTATACAGTTTTGAGGGAACAGTTGCAGAGTCAGGTGCCTGAACAGCTGCTCCAGGAGTCGGACAGGATCACTGACAGCCTCAGGGCAGGAAAAATGGTTAAACAGTTTAATCCTCTTCTGCTCAGTTTGTACCGCCCAAGTGTACAGCCATATATGATCTCCTGGTTTAAGTATGACCCGGCCGCTGAAATAAAGAAACTGAAGATACCGGTACTGATCATCCAGGGAGCTACTGACCTTCAGACTACTGTCGATGATGCTAAATTACTTTCAGCAGCAAAACCCGATGCCCGGCTGCTGATAATTGATAAGATGAATCACATCCTGAAGGAGGCAGATAGTGAGAGACAGAAAAACCTTGCCACATACACTGATCCGAACCTTCCCCTGAAAGAGGGATTAACTGAGAAAATTGTAGAATTTATCAAAAGCAGGAAATAGAAGTAAATTATTCATCATCAGATCCTTTCCCCTGATCAAGGCGATCAAGCTTCTTAAGTATTATTCTACTCCTTGCAATGATACCTGCTGATTTATCATCCTTAAGCATACTCATTGAAGCCGCCAGTTCATTTACCAGTTCAGGATAGATAAGTGCCAGTTTGTAAATGATATCCATCGAATATGCTTTGATGGCAATAGCAGAGAAACCCGATCGCAGACGATTGAAACAATGTTCAGCCAGTATCCCGTGATATTTCTCACTCAGATCTCTTATCTCACTTAAAGACACTATTTTCAGGAAAGATCGTTCGACACTTTCATTTTTGACTTTCTGCAGCGACCCGATAATGGCCGGAAGAAAAGGAGTGATAAGATCCTTATTCAGATCAAAGACTTTCGTCAGGCTCCATGAAGAATGTGCTGCAAGCCTCCTGTCTGCTGAATAAGAATATTCAATCAGTTTCTTCAGAACAGCCGGATTATCTTTCGCTGAAATGGCGATCCAGTTCACCTGTTTTGTCATTGACATCCTTGTGATCATCTCCTGAAGTTCTTCATCCGGAACCATTTGTTCCTTATCCGGTGATATTTGCAGATTTTCAGGCACATTGCCAACTGTTTCCCTGGTAAAAATACTGGCTGCTAAAACATCCGCCTCCGAAAAATCAATTTCGGGAAAAAGGGACGGATCTATCCACCTGAAAGAGATATGTTCAGAAAGAACAGGTAATTCATCAAGCGTATCGCAAATGAACGGGACCAGGAGGATATGCTTCCTGCCATAATCATATTCTACATTTTCAAGTTTTCTGAATATTACTATATTCATCGCCAATTCTTCACGGATCTCCCTGATAATACAATCCTCATCAGTTTCTCCGTCATTGACTTTACCACCCGGGAACTCCCATTTGAAGGGATGATCACTATTCTCTCCCCTTTGAACGATCAGTACCTCATTCTCCTCATTCCTGATTATTGCACAGGTCACTCTTATCATAACAATTCAAACAATAAGTTCGCTGTAAAAAGGAATCGCAAGAAGGTCTTTATACTTATTCTCAGCAGTATCAAACCTGCAGGCATAATGGACCATCCCATTTGTGACAACAAGATATGGGACCCTGAACTGCAGGTTATATGTGGCTATCTGATCGAATACTTCATCATCAAGCCTGACATCAGGGGATTTGCATTCGACAACCATAACAGGCTCTCCCATCCGGTTATGCACGAGAATATCGGCTCTTTTCTTCAACCTGTTGAAAACGAATGAAACCTCTGTGCCTATCAGTCCCAGAGGATATTTACCCTCATGAACGAGATACTGAACAAAATTCTGCCTCACCCATTCCTCGGGAGTAAGCCTTACATACTTTCTTCTCATCGGATCGAATATCATCTCTTTACCATTTTGTGTGGCAATTCTGAACGAATATGCAGGGAGATTTAACTCTTTCAACTTTGTTTTGTACTTTTGAGGACAAGTAATACTTATATCATTACGATATTCCGGAAGTGGCATAGATTTATTACACAAATTACTTCCGGACTGATCACAAAGATATTGAGATAATTTATTCAGCTCAGCACATATGAAGACCAAAGAAGAAATTGTTAATAACTGGCTCCCGAGATACACGGGCAAGAACCTTGATAGTTTTGGTAAATATTTCCTGCTGACCAATTTTCACCATTATCTCGACTTATTTGCCCTTTGGCATGGAGTTCCTGTTGAAGGAAAGGACAAGAACATGCCATCTGCAACTCATGACGGAATCACGATAATAAACTTCGGGATGGGAAGTCCAAATGCAGCCACAATAATGGATCTCCTGAGTGCAGTCAGTCCGAATGCGGTATTGTTTCTTGGCAAATGCGGAGGTCTTAAAAAAAAGAACAAGGTCGGAGACCTGATACTCCCTATTGCAGCAATCAGAAGCGATGGTACATCAAATGACTATCTTCCTGTCGAAGTGCCAGCCCTTCCAGCCTTCAAGCTTCAAAGTGCTATTTCAGCTGCTATCACACGCTTTAAAAAAGAGTACTGGACCGGAACAGTCTACACCACTAACAGGAGAGTATGGGAATATGACGACAGGTTCAAAAAGTATCTTCTGAAGACCCGTGCCATGGCAATAGATATGGAAACTGCAACAATTTTTACTGTCGGATTTGCAAATGAGATACCTACAGGGGCTCTGCTCCTGGTATCCGATCAGCCAATGATTTCAGCTGGTATTAAAACAGCTGCAAGTGATAAAAGAGTTACAAGCAGATTCGCTGAAACACACCTTCGGATTGGGATTGATGCTTTAAGAGAAATAAAAGATAACGGGATATCAGTCAAACACCTTAAGTTTTAAATGCCTGTCACTTACGATGAAATAATCTCCGACCTTAAAAAAAGGATTTACAAGCCTGTTTATTTCCTGGCTGGAGAAGAACCATATTATATAGATCTCATTACTGACTTTATTGAAGAGAATGTCCTCGACGAAAGTGCAAGGTCATTCAACCAGCTTGTATTATATGGAGAAGATATTTCTGTCCCCGGAATAATTGAAACTTCAAGGCGTTTCCCCATGATGTCCAGTCACCAGGTTGTGATCGTCAGAGAAGCTCAGACACTGAGGAAGATAGAAGACCTGGCCGGCTATGTCGAAAAACCCCTGCTTTCAACAATACTTGTGATAAATTATAAATATAAAACACTCGACAAGAGAACGAAGCTTTACAAGGCCCTTGACTCCCATGCTGTCTATTTTGAATCTGCCAGACTACGTGATTATCAGGTTCCTGGATGGATCGAAAGATATCTTATGACTAAAGGCATAAAAGCTGATCCGAATGTGAGTGCAATGCTAACAGAGTATCTTGGGACCGACCTGCATAAAATTGTCAATGAACTTGAAAAGCTTATTATTACCCTTCCAGCCGGAAAACCGGCTTTAACCACAGCCCTGATCGAAAAAAATATAGGGATAAGCAAGGATTATAACAATTTCGAACTTCAGAAAGCTGTCGGGGAAAGGAATATTCTGAAAGCCAATATGATAGTTCATCACTTCGCAAATAACCCAAAAGATAATCCACTCACTCTCACAATCGCTTCGCTTTTCAGCTATTTCAGTAAACTGCTTACATATCACTACCTTACCGATAAATCGAAAAATAATGTTGCAGCTGCTTTGAAGATCAATCCGTTTTTTGTAAGGGATTATGAGACGTCAGCATCAATTTATGATGTTTCAAAAACTGTAAGGATAATTAGCCTGCTGCGGACCTATGATATGAAAAGCAAAGGGTTCGGAGATCTTAGCAGCGAACCGGGCGACCTCCTTAAAGAATTGGTCTTTAAGATATTACACATTTAATTCATATCCGGAGATTCCGGGAAATCAGCCCACATCCTGTATTTGCTGTTAAGGCTGCGAAGGACTCTCTTCCAGGTATTATCGAAGTTATAACTTTCGAGAGCTATGGTGCTTTTGGCTTTTACGATCACCCAGGAGTTCTCCTTAAGTTCCCTTTCAAGCTGACCCGCTGACCATCCTGAATAACCAAGGAAAAACCTGATCTGCGATCTGCTGAGCTTGTCTGCATTTATCAGATCACGAATGAAATCTATATCTCCTCCCCAGTAAATATTATCATCCACCCAGACACTCTTCGGGATCTTACTGCCCTGGTTATGAAGATAATGCAATGTGTCGGGTGCCACAGGACCTCCCATGCTTAGATACTCCTCCCATTTGTCAAAACCCGAGATAGCATCACAAACCCTTATGTCAAGCTTCTTGTTAAGGATGAATCCGACGGAACCCTCGCTGTTATGATCAGCCAGGTATACTATGGTCCTGTTGAAGAAAGTATCAGGAAGGAAAGGTTCCGAGATAAGGATCTTACCTTTCTCCGGGATCTTGTCCTCTGGCTGAATCGTAAATAAATCTACTTCAGGTTCCATAAATCCTTTATGATGTACTTAAGATTACAAATTTATAAATTAGATAAGCAGTAATTTAAAATTAGCAGTAATTTCTGACAATTTTAACATTAGTTTAATTAAACGAACATAATTCATGCCAGTAGAAACAATCTGATATAATTTTTACTTCAGGGAAGATACCTTTCAGTATTTTTCAGGAAATGCTTCCTTCATCATCTCATACACGGCATCAAAGACATCCTCTTCGTTTGGTTTTGAAAAATAATCCCCGTCGGTTGTGTAAGCAGGCCGGTGTTCCTTGCCAGTCAGAGTTCTGGGTGGTGAATCAAGGAAATTCCAGCCCCCCTGTGTCTCAAGTATCTGCTGCATCATAAAGGCAGTTGTTCCTCCCGGTACGTCTTCATCGAGGAAGAGTATCCTGTTTGTCTTTTTCAGTGAATTGAGGATGATGCCTTTCAGATCGAAAGGCACAAGTGTCTGAACATCTATTAGTTCAACAGATATCTTATGGGCAGCCAGTTGTTTTACCGCTTCCATGGCAATTCTGACAGTTGAACCATAGGTAACCAGGGTAAGGTCATTCCCGGTATTAAGGATTTCCGGGATTCCAAGGGGTAGCCTGAATTCTCCGATATTGTCAGGCATTTTTTCCTTCAGACGATAACCGTTCAGTGGTTCAATTACAATAGCGGGATCGTTACCTTCCAGAAGTGTATTGTAAAATCCTGCCGCTCTTGTCATGTCGCGCGGTGTACATACATAAACGCCCCTTACAGAGTTGATCAGCATACTCATGGGAGATCCGGAATGCCACATACCTTCCAGCCTGTGGCCTCTTGTGGATATTATCAGAGGAGCAACCATTCTGCCGGCTGTCCTGTAATGTGTTGTTGCAAGGTCGTCACTTAAGATCTGCAAAGCGTACATGAGATAATCAAGATACTGGATCTCGGCAATAGGCCGCATACCCCTCAGAGCCAATCCGATCCCCTGGCCAAGGATAGTAGCTTCCCTGATACCCGTATCTGTTATCCGTAACTCGCCGAATTTCTTCTGCAGTCCTTCAAGCGACTGGTTCACACCTCCGATATGTCCTGTATCCTCACCAAAAGTAACTAGCAGCGGATATTTTGTAAAAAGCTTATCATAATTGTCCCTCAAAATCTGTCTTCCGGGAACTTCAGGAGAACTTTCAGAATAGACAGGTGATACCGGTTTAACATTCATTACCGAAGTGGGGGTTTCATTGTACAGATAAGCATCATAACTATGACTTGCATCAGCATAATTACGTTTCAGCCATCCGTTCAGCTCGATCCGGAGATTATCTGCTTTAAGACATGTCCCACAGATATTTCGAAGTATCTTACGTGCAGCCTGAAAATTATCCTTTCGGATAGGTGAAAGAACCTTAAGCAGCTCTTCCGTTATCTCATCGACTGATGCTTCTTTGACTTCCTCATTACAACGACAGGTACGGTTACGGATGATCTTTGCAAGTGCATCACGCTCTACCCTGACAGGATCCTGGAACATATCCCAGGCTTTTTTTCTTGCTTCCCTTGCCTCTTCTTCAGCCTCTGAAGAGATATTAGCCAGTTCCTCTTCAGTTGAGATATTCTGACCAATGATCCATTCCTTCATTTTCTTTATTGGATCGAAATCCTGCTCCCATTTAATTCTCTCCGGGCTTTTATAGCGTTCGTGAGAACCGGAGGTAGAATGACCAAGCGGCTGGGTGACCTCCTCAATATGAAAAAGTACCGGTACATGTTCCTTTCTGCAAACCTCAATACCTTCCTCATATAGTTTCAGCAGTCCCGGATAATCCCATCCCTTACCTTTGTATATTTTTATTCCCGGTCTGCCCTCTTCACTTTCAAATCCCTTCAGAATATCTGAAATGCTTCCCTTTGTCGTCTGGTACTCTTTTGGAACCGATATACCATAACCATCGTCATATACCGTAACAGCCATTGGCACCTGCAGGACACCCGCAGCATTCATCGTTTCCCAGAAATGACCTTCGGAGGTGCTTGCATCGCCGATTGAACCAAAGGCTACCTCATTACCTTTCAGCGATAAGGTAGTGAATCCTTCCAGATCTTTATTCTGACGAAATAGCTTTGATGCATAGGCTAATCCCAGTAATCTTGGCATCTGCCCTGCAGTAGGTGAAATATCTGATGAAGAATTCTTCTGTTTCATCAGGTCTTTCCAGTTTCCGTCAGTATTTATGTTAGGTACTGAAAAATGATTATTGAAAACGCGGCCCCCGCTGCCTGTAAACACACTTCTGTCGGTATTCCCGTACAACTGATGAAAGAATTCGAGAGAATTATAAAGACCCATTGCCATCATCCATGTCTGATCCCTGTAATATCCCGACCGCCAGTCTCCATTCCTGAATTGCTTCGCCATAGCTATCTGGGTGATCTCCTTGCCATCACCGAAGATCCCGAATTTTGCTTTTCCGGACAGTACCTCACGACGGCCAATAATGCTCAGATGCCTGCTGAGGCTTGCAAGCCTGAAATCGGCCAGGATTTCTTCACTGCTGAGCGGAGTATTAAGAATCTTAACCTGCTTTTTCATTAGATCTCCTGTTAATGATTATCTGATCCACAAACAATAAACAAAATAACGTGGTTGTTGTTTAAAATTAAGAAGAAATGATAATTATCTTTGGCTGACAGGTAAAAATAATGACAATGTTTATCAAGTTACTGATAATAAGCGCACTGATTCTACTCCTAGCTTTTGCTCTTCTCGGGATAAGGATCCTGATAAAACCCGGAGGGCGATTTCCCGAAACTCATGTTGGTCATAACAGGGAAATGCAGAAACTGGGAATCAAATGTGCCCGGCAGCAGGACATGGGTTGTAATCCCGTTGAAGGTTCCGGAAGTTGTGTGACCTGCGGAAAAAACTTCTAGTTTGATTCTGAAATATTCTTTTTCAGGGATTCGGACATCCAGGTCCTGAAGTTCCCTGAATCATCTGAATAAACAAGAAATCCCTCAAATTCGGGGTGCTTCGAAAGAAAATCAATTGTTTTATCCTTGCCCATCACCATACAGGCTGTTGCCACTCCGTCGGCGGTCGCACAATCGTTTGCAAGGATTGTGGCACTTAATAACTGGTTTTTTGCAGGGTAACCTGTTTTCGGATCAATCGTGTGGGAATATTTAATTCCGTTTTCAACATAGAATTTCCTGTAGTTACCTGATGTCGCCAGAGATCTGTCTTTAAGACTGATTATCGCCTGAAGTTCCTGTCCGGCAATCATATTGTTATCTTCCGGTCTGTCAATTCCAATTCTCCATGATCTTCCACCCCTGTCTCCTTTCACTCTCACTTCCCCTCCTATCTCAACAAGGTATCTCTTAATTCCAAGTCCGTCAAAAAAACGGGCAATTACGTCTACTGAATAACCCTGGGCAATAGCATTGAAATCGAGACTTACACGAGGGTCTTCTTTTATAATAATACCATCTTTAAGGCTGACCTTTTCCATCCCTACAAGTGCGAGCAGGCTGTCCCTGGCTGATTCCTTAAATCCTCTCACTTCATCAGGTCCGAAACCCCATGCCTTAACAAGGGGACCAATCGTAATATCAAAAGCCCCACCGGTGAGTTCCCAAATCTTTTTTGACTGAGAAAAGACATCAATAAAAAAAGAATCGGGAACAGCATTTTCATTTCGGTTTATCCTTGTAACGATCGATGAATCCTGATACAAGGAAAGCGACATGTCAAACCTGTAAAGGATAGTCTCCACTTTGAACTGAAGTTCCTCGGGACTGATATTGCCGGGATTTTCATAAGTTATACTGTAAGTTGTACCCTGGGTGAATCCGTTAAAATCAGAAAAAGTTAATTCCTTCTCCTTACAGGATAAAGAAATGATCAACATTATGATAAGAGTGCCGGTCAGACTTTTTTTCATTACTGATACCTTTCTATTTAGAAGTTTGCTCAGAAATCATATTCCGAAATCATCAAACGAAATATTCTCTGCGGGTATCCCAAGGTTATCAAGCATCTTAACGACAGCATTATTCATCATAGGAGGTCCGCAGAAATAGTACTCAATATCCTCAGGTTCATCAAGCTTGCTGAGATAATTATCATAAAGAACCTGATGAATGAACCCGGTGTAGCCGGTCCAGTTATCCTGAGGCAGAGGTTCAGATAATGCAAGATTGAAAGTGAAATTCGGGAATTCCNNTACCAGTATGATACTTTCCGGGAAGTTTTAAGAGTATGGAATAAGTGGAAAATATGGGATCTCAGTGGTGCCATACCTGCTCCACCACCGATATAGATCATCTCACTGTTTGTTTTCTTAATATGAAACTCCCCATAAGGCCCTGATATCATTACCTTATCACCCGGTTTCCTTGAGAATATAAAGGATGAGCATATTCCCGGAGGTACATTCATGAACTGTTTTTTCACATTATCCCATGGCGGGGTAGCTATCCTGATATTAAGCTTAATAAGATTCTTTTCAGCAGGGTAATTGGCCATTGAATAAGCGCGGAATGTTTCTGTTCTGTTTTTAATACCAAGATCCCACATTTTGTAAGCATCCCAGTCTGGTCTGAATTCATTCTGAATATCAAAATCCTTAAAGCTGACCTCATAATGCGGCACATCAATCTGAATATACCCTCCCGGTTCGAATTCAAGTTTTTCTCCTTCAGGAAGCCTGACAACAAATTCCTTTATGAATGTGGCCACATTCCTGTTAGAAACAACTTCGCATTCCCATTTCTTTATACCGAGAACTGCTTCCGGGAGTTTTATTTTCAATGGTTCCCTCACTTTGACCTGACAACCCAGGCGCCAATGGTCATGCTGTTCTTTCCTTGTGAAGAATCCTGTTTCTGTTGGCAGTATCGATCCACCACCTTCCAGTATCTGGCATTTACACATACCGCATGTACCTCCTCCTCCACAGGCTGATGGAAGGAAAATACTATTTGATGAAAGAGTTGTCAGCAGGTTAGAACCCGGTGATACAGTTATTTTCCGGTCATTTATCAGAAGCTCTACATCTCCTTTTGGAGATAATTTATCTCTGGCAAATAAAAGAAGTCCAACAAGCAAAAGAATGACCAGCAGAAAGACAATTATGCTGTATAATATTGTTCCGAGAGTAGTGACAGCTAAGACCATTACAAGATGATATCAATTATAGTTTAATTCCCATAAATCCCATGAAGGCAATTGCCATTAGTCCGGTGAGGATGAAAGTAATCCCCAGCCCTCGCAGAGGTGCCGGAACATTACTGTAGCGCATCTTCTCCCTTATTGCAGCTATCCCCACTATTGCAAGAAACCATCCTATACCCGATCCAACGCCAAATACTGTAGCTTCAAGAACATTTTCATATTCACGTTCCTGCATGAACAATGATGCACCAAGTATTGCACAGTTAACAGCAATAAGCGGAAGGAAGATCCCTAGGGAATTATACAAGGCGGGGCTGAATTTTTCGACTACCATCTCTACCAGCTGGACCATTGCAGCAATTATTGCAATAAAGATCATAAAAGTAAGGAAGCTGAGGTCAATATCTGCAAATCCTTCTCCAAGCCATATCAGTGCTCCTTTCTTAAGAATATATTTTTCAATCAGGAAATTAACAGGCACTGTGATCAACAGAACAAAAATAACCGCAACGCCCAGCCCGATAGATGTTTTAACTGTTTTTGAGACAGCAAGATATGAGCACATCCCGAGGAAGAATGCGAATATCATGTTGTCGACGAAAATCGACTTAATGAATATGTTCAACAGGTTTTCCATATTATCTCACTGTTATTTTTCAATTAGTTCTTTATTTCTGCTGCGCTGGAACCAGATTATCAAACCAATCAGGATGAGCGCCATCGGAGGAAGGATTACCATTCCGTTATTCTCGTATCCGGTTTTATAGATCCCAAGCTTCTCAATTACCGGATACCCGTAAATGGTGCCGGATCCGAGCAATTCCCTTATGAAGGCTACAACTATCAGGATTATTCCGTATCCTCCTCCATTCCCCAGTCCGTCGATAAAAGAAGGCCACGGTTTATTTGCCATGGCAAATGCTTCCAGCCTTCCCATTATTATACAGTTGGTTATTATCAGTCCGACAAATACCGAGAGTTGCTTGCTTACATCAAAGACATAAGCTTTCAGGAACTGATCAACCAGGATGACCAAAGTAGCTATCACAACAAGTTGAACTATGATTCTTATCCTGTCCGGGATATACTTACGCATAGCTGCGATGACCAGATTTGAAACAGCAACAACTATTGTTACCGACAGTGCCATAACGATTGCCGGTTTAAGCTTCACTGTGACAGCCAATGCAGAACATATCCCAAGCACCTGCACCGTTATTGGGTTATTTTTATTCAATGGTCCCGTCAATGTTTTGATGTTCTTCATGGAGAACATGGGTTCCTTTTCCATATTACTCATATCTATATCCTGGTTTTATTGAAGTAGTCATTATATTTTGAAAGGCAGTCAAAGAGCATCTTTTCAAGGCCCCTGCTGGTTATGGTGCCACCTGAAATAGCATCAACACCATGAATATCATTAGGATCTGCACCTCCTTTATGAACTTTTATCGAAACAAACTTCCCGTTCTCGAAAAGCTTTTTACCTTTAAACATGCTCTCAAAGCGTGTTGTATTAATCTCTGCTCCTAGTCCGGGCGTCTCACCTTTGTGATCAAAATTGACACCATAGATCGTATTCAGGTCAGACCTTAGCGATACGTACCCATAGATAGGGCCCCACAATCCCTTACCCTCTACCGGAAGTATCAGGACTTTCTCACCATCATCAGGGAATGCCCTGAATACAGGAAGGTCTTGTTCTTCGATCTTCTTTTTCTGTTCATTTCTGAGAACCACGGTAAAAGCGTCAACACCCTCAACAGGATCGCCTTTGTAGTTCAGAACAAAACTTTCCGTGATATACTTGTCATAAAGTTCTTCCGTATCATTACGGGTGGCTGACACTCCGATGGATTCGAGCATGCTGCGTTTTTTCTCAATCTCGAGGTTCTTTTCCTGAGCCGGTTTAAATAATGTGGCAGCGAGAGATAATAAAGATGCTACAGCCACAACCATAACAGTGGAGAAAATAAAAATATAGCGGTTACTGAACTGTTTCATTTTGCGTGTAAGTTAAGTGCGGGTTTAGCGCGTTTAAGCCTTCTTTTTATGCTTGACCCGATTATAAAATAGTCGATCAGCGGAGCAAACAGGTTCATCAGGAGGATTGCCAGCATCATACCCTCAGGATAAGCCGGATTAAGGACTCTGAGCAGGATCGAAAGGAACCCGATAAGGAACCCGTAGATCCACTTGCCCTTTTCAGTCTGAGCACCTGTAACAGGATCAGTTGCCATAAAGACAGCCCCGAAAGCAAATCCTCCCATTACAAAATGATAGTAGAAAGGCAGCTCCATATAGGCATTGACTGACACTGCATTTAAAAACAATCCCATCGCCAGTCCTCCGGCAAATACGCTGACAATAATCTTCCAGCTGCCAATGCCAGTAATAATAAGTATCAGGGCACCAAGCAGGATCGCAATCACAGATGTCTCACCAATTGACCCCGGTATCGTTCCTGTAAACATATCCATGAATGACGGAAGCTTAGCTGTCTCACCCGCAGCACAAAGCGAGAGCGGTGTTGCCCCTGAAAAACCATCAATGATGTTCTTCCCGTTCCTCAGTCCTTCTGTCCATACCTGGTCGCCTGTCATCCAGCCCGGATAGCTGAAGAAAAGGAAGGCTCTGGCAAGAAGTGCAGGGTTGAATATATTCATACCTGTTCCGCCGAAAACTTCCTTACCCAGGATTACTGCAAAAGCCGTTGCCAGGGCAAGCATCCATAAAGGAACATCTATCGGCATTATCAGGGGTATGAGCAAGCCGGTCACAAGGAAACCTTCGTTTATTTCGTGACCGCGTATCTGTGCAGCAATGAACTCTATGCCAAGACCAGTGACATAGCTTACAATTATTAGTGGAAGCAGCTTCAGAAATCCGAATCCGAAACATCTTAGCACCGTTGCGTCGGCACCAATCGATCTGAAATGCTGCAGACCTGCATTAAACGCTCCGAAAAGCAGTGCAGGAACCAATGCGATAATGACCACTGTCATGGTCCGTTTCAGGTCTATACTGTCGCGGATATGAGATCCCGTATGAGTAACCTTATCAGGGACGAACATAAAAGATTCAAATCCTTCGAAAACGGATCTGAGCTTTGCGAACTTCCCCCCCTCGGAGAAGTGCGGTTTCAGTTTATCTATCTTGTTTCTTAAGGAATTCATTACAGTATATTTCTCAGATTCTTAACTCATTTCTTTAATCATCAGATCCAGACCTTTCCGTATTATCGATTGTATCTCGATCTTTGAAGGGCATACAAATTCACAGAGCGCAAAATCTTCTTCCGCCACTTCATAGATGCCCAGGTTCTCCATCAGGTCTATATCCTCAGCCAGTATGGCTTTACAAAGCTGCATGGGATAAATGTCCATCGGCAATACTTTCTCATACAAGCCTGTCATAACAAAGGCCCTTTCACCTCCGTGAAAATTAGTATCAGCCCTGTAAAGTTTCTTAGGTAAAAACGCTGAGGCGAAAGTCTTTGAAAAGCTGAGCTTTCCGGCTCCGGGAACTGCCCATCCAAAGAACTCAAAGTAATCACCCTCAGGAATCACAGTGAGCTGCGAATCGTAATACCCGAGGAATCCCTCATCAGCGATTCTGGTCCCCGTAAGGACATTTCCGCTTATATATCTTACATTCCCAGGTTTTATATTACCCTCGGTGCAAGTTTTTACAGATGCACCCTGGAGCATTTTATAATATTTCGGATGTATTACCTCTGAGCCAGTGAGGGCAATAATCCTTTCCGGTTTATACATGCCTTCCGAGAATAGTCTGCCGATAACGATTATATCCTGCAGATTAACTGTCCATACAACTTCACCTTTATTAACAGGATCGATGTGATGTATATGAATTCCCACGTTCCCTGCAGGATGAGGTCCGGAAAAATATGAAATCTCAACACCGGCAGTTCCTTTCAGCACCTGTGATGAATCAGCCTTACCGTTGAGCACCAGATGTACCTTGCCTCCTGTAAGTCTCGTTAATGCGTTGATCCCTGTCTGGAATAACCCGGCAGGAGAATTATCAATTACAAAGTTCAGATCCGGGGCAAGTGGAGCTGTGTCAAATCCAGATATGAATATAGCTTTCGGACTGTCAGAAGGCTTAGCAACGATATTGTAGGGACGCTGCCTTACAGCAGGCCATAAGCCTGATTGCATCAGGCGCTTTATAAGCTCCTCGCGTGAGAGTGATAAAGGATCTGCTTTCCCGAAACTGATATAATCATCTCCCTGCTTTTCCACGACCACCTCAAGTATTTTTCTGCGGTCGCCTCTCTCAATGGATAACACTTTCCCGCTTACAGGTGAGGTGAAAAGGATATCAGGATTTAATTTATTGTGAAAAAGAGGACTCCCCGCCCTGACTTGTTCACCCGGTTTCACATTCAGCTTTGGTATAAGCCCCGGGAAATCTACCGGTTTAACGCCAAATTTCGAAGGATTGACATCCCCTGAAAGAACCTTTTCAGCAGCCCCATCTATAGGAATATCATATCCTTTCTTAAGCTTTAGGGATACAGGCATGTGATTTATAGTTAATTATGACAGATTTATCTTTCATTATGATTGACCTCCAGGATAATATCCGGAGGAGAGAAATACCGTTATTCAGATTCCTCAAAGTTGCAAGCATAAAAAAAGATATCAGTTGCAAAAATAACAAATGTTATTACATCCAATCATGAGTATTGACCAGAATAACAATTTTGCACTATTTTTGTTAACAATTATCCAGATATTCAATCCCTATGCAGAGAATCCTGACAATAACTTCGTTTATACTGTTATCTGTATTTCAATTACATGGTATTGACAGGGATTCACTGTACAGTTCAAACGGTGTTTTCGACAAGCGTATCAAGAGCGTTCAGCTTTACAGGGAGGGGTGGAATCTTTCCTACCCGGTGCTCAAACTGAATGGTACAGACAAACTTGAACTCCATTTTGATCTGCTTGATGATAACAATGAGACATATTATTACACCTTCTTCCACTGCGACAGAAACTGGCAGAGATCAGATATTTTCACAAACGAGTACCTTGAAGGATTCCCCGAAAACCCAATAGAGGATTTCAGGCCTTCTTTCAATACAACAGTTGATTATTTCCACTACAAACTGCTTTTTCCTAACGACCGGGTACGTTTAAAACGATCAGGCAATTATATCCTTTATGTTTATCCGGCAGATGATCAGGAAAATCCGATTCTAACACAGCGTTTCATAGTTACGGAAGATGATTCAAGGATCGATATCAAAATGCACAGACCTCTTATGACAACAGCTGACAATGCAGGACAGCAGATTGATTTCACGGTAAATATATCCGGACTGAACATTATCGATCCGGCAAGGAATATCTTCTCATTCATCCTTCAGAACGGCAGATGGGATAATGCCAAAAAGAACCTTCAGCCTGAAATATCAGGAGGCAGTCAGCTTATATACAATTCATTATCTGACAAGAACATCTTTGTAGCCGGAAATGAATTCAGGTATTTCGACATCAGAAGCATTAAATATCTTTCAGAGAATCTTGTAAGCATTGACTTTATCCCCCCGAACTATCATTTCTATCTTAAGCCTTCGGAGAGCAGGCGGCTTAAGCCATATTTTTATTACCAGGATTTTAACGGAAAATACTATATCGCCACCAGCCAGGGTAAAGAAGCAGATATAGATGCAGATTATGTTTACGTTTACTTCACGTTGAATTCAACTAATGTACCGGTAAGTAACAAAGTCTATGTGACCGGAAGTATGAACGGCTGGTCGGCCGGAAGTGATAATTTAATGAATTTCAACAAGATAACAAGGAAATTTGAATGTACAATGCTTCTCAAACAGGGTTGGTACAATTATGAATATTCCCTGCAAGATAAAGCCGGAGCTCCTCTCCTTTCCACGGAATTCGAAGGAAGCTATTACGAGACCGAGAACGACTATATGGTACTTGTTTATTACAGGGGCCCGGGTGACCGTTACGACAGGCTGATAGCAACCGGCTCCGCCAACACGCTCAACCGCCTGTCCTATTGATGTTTCCCATGAGCATCGACCCCATGCTGCATAAGGATCGTATGCTTAAGGGTTCTAAGTATCTCATCCATATATTCATCAACGGCTTTCATTGATCCGGGCAAAGTGTAAATAAGTGATTTCCCGATAATTCCTGCAATACTCCTGCTAAGCAGGGCATTAGGTTTTTCAGAACCGTATCTGATCCTTATATATTCCATGATCCCAGGGATTTCTTTCGATAAGAGAGGCCGCACCGTATCGGTGGTTATGTCATTCGGACCAATACCTGTCCCTCCTGTTGTTATTATGATATTATAATTTTCTGAAGCGTTCACCAGAATATCCCTCAGCCTGACGGCGTCATCCGGAATAAGTTCCATCTTAAAATCAGCGGTCCATCCTTCTGAACGGAAGAATTCTTTCAGCCTTTCTTTTACTGCAGGACCGCTCAGATCACTGTATTCACCCCTGAATGCCCTGTCGCTGAGCGTTATTACAAGAACTTCAAATTTATCTGGCAGATTCATAGTTTTTTCTTTTCAGTCAGTTCAATCTTTTCTATGATCATGGACTTATCAACAGCCTTGCACATATCATAAACTGTAAGCAAGGCAACAGCCACTGAAGTGAGAGCTTCCATTTCAACTCCGGTTTTACCGGTGCATTTCACCTCACTGAAAGCTTCTATACCGTTCTTTTCAGGCACCAGATCTATAAGTATACTGTCCAGAACAATATTATGGCATAACGGTATAAGTGCAGAGGTCTCCTTGGCAGCATTGATACCTGCAATCTGTGCTACAGTCAGCACATCACCCTTCTTAAGCTGATTTTCGACTATCATTTTAATAGTATCAGGAGCAAGGCGTATTCTACCGTGGGCCTTTGCGATCCTTGTCTGGACTTTCTTATCCCCGACATCCGCCATACGGGCTTTGCCGTCTTTATCAATATGAGTCGTTTCTTTCATTGTCAACCTCCGATATTATAAAAACTCCCGGTCAGATTTCTTATTCCGCATTCAGGCTTCATCTGAATAGCTTCCAGAATAGCTTTCTCATAACCGGTTTTCCTGATATCTATTTCAATATCACTGAAAAGGCATGGCTTCAGCATTCCATTTGCGGTGAGTCTCAAACGGTTGCATGACTGACATCTGCCTCCATCTCCGCCATCAACAGGATAGAAATGACCCTTTACAAGATCCATCTGACGGATGTACCTTATTTCCAATCCCTTTCTATGGCAGAATTCAGTAACCTCCAGCGCATCTTTTTCTTCTGTGGAATTTTTTATTACACAATTGATCTTCACCGGTGTTAACCCCGCATTGATTGCAGCATCGATACCCTCAATCACATCTTTGACATTTCCTCCTCTTGTGATAGCAGTAAATCTTCCCTCATCAACAGAATCAAGGCTGACATTTACCCTGTGCAGACCGGCTTCTTTCAGATCAACAGCATGCTCCTTAAGAAGGACTCCATTTGTAGTCATTGAGAGATCCCTGATGCCTGGTATGTCTGAAATCATCCTCACAAGTATAGTAATATTCTTTCGGACAAGAGGTTCCCCCCCTGTTATCCTTACTTTCGTAATGCCTTTCCCGACAGCTATTCTTGTGAATTCCGCTATCTCATTGTAAGTAAGGATATCCTTATGTCTGACCAGGGGAACGCCTTCTGCCGGCATGCAATAAATGCACCGCAGGTTACACCTGTCGGTTACTGATAACCTCAGGTAATCTATAGATCTGTCAAAGCGGTCTAACACTTACAAACTCTCCTTTCTCCAAAGTATCCTTTCCGGCCGGGATCATGATTATTCCATCGGCAAAAGGGATTGCTGAAATATGCGCCGAGCCGTGGAATTCAACCGGAACTACCATATTATCTTCAGTTATTGCAACAGGTATGAGTCCCATTCTCTCCGAAGACCTCCTTATGTATTTTTCCCTGAGAGGCAGTTTGATTGGGAGTGGATTCCAGTTGAATCCCATCATTTTGTATATCAATGGTCTTACAAGCAATTCAAACTGCATAAATGATGACACAGGGTTTCCGGGCAGTCCGAAGACAAAGGCATCAGGATGTATGCCAAATGTTGTAGGCTTACCTGGCTGAACAGCGATCCTGTCGAACTGAATTTTTACCCCGGCCTTCCTAAAAACGGAAGGAACAAAGTCAAAATCACCCATAGATACACCTCCTGTAAGTATCACTATATCATTCTCATCAATTGCTTTTCTTACAACTGAAAGAGTTTCTTCTTCGTCATCTTTTACTATTCCATAGTATTTCCCTGATGCACCTGCTCTTTCAATCTGGGCCATAAGCTGGTATGAATTACTGTCCCTTACCTGTGAGCCCGCAGGGATTGCATTCGGTTCAATAAGTTCGCTGCCTGTGCTTATTACCCCCATTTCGGGCATCCTGCTGACAACAACCGATGTATTACCTGTTGAAGCAAGTACAGCAATATCCTCCGGCTTGATCATTCGCCCCTGCCTGAGAACTATATCTCCTTTTTTCACATCCTCACCCCTGAAAGATATATTATCCTTGCTGAATGGATTCTTTATCCTGATCAATCCGGTGGAAAGAGTTTCAGTATCCTCAACCATAACAACACGATCGGCCCCTTCCGGCACCATTGCCCCTGTCATGATCCTTGAACATTGCCCCTTCCCGATTTTCTTTTTCGGGGATTTGCCTGCAGGGATGGTCTCAATTACTTCAAGATCAAGGTGCATGTCAGCTTTTCTCACAGCAAATCCGTCCATCGAGGATTTGTCGAAGGAAGGCATATCGATATCACTTAATGCATCAGAGGCAATTACTCTGCCCAAAGCCCGGGTAAAAGGTATTTTCTCTGTCCCGACACTCCTGTCAGAAGCCATAACAATGCTTAAGGCATCTTCAAAACTTATCATATCAGTTCCTTTCCTGAGAAAACTATCGGAGCCTCAGAAGAAAAGGTTATCCAAACTTCTGATAGCTCTTTGATATTTAACTCCGTAAATTCATTCATAGTAATATCTGCGTGTATCATCTCGCCAGCATCAAGGATTATTTCCATCCCTGTTTCGGAGGGGTAGATTTCCCTTACAACAGCCCGGAACATATTCTTCTGACTATTCCCGGCTGACAATATATTCAAAATTTTCACTTCTTCGCTCCTTATAGCCAGAAGTCCTTCCACCGGGTATTCGTCGGGAGGGATACTGATTACCATCTTATTTCCTGTTACAGCATTCCAGGAACCATCTTCAGCATATAGCTTTACACGGAAAAAATTCCTTATACCGGCATATCGTGCGATAAACTCATTCTCAGGCCGCCTGAAAACCTCACCGGGTTTCCCTTCCTGAATTATGCGGCCGTTATGAAGGACCCCGACTCTTGCAGCAAGGCTTATTGCCTCCCTGTAATCGTGGGTCACGTGTAAAATAGTTAATCCCTCCCTGTTCAGCTGCCTGAATATTCTTCTTATATCATCCTTCAGGCTTGCATCGACTGAAGCCATTGGCTCATCAAGGAGAAGAAGCCTCGGAGATGTTATTAGTGTCCTTGCGAGAGCTACACGCTGCAACTCGCCTGATGACAGATTATTAGTTAAACGGTCAAGGAGATGATCAATATTAAGCTTTTCTGCTGCCTCCGCCACCATTCTACTGATATCTGCATGACTGTACTTCCTGCAGCGCAAGGGGAAAGAGATATTCCCTGATACCGTCATATTCGGAAAAACAGCAAAATCCTGGAACATAAGTCCGATATTACGGTCCTGTATCCTTGTTCTTGTGACATCCTTTCCTGCTATTCTGATCTCACCTGAATCCGGGGCATACAGTCCGGCTATCAGTTCCAGGAGTTGTGTTTTACCTGAACCTGACCTGCCGAGAAGAACAAAATATTCACCTTCAGGGATTTCGAGATTGATCCCTGAAAGAGCAAAATTGCCCAGCTTCTTATTGACATCAATCATTTTCAGCATGCGGGCGGGAATTCAGATGATTTCTTCCTGCAGGGATCAGCCTGAGTATTATGAACACTGCCAGTGCAATTATAATGAACACTACAGAAGCCGGCCTGGCGTATTTAAGTCCGAAAGAGGTGAACCTGTCATAGATCATAACGGGTGCTATCATCGGGTGATAGGCGATTATGACAACAGCTCCGAATTCGCTCATTCCCCTGGCAAACATAAGGACGAATCCTGATGTTATATTACGCCATGCAAGAGGGAGTGAGATGCTGAAAAATACTCTTGACTGGCTCGCACCTAGTGTCAGTGCGGCTTTTTCAAGACGTTCGGGGACAGCAGCAAACCCGTCACGTGCCGAGTTAATAAGGAAAGGAAGGCTTACAAATGCCATTGCAAGGGCAATTCCGGCCGGACGGTTGATAAAAGTAAGGCCTACAGAATCAGCTACTTTACCCAGAAAACCATCGCGGGAGATGAATCCGAGCACTGCAATTCCCGCCGCAGTATGAGGCAGAACTACAGGAAGATCGATTATTCCCTGCACTAAACCTTTAAGAGGGAATTTCTTTCTTGCCAGCACCCATGCAAGCGGCACTGCTCCGAGGGCAAAAAAGAAGGTCGCGGTAAATGAGACCCAGAGGGTAAGCCAGATACTATGCTGAACATCCTTATCAGAGACAGTCTCAAGCAGTTTGGATCCTTCGGTATGGAGGAACATGCCTGTGAGCGGTGCCAGGATGAAGAGCAGCACCAGCGACGAGAGGATCAGCAGTATCCAGTTGAAAGGACTATTCTTTATCATCAGCAGGTTCTTCCTTCACTGATCCCAGGTATTTCCTGAGTTTTTCAGGTACCCGGTCAGTTTGTTCACTTATTAAATGCGTTAACGGTTCCTGCCCGTTCTTCCTGAATATCTCCATACCATCCGGGCTGAGCAGGAAAGATACAAAATCTAGAGCAGCCTCCTCATTGGGAGCGTCCCTTAGAACAGTCAGACTATAATTTATAAATCCGCCTTTGACATTTATCCTGCTTCCCGGTGTACTTCCTGTAACTTCAAGTGATACAGAACTGTACAAAGAGTCATAAGCAGGGTTGCCCAGGCTGATCTCAGATGGCAGTGATATATAATTCAGTCTGTGTTGTATTGCAACCGACTTGTACTGGAACATGTAATCAATTGCATTTGATTCGATGAGAGCGACAAGATCAACCTCTTTCGGACGAATGAATTCCCTGTTCTTCGATAAAATTTTTTCAGCAAGTCCGGTAATGTTGTAATATTTCTCCGCAAGTTTAAAGAGCATTACCGTTCTGTAACCACATGGATCGGCATCAGGGTCAGACCTCCCGAAAATAACATCATCCTTCATAAGAATATTGTACCAGTTTTCAGAGGTGATCTCATCTGAATACTTTGCTTTTGGCTGATAAGCAATCACCAGTTCATTTGCTGCGAAGCTTACTGCCCACGATGCATATTCGGGTATCAGCAGCTCATCGATGACAAAATAATCTGAAGAAGCAACTATATCACAGGGTCTTTTCAGTTCTGTCACTTTACGGGCGCAGACAAGGCTGCCGGCTGGTTCAGAAAGTATCCTGATGCCGGGATTCCTTTCCTGATAGATATCAGCGATCTCTTTAAAAGGTACTGAAAGGCTGCCGGCATGGAAAATGATGATTTCTCCTGTTCTTTTATTCGTCCGGGACAGGCAACCCGCGAGTGAACAGGCAGCTAAAAAAATCAGAATGGCAGACCTCTTCAAACAGCCTATATATTATTATACGTACAAAACGACCTGCAAGTTATGCTTTGCAGCCTGTTTATTGATATTTTTCAACCACTTCTATTACTTCGGGGAAATCCATTCCTATTTTTCTGAGAAATTCAATTGTTGGAACACCGTTGCTGTTCCAACCCCTTCTCTTGTACACTGCATCCTGGAGTTTTTCATACTGGTCCTCGCGGTATTTCCTGAGTATCTTCATTTTTTCCTCAGTTGTCATTCCTTCCGGATCGACTCCCACCAATTCCTTTAATTGCCTGTCATATCTCTCAGCACGCGATTCATATTCAGCTTTTGTCACCGGCCCGGCTGCCCTGTATGGCTGCCTGTCGTTGATCCTTTTTCCGTAGCCTCTTCTTATATTGAAAACCCTCTGGAAATTATATACCCTTTCGGAGTCTTCGACAAGCCTTTCCTTGCTGAACTCCCGCCCTGTTACAGCTTTGTATATTGTTACATAATTATCGACATGTTCGGGGACCTTAGCCGGTTCGTCAGTCTGAGCATTGTTTTCAGGTTCGACATCGTTCCACGGCAGTTTGCAAAGGCCAACCAGTCCGAACCATGTCCTGAACATCGGGAAATAGTGAAGAGCTTCCGCTTTATTTTCAAATGTAGGGATCTGGTTATTGACCATATCCATGAATATCAGCCAGGCTTCATCGTGCTGGGGACCTTTATTTGTCAGTCCGAAACCTCCCTGCTGAGCCAGTGATTCCTTTGGCATATACTGAGAATATTCCAGTCCTTTCTGTTCCATTGCAATATCGTTCAGGAAGCCGGCATCGCCCCATCCGTTCCTTATGAACAGCTCTTTCATCTTTCTCACGCCCTGACCGGCTATGATACCGAATCCTTCGCCCCTGGCCAGCTGGTGCAGGAGTTCCAGGGCATCCCGGGAATTTCCGAATTTCAGTTCGAGTCCGCCGGTCCTTTCGGTATTAAGTATTCCGTTTTCAAAGCATTCCATAATGAAAGCCATGCATGTGCTCCATGTTATTGTGCAAATGCCGTATGTATCGCAATAGAAATTTGTCTCGATAATATAATCCGGATCGAAGATCCCGGAGTTTGCACCAAGTCCGGCAGCGTTTTCATATTCCGGGCCATCAACAATTACTTTATGTCCGGCGTAGGGACCAGTTTTTATCTCGTAATTATCTACTCCTTTGCTGCACGACATATTGCATCCTATCCAGCAACCGTCGGGGATATTCTGGGTAAAATGACTTTTCCACACTGATGAATCGATCTTCCAGGCGTCGGGGTGGCTGCCATATTGGTAATTCATTACGGGAAGCAGATCGTGGTCGTTCATTATCTCCATAAGGTGGGCTGTTCCCACCTGGCGCATCTGGCATTGCTTATCGTCGAGTTCACGAATTTCCCTGTTGAACCGTTTGCCTCTCTCCATTATTGCCTCGAGGTCAACAACATTATTAAGGTTTCCCTTCACTCCAGGGATCTTGCATACGAGGGCCCTTATCTTTTTGTTCCTGAATACTGTTCCGATACCTCCGCGTCCGGCCTGTTTCAGCCTTATCTTTTTTCTTCTCGGATCATAGAAGCTGAAGTTAAGCATACCGATGAGTGAATGATCGGCTGCAGAACCGGTTGAGACAATCCCGATATTTTTCTTTTCATCTTCACTGTCAGCAAAAATACCGGTCAGCTGTTCGACAAGCACATGGCTGTCGGGAGCAGCATCAGGAGCTTCGTACAACTCAACTTTATGGTTTATCCCGTCGATGAAAATGATCACATCTTTTTCAGCTTTCCCCTGCAGTTCGAGGGCATCGAAGCCCGAGAATTTCAGGAAAGGACCGAAGAAGCCGCCCACGTTGCTGTCCATTACCGAGTCGGTCTGCGGCGAGATACTCACGACAAGTGATTTCCCGGTGCCGGAGTATTGGGTTATCCCTCCTATCGGGCCGGAAGAAATGATTATCTCATTCTCCGGATCGTTCCACCTGGTTTCAGGAGTTGTGGCATCCCATAGAAGGCGGAGGCCATAGCCTTTCCCTCCGATGAACTTTTCCTTCATTACCGGAGGTACATCTTTTTCTTTTATTTCTGAAGTACCGGCGTTGACATAAAGTATCTTATCGGTGTAACCCCTGCTCAGAGGAGTCCACATGTATTCCCAACTCTTAATGAGCCGGTAGTTTATCTTTTTTGGATGTGTATCCATATTTTTTACCCGTTTTTCCTGAAATAAAAATAACTGACATAAAGTTACATTTTCTATCAGTAACTCAGTATGATAATAATCAGTTTATGGGCGGGGGGCAGGGAGCAGGGAGCGGGGGGCGGGGGGCAGGGGGCGGGGAGCGTTGAGCGTTGAGCGATGAGCGGTGAGGCACAAGGTTTTCTTATTCCCCCTTTGAAGGGGGCAGGGGGATGTTTTATGGGCATGGGGCTATGAGCGATGAGCGATGAGCAGAGAGCGATGAGCGATGAGGCACAAGGTTTCTAATTCCCCCTTTGAAGGGGGCAGGGGGATGTTTTATGGGCATGGGGCTATGAGCGATAAGCGATGAGCAGTGAGCGATGAGCGATAAGGCACAAGGTTTCTAATTCCCCCTTTGAAGGGGGCAGGGGGATGTTTTATGGGCATGGGGCGTTGAGCGATGAACGATGAGCAGTGAGCGATGAGACTACATTACTATTTACTTTTTAATCGTGCCAGAATTAAAACAGGATTATCTGTTTCCTTCAGGCTTTCTGCCAGTTTTTTATAAAGCTCCTTTTTATTCAGATCCTTTGGATTAGAATTCTTGAACTCGTCTGTTGCCGCATGTGCTATGATTTCGTGAGGATTTTGGATCCCTATTAAGTACTCGTTACCATTTTCTTCATAATAACTCTCAGGGAAAAACCATAATCCTCCATCGAAATCATTTTTAATGCCACTGACAGGCTGGGCTCGTTCATTAACTTCATAGATATTTAAAAAATCCCTTACCCCATTCTTATCAATAAATGCCATATAGTATTTCCGATCATAAAAATATCTCATGACATAAAAGCGTTTTGTTTCAAATATATGAAAGCCAAAATACTTTTGCTCCAGGACTTGTTCAACAGAGAGGTTACCGCGGGGATGGCGGTGAGTACCAGGACTTATAATCAAAGCCGGTTTCTCTGATAGATCAGGCATAACTGAAAAAACCGTATCAGACCATGTATTATAATATGTCACCCTGTTTTCAAAGAGATAGCTTTCAATTCCTCCGGAATAGTTGTATGTAAATTCAGGAAGGTGCCTTTTTTGTTTTTTCACAATATTCCCCAAGGTATCGTAAACTATCCATTCGTAAGGTGAATCATATCCGAAACAATTAATAAACAAATTGTTATTAAAGAAATTGATGCTGTTAATGAATGAGTCTGGATATTCGTTCAGGGTAAAACTTCTTAAAAACTTTCCTGTTCTGGAAAAGACCTGAATTGTTTTAGTTCGGTCTGCATGATTATATAAGCTCCCGGATTTTTCATCAATGCAAAAATTCCGGGCAAAAATATATTCCCCGGGACCTCTTCCAAATCTCCCTAACTGGCTGATCAATTTCCCACTCCTGTCGAATGCCAGGATCCCGGTTCTGGAATTAAGGTAGTAGGTATGATGATCGGGAATAACAATATTTATATTATCTATTAATATAGAAGTATCCAGTGGTATGAAGGATATATCGTCTATCAGCTCGGATAACATAATTTCATCTCCGCTGTAGTTTACCGGATCAAATTCATAGAGATCTCCGTCAGAGGAATTACATCCCGCGAATAAATAAGCAGCAAAGAAGAAAACTAACAATTTCGCATCCATGATCCTTATATATGACAATAATAATAAATATTTGATTGTTAATGTCTTAAAACCTGTTCATTGACAGCAACATAGTGTTAGACAAGGGCTATAAACTTGATATTTAATATGTTGTATACACATCCTGATCTGCAATGTCTGATCAATTTTGATAAAAACTAAGCTACTTTTGAATTGATCGTAATATACCAAATAATTCTTATTTTGCTTACATTTATAGTTAATTTTTTGTATTTCCTTTTAAGTCTTTTATAATTCAGAGTCTTAGACATGAAACAGGCAAATGTACTGAGAGGGAGCGGGGAGCGGTGGGCGGAGAGGTCTTGCATGTTGTGCAAGTCATGCAAGTCGTGCAAGTTTTATTATAGTCCTGGACCTGCAGGACCGCAAAACCTGCATGACCTGCACGACAATTTACTATCTGCGTAAATCTGTGCTTTGCCATCCGCAGTCTGGATTTAGCAGGACGAAGGATGAAGATCTGCGGGAAAATATTATTTAAGAGCTTCCACAACTTCGTCAGGACTAAAGATCCTGATATTGCCAGTAATCCTCTCCGGCTTGTTCCTGACAAAAAGCACCGGAATGACTTCATAATTCTTCCGAAACGGTAATAGATCAGTTTTCCGCATCAATTCCTTTGCCGCTCCGGAAAGATCGCCTTTTTTGTTCCATTTTACTTCACCAACTATTATTTTGGTTTTATCATATGATTCAGAAACAATGTCTACCTCCAGCGGCTTGCCGTCCAATCCCTTTCCCCACCAGCGTGAGGCTGGCCCGAATTCCTCTCCCATTTTCAATCCGGGGACGGACTGCCTGCATAATTCTTCCCATTCGGATGAAACATATAACTCCATCCTTTTTTTAATGTCTTTCAATACCCGGGTTCTGTGACCGAGCTCTATCCTGCTTTTATCAGGGACGACAAATGTGAAATAAAAATTCAGGAAAGGATCGTTAATGCGGTAAATACTCTTTTTTGTCGATCGAAGCGATTCGCCGAAAGGTATCTCACGTCTTATATATCTTAGCTCTGTCAGGAATGCCAGTGCATTCGACAGATGAGTTGCCGGCTTACCTATCCTTCCGGCAAGTTCGGATAAACGATGACTGCCCGATCCTATAAGGCTCAGCAGCGTGAATGCCTGAACCGAAGTACGGATCTCATCAGAAAACAGCCGTTCAGGTTCATCCGTAAGCAGTCCGTATTGATTAATAACATGCTCCGAAAGAGCATCTTCAAGAGAGCCTGACGACTTTCGTATCTCCCAGTAGCGTGGCACTCCTCCCCAGATAGAATATTCCGTAACAGCTTCATCCGCAGATATTCCCAGGTACTTCCTGAGATGAGCAACTGACATGGGCTGAATCTTCAGAATTTCATCAGCCCTGCCATATAAAGGAGCATTTGCATCCAGAACCAGCCCATGCATCATCATCTGTGATGAACCGCAAAGAATAAAAGTGAAATTGCTATGTGCCTTGTCGTCGTATATATTTTGCAGAACAGACGGCAATTCCGGAGAGTTTTTCACCAGATACGGAAATTCATCAATGATTAATGCTATACGACTTTTAAGTGCATTATTCAGGCTCCGGAAAAGGGAATCCCAGTCAGGATACATCGGGACAGAGAATCCCGGGATCATAGCGTCGATCCTGATAGAAAGCGCCTTTATCTGAAGAGCTTTTTCACGCATGTCCGCAGCAAAATAAATCATTGAACTGCTCATTAGCTTTTTAAGGAGGGTTGACTTTCCGCAGCGGCGTCGACCGTAAATTATTACCAGCTTGCTCTCTCCGGCATCCATGACACGCTTCAATCTGGATATTTCTTCTTCTCTGTTTACGAACATTACTTATTATTATGTTTGTCAAATATAATGTTTAATAAACATAATTACAAATTATTTTTATTTCCGATGATAATTAAATACTACAAAACACTTCGGGGATTTATAAGTTACACCAGGGAATTTGACTTATAATGGCAGGGGCAGGGAGAGGTGAGTCTTGAGCGATGAGCGGTGAGCGATGAGAAGTCAGGGGGCGGGGGGCAGGGAGGTCTTGCAGGTTTTGCAGGTCTTGCAGGTCCCCAGGTCTTGTGAATGACTTGCATGACTTGCATGCCATTTTTCTATCTGCGTAAATCTGCGTGATCTGCGGGAGATTAATTTAGAACTCCATAAAACATTCAATTTTTTAATCGTACAAGAACAAGAACAGGATTATCTGTTTCTTTCAGACTCGCTGCCAGGTTCTTAAGTTCTTTTTTCTTTTCAGGGAATATTGGTTTTACATTTTTAAAATCAGGACTATCAACATGCGATTTGATCTCCCAGGGATCTATTAATCCAAACATATATTCAACGCCATTCTCTTCAAATGAGCTATGTGGAAGGAATGCCGGTCCTCCGCTAAGGTCATCTGTTATACCACCAGTTAAATTCCATTCAAAAAGACCGCCATCATCGCCAGACATATATGATAAAAAATGACCATAATTTTCTTTTTCAATCAGGACCAACGTTGGCTTATTAAAGCTGTATCTGATAACAAGGAACCTTTTAGTTTCAAAAACATTTTTAACAATTAATTTGCCTTCCAGAACTGCGAGGGAATTTATTCTCCCTTTGGGTAGTCTGTGATCACCCGCTTTTATAACAAAAGATGGTGTTTCTGTAAAGTCAGGTAGAATAGAATATACGGTATCTGTAAAAAAGTTCCAATAAAAAAGCTGATTCATAAATCTATAGGTTCCGGATCCAAATCCATAATTTGCCTCAAAGCCAGGTAATCGTCTTTCTTGCTTCCAGACTATTTTGCATAAGGAATCCAGTGCTAACCACGCTAACTCAGTTTTAGCATCATTCATATTTAAAGCATCATTCATATCAAAAATAACAAATAGCTTAGAATCAATAAAGTCAATATTATCAATGCTTCCAATGTCTTCGACTGAAAAGCTCCTGATGAAACGCCCGGTTCCGGAATAAACTTTTATTATTCTGTTATCAATCGTATATATGATCTCTTTATCCTCATCAATAGCCAGGTCATAACAATAGGTATATTCACCTGGTCCCCTTCCTTTAGTTCCAATCGGCCTTATAAACTTTCCAGACCTTGAGAATGCCAGTATTCCGTTATCTTTTGTAGATAAGTATATTGAGTTACGACAAAAAAGGATGTCGCTATAAATCAAATCTAAAGGGACACTATTATCAAATGGAATAAAAGTAATGTCATCGGCAATGTCAGATAATAAAACTGATTTCTCTTCAAGTATCCTGGGGTCAAAACTATAAAGATCATGATCATCCTGATTACAGGAAAGAAAAAGGATCATACATATTAAAAAAAATGTTTCCTTCATAATACAACCATTTTCAGTTGTCGGCAAGGTTAAAAATCCTGAATTTTCTTACCTTATTTAACCAGGATCAGAACCGGATTATCAGTTTCCTTAAGACTGTTTACCAGCTTTTCAAACTCTTTTTTCTTCTCAGGATACTTCGGAACCGAGTTTTTAAAGCTTGCCGATTTTATATAAGACTTTAAAGAAAGAGGATCTTTAAGGGAGACAAGCTCATTTTCTCCATTAACAAATAAGGGTTGGAAGTCAGGCCCGCCATCAAGATCATTAATAATGCCGGACTCTGCATCAAAGACAACCGAATAGTTGTCTGTCTTTGATCCGATGAATCCGTAAAATATAGCTTCAGAAGGAGGATTGTATTTATACATATACTGGTAGTATATGAAGTTCCCAAATTCAAAAAGGCTCATCGGCTGGATGTAATTATTACAGATATATATCATATCCTTCGAAGTCATGACTTCGGGAGTAATGAGTCTGTTCCCTGCCTCAAGAACCAGATATGGAATATAACTATTCTTATTGAGGTAATAAATTGTATCTGAGTAGATTCCCTTTCTACAGAGTTTATCCCCCGTCTGATAAAAGAGATTCTCATGGGCAAAACCATATCCGCTTTTATTGGTAAACTTGTGGTTATTTCTGAAATACCTCAATACATTTCCATTCAGGTCCAAAATAATATAGCTGTATTCATTTTTACCGGAATTATTACCACAAGAAAGAATTATCTTATTTTCATAAACATCCAGTTCGTGAGAATAAAAAGGCAAATTAATCTCACGTAAATAAGCTCCGTTCTCATTATAGATTTTTATTTTTTTCTGCCAACCCGAGAGTATATATATGTTATTAGTATTAAAATCAATATCAAAATCATTGATCTGAGTGACTTCCTCGGGTCCTCTTCCTATTGGAGCTATTACTGTCTCAAATTCACCTGTTCTTTTAAATTTAATAATCTTCGCATGATTTTTAAAGAATATTGAGTTCCCGGCTGATATTATCTTGTTTATTGTATAATCATGAAAATACAGGTTATCCCCGCTTGAAATGACACTTTTCTCATTCGTCTCAAGCGGAATATAATGTATATTCTTCATATCCAAATCTGAAAGTCGCAGTTTCTCAATTTTTTTTGAGCTTCCCAGGTTAAATACCTTTAAGTCATTCTCCGAATTATTTATAAGATGACAGCGAAATAATAAAATGAGAAAAAAAATCAATTTGATCATCATGAAAACTTTAATTTAATTTTTAAACGCATATTTTGCAGAAGCCTCTCCTTGAATCAGGCAACAATTTTTTGATACTATCTTCGTGTTTAATCATGTATTAATGATTTAATAATTGAGAACTCAATCCATATTTTTTGCTAAATCCCAGGTAATTCAATCAATTCCCGATATCTATCCGGGCTGATCAGCTATTTCTTCAGCCTCACCACCATCAACACCGGGTTATCAGTCTCCTTCATACTTCCGGCCAGCTCTTCAAAGACCTTCTTCTTTTCAGGATACTTTGCCATAAATTCTTTGAATTCATCAGTTTTTACCCGCGCCTTGATCTCATGAGGATTTATCAGCCCTTCCAGATATTCCCGGTCATTCTCAACAAAATAGTTTTGTGGCTGAAACCTCATGCCTCCATCGATATCATTGATTATACCTCCTAAAATATTATCTCCGAATACTGCAGGACCTTTTATCAGAGCAGTTGAATGAGATTCCCCCGATTTTTTATCAATCACTGCAATAATCAGATCATTATCCCAATAGTATCTGGTGAAAATATTGTTTTTTGACTCCAGTATCAGATAAGGCTTAAAATAAAGCTTTGCGTCTTCAATTCTTTTATAAGCTTCTCTTGATAAGCGGTGTTGCCCCGGACTGATCACAAAGGATGGTTCAGGGATAAAATCAGGTGATAGTGAAAATATCGTATCACTCCATGGGTTCCATGAATAAAGCTTGTTTTCATACTTATATATTCCACCTGGTATTAAGTCATTACCTGTGAATTCCGGAGTAGATCTTTCTTTTGTTTTTATAATATTCCCCAATGTATCAAATAATATCCATTCATGTTTAACTCCGGTGTATTGAGGATGACAGGGAATGAAAATTTCCGAATTGTAAAATTCAAGTACATCAGTTCCCGCACTGTATTCCCTTAGTTCAATTTTTCGAAGGAACCTGCCGGTTTTTGAATAGACCTTAATTACATTTGCATCCATAACGCAAATTGTTCCGCTTCTCTCATCAACACTGAAGTTGACACAGAAAGCATATTCACCCGGCCCCCTTCCTTTACTTCCTACCTTTTTTATGAACCTGCCGTTTCTGTCAAAGATCATTACTCCCGACTGACGTTCAGACAAATAAATATTATCGCCGATAAAATACCTGGGATAATAAATCATGTTTATTGGGAAGCTATTATCAAGAGGAATATAGGTTATATCGTCAGCAAGCTCAGAGAGAGCTATCTCTTTTTTCCCAATTGTCCTGGGATCAAACTGGTAAAGACCACCCTCTGGTGATTTACATGAACCAAGGATAATAATCAGCGGGACAAAATACAGAAACCTCATATTGGCATATTTAAGATTATTGCTGCAAGCCGGCATTTACCCGATCAAATCATTCTATGTATTTTGCATATAAAACATGGACCAATACTTCCTTTTCAGGTTTGCTATTATCAGCTGGAATGCACCTTTCTAAATTGCCCTGTAAGTTAAGCAATTTTTCTATACTGCTTATATTTATAGTTATTTTTTTGCCTTACTCTCTTTTTTTTCACAACAAGACCTGCATGATTTGCATGACCTGCATGACCTGCACGACTTGCATGACTTGCATGACCTGCACGACTTGCATGACCTGCACGACTTGCATGACCTGCATGACCTGCATGACCTGCATGACCTGCATGACTTGCATGACTTGTTTATAGTATAAAAGCTTCATACCTTTAGCATTTAGCGGATCAGTATAAAAGGACAATGAGATCGTCAGATATCCGAAATCATCTTTCCCGCTTCAGGGTAGGGATAGCAGGCGCCGGAGGACTAGGCTCCAACTGCGCCGCAGCCCTTGCCAGAAGCGGTGTAGGAACACTGGTGATCTGTGATTATGATGTAATTGAACCGGCTAACCTGAGCCGGCAATACTATTTTACAAACCAGGTCGGAACCCTGAAAACAATTGCCCTGAAGGAGAATATAGCCAGGATAAATCCTGATATAATTGTACTTGCCTATACAGAAAAACTTACAAGGACAAACATCCCAAAGATCTACAGCGGATGCGACATCATAGTCGAGGCTTTCGACAGAGACGATATGAAAGAGATGATAATCGAGACTGTCCAGTCAGAGATGCCCGGCGTTCCTCTTATTGTAGGATCCGGAGTGGCGGGATGGGGCAACACCGATTCGATAAGATGCAGGAAGATCGATGACACTCTTTATGTTTGCGGCGACGAATCGACAGAGGTCAGCGAGGAACACCCCCTGATGGCGCCCAGAGTGGGGATCGCGGCTAATATGCAGGCTGATACCGTAGTAGAACTGCTTATGAAAAAATCAAGTGACTACTTCCGCCTATGAAGATAATCCTGAATAACAGGGAAGAAATGCTCCCCGGAGAAACGTTAACAGTCAGCGAGATGCTGCTGCTGAAGAAGTTCTCATTCAAAATGAGGATAATCAAGATCAACGGAGTACTGGTACCGAAAGACAAATACGATTCAACACTGATAAAAGAAGGTGACAATGTCCAGATGCTTTATCTTATGAGCGGCGGATAGAAAAAAATTTATAGCTTTGCATCATAATGATCAGGTTCAGGTACATAGATAAAATACCAGTCATTTTCAGGAACAAGTATTTCCTTACAGTCCTTGCCTTTCTTATCTGGATCATCCTGATGGATTCAAATAACCTGCTTTCGCGTATCAGAGAGGTCCGTGAACTCCGCAAGCTGAAAAGCGACAAGGAATACTACACAAATAAAATAGAGGAAGATCAGAGTAAGCTCAAAGAGCTGAAAACAGATAACCATAACCTCGAGAAGTTCGCCAGGGAACAGTACCGCATGAAAAAACCTGATGAAGATCTCTTTATCGTCCTTACTCCCCGCGAAGACAGGCAGATCAATAGAAAGAATAAGTAATCTCCTTGGTTTAGTTAGCCAATATCTTACTAAGATTTGATGCTCTTTCCAGATTCCGGTAAGTCAACAGAACATCATAAGGATTATGTTCCGGTTCAGGAACACCCGTAAGTGAAAGCAGTTCCATTGCTGCCTCTGTTACCGCCTGTTTTTTGAAGATCCCGGAATGCACATGGTTCATGTACCTGACTATCATGAACATATTGAACCAACCGAAGAATCGTTTCCTGAAAGATCCTGCACCTGCAGTGTTTGCCTGTATCTCCGATATCTGCCTGAACCATTCTTCTTCACTTATAAATGACCTTAACCCTGCTGATAATTTCTTATAATACTCCCTCAACTGACAGGCATCAGAATTATAGAGAGATTCAATCCCTGCAAAGAGTGATCTGAGTTCCCTGAATGCATTTATATTATATGTCAGGAAATCCTGTCCGGGATTCTCAATGAATTTTATCATCGCTGCCCCGGTGCCGAAAGGTGCTCGGGATGATGTTCTTGACGAAGGATAGACGGTAGTTGTATTAAGAAAAAAGAAACCGCCCCTGGGAACCAGTTTCTGAATGAAATAGAAATCCTCCCCTGCCCTTCTCCTGTTCATACCTCCTGCTTTCATGTAATCAAGTGCTTTCACCGCCAACGCCGATCCTATTGTATGAAAAGGGTAAGGAAACCCTGAATAGTCCAGTCCTCTTGCATAATATCTCATATGTAACTCATAAAGAGTTATATAACGATAGTTTATTTCAGGATACTCATCTCCTTCAAGAAGATGTTCGAAATATATTGAACAGGCTGATCTTTCCTTTTTCTTCAACAGTTCATCGCAGATAGAGGTGAAATAATTCTCAGCTACCATACAATCTGCATCCAGGCTCACTATTACTCCATCAGGCTTGTCAATCTCATTAAAACGCCTTAATGCCTCGTCCATACCTGTTTTTCTGGCCATCCCGGCGCCCCAGTCGCGCAGATCAGACAGACCTGCATCAAAAACAAGAAGCCGGAAAAAGCAATTTTTGTTTTCCTCCTTCCAGCTGTTAATCCTGCTAATGCATATCTTATTATTGCTGATACCCTCCTGGCTTGCATCCTGCCGGGCATTGACGATGATGATCACCTCAGTCCTGCATTCCGGTTCACTGCATTGTGAAAGGCTGTCGAGGAGAGTTGTAATACCGGGTTCATTGAAAGCAGGCACAACGACTATTATGCCTGTTCCCTTATCAGGTGATTCTGCGAATATAAGCGGAAAAAGGGCCCTCTTTTCAAGCCACGATGTGGCAAAACCCATTTGTCTTATTTTTTCCCAACCCTGTATTTATTGTTCAGGGCTTTTGTAACCTTATCTGTAATATCCAGTGCAGTATCGCCATAGAGCACCACGCTTCCGAAAGTCTTACCCAGTATGTACTGGTAGTTGTATTCAGCTTTGTTTTCTTCGAGATAGGATGTGATATATTCTATTATCTGCCTGTTCATCACCTGCTCTTCTTCCATCAGGTCAGTCTGAAGATTATCGCGTAGTGTAACAAGCTCCTGCTGCTGCTTTAGAAGAGACTGCTCCATTTCAGCTGCAGTAGCTCTTGTAACAAGACCTTTGTTCACTTTATCCTGAAAATCCCTGGCGTTTTTCTCATACTGCGTCCCTTTTGAGTTAAGCTCAGCTTCAGCTTTCTTCTGCTTTGCCATAAGATCTTCTCTCCTGTCGAAGAACATATCGAAGTTATAAATAACTGAATCGATGTTCACAAATGCTATTCCCTGGGCATCAGACTGAACTTTGGCAGATACTCCCTCTGCACCTTGTTTGTTTTTACTCTTACCGGTAAAATGGAGAACGTATAGAAACGCTGTAGCAAGAAATAATATTGAAAACAGGGCTATTGTAATTTTCTTCATCACGATTTATTTTTATTAAACAAAAGTCACGCGCAAATATAAAAAATAAACAAATAGCGACGCAAGTGACTGTAAACAATTATAAATTGCAATATTGTTAATATGCTCAGGGATTGCAGTATAGGGAGCTAAAATTCCGGGCAGGGTATAGCCCTTATTTTCTTCTTCTGGGTTCCTAATGTAAAGGAAGTAAATTCATATACCAGGGATATTTCATGAGCCCCGGCGGTTGAACCAATAAGATTCGATATTGTGAAATCGTAGCTGTATCCGATATGAAGATTATCCGATTTGTACCCTATGAGCCCGATTATTGCATCACCGGCCTGTGATGTCATAAATGGAATACCACGGTACCATAATCCGAATATCAGCGGACTCTTGAAATAATACAATCCCACGTCGGTCTGGTAGAATTTCGCCTGTCTCTGGAAATTCATGGCAATTGAAAGTGTTTCCTGAAGCTTCACTCTCAGCCTGGTCTTCTTTATGAGCTGTATCCCTCCGAACAGATTGAATTTGATGGGAACATTGGCATCATCACCGTAGAAAGAAGTTTTAGGGACCAGCAGGTGATCGAGCGTGAAACCTGCCCAGATGCGGTCGTTATATGCGAGTGCTGAGGTTGCGAAATCGACATCAGCCACATTATCGAATGGTGGAGGATAGACAGAAGGACTGGTACCGCTTCCTGTAAGCTGGCTGTTAAAGATAAGTTTATATATATCCAGGCCCAGGTAATAGAATTTGAAGTGAACGCCCGGTCGTATGTGCCAGTCGTTGCTTATGTTGAAATCGTAAGAATAAAGCAGACCGATATTTGTAGTACTAAGATCACCGGAACCAGCAACATCATAAGTGGCCAGAATGCCGAAACCTGAATTGAAATTAGGCATTGCTTTGTCAAAGGATATGCTGTATGTATGGAAAACGCCCGGCACAGCCGGCCATTGATTCCTGTAATTTATTCCCAGTCTGTATTCCTCGGTGGCACCTGCAAATGATGGAGCAAGGTAGAGAGGATTCGCATAGAACTGCGAGAATGTAGGGTCCTGACCATAACTATCGAGAAAAAGGATAAATGACAGTAGAGCTATATATTTAATCCTCTTAAACAAAGTTTTCACGTTAGGTTACTAAAGACGAAAGTAGTTAAATCATTTCACAATTCACTACTCTTTAACGGAATTTTCCACCAAATGTGACAAGATCCGGAGCTTTTTTTAAGCCCCGGATCTGAAACATTCAGGATGGCTTTTTTTTTGTTAAAACGCTTACCCTCTTAAATTGAGGGTCTCAGAATATTATTTCATATCCTTAAGAAGAGTGACATCCCCCATTTTTGTAAAAGGCTCCCTGTTGATAAAATTTCCACGGACTTTCCATATATATACCCCGGGGTCGCACAGCTGGCTATTATAATAACCATCCCAACCTATGTTGATATCATTGCTTTCAAAAATAAGAATACCATGTTTGCTGAATATCTTTAGCTGGTACTCTGATACACCATCTGCTTCAGGATGAAAAATACTTGCTGATTCATCGGTTTTTGCTGAATAATAGCCATTTGACGGTCCCCCCGGATTTGGGATAAAAGCATTAGGGAATTCTATAAAGTACTTTTCTGCATCGAAGGCATTCTGAACAACAAGAGTATCTGAACACCCGTATTCCGAGGTCGCTACAAGCCGTATTGTGTAATTACCGTTTTTCGTATATGAATGAACAGGTTCTGACAGGTCTGATGTGCTGCCGTCCCCGAAAATCCATTTGAATTTTTCTGCTCCTGTCGAATAATTATAAAAGGTGATATTCTCTCCGGGCTGTGGAACATCAGCAGGGACAATTTCAAAGCGGGCAACAGGCACCGGATATACTTTTATCATACACGAAGAAACAGCTTTCAGGTTGTTTGAGCTGTACAGTCTCAGGGTTACTTCATAATCTCCAGGGATGTCAAATATCCATTCAGGCTCCTTTTCTTCAGAATAACCTCCGTCGCCGAAAGTCCAACGGAATGTCTCGTAAGATGAGGATTTATTTGTAAATCTGACCTTTAAAGGGGAACATCCCTCGATAACAGATGGTATTATTATGTTCTTTAGCTGCTTTACCCCTTTCAACCTGTCTTTTTCAGCAGGATTTTCAGAGAAAAACGCCTTATCAGGCGACAGATTAGTTTCTGTTCTTGAAGGAACAGCCTGTCTGTGGTCCGAAGATATCAGATTACTGTTATTAGTTCTGCCAGCTCGCTGTCGTGAGATTGATCTCCCGGGCTCGGTCCCTTTTTCCACTGCAATAATTGAATTGTCCGGTTCAGGAACTGTCACTCCCTGTGTCCGTTCGTTTCCTGCTTCATTAATGATCTCATTCAATACCGAGGATGCCGAGTCGGGCATTTTCTCATTATTCCTGCCCGGACCTGATATCAGGGCTACAGCAATCGCCACACCGGCCACGGCAATTCCGCACGCATACCAGATGTTGAACTTATTGGGAATAAAATGAAAGAATTCTCTCACAGCAAGCTTCCGCATAAGATCGCTGCCTGTCGAAGATGAAGGCATAACCTCAATATTATCAAGTTTCTGCCTGAACAATTCCCTGAATGCCTTATCGTCTTTCTTTCCCTTCACTCTTTTAAACTTGTTGTCATCAATCTCCTCCGGGATATATTTTCCTGATCTTTCGGATTTTATCCAGTTTTTCCCTTAAAGCTGCCTTTGCCCTGCTGTATTGAGATTTTGATGTATTTGTATCTATCCTGAGCATCTTTGCTATTTCTTTGTGTTTATAACCTTCAATTGCATAAAGATTAAACACCATTCTGTACCCTGCCGGCAGCTCATTCAGCACTTTATATAACTCATCGGATGAAAAAAAGTCCTCTTCAAACCCTGAATCACCAGTCTCAGAAGAAACATACTCTTCTATTTCAACATAATGCCTGAATTTCAGGCTCTTATGATATTGAGTTATTGCGGTGTTAACTGCGATCTTTCTCAACCAGCCTGTAAAAGAACCTGTTGCTGAAAATTTTCTGATATTGAAAAAAACCTTCAGGAAACTTTCCTGTAAAATATCTTCAGCCTCAGCTCTGTCGGCAGCATACCTCAGACAAACACCAAGGAGGAAAGGCGAATACCTGTCGTATAACAGTTGCTGCGCTTTCCTGTCGTGCTTCGCGCACCCCTTTATTATCTGAAGGTCACTCATCATCGGCTGAGGACATCTTTAAGACTGCAACCCGAAAAAAATGGTTGCACTGATCTGAAAAATTAATTCAAAATAACTAATTTCCCTTTTCTTTACCTTACTTCAGTAATGATAAACGTCATTAATTTAAATAACAGAAGTGGTTTAATTAGCATATCAAAATTAATAAAGGATCATTAATTTAATCTCATCAGGATGTTCAATAAATTCATTGCCTCAATACTCCCCTATTTTCCGAAGAAATTCATATGGATCTTCTCTCGATCATATATTTCCGGAGAAAAGATCGAGGATGCCATGCGCGTTTCCAAAGAGCTCAACAGCAGAAACATAAAGGTCACATTCGATATTCTCGGTGAATTCATAAAGGATCTTGACGAAGCTGAGACAAACAAAAAGGAATACCTTAACCTTATTGATGTTGCCATTGCTAACGGTATAGATGGCAATTTCTCAGTGAAACCTACAAGTTTCGGTCTGCTGATTGACAAAGAGGTATGCTACAGCCATATCCGTGAGATTGTGGCTAAGGCCGCGTCTTATAAGAATTTCATAAGGATCGATATGGAAGATTCTCCCTGCACCACCCTGGAAATAGAACTCTTCTGCAGGCTCAAAGTTGAATTCCCCTCTAATGTGGGACTGGTTGTCCAGGCTTACCTGAAAAGGACCCTTGATGATATAACAGGATTGTCAGATCTTAACAGTGAAGCTGCGCCTCTTAGCTTCAGACTGTGCAAAGGAATTTACATTGAACCGGAAAGCATATCATATAAGAAATATGAGGAAATAAACCAGCACTACCTTGAAGATCTGGAATATATATTAAAGAATAAGATACACGTCGGCATTGCCACGCACGACAGACCTCTTATAGATGGGGCTTACAGGCTGATTGAGAAATACAATGTGCCTAAAAATATGTATGAGTTCCAGATGCTTTACGGCGTTACCCCGAAACTTAGGGACGAAATAGTAAGCAAAGGACACAAAATGAGAGTATATGTTCCCTATGGTGAGAAGTGGTTTGGCTATTCAACCCGCCGCCTGAAAGAAAACCCGAAGATGGCAAGCCATATTATAAAGGCGATATTCTATAAGGGATGATTTCTGGAGTCAGAAGTCCGGAGTCCGGAGTCCGAAGTCCGAAGTCCGGAAGGATTCAAAAGCCCCCCTCCTGGGGGGTTGGGGAGTTGGGGTGGATGTAGTCTGAAGCCTGGGGATTATTTCTTTCTGGTTTTTTCGAGGTAGATTCTGTTTATACGGTCGATTTCCTGGCTTGTCAGCTGGGATTCCATGGGCGACGGTTTATCCGGGAATCCATTGATCAGCAGGTATGCTGCGGGCAGGAGTAAAAAGGGGCTCAATCCTACTATCCTGTCCGAGGGCAGCTGACCTTTACTGTATGCTTCGTCCTGTTGTTTCTGCTGAAGCACTTTGTAATTTATTGCAGGATCGCCCATCTTATTCTGACCCATTCTCCCCTGATAGGCAGAGAGAGCCAGGTTGTATTTTGCATTCTCCATCGGAATATTTGGTTCGATCTTACTGTTCATCAGCTCCGATTTAAGGTTCCTGAGTCTTGGTGTGATTATCACTTCAGCTATCTCAAGCGTATCGGAACTCATATAGATCCCTGCAAGGAACTCCCTGCCAGCAAGTGTATCGCTTACAATAAAATGAGCTGTCTTGTATCCCAGCCTTGTGCAGACAACCGTATCCCGCCTGTTGACATAAAAAGCAAACTTCCCTTCCTTGTCGCTTACTGATAGATATCGCCGGTTTATTATTATCTGAGTATTAGCCAGAGGAGTATTTGTTCTTGAATCCATTACTATGCCACTAAACCGGATAAGGTTCTGTGTTCCGGATGCTTCCTGAGTGTATGCAGTATTACTCATCAGGAACAGAAATAATAAGAATAGAATGCTCTGCTTCATATTCTGTCTCAAAGATTAAGAATAATCTCGTTCAGAGGTCTTTTCGGCACGTGGTGGTTTTTTTCAGGATCACGCCAGTATTTAATATCTCCATCCTTTATTTCATCAACAATGACTTTCTCAACCGGTCTGCCTAAAGCAAGAACCAGCAGTATCTCATATTTTTCAGGGATCCTGAGTTCATTGCGCAGCTGTTCGCGTTTCACTGAAGCTATTATGCAGCCTCCAAGTCCTTCTTCGGTGGCCCCGAGCATAATACTCTGAGCAGCGATACCATGATCAACCCCGAAGGATTCTGCAATCGATTTATCACCAAGTACGATAATATAAGCCGAAGGTCTTTCCCCTTCTGAAGGTCCGTCCCATTCCTTCAGGTATCCGGCCCAGGCAAGGGAAGGGAATACTCTATTACATCTATCAGGAGTATTGCATATAATATATTTCAAAGGTTGCCTGTTTGCGGTTGAGGCAGACAGCCTGGCCAGGTCAATTAAACTTTCAAGAGTTTCATAAGCGATCTGGTACGATTCATCAAAGCGCCGGTAAGATCTTGTCCTGAAAACTAAATCCTTAAGAACCATATCAATGAAATAAACCTGTAAATAATTCTGTCCGATAATTTCCGGACTTTAATATTATATCATACAAATTTAATCAATTATTTAAGCTTAATCGTACTAAATCTCAGGAAACATCTTTTGCGGCAGTACAGGAATTATTCCTTTCTCTGCGGCAATCCTGTACAGCTCAGTGAGGGCTTTTCTGCCTTCATGACCCAGGTTGACTGTGAATTTATTCACATATAGTTCTATATGCCTTCGCATCACATCTCTTTCCATCTCCCTGGCATTCTCAGTAACAAATCCCTCAGAGGCAGCCGGGTCTTTCAAAGCAAATTCGACGCTTCTCTGAATTACACGATTAACCGCAAGGGCAGTTTCTGAAGGCATCCTCCTGTTTAATACTATCATTCCGAGCGGGACCGGCAGTCCGGTAAGCTTTTCCCAGAATTCACCCATATCGGCTATCTTTTTCAATCCCTTTTTCTCGTATGTAAACCGGCTCTCATGAATAATGAGTCCTGCATCCGCTTCGCCTCTAATCACAGCATCTTCAATCTCCGAGAAGAGATACTCTTTCTTATTTACAGCCTCCGGCCAGGCGATGCTGAAAAGCATGTTTGCAGTTGTATATTTGCCTGGTATTGCTATTCTTGCCGTCACAAGATTGACTGGATTTATCTCTGCCCTGCTGACAAGCAAAGGACCATTCTTAAATCCCAGAGCGCTGCCGGAATCCAGTATCATGTAACTTTCTGCAGCAAATGCATATGCAAAACTGCTTATTTTTGTTATGTCAGGCTGTCCGGTAAAAGCTCTCCTGTTAAGTTCCTCAATATCTGCCAGGTAGTATGAAAATTCAAGTCCTTCAGTGTCAACTTTCCCATGCACCATTGCATCAAAGATAAAGGTATCATTAGGACAGGGAGAGAAGCCAAGAGTCAGTTTCATGCTATAAGTCATTTGTCATAAGAAATTCTTCCAGGGCCCGTGTCAGAGCAGAAAGAGCCAGCGGGATATTCCACTTTTGCTTGAGACGCGGACCGATAATATTTGAAACCGACCTCAATGCCAGATAATCGACCCTTTCACAGCTGCAGCTATATGAAAAAGCAGCTCCTTCCATTGTTTCAATATCAGGATCATATTTACTTACAAGTCTGGCTATTGTCTCTTCAGTGCCTGATGCCGTGTTTACTGTTACGGCCTTTACTTTTCTGAGTTTTCCTGCAGCAAGATCAACAAACCTGTTATCGCAGATTATTCTTCCGTTCCTGAAAGGGAACCTGTCAGGATCTTCAAGACCGGCTTCAGCAAGTGTAAGAAAACCTCTTCCTGATTCGATCCCTGCATCGGCAAAGCAATCTGATACGGCAACAACAACATCGCCTTCCGCTATATCTTTTTTAAAGCTCCCGGCAATTCCGATATTTATTGCCAGCTGTGGTTTTTCATTAACAGAGAACCATTTTGACAAGGACCACGAGGTGCCTACCGATCCTACCCCTGTAACAAGAGTATCGATCTTACAATCTCCTTTCTCAAACCATCCCCCGGAATTTACAATACCCCTGATATTCCTGAGAATACCGGCTTCTCCTTCAGTCGCAGCTACAATCAATATCCTTTTCAACTCTTTCAACTTTTCAACTTAAAAATGTCGTGCTGTAACACCTTAACGCCGTAACACCTTAAAGCCGTAATGCCTTAACGCTTTTTCGCCCCATAAATATATGACACAAACCGTTTACTACCTTAATTTTATTGGTTAATATTGCATTCTAATTGCAGTTCCTTATGATATACCTAACTCGCAGAGAAAGATTCAGTGCTGCCCACAGGATGTTCAGGCAGGACTGGTCGGATGAGCAGAACCGGGAAATATTCGGGAAATGTTCGAATCCGAACTGGCATGGACATAATTACGATCTGTTTGTTACAATCAGGGGAGAGATATCTGAAGAGCATGGGTTTATTATGAATATCAGCACACTCAGGGATATCATAATTGAGAAGATCATCAGCAGGATCGATCATAAGAACATCAATCTGGAAGTTGATTTCATGAAGGGTAAGATTGCCACGACTGAGAATCTCGCCATTGCGATCTGGAATTAGCTCAGGGAACCTGTACTTAAAGCCGGAGCTCAACTACATTGCGTAAGAATAGAGGAGACAGAAAACAATTCTATTGAATATTATGGCTAAAAAGCAGGAAGAAAAGAAAACCGTGAGAAAGAAATCCAACGGGTACAGCAGAATAGAGCAATGGGATGAAGAGAACATCCGGGAATTATCGCAGATCTATTATAAAGTATTGAAGCTGATAGGTGAAGATCCGGAACGAGAGGGGCTCATTAAGACACCGGAGCGTGTGGCCAAGGCAATTCATTTTCTCACAATGGGTTATTCATTGAATCCCTGCGAAATTATCAATTCAGCAAAATTCAAAGAGGAATACAGGCAGATGGTACTTGTCAAGGATATTGACATTTACTCGATGTGTGAACATCATATGTTGCCGTTTTTCGGAAAAGCACATGTTGCATATATTCCTGATGGCTATATTACCGGTCTGAGCAAGATCGCACGTGTTGTTGAAGCATTCAGTCGCAGGCTCCAGGTACAGGAGAGACTAACAACCCAGATAGGGAACTGTATTCAGGAATGTCTCAATCCTATGGGTGTAGCTGTTGTGATTGAAGCACAGCATATGTGCATGCAGATAAGGGGAGTACAAAAGCAGAACTCTGTCACTACCACTTCGGCTTTTACCGGGATCTTTCTGAGTAATCTTAATACACGGGAAGAATTCATTCACCTGATCGGCTCAAAACTGCACTGATATGAAAGCTTATATATTTCCGGGTCAGGGAGCACAGTTTCCCGGCATGGGTAAGGATCTCTACGAGAAATCGCCTGCTGCAAGAGAATTGTTCCGCAAGGCTGATTCTGTTCTCGGATTCAATATCACGGAGATCATGTTCTCGGGTACAGAAGAAGATCTCAGGCAGACAAGAGTCACACAGCCTGCTATTTTCCTTCATTCGACAATACTTGCAGCCGTCCAGGGTCCGGATTTCAGGCCTGATATGGTTGCAGGTCATTCTCTTGGTGAGTTTTCAGCCCTTGTAGCTAACAGGACCCTGGAGTTTGAAGATGCTCTGGTACTTGTTTCAAAAAGGGCTATTGCAATGCAGAAGGCATGCGAAATGAATCCTTCCACAATGGCTGCAATAATTGGGGCCGATGATAAGACTGTTGAGGAAGTTTGTGCTGCAATAGATGAAATTGTCGTCCCTGCTAATTACAATAGTCCGGGACAAATAGTCATCTCCGGAACAAACGAAGGTATTGATAAAGCTATAGAAGTCCTCAAATCCAGAAGTGTTAAAAGGACACTTAAGCTGGCTGTGGGAGGAGCTTTCCATTCACCACTTATGGAACCGGCACGGGCAGAGCTGGAGGAAGCGATCAGGTCGACAAAGTTCAATGATCCGATATGCCCTGTCTATCAGAATGTTACTGCAAGACCAGCTACCGATCCCGGGATTATAAGATCGAATCTTGTGGCACAGCTTACTGCACCTGTCCTCTGGACACAAACTGTGCTGAACATGATAGCCGACGGAGCGGATTCATTCACTGAGGTCGGTCCGGGTTGTGTCCTCCAGGGGTTGATACGGAAGATAAACAGTAGCATAGTGACGGGAGGAGTCGTGGTCTAGGGAAAAGTGGTTTTGCGGTCGTGCAGTCATGTAAAAACATCCCCCTAGCCATCTTCAAAGGGGGAATTTGAAGAGCTCACTGCTCACCACTTACATCTCACCTCTTTCTTTGCCGTTGCGCCGTTGCGCCGTTCCTACGGCTTCATTATCACTCCTCTGTGTCTTTTTCCATCAATCATAATGCTGATGGGCTTCTCAAATCTCACATGCCTTATATAACTGTCTTCATAAATTGCGGGCATACTGTTAAGGAATTCAACATCATAATAGCCCTCATTAACAAAAGGATTGATTGTGAAATACCCAACTCCGAATGAGGTGAGGTTCTGAAAGAAATGTGTTCCCTGACTGGGATCAATACGGTAGTTTTTAAGTCCCGATTCAATAATAATCCTCGCAGCAGATATCTGGGCCCATTTAACCGGAATTCCAAGCCAGGGATCTGTAGAACCCCATCTTCCCGGCCCAATAAGGACATAGCCGGTTCCCTGCTTAATAAACGAGGAATTAAGGTTATCTATAACAACAGAAATTTTCTTGTTATTGGCCGGGTTAAAGGACTCTGGTTTTATATAAATAAGATCCTGTATGCCTTTAAAAGAACCATTCCCAAGAGCTGAATCTGATAAAATGATAGTTTCTTCGGCTTTGACCTTCTGCAGATTTATGTTATGAGTGTCATCTGAATGAACTATCGGCCTTATCTGAAGGAAATTAAATATTTTAGGTGTACCGGCAGGGGTCTCAAGATTAGCAGCAAATTCTATCTCAATGGGATTATTCATCTCTCTCTGGCCCAGTTCAAGAAGTGTTGTAAGTATCTCTGCAAGAGGGAAAACTTTATGCTGCAATACTCCGGCAAAGGTTATGACTTTCTGCCCGGCAGAGTTTATGCCATCACGGAGCATGTTATTTGTTCTGTCGTATGTCGATGCAAGATACTTCAGTGCAACATCGTTACCGGCATCCTTAATATCGATCCGGAGTATATTCACTCCGTCGTCTGTTGAAGGGATAAAGCTGTCAATATTCATATCAAGGGCCCTGAACTCTTTCTGGGTATCCCTCAGGGCAGCCTCGGGTGATGAGAGCTGGAGTATTTTCTTTGGCTGTTTCGGGCAGAAACGGAGGGATAAGCCTCCTTCAACGATCAGCTTGCCAAGACCGAAAGCGACGTTGGCTATGCCATCCTCTGCCTTTTCCGAACCTATGGGGTAATAGTTTATTGATCTTGCCACTCCCGAGATCGTCGGGTAAAACATATTACCATGTCTGTTGCCGCATACTTCCTGAAGGATGATTCCCATTTTTTCCTCATCGATCACATTTGCAGTGGCAGTCATATAGGCTTTACTGGCTTTGTAATATACGGATGCATATACTTCTTTAATGGCATCCGACAAGGCTTTTACCATAAGCTTGTTGTCTGCCAGCCTTGGTATCATATAGGTAGAGTAAACTCCGGCAAACGGCTGATAATGTGAGTCTTCAAGCTTACTGGAAGATCGTACCGCAATCGGATGGCTTCGTGATACCGACAGGTAAGCATAGAAATCCTGGTACACCCTGCCCGGAAGTTCGGCATTCAGGAATCTGTTGAGTATCTCCTCATCAGGCTGATCTGACAGAGCCACCGAATAGAGGTTGTTATGCTCCATGAACTCGTCAAAGATATCAGTGCTCAACACAACTGTTCGTGGAATAGTGATCAGTACGTCAGGGAACTTATTGAACAACTTGTTGTTCTTAATTATCCTGTTGATAAAGGCAAGTCCCCTCGCTTTCCCTCCTATAGAGCCGTCACCAATACGTGAGAAGATCTGGTATTCATCAAAGCTGGTCTTGTCAAATTTTGCTATTACGCCCCTTCCCTTTCCGAGGCGGAAACTTGAGATAGCAACATAAAGAAAGCGCCGCATCTCTTCCATCGTAGCGAAATCCTCTCTTCTTATGTATTTGAACATCTGAGCAACCGGGAACAGTGCCCTGGCATTAAGCCATTTTGAAAAATGGTTGCGGGTCGCATGATACTCAAGACTGTTATCGGGAATTGTAAGTATCTTCTGCTGAAGACTCTGAAGGTCTGTTGCTATTGCAATCGGCTCAAGAGTATCAGGGTTCCTGAAGACAAAAGGGCCGAAGGCAAGGTTCTGTATAATGAAGTTCCTGAGCTCAATTGATAATGATTTGGAATACTTATGAATGAAAGAAGCCCCCATTTCTTCAGCTCTCTTCTTGTGCTCCAGGTTAGAAGACTGGAGAAGGAAAGGCACCTTATCATCATCGGCCATCACAACCTTGCAGAGCTCAAAACCGGCGTTTTCATCCTGCACATCATCCCTTTTGTAACTAATATCTGAAATTACACCAAGAACGTTGTATTTATACTTACGATAAAGATCAACTGCATCATTGAAATTATTCGCGAGAAGTATTTTCGGTCTGCCTCTCATCTTCAGCATCCTCTGGTGTTCATTAAGAGCTTCACGCTGAAAATCCAGAGATTGCATTAATACGATCCGGTAGATATTCGGAAGATAGGCTGAAATATATCTTATTGAATTCTCAACCAGTATTATTGCCTGAACGCCGATATCAATATCGTGCTGCGCATTCATCTTATCTTCAATCAGCTTTATTATTGCAAGGATCAGAGATGCATCACCGAGCCAGCAGAAAACATAATCAATAGCACTGAGGTCTTCTCCCTGTAGTCTCAGGGAAACTTCACGCGAGAAATATGTAAGAACAACAATGGGTATGTTCGGATATTTCTCCTTGATTCTTTTAGCCAGTGCAAATACATCGCTTCCTTTCAGGCTTATCATTGAAATAACGAGATCAATATTCCCCTCCTGAAGGATCCTGAATGCATCCACATCATTGTCTGTCTGAACAAAAATGGGAGGATATCTCAGATTTAGCGATACATATTCATTGAAGATCTGTTCATCTATCCTGCCATCTTCTTCAAGCATATAATTGTCATAATTACTGCAGATAAGCAGGACACGATGGATCCGTTTCTGCATGAGGAGATCGAATGAAGTATCGGCGAAATCATATTTCTGCAGATCCAGTATTCCTTCAATGATAGTCATAACTGCTCCTTTTCATTGTTCATAATGATCATTGCCAGGCTTTTCTTACCATCCATCATGATGTGCAGAGGCTTACTGAAACGTATATGACTGAAGAAACTTCCCTGCCGGATGACTTCCTGCTCTTTCAGTTTTTCCCAGTTGACTGATCCTCTCTGGGACATCTGATCAATTGAAAAATACCCTACTTTCATTGATGTCACATTATGGAAGAAATGTGAACCAAGAGAGGCGTCGAGCTGAAATCCCGGTATTCCGACCTCGACAATCACCTTGGCGTTGCATATCTGAGGCCAGGTCACAGGTATCCCCAGGAACTTATCCCTTGTACCCCATCTCCCCGGACCTATAAGTACATAATGGCGGTTTTCCTTAAGCATCTCATCATTGAACATATCAATTTCCTCAGCCATCTTTATTGTGGAAAGATTATCGAATTTCCCGGGTTCCACATATATGAGATCCGTAATATTCTCTATTACGCCGTTACCCATGCTCTTTGGAGACTCAAGTACCAGGTCTTCTTTTTTAATGGTCTTAGGATCAATATTATACCCTATTCCGCTTCCAATAAGTGGTTTGATCTGAAGAAGGTAGAAAGTTGCCTGTCCATTGCTGTTCTTTGTCATATCGACTGCAAATTCAATTTCAGAAGGATTCGCTGTAGCCTCTGCAACCACATCAAGGATAGTCTTGAGTGATGAGGAAAGAGGAATATAATTGTACTTGAGTATATCTGCAAAATTTATTACCCTTGGCCCTGGGAAGTCCAGTCCTGGTATAATGGTATCATTATCCGTATTCATTACCGAGGCCAGGTGATCGAGAGTGCCCTGGGACTCTGCCATGCTGATATCAAGTAAAGCCAGCCCGGCTTTCTCACCATCCAGGAGGTCCAGATCTTTCTTTTTAAGGTCAACGGCATAAAACTTTACCTGTGAGTTCTTATAAAGATCAGTTTGTGAAATAATATCAAGGTTAGGGTATGCAGGCGAGAAGCGGAAAGCCCTTTCTCCCTCAGCCACGTAATGTCCAAGGCCTAAAGCCATAACTGCAACTCCATCCGATGGAGTCATATGAGACACAGGATAAAAATTATATGATTGGGCAGTCCCGCTGATGTGAGGATAGAAATAATCGCCATACCTGTTGCCCACAACTTCCTGTATTACAACCGCCATCTTTTCGAGCTCTATCTTGTAGTTAATAGCTTCAAAAAAAGTACGTGAGCTTTTTGAATAAATTGAAGCAAAAACAAGTTTTATAGCACCCGTAAGCTGCCTTAACCTGACTTCAAATTCAGGATGGTTATTAGGGAGCAGGTAGGTGCCGAATACTCCTGAGAATGGCTGGTTCATAGAATCTTCAAACAGGCTCGAGGATCTTACAGCTATAGGTTTGCTGATCTGTTTCAGGAAGATTCTCAGTTCCTTTTCCAGTGTATAGCTGAGGCTCCCATGCACGAAATATTTCTGAAGAACTGAATAGTCCTTTTCTTCATTTATTTTTTCCCACAGGTGATTACGCTCCATGAACATATCAAATTCATCAGTCCCGATGATTGCTGTAATGGGCGTCTTGATCGTAATACCAGGCAACAGCCTCCCAAGCTCAAAACTGTTTATCAGGGTGTTTATGAAGGCCAGGCCTCTTCCCTTCCCGCCAAGGGATCCGGCTGAAAGACTCACAACATTAGTGTCGTCGATAACAGCTGATTCCTCAAAATTTATTACGCGGCCTTTATTCAGTTCACGTCTGCGTTGTCTTATAAGCGATAGCAGATGCTCTCTCAGTTCCTTAAGATTTTTATATTCCGATACTCTTAAGGGATTTATCTGTTTGGCAATTTTTACTTCTCCGCGTGCCATAAGCCAGAGAGAGAAATGATTCCGCAGTGCGTGGTATTCAAGCGAATCCTCAGGTACAGTCTCAAGGTAAGCCTCAAATTCCTTCATCGATTTGGCGACAGCTATCTGGCGTCCCTTGTCGTCTCTGTAAACAAAATGACCAAAGCCAAGATAATAATTGATGAATGATTTCAGATCCTTCATCAGGCTCTCCGAATTCTTATTTATAAAATTCGACTTAAGGGAATAGGCATATGTAGCATTACCGGGATCAGATGACTGTAGTACCGTTGGCAGATTAGGTATAACCGATTTAATATGTTTTATGAGTTCAAAGCCTGCAGTATTATGGATCACACCGTTTTTAGGGAACCGGATATCAGAGATAACACACAGGAGGTTATTTTCATATTTATTGAAGACTGTTATAGCATCCTCATAATTGGAAGCAAGAAGTATCTTCGGCCTTGTCTTGAGCTTCAGCACCTTAAAAAGCTCGTCTGCTGAAACCTCTTCAATAAGGTTCCTTGTCTGCTCCATAACAAGAGTATACAACATGGGCAGATAACTTGAATAGTATTCAGCCGAGTCCTCGACAAGAAGTATCACTCCTATAAGTCCCTTCTTGGTATCATTGTCAACATTGACACGATCTTCAAGAAGATTCACCATTGCAAAGAAGACTTTTGATTCTCCTGTCCAGACGAAATAATTATCAATCGGGACACCTGCTTCTTTCTGTCTTTTCACAAAAGGTACGTCAGCCGGGTTATTCAGGAGAAGATAGGTGGGCATGTAGGGATATTTATCCTTGATCTTTCTGCACATTTCTATAGGGCTTTCCTTGTGAACTCCGATCATTATTATCACCATATCGTAATGCCTGGATCTCAGCCTGTTGAAGGCTTCTTCCTCACTGGAAACCCCTGTCACTCTCGGCAATGAGGTAAGGCTCAGCTGATAGTATTCGCCAAGCATATGATCGGCGAATCTTCCCTCCCCTTCAATCGAATAAGCATCATAAAGATTGGCCACAAGCAGTATCTCTTTTACCTTGAAGGGCTGAAGATCATGGAAAACATCCCGTTCAGCATTATGACGTTCAAGGAACTTTTGCAGCAGTTTCCTGCTGGAAACTTCCTTCAGGTCCTCCTCCTCTTCATCAGCGTTCTGTTTTCTCAGGATAATATCCCGCGCCTTGGCACTATTTATATATCCGGTTATCAGACCAGCTATATTCTGTATCAGATCTCTCTCCTCTTTAAGAAAGGGACCTTCATCTTCACGGTTGAATTCTTTTGTGTAGCATATCTCAATAAATCCGTTCTCGTTATCAATTGTGCTGAATTCCTGTCGCATCTTCCAGTTAGTCTCATGGAATCCCGGTGTCTCAAACGAGTTATCAAGATATGTTATCCGTGCGACTGTGTATTTTGGGTACTGCCATGCTGCAGGAAGCAAAAGGACTATCTGCTGGAGGGTCTCTTCAATCGGTTTGCCTTCCTTGAGAATATAAGTGGTTTGATTAATGCAGCCGAGTTCCTTTAACCGCTCATGCTGCTCATGCATCAGGCGATGGTATTCGGGACTTATTTGGTTGTTATCTTCCATCTGATCAAGAAGAAAGCCGGCCGGCCAGTTAATCATTCAACTTTCCACGTAGATCCGCTTTTAAGCAGATCGTCCATGCATCTGATCTTTGCTTTTTTCTGGATTTTCTCTATCTGCTCCTCGACATCAGCTTCATAAGTATGTCCTTCCACTGATCTTATAATGCCGAGGGCAACCGGATAATCAGGGTATCTCATATTGGCAAGCATATATTGTATACCCGGGTTCGGTTCATGGGAATCATGAACCAGAATATCTTTCTCTGTAACACCATTTTCTCCCAGCCTGACTACTTTCAGTTTCAGACCTTCAAGAACCAGGCCTTTATCGTTATTCTTCCCGAACAGCATCGGCTGTCCATCCTTAAGCACAATAGTCCTGTCATCCCGTACTTCCCTGCCGGTAACAACATCATGAATTCCGTCGTTGAAGATAACGCAGTTCTGAAGGACTTCAACTACTGATGTTCCCTTGTGTTTAGCCGCCTCAGAAAAGATCTGGGTTGATAATGCCACATTTGAATCATATGTACGTGCGAAGAATTTTCCTTTAGCGCCGATAACCATTTCACCTACTGAGAATGGTTCCTCTACTGTCCCGAAAGGTGAAGTCTTGGTAACCAGACCTTTTTCAGAGGTAGGAGAATACTGTCCTTTGGTAAGACCGTATATTTCGTTATTAAATAAGATGATCTTTATATCGATATTCCTTCTTACTGCATGTATAAAATGGTTACCCCCTATTGCCAGTGCGTCGCCGTCACCGGTAATATTCCATACAGAGAGTTCCGGGTTGGCTGTCTTGACACCTGAGGCAATAGCGGCTGCTCTCCCGTGGATACTATGAAATCCGTACGTATCCATATAATATGGGAATCTTGACGAGCAGCCAATTCCTGAGATAAAGGCAAATTTCTCTTTGGGTATCCCGAGTTCCGACAGAGCTTTCTGAACTGCGCTCAGTACAGCATGGTCACCGCAGCCTGGACACCATCTGACTTCCTGATCGCTTTTAAAATCTTTCGGTGTATAGTTTAAAGTACGGTTCTCTTCCATATTATTCATCCTCCAGGATTTTAATGCAATTCTCCTTTATTTCTTTTATAGTAAAAGGCATTCCCTGAACTTTATTTATTTTATGATAATCGAACTCAGGGTATTTTATGCGCAAATAATCTGCAAATTGCCCAAGGTTTAATTCTGCAACCGCGATTTTCGTGAATTTGCTGAATACTTCCCTGACATTTTTTGGCAAAGGGTTTATAAAATTAAAACACACCAGACTGACTTTGTATCCCTCTTCCCGGAGTTCATTGGCTGCGGTCATAAGGTAGCCCTGAGATCCGCCCCATCCCGTCAGCAGGAGATCTCCGGATGATTCGCCCCATACAGCAAGATCAGGTATCTCATCTGCTATCCTTGCGACTTTATCCGCTCTAATCCTTACCATTTGTTCGTGGTTTTCAGGTATATAGGATACTGTNNCAGTCTCTCGCAATCCCTTTTATATGGCAGGAACGGAATGTCATTCTTTTCGGCATACGGCGGCTTTATTTCCGGAAGATCTTTCATTTCAGGAATCTTCCATGGTTCTGTCCCGTTGGCGAGATAGCCATCAGTCAGTAATATGACGGGAGTCATATGTTCAATTGCTATTTTTGCAGCTGTAAAAGCATAATGGAAACAATTGGAAGGAGTGCTTGCCGCAATAACAACAACAGGGCTTTCTCCATTTCTTCCATACAGAGCCTGTAACAGATCAGCCTGTTCGGTTTTTGTAGGAAGGCCTGTTGACGGGCCGCCTCTCTGGACATCAACTATCACGACCGGCAGCTCTGCCATGACTGCCAGGCCGATAGCTTCAGATTTAAGAGCCAGTCCAGGGCCTGAAGTAGAGGTAACTGCCAGGTATCCTGCGAAGCTCGCACCCAGGGCAGTGCATATACCAGCTATCTCATCCTCGGCCTGAAAGCTTTTAACCCCCAGGTCCTTTCTCAATGCCATCTCTTCAAGTATTCCTGTAGCCGGTGTAATCGGGTAAGATCCTATGAAAGTTTTAAGGCCGGCCTTTTCTGCGGCAGCCAGAAAACCCCAGGCAGTTGCAGTGTTACCACAAATGTTCCTGTAGATACCTGGATCAATCTGCGCCGGTTCAATGATGATCACAGGATTAAGAGCTTCTATTGTTTCTGCATAGTAATATCCCTTCCTCAGGGCAACTTTATTTGCCTCAGCTATCTCGGGCTTATTTGCAAACTTTTTGTCGAAATACTGTTCGGTATATTTCAGTTTACGGTCAAAAAGCCAGTAAACCATACCCAGGGCAAACATATTCTTTGTTCTCAGAACTGATTTGGGATCAAGTCCAAAATCCTTAAGTGCTTCCCTGACCATTGAGGAAATCGGGGCAGGAATTATATTATAATTTTCAAGCTTCTCTTCAGCAATAGGATCTGAAATATAACCAGCCCTCTCAATATTCTTTTCCGTGAAATTATCCTTGTCGAAAATTATTGTTCCTCCGGGTTTGACCCATATGGCATTAGCCTTTATGGCGGCAGGATTCATTGCAACAAGAACATCAGCATAGTCTCCCGGGGTATTGATTTCAGAATGTCCGAGGTGAATCTGAAACCCTGAAACGCCGCCTACAGTTCCCTGAGGAGCACGGATCTCAGCCGGGTAATCAGGGAATGTCGAAAGATCATTACCAAAAAGGGCAGCAGTATCAGAGAACAGGGTCCCGGTAAGCTGCATCCCGTCGCCTGAGTCGCCCGAAAAGCGGATCACTACCTCTTCTCTTTTAATAACCTTTGAGTTTTTGGCCATTATCGTTGAATATTAACTGTGAAGTATCATCGCACTTTATAACCTGCTTAATTTAATCAAAATTAGCTTTATAAGTTCGAAAGAACATATTATTAATAATAATTGCGAATGATTTTGATCATATTTCAGATCAATATGAAGCAAGTTTAAGATCCTTTGTCAGAACCATTACCCTAAACCCAGATATCTGCTTTTTTCAGGTTAATCTCTCTCTCGAAGAACATCCTGGCTATTTTTTCGAAATAAGGAGTATAATCAGATACAAAGAAGCGGTCGTTCACATGATCCGTATCGTTCAGAAGGTCATTTTTCTCAAGGGTGTTCTTCAATATCTGTGAAACCTGTCTTGCAGAATCAATTACTTCAATTCCGAAATTAAATATCCTGCTTATCTGGTTCTTGATAATCGGATAATGAGTGCATCCAAGTATAAGGGCCTGGATTCCTGTAAGCGATTTATCAGACAGATAAGCTCTGAGGATGGCATTACTGATATCATCAAAAATAAAACCCTCTTCAATCATGGGTACCAGCAGGGGTGTGGCCATTGATATGACTTCAGTACCCGGTGATTTTTCAGCTATCTTGGTCTTATAGGTCCCTGAGCTTATCGTTCTCTTTGTCCCGATAACACCTATCTTGTTGAATTTCCTGGTTCCAAGATAATCCACGACAGGGTCGATGACGTCGATAAGGATCACCCTGTTCTCAAACTCTTTCTTTAATGTATCAAAAGCTGAAGATGAAGCCGAATTACAGGCTACGAGGACAACCTTAGAATTTTGTTCGAGCAGAAATTCAGTTATCCGCCGGGAATATGACCTGATAGACTCTGCTGATTTATCCCCATAAGGGAGATGAGCAGTATCGCCGAAATATACAAGGCTCTCGCCCGGGAGCAGCTGCTTGACTGCATGAGCAACTGTGAGTCCTCCTACACCTGAATCAAAAATGCCTATCGGCCGGTCTTTCACTTTAAAAAAGATTAAAAAAATGACCATCAGCCCTTTGGCAGATGGTCATACATATTTTATGCAATAATTATTTCAGCCCAAGTTTTGCCCTTGCGAGAGGCATAACATTGGTGCTTTTGGTTTCATCGTAAAACACAAGTCCGCCTTTTGCTATATCAAAAATATAAACAAAACCATTCTCCTTTCCCAGATCTTTAAGAGCTTTATCTACCTTTGCATAGATAGGCTGCAATAGTTCAATCTGCCTGTTCTGAAACTGAGACTGAGCATTCGTCTGGAAGTCCTGGATCCTTCTGTTAAGATCGACCAGCTCCTGTTCCTTGGTCTGCCTTACCAAATCAGTATAGTTCTTGCTCTCCTTGTTATAAGTTTCGCTCTTATTATTCAATTCAACGGACATCAGTTCAAGAGTATTCATAAGCTCTTTCTGCAGCTTTTCAAGCTTGACATTTGCTGAATCAAATTCCGGCATAGCCTGAATCAGCTCATCACTATTGATATGTCCGAATTTTAAAGTCTGTGCTTCGGCAGTAAATGCCGCTAATATGATAATGGAAAATAACCCTAATATCCTTTTCATTTCTATATTATTATAATTTTTGCAAAAATAGTNNACATTGCCTCCTGCGGCCGAGTCGAAAATAACCGCATAGCTTCCTTCGACTGCTATATCTTTTATGGCTTTCAATATCTCGTCCTGGATCGGTTTTACAAGTTCTTCTCTCTTTTTAAAGAGTTCCCCTTCCATCCCGAAATACTTATTCTGAAGATCTTTCATCTCCTTTTCCTTATTTATGATCGCTTCCTCACGCTTTGTCTTCATTTCCTGAGAGAGAAGCGGAGCTTCATTCTGGTAGGCTTTGTACATTTTTTCGACAACAGCATATCCGTCAGCCACTTCCTTTTCCCATTGCTGTGAAAGTTTATCAAGCTGTTCCTGAGCTGTCGTAAAAGCCGGGATGTTCTTTCTGATATACTCAGTATCAACAAACCCATACTTCTGTCCTGAAGCAAATGCTGTAGACAGTATCAATATTCCTATAATAATCGATTTTTTCATGACTCAATTTTTAACTTTTAAAACTGCTGACCTATAACAAAATGAAATTGTGATTTATTTGCGTCTTTTGCACCAGTCGGTACTTCATCGAATCCATAGCCCCAGTCAACTCCAAGCAGTCCAAACATCGGGAGATTTGCCCTCAGTCCTATTCCTGCTGCCCTGTTCATTCTGAATGGATTGTAATCTTTTAGTTTGTTCCATGCCCTTCCTGCCTCAAGAAAAGCCAGTCCATAAATAGTAGCCTGATTATTAAGTGAAACAGGATATCTCAGTTCAAACGTGAGTTTTGAATAAACGTTCCCTGAGGGAGCGCCTGATTTGGTGTCTGTCGGGGTGAGCGATCCGTTCGTGTAGCCTCTCAGTGCAATTATCTCCCTTCCGTAGAAGCTGTATCCTGTCATCCCGTCGCCGCCAACGTAAAAGTTCTCAAATGGTGAAGGTCCGATATCATTATTATAATGCCCCAGATAACCAAAAGCAAAGCGGGCGCTCAGGATGAGTTTATCGTTTCGTGTCATCGGGAAATAGCTTTCCGATTTAAATACCCATTTGTGGAACTCGATCCATCTGTATTTTACCTCATCAGGCACTCCGATCATTTTCTTTCCGCTAATAGCAGAATAGGGAGGTGTTATCTGAAGAGACAATGTGAATGATGATCCGCTTCTCGGATAGATGAGATTAGGTCCGACAGAATATCTTGAAAGTCTTCCGGTAACACTGAAAAGATTAGATTCGCCTGATTCAAAAAGGAATTGATAATAATTGTATTTATTCAGATTATATCGCTGGTAATTAAGTTCACCGTATATCGAAAAATAATCATCGGGCCACTGGAGTCTTTTGCCTAAGCCTATTGATGCCCCGCTGATTATCATAGATTGATAATCTTCAGAACTCTTCTTTCTGCCGTTGGTCATCAGCGATCTGTACATGGAAATGGAGAAGGAATTTGGTTTCTTACCACCCAGCCAGGGTTCACTGAATGAGAGATTGTAAGACTGGTAATACCTGCCGTTTGACTGGGCCCTGATACTCAGAGACTGGCCGTCGCCGGAAGGATATGGTCTCCATTCTTTCCAGTCAAAGAAATTGCGCATCGCAAAATTATTGAACCTCACACCTATAGTACCAACCATCATCCCTGCTCCCCAACCTCCGGAGATCTCAAACTGGTCGTTTGCCTTCTCCTCGAGTTTGTAAAGCAGATCCACGTTACCTGTAGTAACATCGGATAATGGAGTGGGATTGATTTTTTCCGGATCAAAATGCCCCAGTACACCAAGCTGACGAATCGATCTTATTATTTTTTCCTTGCTGAACAGATCCCCGGGAAGGGTGTAGAGTTCACGGCGGGCAACATGCTCGTTTGTCCGGGTATTCCCGCTTATAAGGATATCATTTATATATGCCTGGTCTCCTTCATATATCCGTATCTGCAGATCAATTGAATCATTTTCAATTTTGGCTTCAACCGGATTAAGCTGTGAAGAAAGATAACCATAATCAAGATAGAGATTACTAACAGCATCCTCTGCACCACCGCTACCCTTCAGCCTGTCAAGAATAAGAGACTGGTTGTATACAGAGCCTTTTTTTACATTGAAGACCCTGTCGAGATCTTCTTTCCTGTAAACGCTGTTCCCTACCCACTCTACATTCCTGAGGAAATACTGATCACCTTCATCGACTCTTATCTGCAGACCTACCCTGTCTTCGGATATTTTGTAGATGGAATCGGATATGATCTCAAAATCCCTGAATCCGTTATCATTATAAAAAGTGATCAGTTTTTGTTTATCATCATCGAACTTCTCGCTTATGAATTTCGATGCTTTAAAGAAGTTTAGATTTTTCTTTTTCGTATCCTTCATCTGCCTTCGCAGCTTTTTTTCGTCGAAATATTCATTCCCGACGAAAGTGATCTCCCCTATCCTGACTTTCTCCTTTTTGTCGACATTAATTGTAAGGATCACATTATTAGGCTGATTAGGATCGTCTTTCTGGACAAATTCCACAGTTGTATTAAGGAATCCCTTTTCAATAAAATGGTCCAGAATTATTTTTTTGGTGTTTTCAATGACGTATGAGGTGATCTGAGAACCTATCGGCATATTTATTTTTTCAGTTATATCCTGGGATTCAGAATCCTTCATACCGTTAAACCGCAATGATGATAAGCGCGGGCGTTCCTGAAGGTAAATATTAATAAATGCTGTATCGGCTTTCAGACTGTCGATTGTAATCCTTACATCAGAGAATAGCCCCTGTTGCCAGAGCTTCTGTGCAGCATCCTTGATCTCCTGCCCGGGAATATCTATTTCCTGTCCCTTTTTAAGACCTGACAGTCCGACAAGGGCATTCATGTCAAGGAATCTGATGCCGGAAATCGTAACGCCTCCTACAATATAATTGTTGGAATTTGAATAATCATAGATCTGTTCTTTCTCCTGCGAAAACAACGCAATGCTCATCGTGATCAGAAAAAGCCCCCATACAGCCTTTTTAAAATTTCTCCTCCTCTTCATAAAGTCATTTTTCCGATATCTGTTCGCTTGTTTTTCCAAATCTTCTCTCCCTTTTCTGGAAGTCAATTAAAGCACCATAAAAATCCTCCTTACCAAAATCAGGCCAAAGTACTTCAGTGAAATAAAATTCTGTGTAAGCACACTGCCACAAAAGGAAATTACTAATCCTTCTTTCTCCGCTTGTTCTTATCATAAGATCCGGATCAGGTAAATCTGCAGTGCAAAGATATTTCTCAAACAGAGCATCATTTAAAGATTCCGGATCCAGCTTACCATCCTTCACTGCAGCAGCTATGTTTCTTGCAGCCCTTAGTATTTCCCATCTTGAACTGTAGCTTAACGCAACTGTGAGCCTGAGTCCGGTAGAAACCGAAGTGATATCAATTGTATCGAACAACCTCTCCCGTACATCTTTGTCAAGCCGGTCAAGATCCCCGATTGCAGTGAGCTTAATATTGTTTTTTAAAAGTGTTTCGGTTTCATCATTCAGCGATTGCACCATAATTCCCATCAGTGCAGCCACCTCGTCGTCGGGACGTTCCCAGTTCTCTGTTGAAAATGCGTAAAGAGTGAGGTATTTTAAACCAATTTCTGCTGCGGCCTCGATCACTTTCCTGACAGACTCAACACCCTGATGATGTCCGAATATCCTGCTCTTGCCATGATGAATGGCCCACCTTCCGTTCCCGTCCATAATAATCGCTACATGGGCCGGCAGCTTTGATAGATTAATTTCCTGTCGCAATGACATAATTCAACGTTTTCTCTTACCATCAACATCATTATAGGCCGGGCATCCGGTCATCTTACTGTAGATCTTCCATGTAAATGCAACACCTATCAGCGAGTACCAGTCATTATTATGGATCCATCCATAATCTGCCGGAGCTATCTTGTCGTTAAGGCCGTCAAAGTTATCATAAAAAGATTTACGAAAACCATATTCGACCTCCAGACCCATATTTTTATGAATATTTGCCTTAAAACCAATTGAAAATGGAATTACCGGTTCAAAGGACTGATATTCGGCATTAAAAAAAGCAATTGCTCCACCGGCAGCTATATAAGGAGTAAAATCCCACAGTTTGCCCTGTGTTGTATATGGCAGAAAGTTAAATTCGAACTGGACTGCGAATTCACCAATTGAGCCTGAGAAAGATTCATTTCTGTTTTGCTGAAAGCTGTTGTTGAAATCGAGATCACTGGCTCTTATACCTCCGTAAAACAGATTGGCGCGCAAAGCCTGCCGGGGATGCAGGTTGTAACGGTAAAAGATACCTCCGGCCGGCATGGGTGAGTACAGGAGTCTTCCCGGATTGATATCTCCAAGGTAAGAGGATACACCGCCAAATATGCCATAATCAGCACTAGGCTGTCCCGCAGCTGTAAGGTAAACAATTATAAAAAAGAAGATCCAAGGTATTCTTTTCATTAAAATATATCCCGTTCATTATCATCTGAATGACGGCCATCCGTGAGGACCCGTCTTCAATTTGTAAGCGATTGTGAAGTTCAAAAAATAATAAACGTCATTTGCCTTGGAAAATTGTGGGGAAGAATAACCGTCGATATAATCAGAGAATGCATACCGCCCACCCAGTTCAACTCCGAAATTAAGATTTGGATTATATATCAATGTTGCTCCGACACCCCCCGGTATCACAGGAGTGAATCCGCTAACAGGCATGTCGCTGGCGAGAAGTGCCTCATTGGGGTCTACATAGAACAGAGCTCCGCCGATACCTGCAAAAGCATAAAAATCAAGAGATCTGAGGATCTGAGAGAAAAAACTCCTTCTTCCCTTTATGAACAGATAGCTCATTTCTGCCCGGTTCTTTATAAAATAATATTCTCCCAGCAATGCCGGTTCAAAGAGAGAGGTCTTCGACTGATATTCCCTGTCTTCATTCGATCCGCGTACGTCAGTGGCATTAAACAGGGCATATGTCATGCTGAGCCTGATATTGGCAACCCTGGTGATCCTGTATTTGAAGTTACCGTTAATATCAAATCTGGTCTGAAGGTAGGTCAGATCACGGAATCCCAGCAGATTTTTTGTTCTGGAATATCCTCCGACATCTCCGAAAAAGAATGAAGGACCTGCGGCGGCTGATGCCTCCCATCGTCTCATCCTCCATAACTGGCCTTGTGAAAAGGGAACGGCAAGGCAAAAAAGTAAAATTATTAATAAGATCCTTTTCATGTTAGGCATTTTTGGTTGCTGATACAAATATAATAATCTAAAATTTAGAGTAAATAATAATCAGGTATAAAATTACGAGTGACATAAATATTAATATTTTGACAGTTAAAGATCTTCGTTTAAACTAAACTATTCAGTTCCTTTTGTCGATCCCCCACATAAGCCTGTTTCTCAGTGTACTGTAAAAATCCCTTCCCTTCAGCATTACTGTTTTCAGCTTTATTGAGCTCCCTATTATACTTACCTCCGCGTTTATTGGTAGCTTCCTGAATCTGAAATCACATGTTGCTAAAAATTCATTCGTTCGGCCTTCAAGTACCATTCTTAGCCTGCTGCTGCCAGAGAGAACTATTGGTCTTATCGTCAGATTATGCGGGGAGATCGGCGAAATTATAATACTATCATCTTCCGGTGATAAGATAGGCCCTCCCACGCTAAGATTATAAGCAGTCGATCCAGTGGCTGTCGACACTATCACTCCATCGGCCCAGTAAGTGTTCAGGAATTCATCATTGACATAAACATGAATTGTTATCATGCTCATGCTCGATTTCTGAATGGTGATCTCATTGAGAGCCAATGCAGATTCACCTTCAAACAGATCTTTGGGATGAGATAATTCAAGCATCGACCGATTAACCACTTCGTACTCATTATTTCGAAGCTGATCGACGGATCTTCCTAAATCCTCGTTCGGGATATTTGCCAGGAATCCCATCCTGCCTGTATTAACACCGGCAACAGGGATTCCAAGATCTTTTATCCTCAGTACTGTTTCAAGAAATGTACCGTCTCCGCCAACGCTCAGGATCATCTCCGGCAGATGAGAAAGAGATGAAATGTCCTTAAAGATTTCGATATTACCTTTATATTCAGGAATACTTACCAATCCCGGTCTCTGATGAAGCTGGATGCCAATGCCTCTTTTGCTGAACTCAGAAATCAGTGTCTGTACCGCATCTCTTGTTTTTGCGTTATTATCTTTGCTGAAAATAGCAACTCGTTGTAACATAGCAGGCTACATATTAAGATATTTCATCAGCAGGTCAAACCTCTCGGAATAGAAGCGATCAAGCGAATCATCAGTAGTGACCCAGGTCTTCACATCATAATTATAGCGTTCAAATGTGCGAATCACCGAAACCAGATCAGTGCTGTTCACTTTAAGGGTTACTTCAAGCTTAGTGGATTCCACAGGTGAAGTGATATACATACTGAGCACCTTTATATTATTGCTTTCAACTATCTGAGCGATCTGGGAAAGTGAATAATCTCTCTCCGTCGTTTCGAGAACTATTATTCCTCCAGGTTGTTCCATCGAAGATATTCCCGCAATATGCCGGATCAGATCGGTAGTTGTGATCACTCCCTTATAATGGTTGTTATTGTCCAGAACGGGTATGACAGTCAGTTTTAGACGCGAAGCAAGACCAATGACTTCAAAAAATTGCTGTTCCGTAGTCACATAAGGCTTCAGCAGTGTAAGCTCATGATTGCCAATAGGTTCTTCAGGCTGATTCATGTCATAAATATCACTGTCGGATATAAGCCCAAGGAAATCCTGGCTATTAACTATTGGCAAATGCGATATCCTGAATATCTCCATCAGGTTCAATGCCGTTTGTCCTGTATCAGATGTTTTGAGAGGAGGAATATTCTGGGATATCAGATCGCCTGCTACCATTTTCATTAATTTTCAACTAAAGTAGTAAAAAAAAGACAGTTCTGCTATTTTTGTAATCTGAATAGCAATACGTAAAAGTGATCCAGTTATTATATGACAAAGCTTAGTGTGAACATAAATAAGATCGCCACCCTTAGAAATGCAAGGGGAGGGAACATACCTAACGTGTTGAATGCAGCAATAAACTGCCAGCTTTATGGTGCTGATGGTATAACCGTTCATCCGCGCCCTGATGAAAGACATATCAGATATAAAGATGTCCTCGATATAAGACCGATCATAAAGACTGAGTTCAATATTGAAGGCAACCCGTCTGACAGTTTCATCGACCTAGTTCTTTCTGTCAGGCCCCACCAGGTTACCCTTGTCCCTGACAGACATGACGCAATAACTTCAAATGCAGGATGGGACACCGTAAGGAACAGGATATTCCTAACCGATGTTGTTGCTACTTTTAAGAAAGCCGGGATCAGAACCTCTCTTTTCGTCGACACCAACCCTGTTAATATTGAAAATGCGGCAGTGACGGGGACAGACAGGATCGAACTGTACACAGAACCTTATGCCTCCGGATTCAGCTTAAATGCTGCTGAAGCAATTGAACCTTTCATAAAGGCTGCCGAATTCGCAAGGGAATTAGGGCTGGGCATTAATGCCGGTCATGATCTGAATCTGGATAACCTGAATTATTTTCACAAAAACATCCCCTGGATACTCGAGGTATCAATAGGACATGCACTTATCTCTGATGCCCTGTACCTTGGACTTGAGAACACAATCCAGATGTACAAGCGTCAACTGGCTGACTGAAAGCTGATGAAACTATTCTTCAGAAAAATCGGCCAGGGACCTCCCCTGATAATTCTCCATGGTTTATACGGATCGTCAGATAACTGGGTATCTGTTGCTAAAAGTATCAGCCACAAATTCACGATCTACCTTCCCGACCAGAGGAACCATGGACGCTCTCCCCATGACGACAAACATGACTATAACTCATTATGCAATGATCTTCTTGAGTTTGCCGATGATCATAAGCTGGCATCATTCTTTCTTGCCGGACACAGCATGGGCGGGAAAACCGCCATATACTTCACGGTAAAATACCCGGAACGGGTTTCCGGACTGGTAGTGGCCGACATATCTCCCTTCGAGAACGCAGATAAAAATCCCAGGGCCCTGGAGCAACATAAGATTATTATCAAGACGTTTAATGAGCTTAGGATCTCTGATGCAACATCAAGAAAAGAAATTGATGAAAGGATGTCCCATATGATCGTATCAGAAAAGATCAGAAATCTGATAATGAAGAATCTGGAACGTGAGACAGACAGAGGTTTCAGGTGGAAATTGAATGTCCGTGCCCTTCAGGGCAATATTTTGAATATGATGGAAGGACTGCCAGCGCCGCGAGATAATTATCAGGAGATCACCGGATTTCCCGTGCTGTTCCTTAAAGGAGAGTTTTCCGATTACCTGCCGGATGGCGACATCCCTCATATACTAAAAATATTCCCCGGGGTTGAGTTCAGGGTCATAAAAAACTCGGGGCACTGGATACACAGCGATAACCCTGAAGCAGTAACTGAAGCGCTGCTTAGCCTTCTGGATAATTAGTCTTCAGAGTACATTAAATGAGGTCACTGATTCCACCCTGTCTTCAGGAATGGCGGGAAGATTCATAAACCGCAGAAGAACCTGGGCTATTGCAAGAACATCTTTTTCACAGTACTTTACAATTCTTTCAATATTCTTTTCCCCATAGTATATACCAGCTACCATGCTTCCGTCAATATCGTCCTTCGGAGAGGGTATTCCAAGAATAGCTGTCAGAAGTTCGAGGGAGGTGTAGTTCTTATAATCTCCGAATTTCCACAGATCCATTGTATCAAGAAGTTTAACCTCCCAGGGTTTTTTCCCTGCATTATCGAGGATCTCAGGTATAACCAGCCGGTTTATTATCATTCTTCTTGCAATATACGGAAAGTCAAATTCTTTTCCGTTATGCGCACATAATGAAGCCTCCTTGTTTGACCTTGAGAACTTTGACACCATTGCTGAAAATTCGTTCAGTAGTGTTTTCTCATCTTCACCATAAAAAGATTTGATCCTCAGGTTGAATGGATTCTTTTCCCTGATGAAGCCCACTGAGATACATATTATGCGGCCAAATTCAGAATAGATACCGGCTCTCTCAAAAACATCCTCAGCGGACTGGTCCGGATTTCTGAACTGCCTGGATTTCTTATCCCAGAGTTTTTTCTTCAGAGGGTCCATTAGATCCATTGAAGGAACCTCTGGTACAGTCTCAATATCTATAAACAGTATGTCTTCAACCCTTAAATTGTCAAGCATGGTTACCGGGGGTTTTATTTAAGTGTTTTTCTATTATTGAAACCAGCACTTCTATCCCGACCTCATTTTCTCCGCCACGTGGAATAATTATGTCGGCATATCTTTTTGAGGGCTCAATGAACTGAAGATGTGAAGGTTTAACTGTATCATGGTAACGTTCCAGAACCTTAAGAACCGATCTTCCCCTCTCGGCTATGTCTCTCTGGATCACCCGTCCAAGACGGTCATCAGCATCCGCGTCTACAAAAACCTTGATATCGAACATCTTCCTTAGTCCTTCGTCAGCGAGTATCAGTATTCCTTCAACTATGACTACTTTGGCCGGTCTGACCGTTATCGTCTCCTTTGCCCTGAGACATGTAAGATATGAATAAACAGGCATTTCAATTGCTTTACCTTTTTTAAGCTGCCGGAGATGGTCAATAAGCAGATCGAATTCTAGAGAATCCGGATGATCAAAGTTTATTTTCTGCCTCTCCTCCAGGGGAATATGTCCATTATCCCTGTAATATGCATCCTGCGGTATGACAATGACCTCGCCGTTTGGAAAAACATTAAGCAATTTATTTACAACAGTTGTTTTTCCTGAACCAGTTCCCCCGGCTATTCCAACAATAAGCATTTATTTGTAATTTTGTTTCACATAAAGTTACAAAAAAAGCGATTATTTTTAAAGGGCCGGCAGTCTTCACACAGAAGTTTGGCTTACATTACTAATAAAATGTCAGAATTATACCCGCTCAAATTTGAAAGTATCCTGAAGGAGAAGATCTGGGGAGGAACATATTTTGTAAATCATTTATTTAAAAAAGCTGATCCTTCGGTGAAATATGGTGAGAGCTGGGAACTATCGGCAGTAAGAGACAATATCTCTGTTGTAAGCAATGGATTTCTTTCAGGAAATAATATCGAAGAACTGATCGAGGTTTACATGGGTGATCTTACGGGTGATGCCATCTTTGATAAATTTGGGAATGAGTTTCCTCTGCTCATTAAACTGATTGAAGCATCTGAGGACCTGTCAATTCAGGTGCATCCCGGTAATGAGATGGCAAAAAAAAGGCACAGGGCATACGGTAAAACCGAAATGTGGTACATCCTTGAAAGCGGCAATAATTCGAAGATCTATTCTGGTTTTAAAAAACCATGCAACCGTGAGGATTACCTTTCCGCACTTAATTCAGGCAGTCTTGCAGAACTTCTTAATGTTGAAAAGACAAAACCCGGAGATATCTTTTTTACTCCTTCCGGCAGAATACACGCAATCGGTGCCGGTAATGTACTGGTAGAAATTCAGCAGACTTCAGATGTGACATACAGGATCTTCGACTGGAACCGGAAAGGGTATGACGGGTTCCCCAGAGAGCTTCATACTGATCTGGCTCTCGATGCTATTGATTTCAATGCAACAGGAAGCAATAAAATAGATGCAAAACCTGTTCTGAATAAAACGGAGAATCTGATCAACTGTGAATTTTTCGTTGCCAACCTGATCAGCTTTAACCAGATGATACACAAAGATTATGTACTTATCGATTCATTTGTTGTTTTCATCTGTATCGATGGGGAATTCCTGATCAGATGGGACGGGAATTCTGAACCTGTTTTGAAAGGTGAAACAGTTCTGCTTCCGGCAATGATAAAAGACATTGTTCTGGAACCCTCACCTGAAGCAAAAATCATGGAAGTGTTTATAAATGTAGATAAACAAAACTAATAACCATAAACGAAATGAAAACAATTTCCACTTCTCTTGTTGTTATCCTGATAATAATCCTTGCAGGTTGCTCAGGAAAACGCACTTCAAAACAGGATATTGCTGCTGAAGCTGATTCGGTAATGGTACCAGATACAGGCTTCACAGGTATCAAACAATATATGAGCAACAATCTTCTTGTAAAGGAAGTAACATTTAAAAATGGTGTAAGACAGGGATTGACCAAAACATATTATGTATCAGGAGAATTGTACCAGACATTCTGGTATGAGAATGGTTTGCGGGAAGATACAGGACGGTATTTCTTCAAAGAAGGCCAGCTCTTCAGGGAAACACCATATAAACATGACACAATAGATGGAATACAGGTCCAGTATTACCGCGGGGGACAATTGAGGGCGAGGATTGGTTTCAGCAAAGGAAAGAGGACACCATATCTTGAAGAATTCTCGTCTAACGGCAAGGTCTTCAAAGACTATCCGGAGATTATTGTAAATGTCACAGATGAATATAATTCAAAGGGGATTTACAGGGTCGGTCTTGAGCTGTCTGATAAAAACACAAAGGTCGATTTTTACAGGGGAGAATTTATCAATAACAGATTCGATACAGCATTCCTGACACCTGTCAAAATAATCAATGGAAAAGCAAGACTGGACCTCAGGAAAACTAATAAACCCGGTCAGAATTATGTCGGGATTATAGCTTCAATGCTGACACCTCTCGGGAACAGAAACCTTGTTTACAAGAGGATCGATCTCCCATATAACGATCTAAACTAGAAGGGAAATGCTGATCCGTTCAGCCAGTTTTGTTAAGAGTAGTGCAACATTAAAGCAATGTCCGGATTCCGGTCTGCCTGAATTCGGATTTATCGGAAGGTCAAATGTCGGGAAATCATCACTGATCAATATGCTGACAGGATGGTCAAGACTGGCAAGGATATCGGCTGAGCCCGGCAAAACAAGAACCATTAATCACTACCTGATAAATTCCAGCTGGCACCTGGTAGACCTGCCCGGGTACGGTTATGCCAGAGTGCCGGTGAAAATGAGAGAAAAGTGGCTGAAAACCTCCAGGGATTATATTACAAAGAGAGAGACACTTATCTGTCTTTTTGTACTTATTGATTCACGTCTTGAACCTCAAAGATCTGATCTGGAATTTATGGAATTTCTCGGAATGAACGGGATCCCCTTTGCAAGGGTATTTACAAAAAGCGATAAATTAAGCGGGTCAGCATTGAGAAAATCAGTGCAGAGATATGACAGTGAGATGCTGAAGATATGGGAGACATTACCGCCGACATTCATTTCATCAACAATTAAAAGAACTGGTAGAGAGGCAATTCTGAACTTCATTGAAGAATCTATCAACAATTTGCAAAAAGGTTCCTGATATTTTCAGGAATAGTTATTTTTGTAGGCATAATCTTGATCATTTAAGCATTAAGCAGACCTATGTACGGCAAAGCACCAATGAAAATCTTTTCCTGCAGGTCATCCCGGCAGCTGGCTGAGAAGATAGCAAGGGAGCTGGGGGTTGAACTTGGCAAAAGCTCTGTAACAAATTTCAGCGACGGTGAATTCCAGCCCTGTTTTGATGAATCAGTCAGAGGCGATATGGTTTTTATCGTGCAATCCACCAATCCTCCGGCTGATAATCTTTTTGAGCTTTTGCTTATGATCGATGCTGCGAAGAGAGCTTCAGCCTATAAGGTAATAGCAGTAGTGCCCTATTACGGATTTGCGCGCCAGGACAGGAAAGACAGGCCGAGAGTCTCTATAGGATCCAAACTTTCAGCCGACCTGCTCAGCACAGCAGGTGTTGACAGGGTCATAACGATGGATCTTCATGCTGACCAGATACAGGGATTCTTTAACGTCCCGGTCGATCACCTGTTCGGATCAGCTATTTTTGCTCCATATATCGAGGCTCTGAAACTTGATAATCTTACCGTATCGGCACCGGATATGGGAGGTTCAAAAAGAGCCAATGCCTATTCACGCCACCTTCAGGCTGAAATGGTACTCTGCTACAAACTCCGGAAAAAACCGAACGTGGTTGAAGAAATGTCTGTAATAGGTGAAGTCGAAGGAAGAAATGTTGTCATTATTGACGATATGGTTGATACAGCAGGAACACTTGTTCTTGCCGCAGATATGATGAAGGAAAAAGGTGCAAAAAGCATCAGGGCATTCGCCACTCATCCAATCCTTTCCGGAAATGCAGTCGAAAGAATAAATAATTCAGCCATAGAGGAACTGGTAGTGACCGACTCAGTCCCATTTAACTCCTCTTCAGATAAAATAAAAGTGCTTTCAATAGCCCAGATTTTCGCCAGAACAATCCAGGCTGTCACAAATAACAGTTCAATAAGCACAAATTTTGTATTCTGATCCCTTTGTAATATATTTGCAGTCCGTTTTTTTAAATGTTTAACGTGTAATGGGTTCCGTTTCACGGAATGAGTAGCACAATAATACCATAACAATGAAGACAATTGAAATCAGGGGATCTTTCAGGAAAGAACTTGGGAAAAAAGACTCCAGACAGATCAGAAAAGATGGGAATGTACCATGCGTGATCTATGATAAGGAAAAAAATCTCCACTTTTACGCACATGAGAACAGCTTTCTGAAGCTCGTATACACTCATGAAGCTCACCTTGTTAAACTATTGATTGACGATCAGGTAATTAATGCTGTCCTTCATGATATGCAATTCCACCCTGTTACAGACAAAATAATACACGCCGATTTTATGAAGATCTTCGATAACAAACCTGTTGTGATCGATGTACCTGTAACCGTTACCGGGGAATCTGCCGGAGTAAAAGCCGGTGGTAAGCTCATTGTAAAGAGAAGACATCTGAAAGTGAGAGGACTGGCTGAACATCTGCCCGAAGACCTTGTTGTTGATGTTACCGAACTCAAAATTCATCATTCTATAAAAGTTGGCGATCTTGCCTACGATAAAATAGAATTACTCGATCCAAAGAGTACAACCGTTGTCTCTGTTGCCACTTCACGCGTAGCTCTCAAGACTGAAGAGGAAGAAGCTGCTGAAGCCGCTGCTGCTGCAGCCGGAGCTGAAGGTGCTCAGGCACCTGCCGAAGGAGCTGCCGAAGGAAAAGAGAAGGAGAAGGATAAAGAAAAGAAATAATTATTCCCTTATTGAATATCAGGCACAATGAAATATCTGATAGTTGGCCTGGGAAATATTGGTGACGAGTACTCTGACACGCGGCACAATATCGGATTTACGGTTCTTGATGCATTCGCAGCAGGTTCACTTGCCTCATTTACAGATAAACGCTATGGTTTTGTCTCAAGGGTAAAATATAAGGGACGGGAACTGATCCTTCTTAAACCATCAACTTTCATGAATCTCAGCGGGAACGCTGTAAGATACTGGCTGAACAAGGAGAATATACCTGTCGAAAACCTGCTCGTAATTGTTGATGACCTGGCCATTCCGCTTGGCAGCATCAGGATGAGGGCTAAAGGAAGCGACGGAGGCCATAACGGACTCGCTCATATTAATTCAGTCCTGGGTACAAATGTTTACGCCCGCATCAGGATAGGCATCGGAAATGGGTTCCCGAAAGGATCTCAGGTTAATTATGTACTTGGAAGGTGGAACAAGGAAGAAATGAATTTCCTTAAGGACAGGATCAGTATTGTAATTGAAATGATAAAGTCATTCTGTACGGCAGGTACCGAGCTGACAATGACTGCATATAACAAGTCAGGCAAAGTGCCACTAACAAAAGAGAGCGGAAGACCCCCGGGAAAGAACCCTCAGGAATAAGATGCAATCAATCAGATGAATGACAAACAGAAAGAACCGGTAAGAATTGACAAGTTCCTTTGGGCAGTAAGGGCATATAAAACAAGGGGGCAGGCAATCAGCGCCATCAGAATGGGAAGGATACTGATAAACGGCAATCCGGTCAAGCCGTCAAGGGTAATAGAAGGCAATGATATCCTTACCGTAAGAAAACCTCCGGTCACATATACTTTCAAAATAATCATTCCTTTGTCAAACAGGGTCTCTGCCAAACTTGTCGGGAATTTCCTTAGTGACCTCACCCCGGAAAGCGAGAAGGCAAAAATGGATATGATCCGGAACGATCCGTCGGGTTATCGTAAGAAAGGCAGCGGGCGGCCAACGAAGAAAGAAAGAAGGATAATCGATAAATGGAGAGACCATTCCGGTGATCTGTAAAAAAGTGGTATAAAGACTTATATTAAGCCTAAATACTAACTGTTGTTGAACACGGTAAAACCATTTTTCATAAATTGCATTCATAAGGGAGATTGATCTTATCAATCACGGTAAATGAGTATTCACGGGGATGGGTAAGGATAACATTGAAAAGTATTCCAGGGGTTATACATTAATAAGGAAAGTTTCAGGATTCTGGCATAACAATGTTTATTACAGGAAGGTGATTGTGACCGGACGTGAAAACATCAACCCTGACGACCACCTTATTTTTGCGCCAAACCATCAGAACGCCCTGATGGATGCTCTTGCATTAGTCTATACACTTAAAACCCAACCGGTTTTTCTTACCCGCGCCGATATTTTCAAAAAGAAATTTGTTTCCGCAATCCTTTACTACCTGAAAATGCTTCCTGTTTACAGGATCAGGGATGGATTCAATTCACTTAAAGGAAACGAGGAAATATTTGAAAAAACGATCAATGTACTTAGGAACAAAAATGGTCTGGTCATTCTCCCGGAGGGTAATCATGAAGGCTTCAGAAGGCTGCGGCAACTCAAAAAAGGGATCTGCAGAATAGCGTTCCAGGCCGATGAAGCATCAGATTTCAAACTTAAAATTAAAATAATCCCTGTCGGTCTTGAATTCAGTCACTATACACGATACCGCCAGGTCCTTACTGTAGCATTCGGGAAACCAATCGAGGTCTCTGAATTTCACGAACTGTACAGGCAGAACCCCGAGATCGCACTTAATGAGCTGAGGAAGAAACTTTCGGCTGAAATGAAAAAAGTCATGGTCCATATTGAATCAGAAGAAGACTATGAAGCTATAGACGAACTGAGAAGTCTGATAAACGGACAGTACAGCGATGATGTAAAAAGCCCGAAACTATTCAGGGACAGGGTACTCATTGATAAGCTGAATTCACTAAAAGAGCGTAATCTTGATCTCTACAGGAAAATATGTTCACTGAGCCTCCGCGTTAAAAAGAAAGCCGGAGAGCTGAAAACAGATTACAGACTGCTGGCAAAGAAGAAACACCCGTTAGGATGGCTTTTAACGGGGACAGTCGGATTGATAGCATCCCTGCCACTGTTCCTTTACGGAAATATCTTCAATCTCACTTTTCTTTCAATACCAAACTACCAGACACGGAAAATAAAAGATGTCCAGTTCCATGGAACAATGAAATACGGATTTTCCTTTGCCCTGGCACTTCTGCTGACTCCTGTTTTCCTTGTCCTCTCATTTATTATCTTTTCTCCCTGGTGGCTGTCAATACTTGTTTTCCTTTCAATACCGGTTTCCGGACTATTCGCCTGGCTTTATTACCTTGAATTAAAAAGGATAATCGGAGGGTTCCGGATTAAAAACTACCTGTGGACCCGCAACCAGGAGTTCCTTGATCTTAAAAAAGATCACGATGAATTAGTGAGCATTGTAACAGCCCTTTAAACATGACAAAAGATATTTTCCGAGGGAAGAATGCCTGGATCACAGGAGCATCATCAGGCATAGGTGAAGCACTGGTTTATGAATTTATCAGAAGAGGGGCAAAAGTGATAATCTCTTCAAATGACAGCCCCGGACTGGAACGGGTAAGAAATGCCTGCAAAGGAAATGCTGATAATGTTATATGCGCTCCTTTTGATCTTTCAGATACTTCCGGAATAGAAAAACTGGTTGAACAACAGGTAAATATGCTCGGGAAAATTGATTACCTGCTGAATATCGGAGGTATAAGCCAGAGATCGAGGGTCGATGAAACACCTCTGTGGCTGGACCGCAGAATCTTCGAAATTAATTATTTCGGTACCGTTGCCCTGACTAAAGCGGTATTGCCATATATGATCAGGCAAAAATCAGGACATATCCTTGCTACCAGCAGTATAGCGGGACGTTTTGGCTTTCCGCTGCGTTCAGCTTATTCGGCTTCAAAACAGGCTCTTCATGGTTTTTTTGAGACTATCTTTCTCGAGAATAAACCGAACAATATAAGGACATCAGTCATTATCCCGGGCAGGGTAAGAACCAGAATCTCTTTTCATGCCCTGAACGCCGAAGGCAAAGAGCATGGTCAGATGGATGACGGCCTGGATAAAGGCATATCACCGCAGAAAGCTGCTGAAATAATTGTACGCGGAATAATAAAGAACAAAAGGGAGATACTTGTTGGAGGAAGAGAACTTATAATGCTTCATATCAGAAGATTATGGCCATGGCTCTTCTTCAGGATAGGTGACAGAATAAATCCAACATAATTTAGAACTGAAATGGAAAAGAGGTATAGTATCTGCGGTATTCAGCAGATAGGAATAGGGGTGAAAAACCTTCATGAGGCCTGGCAATGGTATATACAGAATTTCGGGATGGATTGCAGGATATTTGAGGATGATTCAGAAGCGAAGCTGATGCTGCCTTATACCGGAGGTCAGCCCCGGAGCAGGCACGCTGTGCTTGCCCTTAACCTTCAGAGTGGAGGCGGTTTTGAGATATGGCAGTATAAAGGAAGAGAGCCCCAGGAGATAAAGGAAGAGGTCAGACTGGGTGATATGGGTATCCTGATATGCAAAATTAAAGTGAAGTCTGTCGACAGCACTTATATATACCTCAGAAATAAGAAGGTGAGATTACTTGGAGAGCCAATGGCAGATCCTTCAGGGGAAAAAAGCTTCTTTTTAAAAGACCCCTTTAATAATATTTTCCAGATCGTGGAAGGTAACAACTGGTTCCTGAATGAAAAAAAGGAAACCGGTGGTGCCTATGGCACCATTATAGGAGTCTCTGATATCGACAAGGCAAAGGTGCTTTACTCTGACATCCTGGGCTATGATGAGGTTGTTTATGATAAGACAGATATCTTTCCGGACCTTTCACCCCTGCCCGGAGGAGAGAATAAGGTCCGCAGAGTTCTCCTGAAAGCATCCGAGCCCTTCAGCGGTCCGTTTATAAGGATCTTCGGGCAGAGCCAGATTGAACTTATATGCCCGGTGGAAAGACCCGGGAAAAGAATATATGAAGGAAGATTCTGGGGTGACCCGGGTTTTATTCATCTCTGTTTTGATATTCGCGGAATGGATGAGCTGAGGAACTATTGCATCAGCAGGGGTTTTCCATTTACTGTCGACAGTAAAAAAAGTCATGACGGAAATAGCTTTGATATGGGCGAAGCTGCAGGGTATTTCTCTTATATCGAAGATCCTGACGGAACTCTTATAGAATTCGTTGAATCGCACAAGCTGCCTGTACTGAAAAAAATAGGATGGTATATTGATCTTCGAAAGAGGGCTTCAAAGCCCTTGCCCGACTGGATTTTGAAGACATTGAAGTTTTCGCGTGTCAGAACCTGATATCTGCCCGCACTGGCAAAATCAGATATTGTTTTTACCGGCTATTCTTTCAACCTCACGGAATACCCTCATTAGGTTCCCTCCCCATATTTTTTCAATATCTGCTTTGGAGTATCCCCTTCTTAATAACTCGAGCGTTATATTTTTCATTTCAGCGACCGATTTGCACCCTTCCACCCCTCCTCCGCCATCAAAATCGGTCCCTATACCTACATAGTCAATACCGATTACCTGTACAACGTGATCGATATGATCTACCACATCAGCAACAGTAGCCAGTTTTTTATATTTGTTCTGTAAATCCTTACGTTCACTTCTATATTGCTGCTTCTGCTCTTCTGTAAGGCTTTTGGTATCACCCCATTTCTTTTCAAGCTCATCAAGTTTAGCCTCCAGTTCCGGATCAGGCTCAGCTGTTTTAATATAATTGCTTAATATGCAGATCTGTATTACTCCTCCGTTTGCCTTGAGAGACTGAAGCATCTCATCAGTCATGTTACGCGATCTTGAACATAGACACCGGCATGATGAATGTGATGCGATAACAGGAGCCTTTGATACTTTTATAACATCAAAAAATGATTCGTCGGAGATATGGGATACATCCACCATCATCCCTATCTCGTTCATCTCTTTTACAACCTGCTCCCCGAACGGTGAGAGGCCATTGTTTTCAGGGCCTTTTGGATCGGTTGAAGAATCACAAATATCATTATTCCCTGAATGGCTGAGAGTTATATACCTGGCTCCCAGATCATAGTATTCCCTGATACGTCTCAGGTCCTTTCCGGCAGGATAACCGTTCTCAAGTCCTATGAATATTGCCCGTTTCTTTTTCTTCTTGATTGTCAGAGCATCGTCCGGAGTCAATGCCAGCTCGGCAAGAGAAGAATTCTTCTCCAGGTTTTTGTGAATAGCATCAAATATTTCAAGAGCCTTCTTATGAGCTTCCTGGTATGCGGTATCATTTCTCGGACCCTGAGCGATAAAAACAGCAAAAAATTCAGCATCGAGGCCGCCTTCAGCCATCCTTGGAAAATCTACACAACCTTTTTCATTCCTTTTTCCAAGATCAAAATCAGACTCCATCAGGTTTAAAGGAGTATCACAATGCGTATCTACAGTAAGAATATGTTTATGGAGCCTGTCAGCCTTTTTTAATAACTGATCCTGTGTATTTCCGCATGCAGGTAAAAGTAAAACAGCAATAAGAAGAAAAGTGCTATGTCTCATCCCTGGCCATATTTTAATGAGTGCAAGATAATAATTTTGAATATTTGGATTTAACAGGCTCATTTATTTAACTTTAATTAACACAGATCATAACCGGGCTCAACAACAGCCGGAGAAAGTAAAATTCATTAATAACTTTAAGTATGAATAGCAAATATATAATTTCTGACAGATAACCAGGGAAGCGGTAATATTTAAAAAAAAAGCCCCGACGTGAATGTCGGGGCAGCCCTGAAAAGAATGGAAAAATTGCTTTTGGACAGTAAAAGCTTCTTTAAAGTTTTACAACTTTATATACGTTACTTAATTTACCTTTTGTAAGTCGCAGAAAATAAATACCCCCCGGAAGATCGTGAAGATCGATCTGTTTCTCAAGCATAGCCGATTCCATAAAATCAGTTCTTACAAGTTTCCCCATAAAATTAATGACAGTGATCTGAACTTCTCCGTCAAGAGGGTCGTCAAAGACCAGATTGATCACATCAACAGCAGGATTCGGATAAAGTGTGATCTTCACAAGCGATTCAAGGTTTTCTTGAACAGATGTTACTATAAGCTGCTGCTGGAAACCGTGGGTAAGTATCAGGTTTGACGAAGAGAATGTCGGAACTATTGTTTCCCCAAGCGTCCAGCTTAAAGAGATTCCGGTTGCCGTATTATATCCTCCGGCGCTGGCAATTACATCCTGCTTGGCAACCTGCGACATTGCCGGAAGCATCAAAATAGAACTTAATGTCACCAAAATAAATCGCTTCATTCTAAAACGATTACAACCGATCAGAACGGTACTAATATGTAAAATTATACTTATTTTTATCAAAAAGCAATATTATTTTAGTCATTTTCACAAGACTATTGAAAAATTAGATGAATAAGCGTTCTGAGATGGTCAAAGATCATATTTACCTGCATGCAATGGAGAGATTGAAATATGAAAAGTATTTTAATCTGCCTTCCATGCAACTATTGAGGAAACAGTTTGTCTTTATATCAGTTTAAACCTATTGTGGATTATCCGGATATCAAAATAGAATCCCTTCTGATAATGGAATGCATCAGGGGCAGTAGTTAAGCCCAGTTTAAGGTATACAAAAAAAATAAGGTTATGGATAATATTGAAGATCACATCAGAAAGAACGGGGAAGAACCTGAAAAATGCACCCCCCTGCCTGAAATATGCAAAAGGATAAGCAAAGACCTTCATAAAAAACGGGGCGTTTTAACCAGATGGCTTTCCGCAGCAACAATAATTCTGATCTGCCTTTTCTCTTTTGAAATTCTCTCAGGTCAGTCATTCGAAGAGAAAAAGAAATACAGCAAAACCTTTCCTGTGAAAAGGGAAATGACGCTGGAACTGAATAATAAATACGGAAATATCCATATTTCTTCATGGCAAAAGGATTCAGTCTATGTCGTGGCTGAAGTTGAGGCAACTTCTTCAAGCCTTAAACGTCTTCACAATATGTTTGACGGAGTGGATGTAGACATTTCGGGAACAGATTACCTTGTAAGGGTGAAAACTGAGTTCTCGCAGGACATAAATGATCTTGTTGAGACGATCAAAGGTTTAACCGATAAACTGATACCTTATGAATCGAGGATCCGGATCAATTATAAGATAAATGCTCCGGAGTACATTGATATGCGGATTACAGACAAATACGGTGATGTATATATTGAAAACTGCAGGGGGCAATTTACCCTGAACCTGGCGAACGGATCATTCAAGGCAAACGAGATTGATCATTCAAAAAGCCTGCAGCTTACTTTCTGCGACGCCACGATAAACAGTCTGGCCGAGGGAGATATTGAATCCTCATTTTCAGAATTGACTATCGGGGAATCAAGGGATCTGGACATCAGTTCAGTTTCTTCAAGGTTGGATCTGAAAAAAGCTGGGAATATTTATGTCGAATCAAGAAGGGACAAGTTCTATGTAGGTTCTGTTAATTCAATTACAGGAAATTCATATTTTACTGATTTCAGGATAGATAATCTGGGCCAGGAGTTAAACCTTGAAACAAGATACGGAAATCTGAGTGCGGAGAAAATTGAAAGCTCCTTTAAAGGGATTAACATTAATTCAAATTACACTGATATAGATCTCACTTTTGGTCGATCCTTATCTTATAATCTCGATATAAGGCATACAAACAGTAACGTAACTGTGCCTGAAAAGAACTCTGACCTGGATAAAAGGAAAATTGATGAAAACAGAAATGAGGCAGCTATTTCCGGAACCGTAGGCCGTAATCCCGGAAACGTAAAAGTTATCATAAAAGCTGTGAGAGGTAATATTTACATTAAATAAAAAATGAAGTTCAAATCAGGTAATTATCTCCTGATTTCGCAGAGTTCTGTCACTTGAGTGGAAGATCAGTTTTTTCCGTAAAAATTTTTGTACCCTTCATCCAGCCATTTTTTATATTCCCCGATATTCAGGTTAGTTATCATCGGCTCATTGAGAGGATTACCTTCATGATCAGTAATAACATACAGGGGAAGGGAATTTGTTCTGAATTTCGTTATTTCAAGATCTTCATTCTTCTTCCCGATTGTCTTCTTCTGTTTTCCGTCGATAACTGATACTACCCATTCATTTTCTGGAAGAGGGGTTCGGTCGTCAACGTAAAGCGACACTATCACGAAATTCTCACGTAATCGTCTGAGTATTTCAGGATCTGACCAGACTTTTGCTTCCATCAGCTTGCAATTGGCACATGCGTGACCCTTAAAATCCAGCAGGACCGGTTTGTTCTGCTCTTTTGCACAGGCAAGTCCCTGTTCGTAATCGAAGTAGCCCGTTAATCCCAGTGGCATTTCAAACTTATCCGCATACTTAGGTTCAGAACACTGAGAACTTATCTTCAGTTCCTGAAAAAGTGGAGTGGTGGACGAAGTATTTAAAGGAACCTGCTCCTTCCCTATGAACCAGGATGATCGCTGTGAAGGAAGGAATGCTGATAATCCTTTAAACGGAGCACCAAACATTCCGGGGATCATATAAACAACAAAAGAAAAAACTGCTATGATGAGAAAAAGCCGGAAGACCCCGATATGATTGAGATCGCTGTCATGAGCAAATTTCAATTTACCCATCAGGTAAAGTCCCAGAAGTACGAAAATCACGATCCAGACTGACAGGAACAGGTCTCTTGATATCAATCCAAGATTATAGACACTATCAACAGTTGACAGGAATTTCATACTGAATGCCAGCATTATAAAGCCCAGTACAACTTTAACCGAATTCAGCCAGCCGCCGGATTTCGGGAACTTGTTCATAACTGAAGGGAAAACAGCAAACAATGTGAAGGGCAGAGCAAAAGCCAGTCCAAAGCCGAACATCCCGATTGTCGGCTTAAGTACATCGCCGGCAGCAGCTTCCACAAGGAGAGCTCCAACAATCGGACCTGTGCAGGAAAATGATACTATCACTGTTGTCAATCCCATAAAAAAAGCAGCCAGGAGCCCTCCCTTATCTACCCTGCTATCGCTGCCCGTTACCCATTTTGATGGCAGCACTAATTCGAAAGCCCCAAAAAATGATATGGCGAAGGTTATGAATAAAAGAAAGAATATAATGTTAGGTATCCAGTGCGTGCTTAATGCAGATGCAAAACCGGCTCCGGCACTTGTAAGGGAAACTATTATCCCAAGGGATGAATAGATAAGTATTATGGATAGTCCGAAAATAATAGCTTTCACCAGGGATTTTCCTCTGCTCTCAGATCCCCTGGAGAAAAAAGCAACTGTCATAGGGATCATCGGAAAGACACAGGGAGTAAGTATCCCTGCAAACCCGGCAAGAAGTGAAATAAGAAAAAATCCGAATAACCCTTTATTCACTGATCCGGATGAGGTCCCTTTTGCCGGAGCAATGACCTTTTCGCTTACCGAACTGCCAATTCTTATGCTGAATTCCACATCTTTGGGCGGTGAGCATGTTACATTATTACATGCCATATAGTTTACAACACCCTTGACAGTAAATGAAGAAGAAGATGATACTATCTTTTGTCTGAACTCAGCTTTATTGCTGAATGATTTTATTTTGAGCCCGAAAGCTTCATCAAATACCTCCTCTGGTACCGTGACTTCATACGGTTTCCCATCTGGCTCGAAAGCATCTGTACTTTCAATAACAACTGATGTGGGGATAGGACCTCCTTCAGGTATATCCATTGAATAGATATGCGAGCCCTGCTCAATAAGAGCAGTAAATATCAGCTCATAATTACCTTCTCCTTTCTTCTCATAACCAAATTTCCAGGTTACCGGATCGAAAATCTGTCCCCGGATAACCAGGGAAATAAGCATAAGCGGGATTATCAGAATTCTTTTTCCAGGCATTACAGAATATTTTTCTTTTACCAAATGTAACAAAAGATCAAACAAAAAGCGATAGAAAATGTTCGGGTAAAGGGTTTTCTGCCGGGGGAGGCTACGAAAGGTCGATCTCGTTCTCAAACCTGTCGTAGAAATGGTATTCAAGCATATGGTAGGAAGTAACTGCCTGTACCTTAAGTATTACTTTGTATTTCAGATCCCATCTTATGTATATGGGCAATAATCCTTTTTTCAGGTATGATGATACAAAAGGATGAACGTTCAGGAGTAGCTTTCTTGTTTTGATCTTGCCGACAATGAACGAAAGTGTGCTTTCAAGCTCATCGGTAAAGAGAATTGTCGGCTTGATCTCACCGGTACCCTGGCAGGCCGGGCATTTTTCATCGGTAATTATTTTCATTTCCGGTCTCACTCTCTGCCTGGTGATCTGCATAAGGCCGAATTTTGTAAGAGGAAGTATATTATGTTTTGTCCTGTCGTTGGCCATCAGCTCTTTCATCCTGTCATAGAGCATCTGCTTGTTCTCATTTGACTGCATATCAATGAAGTCGATCACAATGATCCCGCCCATATCCCTGAGACGCAGCTGCCGGGATATTTCAGTAGCGGCTTCCATATTTACCTCAAGGGCATTCAGTTCCTGGTCATTTCCGGTCCTTGAGCGGTTACCGCTGTTTACATCAATAACATGGAGTGCTTCAGTGTGATCAATAATAAGATATGCCCCGTGTTTGAAGGATACAGTTTTACCAAAGAGAGCTTTTATCTGTTTATTGATACCGAAATGATCAAAGATCGGGATAGTGTCTTTGTAGAGTTTTACTATGCCGGATTTCTCGGGGGCTATTCCCTTAATATAAGCCCGTACTTCCTCAAAGAGAGCAGGATCATTTATATGGATGCTGTTGAATGACATGTTAAGCATGTCGCGCACCATTGCGGTTGTCCTGTTCACTTCGCCAATGAAGAGCCTGGGTGATTTAATCTCCTTTTTCACTGTCAGAAAGGCCGATTCCCATCTTCTTACAAGCTCCTGCAACTCAGCATCAAGGACAGCGACCTTTTTTCCTTCAGCAGCGGTGCGGATAATGATCCCGTAATTCCTTGGTTTTATGCTCTGAAGCAGAGTCTTTAGACGGTTCTTCTCCTCAACGTTCTCTATTTTCGATGATACAGAGACCTTATCGGAGAATGGTATTAGTACAAGGTTCCTTCCGGCGAGAGATATCTCAGATGCAAGCCGCGGACCTTTTGTTGATATAGGTTCCTTTGTGATCTGAACTATCACGGTCTGTCCCTGAGTCAGGACATCAGTGATCTTTCCATCCTTATCAATGTCTGGTTCCGGCTTGAATTTATGAACGGCAGGTACCCTGCCCTGCCTTTGAAGAGCCGTAAGATAATATCTCTGCTGAGTTCTGAACTGGGCGCCTAAGTCAAGATAATGAAGAAAGGCATCCCGTTCATAACCAACATTGACAAAAGCAGCATTCAGCCCGGGCATTATCTTCTTTACCTTACCAAGGTAGATATCCCCGACTGAAAACTTTATATTACGCTTTTCCTTATTGAGCTCAATTAACTGCTTATCATCCAATAATGCCAGGGAGACCTCTGTATCCCCTACATCGATGATCAGATCCTTATTTGCCACTTAGAATATTAATCAGAGATAATATATCATCATCCGTACCCAACGCCCACATACAACAAACCTAAAGATCACCGGACCTTTAGGTTTAGTTCGTTTCATTAAAGACCACCCTATGATCTGCTACTTCTTCTTATGTCTGTTCTTCCGCAAACGTTTCTTCCGTTTGTGGGTGGCCATCTTATGTCTTTTACGTTTTTTCCCGCTTGGCATATAAAGGATTATTTCTTAGCGTGAGATTTCACTTTATTTATGAATGTTTTTGCAGGCTTGAAAGCCGGGATATTGTGGGCAGGAATAATAATAGTAGTATTCTTTGAAATATTCCGTGCAGTTTTCTTTGCTCTTTTCTTAACAATAAAGCTTCCGAAACCTCTCAGATAAACATTATTACCAGCGACCATCGAATGTTTTATAGTTTCCATTAAGGCTTCAACTGTCTTCTGTACAGTTACCTTTTCAATACCAGTACCTTTGGCAATTTCATTAACAATGTCTGCTTTAGTCATTTTACTTGAAGTTTAAAAATTCAACAAATTATTTTGAGTATTCTTTTTTTTTCAACCCTGCAAATATAGAAATATTATTTATTTAATAAAGAATCACATTGATAATAATTTTTTTTATAATATTTTATTATTGACTTAATTACGAAGGCTTAGAAATACTTTACCGAAGTTTTTCATAAGGGATTGTCTTAAGCTGCCTTCACAGGTCTCTTAAATTACTGTGATCATAAAATATTGATTATATGTATTATAACCTTTAAAGCCTCAAAAAATTGTACATAGAGGTTTTTTTCTTAACTTTACATTTCTGTTTTGTCCATAACCTATTAAACCATAACTGCATGTCAATCAATAAAGTCATACTTGTTGGCAACGTCGGGAAAGACCCTGTTGTAAGGTATTTCGACAAAGGTGTAGCAAAAGCTACATTCCCCCTTGCAACAAGCGAAACTTACACCAATCAGCAGGGGGAGACCATAACATCGACTGAATGGCATAATATCGTTTTATGGCGCTCACTTGCCGAAGTTGCAGAAAAAACGATAAAAAAGGGTACACAGGTATATCTTGTCGGAAGAATAAAAACACGGTCTTATGTCGACAAGGATGGAAACAACAAATATATCACTGAGATCCTTGCAGATACATTAATGGTACTCGAAAAAAAACAATCCCCGGGGTCTTACCCCTCCCAGTCTGATTCTGCCCGAAATGAATCTCAGAACAAGAAAGGACCTGTTACCCAGATAAACGAACCCGATGACTTTCCTTACAGGGGATCAAATAATACCGAAGCAAAAGACTGGAATGATAATAGTACAACAAACGGCGGTGAATCCGGGCCGGGCGGTACATTTAGCAATGAGCCGTCACAGGGTCAGAGCGAAGATGACCTGCCTTTCTAGATTTATTAATTAAATTTGTTTCATTTGGAACCGGCATTTTCAGTTAACTGTTTTGGGGTTTTATCAGTGGTTGTCGTCAATCCGGTTGATCTTAAGATAATTATCGGATTTATCATCCTGGCCATCCTTTTAATCGGATCAGGCCTTATGTCAGCTTCAGAGGTAGCTTACTTCTCCCTCAGACCTGAAGACATTGAAAAACTCCGCAATGACAAAAGCAGCAAAAACCAGTCTGTCCTGAAGCTTTTTAGCATGCCTGAAAAACTTCTGAGTACTATCCTGGTCGCAAACAATACTATCAATGTTACAATAGTCCTTCTTGCAGCTTTCATCAGCGCCAGACTGTTCGATTTCAGCGCAGAACCTCTGATCGGCTTCATAGTCGAGGCAATAGTAATTACCTTCCTACTGTTGTTTTTTGGTGAAATATTACCCAAGGTTTTTGCATCAAGGAACGGTTTACAGACAGCTCTTTTCATGGCTTTTCCGCTTACAATCCTTATAAAGATACTGAAACCTGTCACTTCTCTGCTTATTAAATCCTCTTCAATAGTTAAAAAAAGAACCTCAAGGAGGTCATCTGATCTGAGCATGGATGATCTTTCAGATGCACTGGAACTGACATCTGATGAACTTGATGAGGATGAAAAAATACTGAAGGGGATAGTCAACTTCGGGAATATAAGTGTCAACGCAATAATGTGCCCGAGAATAGATGTCACGGCTGTCGATATCAAATTAGGGTTCTGCCAGATAATATCTGTCATAATTGAATCGGGATTCTCCAGAATACCGGTTTATTCAGAATCGTTCGATAATGTAAAGGGAATATTGTATGCCAAAGATGTTCTTCCATATATGAACAACACTGACAGCTTCAAGTGGCAGTCACTGCTGAGACCTCCCTATTTTGTTCCTGAGACAAAGAAAATAAACGATCTTCTGAAGGAGTTTCAGCAAAAGAAAATCCATATGGCTATTGTAATTGATGAGTACGGAGGTACATCAGGCATAATTACCCTTGAGGACATACTTGAAGAAATAGTAGGAGAAATAACTGACGAAAGCGATGAGGACGAGATACTCTACAGAAAAATCGATGAAAGGACCTTTATGTTTGAGGGTAAGATCCTGTTAAATGATTTCCTGAAAGTTCTTGATCTTGATGAAAATTTCTTCGATTATGTAAAAGGCGAATCCGAAACACTTGCAGGACTGATACTTGAGCTCACGGGTGAGATCCCGAAGAAGAACCAGGTAATCAAATACGGTGATTTCAAATTCACCATAGAATCTGCCGACAGAAGAAGAATCAGGGAAATCCGTGTCGAATATAATCAGGCTGATAAAGATCTTGACAAAGAATAGTATTCTGATATTGCTCCTTACCATCTGTCTGATTTCCGGTTGCCGGGAAGTGACAGTCCCAAAACCAAAAGGATACTTCCGTATAGATCTGCCTGAAAAAAAATACAGGCTTTTCGATCCGGCAACGGCTTATCATCCGGGATCCCTTCCACTTCTGTTTGAATATCCTGTTTATGGCGAAATATCTTTCAAATCTGATGATATTGCAACACCCGGTTGGTTCAACATAAATTTCCCGTCTTACAGGGCAAAAATATACTTTACATACAAGGATGTGAGAGGAGATCTTGCCGGACTTATTGAAGAATCCTACAAATTGGATGTCAAGAACCATATAACCAAAGCCGATGCTATAAATGAGGAACTGATCACTAAACCTGAGCACAGGGTATACGGCATTCTTTATGACCTTAAAGGAAGTACAGCGACAGCGGTACAGTTTTTTGTGACAGACAGCACAAAACATTTCTTCAGGGGATCACTCTATTTTTCATCTGCACCTAATCCTGATTCACTGGCGCCTGTTATCGATTTTTTCAGAAAGGATGTTGTTCATCTTATAGAAACTCTTGAATGGCAGGATAAATAACTAAAGGCAAATAATGGGTTGCATTACAAAACATTATCTTAACGAATCTACTATTCTCGGGGTTTGGAAAATCGAAGAGGATATTGAAACCCTTCTTGGAATGGTGGATCTGGATGCAGAGGAAAAGAAAAAATATAAAGTATTTGCCAGCACATCACGTAAACTTGAATTCCTGAGCGTACGCGCATTACTTTCAGAATTACTTGGCAAAGAGGCCAAAATAGTTTACAACAAGAATAACAAGCCTTTTCTTAAGGACGGCTCAAGGTTTATAAGTATCTCACATTCACATAAGCTGACTGCAATCCTTTGCAGTACTACCGACAGGGTGGGTATAGATCTTGAATATATGAGCTCCAATATTGGTGCTATTGCCTTCAAATTCCTTAACCGGGGAGAAAAAATAACCAGAGATCCTGAAAAGAGAAGATATCATATGTATCTTCACTGGTGCGCAAAGGAATCACTTTACAAGATATGCGATAAGGAAGGAATCAGCATTCGGAATAACATTACTATTGAAGCTTTTGAGGTTGGAGAATCAGGAGAATGCCGGGGGAAAGTACATACAAGGAAGATCAATGAATCCTTTGACCTCAATTACACCAGGTATGATAATTATGCGATCGTTTGGACGAAGAAGAACTACGGAAATGGAAATGTTCAGAAATAAAAAAAATGTTGCCCTGCTGCTCGATCCTGACAAAGTAAATGAAGAAGCACTTCCGGGAATCTTAAAGAGTGCAAGGAAAGCCGGCACTGATTTTATTATGGTTGGTGGAAGCCTTACCTTCAGGAGTGTTGAGCACGTCATTGACCTGATAAGGAGTAACTGTTCCATTCCAGTCGTTCTTTTCCCAGGAAACCTGCTTCAGCTCAGCCGGAAGGCAGATCTTATACTTCTTCTCTCGCTGATCTCAGGAAGGAATCCTGAGCTTCTGATCGGGAACCATGTCATAGCCGCTCCATATCTCAAAGATGTAAAGGAGAAACTGATCCCCGTGGGATATATTCTGATTGGCTGCGGATCCAAAACATCAGTCGAATATATAAGTCAGACTGAAGCCATCCCCTCCGATAAAACTGATATTGTTGTAGCGACTGCAATTGCCGGTGAAATGCTCGGACTCAGAATGATATATCTTGAAGCAGGCAGCGGAGCAGGGAATCCCGTACCGGCAGAAATAATTAAAGCTGTGAGAAAGGAAATAACCGTTCCCCTGGCCGTCGGAGGAGGGATCAGGACCAGTGAGGAGGCCAGGGAGATCTATGAGGCTGGCGCCGACCTGATAATACTTGGAAACGGGTGCGAGAAAGATCTCCGGCTGCTTAATGAAGCATGCAAACTAAGGGATGATCTGATCAGTAAGTAACTAGCGGAATAACTCGAACATAGGCTCTCCGGTGCAACCATTGGGTATTGGTACCTTGCATAATGAGGAGAGTGTGGCCGCAATATCCGTCATATTTATTTTTCGCGATACAACTGCCTTATTCACTGCCCATCCGTACCATATAAGCGGTACATGTGAATCATATTCATAGGGTGAATTATGATTGGTTACGTAATTATCATCCTTCTCAACCCAGCCTGAATTAAGAGTCATAATAACATCCCCTGATCTCTGAGGACTGAAATTATTTATAATCCTTTTAAGGTTCCCGCTGCTGTAATCATTCATCTCGAATGCAGAATACGGATAGGCTGTGGCAACACCCGAAAACTGAACAAGGAATCGTGCAACCTTCTTCTGAACATCATCCAGAGAGAGTTTTGCATCTTCTATCAGCGTCCTGTTAAGAAAGATCTGCTTGTCTGAATAACCCTTGATCCACGCTCCTTCACCATAAACAGCGTTAAGGTAACTCCTGAGAAGCTGCAAAGCCTGATTCTGTCTGAAATATCCTGAAGGTATCCTGTTGCTTTCAAGAACTCCCGGTATCTCTGAAACTCCATGTGAAGAGGTGAAGAATACAAGGATATTCCGTTTCCCGATATTATCATTAAGATATTTCAACAGCTTTTCAATATCATTGTCAAGCCTGAGGATCGCATCTGCCATTTCAATCGAAGACGGGCCAAACCTGTGCCCGATATAATCAGTTGAAGTATAACATATTGAAAGAAAATCTGTTACATCGTCCTTGCCAAGCTCCTCTTTCTCGATAAGCTTAACGGCAAAATCGGTAGTGAATGTATTTCCCATTGGGATTTCCCTCAGTAATGAATAGTCGCGGCCTGAATTACTCCTGCTCCGTGAACTCATTTTCTTCAGGTCATACGGAAAATAATTAATGCCATTAAAACCCAGTTCATAAATGTTGGTATCGGGCAAACAGTCCTTATAAACTTCCTTAGGCTTGAATAAGGTCCATGGATTTGTCAGGAATACTTCAGGATATTTCATTGCATTAAAATCGGATACCCATCCCGGCAATGCATTGTTATAATAAGTGCTTGACATCCAGGTTCCGGTTACATTGTCGTACCAGTAAGCTCCATCTGCAGCATGACCTGCTGAGAATATGACCGGATTATCCTTCATACCAACCGAAAAAACCTTTGCCTTCTTATTTGTCGACATCTTAAGTTCATCGGAAAAAGTTGAGGACTGAAGATTGACCGGAGAATGAAGCCCCTGCTCGAAACTGCCTCCTACAGGGCTGACTGTATTATCACTTGTGCAATATATAAGCTCTTCCTTCAGGGGAACATACCAGTAATCAGATGTTATGCCATGCATAGATGGCTCAGCACCAGTTGAAATTGTTGCATGGCCCGGAGCTGACTGGGTAAGCATATACTGGAACGATGCATTCTGAAAATAGGTACCTTCATTAAGCAACTTTCTGATTCCATTCTCTGAAAATCTGTTACGGAATTTTTCAAGCTGATCATATCTCAGCTGTTCAACTACTATTCCAATAACAAGTCTTGGTTTATCAGGAGGCAGATAAGCACCCTGCCCTTGCAGATTATTAAAAACAGATAATACCAGAAACCCTGACAGAATAACTTTCAAAATCGTCTCACCCTTCATAGTTCACAATTCGGAATTATAATATGTGTTTATGTAAAAAAATAACAAGCTTCAAAAGTAGGTTTTTTAAGCAGAGTATCAATGCCGGGGAATGAAAATAGAAGGAATTATTCAGTGTTTCACTACCACAAACCGTTTCCTGCAGACAGCGGCTGACTCTGAACTGCTGATAACCAGCAGATAAGAGCCGTCAGGAAGATCAGTCACATCTATTTCAAGTGGAATATCTTCAATCGCCATACCGGAATAATCCCTGAGTTTTATTCCCAGAGTGCTGTAAATTTTCACATTGATCCTTCCGAACAGTTTTTCGGGCAACACAGCTCTGATATACTCATTTGAGGGATTCGGGTAAATAATTATTTCAGGAGTATCAATAGTATCTACCGGATTAATGTATGGTGTCATTTCGACAATGACCTCAGTCCGGTTGTAATCGGAAACAATTACATTTTTCACAAATGCATCGGTATACCTGTTGGCTTTTACAAGCAGGTTCCACGATCCGGGTGCAATGAGTCTTGTAAAACTCCCGGTCAGAGTGTCGGAAAAGACGATCGAACTGTCCCTGTCATGCCCCGGGATCAGAATCTTTGCAGGAACCGGGAGCCCCGTTTTAATATCAGTTACTGTTCCGCGGATCCCGTACAATGCGTTTTCGAGATATCCAAGCAATGACTGCCGGTTATAATCCCATAATGAATTCAGATCACCTGCAGGAGTTACAAAATTGTTATCCAGTTCAATAGTCACCTCCCTTCCCTGCAATTCCCAGGTAACATAATCCTGTCGTCCACCGGTTATAGGGTACCATTCCCAGCCATTTGTTACTCCGTCTTTCAGAAAAGTCATATAACCCGGGGCAGAAAACTGGTGAACAGTATCCACATATTTTCTGCTTATATCGTAAAACCAGTCATCATCCGCATGCCTTCTGCTCCACCTGTCCCAGGGATAATTGACCACTTCCTCACCGGCATGAAAATTTGCCGAAATAACAAAATGATGCTTTCTCATGAATTTTATCATGTCCCTAGTCTCTTTCTGGAGGATGTTATTTGGCACCTGAGGGTCAGGAAAATTCCA